>ERZ869936.994-NODE-994-length-22491-cov-4.545998_pt1 | contig 22491 bp, 16 predicted proteins | sample MGYA00520876_ERZ869936 | MGnify/ENA primary metagenome ERZ869936 (study PRJEB32218, sample SAMN09650985) | biofilter metagenome | isolation source: enrty point of leading RO module | place: Saudi Arabia: Thuwal, RO plant located on Red Sea | collected 2016-02-17 ...
CCGCTTGCGGGCGCGTCGTTAAAGTCCCTCCGAAGACGAACTGTTCGCCGTCCATCGCTTCGGGACACCAGCTTCCTTCCCTATCATTGCCGGGCTTGACCCGGCAATCCATCGCGGTGCGAGACTCGCTCGTCGATGGACCCTCGGGTCAAGCCCGAGGGTGACAACAGTATTCGGTATGGGCTTCTACTTCGCCGCCTGGCGTTTGAAGTTGAGGTCCATGCCGCGGATATAGGGGCCTTCGCGCGTGAAGACGTGGTTGCCGGTCGGCTGGCGAATGACCACGCGGTCGCCGTCGATTTCGTATTCGGCCTCCATGGTCTGATTGAACACGGTCATGTAGACGCGGTTCTTGTCGCGGAATTCGAGCTTGGCCCCGAACTCCCGGTCGACGAACACCGCACCGCTCTTGAGCGGCAGCTTGGCGAGTCGCTCGTCTTCTTTCTGCACCGCCGCGATGATCTTTTCCCGGGATTTGGTCGCGGCCTCGACGTAGCGCACCTGCACGGGCTTGCTCAGGCCCCGGATCGGCTCCTCGATCTCGCGTAAGGCCTTGTCGAGTTCCGCCAGCCCCTCCTCGGTCGCCGGCATGGCGTTGAGCGCTTTTTGGAAGGGACCGAAGGCCGCTTCGCCGATCTTGTCCGCGCGCGCGGTCGCCGCCTGACCGAACTTGTTGGCGGCGGCGGGGCCGACGAGGGCGAACAGGCCGCTCTCTGTGCCGGTCTTGAAGCCGTGCAGATCGCGCAGGCCGCCCATGTCTTCGGTGAACTGGTCGAGCCGCTTGATCTGCTCGTCGGTAACCGTGCTTCCGATCGCCGCGCGCCGCGCCGCGATCTTCTCGTTGAGCGCCGCCACACGCGGCGCCGACAGTGCCGCCTTGACCGGACTTTGTTCGGCCGCGCGCAGTTGGTTGAGGCCGGCGACGTTCTCGGGCGCCGCCTCGACCACGGCCACCTCTTGAGCGAGCAGCGCGTCCTCTATGGCCTCGTGCCGATCGGCCGCGGCCTGATCGAGCGACGCGAGCTCCGTCTCGCCAAGGGCGAAGGACAGCTCGGCCCTGGCCTTCTTCAGCACCGGCCCCAGCTTCTGCAACCCCTGCAGGGTTTCGGGCACCGCGCCGAATTCCGCCTTGGCGTCTTCGATCGCCCATTCGCGCATCGCAGCGATACGCTCGTCGAGCGGCGGGAACACGCGCGCCCAGGACGCGTAAGGCGCGTCGCTGAGGGCCTTCAGCAGGTTCTGTCCGTGGGAGTGAATGCTGCTCGACATGTTATGCCGGAACGTGCTGTCTCTCAGCTCCTTGGCCGTTTTCTGCATGGCCTCCGCGCTGCCGTCGCGCACCGACGCGACGATGATCATGACGTCGAGCGTGAGCCGCGATTGCGGATCCTCGAGCAGGATTTTAAGGTTGTTGTCGAGCTTGGGCTCGGTCGCCGCGATCGCGCCCAGCGTCTTCTTCAGTGCGCCGAAGCCGCGCCAGACCGCGGTGTGCGCGGCCACGTCAGACTTGCTTCTGGCCTTCTTCGCCTCGTTCGCGCAATCGCTCGTCCGTGTGATCGCCGCGTCCACATCTTGCATAGACCAGGACAAGGCCGGCGCGCCGAACAGTTGTTCGAACTCGTGGGTCATGTAGGCGGCATAGACGGTGAAGCGGCTCGGCGTGTCGTTGATCGGGACAACCTGATTGGGAACGATCTCTTGGCTCAATTTCAAAAGTTCGGGACAGCTCGGCAGATTGATCGCCGCCTTCGCGGGACTGCCCGCCAGTGCCGCGATGGCAAGAAACGACGCAGCGGCGACTACAGCGCTCTTAGTGGCCATGGACCCCTCCATTTCGATGCCGGGCTCCCCAGGGCCCGCCCCAAGTAAAGATTTCGCCCACGAATCGTTTTTTCCTGCAACACAATTTGCCGTATTCTTCCGCCCGGCCAGCCTGAGGGAGCCAGGGTACTAATCGCGGCATCTGATCACGGGCCGGTCAAGTCAGGCTGGGGAGACTAGGCCATGGACGGCAGGGTACGGCGGGGTCGAGTGAGCCCCAGGCCAAGGCGGATTGCGCCGCTTATCGCGCTCCTGTGCGCGGCGGTCTGGGTCGCGCTCGCCGGGACGGCGCAGGCAACCGACTGGAAGCAGGGCAAGCTGGGCCACCTGTCGGCGCATATCGGCACCTACAACTACGATGCGATCCTGGGCGACCCCGCCGTGCGGTCGGCGCTCCAGGATCTGGCCGGGCCCGATGTCGAGACTATCGTCATCAACCTGGATGTCGCCTCGTCGGTCGCCTTCATCGACGGCTTTCTAATCTTGCGGGGCAACGCACCCCACCAAGGCGGCCTCGAAGAGGCATTCGTGATGATCAAGGTGTTCGACGGCCAAGTGCGCGCGGCGTTATTGCACGACAGCCGGATGACGCTGTTCGCCGCCGACACCGAGTACGAATACGTGCCGCGCGAACTGCGGGACTTTGTGCAGCCCCGCACCGACTTTACGCGGCCGGTTCCGCCGCCCGGACTCGTTTGGGTCGGCAAGCCGGCGAATTGACGGCGCGGTCTGGAATCTAGGTTCGTTTCAGCAGCGGATTCGGGTGCTGCGCGTCGAGGCCGCCGCTGCCGTAGGGACGCGTGATGATCTCAAGCAGGTGACCGTTGGGATCGTCGAAATACAGGCCGCGCCCGTCGTCCCAACGATTGATTTTATCGGCCTGCTTGCGGAAGGGATCGGCCCAATAGCGCAGGCCCCGCGCTTGAATGCGCGCGAAGATTTCATCGAACTCGGCTTCGCTGACCAAAAACGCGAAGTGGCGTTGCGCGATCTCGCCTTCGGTCTCGACAAAATCCAGCGAGGTCTCGCCGACCTGAACGATGGCGAAGGGCTCCATGACCGTATGCGGCGGCAGGTCGAGAATCTCGGTCAGGAATTTCGCCGACGCGGCCTTGTCGCGTCCGACGACGATCGTGTGATTCAAGGTGATCGTCATGATGTGAGGGTCCGCCGTGAAAGCCTATCGGATTCCTATGGAATCGATATAGGCGGCCGGTGATCGCCGGCAAGGGCGCGCGGACCATGCGGCCTTGCGCCGCTCGCGCTCCGCCCTGAGCGGCATAAAGGTGGTGACACCTTATGCCAAGCTGTGTAGGCTTCGGCGCATGATCCAATTGTCCGCCGCATTTTGGTACTTTTTTGGCTATCCGGGCCCACGGGCGGACGGAGGGATTCGTATGGTCTGACGCTTTTAGACACACGAGCCGAACCAACCGCCAGCGCTCTGGCGGTTTTTTTTTATGGCCGCCGGGCTGCCCGACAAAGGAACCCGACGATGCTGACATTGACCGACGATCTGAGAATTCAGGAAATACGCGAGCTGGTCTCGCCCGAGGCCCTTCTGAAGGAAATCCCGCTGACCCCGGCGGCCGCCGAAACCGTGTGTGGCGCACGCGACGCCATCCACGAAATCCTGACCGGACGGGACGACCGCCTGCTGGTCGTGATCGGCCCCTGCTCGATCCATGACCCGAAGGCGGCGCTGGATTATGCCCGGCGTCTGGCCGCGCTGCGCCGCGAACTCGCGGGCACGTTGGAAATCGCGATGCGGATTTATTTCGCCAAGCCCCGCACCACGATCGGCTGGAAGGGTTTGATCAACGACCCGCATCTCGATGGCTCCTATGACATCAATACCGGCTTGGCCACGGCGCGGAAGCTCTTGGCGCAGGTAAACGAACTCGGCCTTCCGGCGGGTTGCGAGTTCCTGGACACCACCGTGCCGCAATACATTGCCGATCTGGTCAGCTGGGCCGCCATCGGCGCACGCACGACGGAAAGTCAGGTTCACCGGGAACTGGCTTCGGGCGTATCCTGTCCCGTCGGTTTCAAGAACGGCACCTCCGGCAATGTGAAGATCGCAATCGACGCCGTGCAATCGGCGGCCCATCCGCATCACTTCATGGCCGTGACCAAGAACGGACGCTCGGCCATCGCCGCGACGACCGGCAACGCCGATTGTCACGTGATCCTGCGCGGCGGCACGAAGCCGAACTACGACGCGGCATCCGTGGACGCGGCCTGCAAGGCGGCGCAGGCTGCGGGCATACGCGGCATTGTCATGATCGACACCAGCCACGCCAACAGCGGCAAGAAACCCGAGAACCAGCCGCGCGTCGCCAAGGATATCGCCACGCAAATCGCCGGCGGCGAACGCCGTATCCTGGGCCTCCTGATCGAAAGCAATCTGGTTGCCGGGCGCCAGGATCAGGACGCCAAGCCCCTGACCTATGGCCAATCGATCACGGACGGCTGCATCGATTGGGATAGCTCCGTCGCGGTGCTGCGCGGACTCGCCGATGCCGTGACCGCCCGGCGGCGCTTGGCCAGAAGCGCTCAAGACAAGGGCCGCAGCCGAACGGCGGCCGCTTAAGACGGCACAAGCCGTGTCAGGCGCCAGGGGATGCTGCGGCCATCCCTTGGCGCTGGGCGCCTTGCGTGCGTCCCGCCGCGCCCGTAAAGCTTGGCCGTCATGGTAAGCCCCTCCCTTCTTCGCATCGGCACGCGCGGCAGCCCCTTGGCGCTGGCCCAGGCGCATGAGACGGCGACGCGCCTGGCCACCGCGCATCCCGCCCTGGCCGCCGAGGACGCGGTCGAGATCGTGGTCATCAAGACCAGCGGCGACCGGATTCAGGACCGCACCCTGGCCGAGGCCGGCGGCAAGGGCCTTTTCACTAAGGAGATCGAGGAGGCGCTGCTCGACGGGCGCATCGACGCCGCGGTGCATTCCATGAAGGACCTGCCGACCTGGCTGCCCGCGGGCCTGGGCATCGTCGCGATCCTGCCGCGCGAGGACCCACGCGACGCTTGGTTCAGCCGCGGAGGCGAGTCCTTGCGCGACTTGCCAGCCGGCGCCGTGGTCGGCACCGCGTCCCTGCGCCGCCAGGCGCAGGTGCTGCTGGCCCGGCCCGACCTCAAGGTCGCCCCGTTGCGCGGCAATGTGCAGACGCGCCTCAACAAGCTGCGGGACGGCGCGGTCGAAGCCACACTTCTTGCGCAAGCGGGCCTGAAGCGTTTGGGCCTCGCCGACAAGGCGACCGCCCTGCTCTCGACCGAGGAAATGTTGCCGGCCGTGGCGCAGGGCGCGATCGGCATCGAGACCCGCCTGGACGACAGCCACACGCGCGACTGGATCGGCGCGCTCAACGATCCGCAATCGGAGCGACGCGTCGCCGCCGAGCGGGCCTGTCTGGAGGTGCTGGACGGTTCCTGCCGCACGCCGATCGCCGCGCTCGCGGACTGGAATCCGGACGGCCGCACGCTTTCGCTGCGTGCTTTGGTCGCCATGCCGGACGGCAGTCAGGCGTACCGCACCGCGCGCGAGGGCGATGCCGCCGAGGCCGAGCGCCTGGGCCGCGCGGCGGGCGAAGAGCTGCGCGCCCAGGCGGGGCCCGATTTCTTCGCCGCGCTGGCCGCGCACTGAGCGCCGTACCATGCGTATCCTGATCACCCGTCCGGTCGAGGACAGCGGCGCCTTCGCGGCGGCACTGCGCGCGCGCGGCCACGCCTGCGATATCGCGCCCATGCTGGTCATCGCACCGGCGCCCGAGGCCAAGGGCCCGCTCGACCTTTCCGGCGTGCAGGCCATCCTGTTCACCAGCGCCAACGGCGTACGCGCCTTCGCCGCCTTGAGCGAGAACCGCGCCCTGCCGGTTTTCGCGGTCGGCGAGGCCAGCGCCGAGGCGGCCCGCGCCGCAGGTTTCGCGCGGGTCGCAAGTGCGGCCGGCGATGTCGAGGACCTGACACGCCTGGTCGCGGCGCGGCTCGACCCTGCCCAGGGTGCGCTGTTTCACGGTGCGGCGCGCGAGGTCGCGGGCGATCTGAAAGGCGCGCTGGAATCGCATGGCTTCACAATCCGCCGCGAGGTTCTGTACGAGGCGCGCGCCGCCGAGGCGCTCTCGCCGAGTGTGCGTACGTCTCTCTCGAATGGCGAAATCGATGCGGTCAGCTTCTTTTCGCCGCGCACGGCGGAAACTTTCGTGGCGCTGGCGCGCGCGGCAGGTTTGGAAGCCCAACTGGCCCGTTGCGACGCGCTTTGCCTGAGCGTTGCAGTGGCCCAGGCCGTGCGTGTACTGTCATGGCGGAGTGTACGTGTGGCCGCGCGGCCCAATCAGGACGCGCTGCTGGAAAGTATCGACCGACTGGCCGCAGAGCTGGCGGGCGAGCGGCGAGACCAGCCACGGGAGGGCGCCATGCCGGCGGATCCGCCAGACAACGACAAGAACGGCGGCGCGGCTTCGGCGCCAGAAAGTCCCGCCCAAGAAGGCCCCGCGCAAGAAATCATTTTGCTGTTCGGCGGCATCCGGCCCATGGCCAACAAGCTGGGCGTCGCGGTCAGCACCGTGCAGGGCTGGCGCGAGCGCGATTCGATCCCCAGCGCCCGCCACGAACAGATCGCCGCCGCCGCCGACAGCCACAACATCGCGCTCGACCGCGCCAAGCTGGCCGACAGCGACCGTCATCCCGACAGCCACGAAGACGCCCAAGATGATCGCGATCAGGATGACGGCTCGCGCCACGCACCCGAGGACGACACTGAATCGACTAGCGCGCAGCCCTGGGGTGCGCAGGACGCGTCCGATAAAGACCACGAGGCCTCGAACGTGCCGCCGCCCATTCCGGCAATGTCGGGCGAAGCGCGCGGCGGCCGGCCCTGGCTGAGCGCGTTCCTGATCGCCGCCGCGATCTTCGTCGCCGGCGCGGGCGCGGCGGTGCTGACCCGCGAGGCCTGGGCGCCGATCTTCGGCGCGCGCGATACCCGGGTCGAGGACATACAGGCGCGCCTCGACGTGCTCGAATCCGGCGCGGCGGCGGCGCGCGACACCCAAGCCGCGGTCGCCAAGCTGCGCGCCGACCTGGATGCCAAGATCGGCGAACTGAACGCGCGCCTGGACGACAGCGGCGCGGCGCCGGAGGTCGAGGTCGCGGCCCAGCGCCAGCAGCTCGAATCCTTGCGTCAACAACTCGAGTCCGTGACCGCGCGCCTGGACACGGTCGGCGAACTCGCGGCCGCGTCCGGCGACAGCGAGCAACTGGCCGCCGCCCTGTCCCGGATCGAGGGCCGCAACGCGGAACTGGCGCAGGAGGTGCAGGCCCTACGCACGGAGCTGACCAGCCTGGCCCAAGCGGAACGCGGGACCCCGGCCAGCCAATCGGCGATCGCGCTCGCGGTCCTGCAGATGCGCGACGCCTTGCGCGGGGCCGAGCCCTTCGCGCCGGCGCTGAAGGCCGTCGACGCGCAACTTTCGGGCCGAGACGATGCCGCGGCCAAGGATCTCCGTGCGGCACTGGAGCCCTTGCGCAGCTTCGCCGATACCGGCGCACCGAGTCTGGACTCCCTGCAGGCCGAATTCCCGGCCCTGGCCCGCCGCGTCATCGCGCAGTCGCACGGCGGCGAGGGCGAGGACCTGCTGTCGAACGTGCTGCGCCGTCTGGCCAGCCTGGTGTCCGTACGTCCGGTCGGCCCGGTCGAGGGCGACAGCGTTGAGGCCGTTGTCGCGCGCGCCGAGTCGCACCTGAATGGCGGCGACCTGCGCGCGGCCCTGGGCGCGCTCGATGCCTTGAGCGGCCCAGCGGCCGAGGCCGCCGCCGAATGGCGAGCCCGCGCCGAGGCGCGCCTGAAGGCGCAGGACGCACTGGCCACGCTGGGCGCCCTGCTCGCCGCGCAGCGCGCGGGCGAAGGTTAGGCGCCCGCCATGATCCGCACCCTGTGGTTCGCGCTCAAGGTCGCGGTCCTTATCGCGCTCGCCTACTGGCTGGCCGAGCGGCCGGGCGAGGTTTCCGTCACCTGGCTCGGCTACCGCATCGACACCTCGGTCGGCATCCTCTTGCTCGCGCTGGCGGTGCTGATCGCCATCGCCTCGGTCGCCTATTACATCTGGCGCAGCCTGCGCCGCGCGCCCAAGGCCATGGGCCAGGGCATGCAGAACAGCCGCCGCAAGCGCGGCTACAAGGCGCTGACCCAGGGCATGGTTGCGGTCGCGGCCGGCGAGGCCGACGAGGCCGCGCGCCACGCCAAGCGCGCCGACTCCCTGCTCGACGAGCCGCCGCTGACCATGCTGCTGTCGGCCCAGGCAGCGCAGTTGAACGGCGACGAGGCGGCGGCCAAGCGTTACTTCAGCGCCATGCTGGAAAACCCGGAGACGCGCTTCCTGGGTCTGCGCGGGCTTTTGACCCAGGCACTGCGCGAGGGCGACCAGGCGGCCGCGCTCGACTATGTGCGCCAAGCCCACAGCATGCGCCCGCGCACGCCCTGGGTGCTCAACTCGCTGTTCGATTTGAGCGAGCGCGGCGGCGACTTCGCCTCGGCCGACCGCGCGCTGAGCGAGGCCGCGAAGTTCAAGGCGCTGCCGGCGCCCGAGGCCGCGCGCAAGCGCGCCGTCGTGGCGCTCGAGCGGGCTCAGGACGCGGCGCGCGAAGGCAATAGCGCGGAGGCGCTGCGCCAAGCGCGCGAGGCCAATAAGCTGGCGCCCGACCTGGTTCCCGCGGCGCAGCTTCTGGCCGAACAGCTCCTTGCCAAGGGCCAACGGCGCAAGGCGCTCAAGGTGCTGGGGAAGACCTGGACGCTGGCTCCGCACCCCGATCTGGCCGCGCTCTATCTCTCGGCGCAGGCGGGCGGCGGCGGCGGCAAAGCCGGTATCAGCGAGGCAGAAGGCCTGACCCGCCTCAAGAGCCTGGGTGCCCTGACCGCCGCGCGCCCCGACCACCCCGAAAGCCACTTGGCTCTGGCCCGCGCCGCGCTCGACGCGCGCCTCTGGGGCGAGGCGCGCCGGCACCTGAAACGCGCCGCCGGGCCCGGGAAACTAGAGGACGGCCTCGAGGGCAACGACATCGGTGAGACCGTGTGCCGGCTCATGGCCCGGCTCGAGGAGCGGGAGAACGACGACCGCGAGGCCGCCCACGCCTGGCTGGCGCGCGCCGCGCGGGCGCCCAAGGACCCGGCCTGGACCTGCACCGCGTGCGGCGCGGTGTCGCCGGCCTGGAGCGCGCGCTGCGGCGCCTGCGAGGGCTTCGATACCCTGGCCTGGCAACCACCGCCGCGCGTCGCCGCCGCCCTGCTCGAGGCGGCAGCCCGGCGCAGCCCGGTGCTCGAACACCAAGCCGAGCGCGACGCCGAAGCCGCCGCGAACGGCGGCCCCGTCGCGCAAATCATCGGCCGCAGCACCGGCGCGTGAGGGCGGCGTCGGCGCGGCACGAATAGATCCTGGCCCCGAGCGGCCTCATCCTGAGCCTGTCGAAGGACGATGGACGAAGGCGCGAGCCCCAGCCGTTGACGGGGTGGGCCGTTGACGAGGGCCGGGCACGCGACTAGGTTGCGCCCCAATGCCGGACGCCGGAAGTTTAGACGCCGGTGGCCCATTTGGGGGTGAAGTCGTTAAGCGTTTCGGGCTAGTTTCGCCGAAACCCCCGACGCCCCCGGAGATGCCCCGGAACCGCGGAACCGGCACGCCCAAGGGTCGCACAAAGGGTACGCCGCCTTAGCTCAGCTGGTAGAGCATCGCATTCGTAATGCGGGGGTCGCAGGTTCGAGTCCTGCAGGCGGCACCATTTTCATAGCGCTTCGGCAGGGCCGAACGAAACGCGTCGTATCGTCGCCATGATTTTTCCTCGGTTCATTCGAGCTTGTTGATTTCCAATTGTAAGGAGCGCAACCACCGTGCTCTTTGCCGCACGCTTTCCAGTATTGGACCGGAAATATCCCCGGGAAATTTCTCGGGAATTTGATTGGCGGTTTGCTCAACCGCCCGGTCAACGCTGTCAGTGATATCCTCGAATAAGTCATTTGCTGCATTAGAGTTGACGTCGCAACGCTTGGCAGTCTGTTGCCAATGCCGAAGGACGATTTCATCCAACCGATAATGCCGATGATCTCCGACGGCCATCGCAAGTTTGGCTTGCCCATAAGACAGCTGCCCCATGGCTATGGCTGGGTCGACCGACATGATGTCGTACAGGGGGGTAAGGCGAAAGCTACCGCCTGGAGCGAGGAAGATGGAAAAATTCTTCGCATGCCCATCTATCGCGCCCATAAGCCAAAAAACGACTTGGGCGCGAAGAAAGATTAGCCGGTCTTCTTTGCTCTGATCGGATGCTTTCAGGAGATCCATTATTTTGTTGATGCCGGGGCCTCTCTCGTTTTCATACTTTTGCGTTGGCGGATAGCCGAGGGCCTGCAACAAGTCTTCTTGTGGGCGGCGAATAATCCATGACCGGTCCCGAGCCCATTGACGGTCAAATCGCTCTACGACAAGCGCTCTTACGCCATCGAAATCCGCTATTTCGGTATTAGCGACAGGTAATCCAAGTTCGCGCGCGAGGGTCATGCAAAGCCATTCGTTTTCGACGCTCTTGGTCATATCGATGCCGTTGGGCAAGGGGCCAATCGGCGGCTTCATAATGTGTGTTGTAGGAGTGGCGCCTTTGGGACGCTGCCATTTATCGCCTAATTTTAGAAATGCGGTCTTTTCCTGAGCACCCGCGATTGAAATTCGGAAATCTGCCTCTGGATCTAGACCCAGCGGCGCTTGTGCCAGCCCTTTCAGCTGGGCGGCAACCATTGCATCAGTGACGGGTTCGGCTTCGATCCGCCGGACATCGGGTGCGGTCTCTCCAGTTGGGATGAATTGCAGGGCCCCAACGCAGTCTCGGCCGATCTCGGCCAACAAAGAAAACGCATCGGTTCCTTGAGCGCCATACCTCTCCGCGATGGTCTGACGGATTTTGTCGTTGTCTGGGAGGAGGTTTTCAAAGACCGCGCTAACGGGGGCGCCGACATATGGCCTTTCCTGAAGTGGGAGCGAGAGGGAAACGGGAATCGGATCCGCCCGCACAAGCCAATCGTCGTCATATTGAAATACTATCCGGCCGTCCGCGGCGCGTATGTAAACACCTACCTTTCGGCCGTTCGAGAAAACATCTAGTGAGAGGCGTCTTTGTCTTGCCATGTTGGGTTGGATTCTAGATCAGCTTTTCGAGATCGGCGTCTGTCGCGGTTTTTTTGGGGCGCACAACCAGTTCCAAGTCCAAAGCGGACAACACTCTGAGTAGGGTATTGATGTGCCCCTTGCCTTTTTCGAGGTTACTGATTGTAGGTTGTCGAAGGGAGGCCCGGTCACCGAGCTCGGCTTGGGTTAAGCTGAGTAGCCATCGGAACCGCATTATCGCGTGGCCAAGCTGCGCAGGCGTTCTCGCGGCAATACCTAGTTGATCCGTTTTCAAAGGGGCCTCCAAAAATTGAACCAGCCTTTTATACGCGTTTACGCATAAACTCTTCGTATACGGGTTTCCGCATAAAAACAGTTAATACGGAAAGGCTTATAATTTCTGATTATACGAATTTGCGTATATAAGCAAGCTTTGGATATCCGAACAAAGCCGTACCTAACCTTCAAGGCCAAGCAAGCCGCAGCCCTGGCACGCCCCGTCCGGCGCTTTTAGCGCAGGGCGGTCACCTTGATCTCGACCAGGTCGCCCGGCGCCAGCGGCGCGCCGACGCAGGCCCGGCACGGCCAGCCGACCTCGGGGATCCAGTCGCACCACACGGCGTCCATCTCCGCCTTGGTCGCCATGTCGGCCAGGTAAACGACCGCCTCCAGGATGCGGTCCTTGCCGCTGCCGGCCTCCTTCAGGTTGGCCTCCAGGGCCTCGAGGGTGGTGCGGGTCTGTTCGGCGACGCTGGCGCCCGGCCCGGTCGCGACGCTCCACACCAGGTTGCCATGGGCGACGGCGCGGCAGCGCCCGCGCGCCTTGCCGGGGAAACGTTCGATCTCGGTCATGTCTTGCGGCTCCTTTCCATGATGTGTGCGCCATATGGCGCTTTCATTTGGACGGCTCCAGCCCGCTCCCCCACCCGGCCACCCACAGCATACTGTCGTTGGGAGGCCGGGTGGGGGAGCGGGCTGGCGCGAAACTCCGCGCAAGCGGGGAAGACTCCTTACCCCTTACGCCCGCTGACCAGAACCCAGCGAAAGGCGAGCAGCGCCAAGGCCGCGCTCGCCGCCATGACGTAGAGCGAGGCCCAGGGACTGAAAACCTGCGCGGCGCCGACCGATTGCGACAGGGCCGCGCCCAGGCCCATCTGCATGAACCCGGCCAGGCCGGCCGCGGTGCCGGCCAGCGCGGGGTTGATGCTCATGGCGCCGGCGATGCCGTTGGGCAGCGCCAGGCCGTTGCCGAGCGCGACCAGGATCATGGGCAGGAAGATCGCCACGGGCGTATGGAACCCGGCCAGGACCAGCGCCATGCTGATGACGCTGCCGCCCAGCACCAAGACCACGCCGAAGCCGATCATGCGGTCGATGCCGATCCGCTCCGAAAAGCGCCCGGCCAGGGCGTTGCCGGTCATGAAACCGAGCGAGACGATCATGAACCACAGGCCGTATTCGAGCGGGCTGCGATCCAGCACCACGACCACGATGTAGGGCGCGCCGGCCAGGAAGGAAAAGAACACGCCGCTGCCGAAGGCGAGCGTCAGCGTATAGGCCATGAACTTCGGCACGCGCATCAAGGCCTTGAAGCCGATGACGAAGCCGGAGAGGATCGGCACGTTCTCGCGCGCGAAATGCGTCTCGTGCAGGCCGGCGAGCGACGCGAACCACACCCCCGCGCCAACGACGGTCAGGAAATAGAAGCTGGCCGACCAGCCGCCGATGACGTCCAAATAGCCACCGATGCTGGGCGCCAGCATGGGCGCGAGCACCCAAGCAACGGTCAGGTAGCCGAGCACGCTGGCCGACTTCTCGCGCCCGTAGAGGTCGCGCACGATGGCGCGCGAGATGACGATTCCGGCGGCGCCGCCGATCGCCTGCACCGCGCGCGCGGCGATCAGGACCTCGATCGTCGGCGCCAGCGCGGCGGCCAGGCTGGCCAGAACGAAAATCCCCTGCCCGGCCAGGATCACCGGGCGCCGCCCGTAACGGTCGGACAGCGGCCCGTAGATCAATTGGCACACCGCCGTGCCGATCAGGTACAGAGTCAGCGTCAATTGCGCGACCGCGTAGGACACGCCGAAGGTTGCCTGCAGGCCCGGCATGGAGGGCACGAAGATGTTGAGCGCCAGCGGCCCGATCGCGCTCAAGGCGATCAGGATCGCGAGCGACGGCCGCTTCGTTGGCGGCGTAATGGGCGCCGCGTTTGGCCGCCCGGCGTCGGGCGCCGCGCTGTCGGGATCGCTCATGGCTGGGCAAGTCCTTCGATGCGGCCGCAATGACACCCCGCCGGCCGCCGCGCGCAGTCTACACGAGCGGCCGGGCACGATCTAACCTTTCGGGCCGCCACCTCGCTCCGCGCCTTGCCCCCACCCCTTGCCCTGGCGCGCACGGCTGGCTTAGTGTGACTCCCGCGACGGTTTCCCCAGGCGGGCGTTTCGCTTGGGGGGTGAAAAGGGAACGAAGGTGCGGCCCAGGGGATCGCGAGAGACCCGCGGCTCAAGCCTTGGCTGCCCCCGCAACTGTAAGCGGAGAGCGCCTCCACCTCATGCCACTGGCCGGCCCGCGTAAGGGCAGGCTGGGAAGGCGCGGAGGCGCGGCGATCCGCGAGCCAGGAGACCTGCCGCCGCACAGTCGCCAGAGCGAAGCCCGCCGGTCGGGGGACCCGGAGGTATTGAGACAGGGGAGTGCCGCGTTTAGGCAAGCCCGGTCCGCTTCGCGATGGCATGGGTGCCAAGGCATCTGCAACAGGGGAAACGCCCATGTCACGTCCACAGCCTGCCTTTCTGTCCACGATCGCGCGTACCGGCCTCGCCGGCGCGGCGCTCGGCCTTCTCGTCGCCGCCACGGCGCCCGCTTACGCCGCGACCGGCGATGCCGCCCGCTATGTCTTCGTGCCCAACCGCGCATCGTCCGACGTCGCCGTGATCGACAGCGCGCGCGACGAGGTGATCGCCCTGGTCGAGTTCGGCAAGTTGCCTCACCAAGTCATCATTTCTCTGGCCTGCATCAAGCTGATCGCCAGCAACACCGGCGACGACACGATCACGATCTTCGACCTTGAATCGCTGGTGGCGCAGGCGACGCTCAAGCTCGACATCGAGCCCGAGCACATGGAACTCAGCCCGGACGGCCTGCTGCTCGCGGTCGGCAATATCGGTGCCGGCACGGTTTCGCTGGTGTCGTTGCAGGACAACGCGGAACGCGCGCGCGTGACCGGCCTGTTCTCGCCGCACAACCTGACCTTCAGCCCCGACGGTTCGCGGCTCTATGTCGCCAACCTGGCCGCCGATCATGTCAGCGTCATCGACGTTGCCAAGGGCGCCGTGATCGACGAGATCCCGGTCGCGCCGGCGGCCGCGCTGGCCGCCAAGGGCCAGGGCAGCGATGCCGAGTACCAGGGCATCATCAACGTCACCACGACCCCGAACGGCAAACTCGGCTTCGCGGCGCACGGCGAGGGCAACACCATGGCGGTCATCGACCTGAACGCCGGCAAGAAGATCAAGGACATCGAACTGGGTGAACTGCCCTGGCGCGCCTACACCACCGGCGACGGCCGCCACATGCTGGTGCCCAACAATGGCGATCGCAGCATTTCCGTGATCTCGACCGAAAGCCTCGAAGTCGTCGCGACACTGCCGGGCGCCGAGGACATGACCGGCATCAACAGTGCCTGGCTCGACACCACGGCCTTCGTGGTGAGCCGCGGCGAGAACAAGGCGCTGGTCATCGACCTCACGACCATGCAGTCGGCCGGCGAGATCGCCCTTCCCGGCACGCCGGAAACCGCGGTCACCACGCCGGACGGCACCAAGGTCTATGTGGCGCTGAGCGAATCGAACCAGGTCGCGGTGATCGATGCCGCGACACGCCGGGTGATCAAGCTGATCGATGGCGTGGGCGAAGAGCCTTGGGGCGTCACCATGGTCGGCGCCATCAACTACTGCCACGAAGAGAGCGCGCGGAGCGCGCCGGCCATCGCCGTATCGGCTGGCTGGCCCGGTTCCGGCTGCTGGCGATGGCGGGAACGGAGAAATCTGAGGTGGCGAGAACCGCCGCGGTCCTGGCAATCGCGGCGGTCGCAACGCTCGGCCATGGCCATGCGGCCGCCAGCGACTCAATGTCGCGGTTCCTAGACAGACTGGCGCCGCATACCGGCGCAATCGATGAAACGGCCCTGCGCGGTGCCTGCGGAGCGGACGCCACGTGCGGCGCCCAAATCCTTGCCGCCAAGCTTGGCCCGGCCACGCGGCTTGAACCGGCGAGTCAACCCGGCACCGATGTCATTCGTTGGGTCGAGACACAGGCGTCGCTCGGTCCGCTCAAGGACCTGCCGGATGGCGTCAGGTTAATTCCCCTGCTGCGCTTCGGCCGCAAAGCATTGCCCGAACTGTCGGCGGCGCTCGAGGGCGCCGAAGGCATCGTGATCGATCTGCGCGCCAACACGGGCGGCGATTTCGAGCGTATGCTGCATTTGGCGGCGATCCTGATAGGACCGCGCGAAGGTGCAGTGATCTTGCACGATGGCACACGCCACGAGCGGCGCGACCTTCGAACTGTCGCGGCCACGGCGCATCCCAAGATCGAAGCCGTTCTGACCGGACCGAAGACCGCGAGCAGCGCCGAGGTGCTGGCAGCCTTGCTCCGGCGTTATGCCAAGGCCCCGATCCTGGGCGAGCGTACGGCGGGCAAGGATTACCTTCTGCACGGAGTCCCGGTCGATTCTCACTGGCGCCTTTTCGTGCCCGGCGCGCGCATCGAAGTGCCCGGCGAAATACTGGCCGGGGGTTTGCAGCCGGACGGCGCGCTTCCGTCCGCGCTTCTGGCCGGACTCGCGGAATGACCGCACTTCCGCCTGTCACGCTGATCCTGGGCGGCGCCCGCTCGGGCAAGAGCCGCCACGGCGAAGCCTTGGTGGAAGCGGGCGCGGAATCTTGCGTCTATCTGGCAACGGCGCAGGCGGGCGATGCGGAGATGGCGGCGCGCATTGCCCGGCACCGGCAGCGCCGCGGCTTGCGCTGGACCACGATCGAGGAGCCGTTCGATCTGGGGGGCAGCCTCAAACTGTACTGCGGGCCGGAGCGCGCCGTGCTGGTCGATTGCCTGACGCTGTGGCTCAGCAATCTGCTCGGCGCGGATCGCGATCCGGAGGCAGAGACCGAAACTCTGCTCGCCGCGCTGCCGGGGCTCAAGGGACCGGTCGTTTTCATCTCCAACGAGGTCGGCCAGGGCATCGTGCCCGACAACGCATTGGCGCGGCGCTTCGTCGACGAGGCCGGGCATCTGCACCAGGCGCTCGCCGCCGCCACCGACAGCGTGATCTTCATGACCGCCGGCCTGCCGCTGATCCTCAAGGGCGCAGGCGCGCACACAAAGGTACAAGCATCATGACCACGAAGATTCCCGCGACCGTCATCACCGGCTTTCTCGGCGCCGGCAAGACCAGCATGATCCGCCACCTGCTGGCCAACGCGAAGGGCAAGCGCCTGGCGCTGATCATCAACGAGTTCGGCGACCTGGGCGTCGACGGCGAGATTTTGAAATCCTGCGGCGTCGAAGGCTGCGACGATAGCGCGGTGATGGAACTGGCCAACGGCTGCATCTGCTGCACAGTGGCCGACGATTTCCTGCCGACGCTGGAAACGATTCTGGGCCGCGACAATCCGCCCGACCACATCGTCATCGAGACCAGCGGCCTGGCCCTGCCCAAACCCTTGGTCAAGGCCTTCAACTGGCCGGAGATCCGCACCCGTGTCACGGTCGACGGCGTGATCACGGTGATCGACGCCGAAGCCGTGGCCGCCGGGCGCTTCGCGCCCGACCTGGACGCGGTTGCGGCCCAGCGCGCCGCGGACGAGGCGCTGGATCACGACACGCCGCTCGAAGAGGTTTTCGAGGATCAGTTGAGTTGTGCCGATCTGGTGGTCATCAACAAGACCGACCTTTTGGACGAAGGCGCCTTGTCGAAGGTCGCGCAGGATGTGACGGAGCGCCTGCGCCCCGCAGTCAAGCTGGTTCGCAGCCATCACGGCGCGATCGACGCGGCGGTGCTGCTCGGCCTCGGCGCGGCGGCGGAGGACGACTTGGCCGCACGGCCCTCGCACCACGACGGCGAGGAGGAACACGATCACGACGATTTCGAGACCTTCGCGGTATCGCTCGGCGAGGTCGCGGCGCCGGAAGATCTTCTGGCGCGCCTCGCGCCCGTGATCGCCGAGCACGACATCCTGCGCGTCAAAGGCTTCGCCGCCGTCGCGGGCAAGGGCATGCGCCTGGTGCTGCAAGGCGTCGGCGGCCGGGTGCAGCATTACTACGACCGCGACTGGCGCGCCGAGGAATCGCGGCAGACGCGCCTGGTCATCATCGGCCAAACCGGCATGAACCGCGGCGCCATCGTCGACGCGCTCGCGGGATAGCGGCGGCAAGACATCATGCACCTTCTGCAGGCGCAGGCGGGCGGTATCTCGGACGGCAGTGAGGCCGTCGACCTCGGCCAGCGTCCGGGCGAGATCGTCGTGCTGTCGGCGGCCGACACCGAGCTTGCCGGCCTAGCGGCGGCGCGCGCGCAATTCGGCGAAGCATTCCCCAGTTTGCGACTCGCCAATCTGATGCAGCTTTCGCACAACCTTTCGGTCGATCTCTATGTCGAGCAGGTTATCGCGAACGCGAAGCTGGTCATCGTGCGCCTGCTGGGCGGCGAAAGCTATTGGCCCTACGGTGTCGAGCAGGTCGCCGCGGCCTGCCGGGCGCGCGGCATTGCGCTCGCCCTGCTGCCCGGCGACGATCAGCCGGACGCGCAGCTAACGGCACGCTCCACCTTGGATGCCGAGGCATTGCACCGCCTGTGGCAATTCGGTGTGCACGGCGGGCCGGAGAACGCGCGAAACTTTCTGGCCTATGGCGCGCACCTGATCGGCCGTGACATGGATTGGCGCGAGCCGCGGCCGATCCTGCGCGCGGGGCTTTACCGACCGGGCCTTGCTGAACCGCGCCTGCAAGACATCCGCGCGCAGTGGCAAGCGGACGCGCCGATCGCCGCACTGGTGTTCTACCGGGCGCTGGTGCAGGCCGGGAACCTGGCCGCCGTCGACGCCTTGATCGAGGCCTTACGCGGCGAGGGGATCAACCCGCTGCCGCTTTATGTCTCCAGCCTTAAGGAGCCGCTGTCCGCCGAAACCTTGGCGCAGGTCTTCGCGGATGCCAGACCAAGGTTGGTCCTGAACGCGACCGGCTTCGCGGTTTCGACACCGGGCGCCGCGCGGCGGGACGGGCCTTTCGATGCGCTCGATTGTCCAGTGTTGCAGGTCGTTTTCGCCGGCGGCACGCACGAGGCCTGGCAGAACGGCACGCAAGGTCTGTCCGCGCGCGACCTCGCCATGAATGTCGCATTGCCGGAGGTCGACGGCCGCGTGCTGTCGCGAGCCGTTTCCTTCAAGGCGGAGCAGCGCTTCGACGATGTGACGCAATGCGCGCTGGCGACCTATGCGCCGGTGCAGGACCGGATCGCCTTCGTCGCGCAACTGGCGGCGCATTGGCTGAAGCTCGCGCGCACATCCGCGCAAGACCGCAAGGTCGCCCTGGTGCTGGCCAATTATCCGAACCGCGATGGCCGCATCGGCAACGGCGTCGGCTTGGACACGCCGGCCGGCACGCTCAACGTCCTGCGCGCCTTGCAGGATGCCGGTTACGACACCGGCGCCTTGCCAAAGCATGGCGATGCCATTGTCACACGCCTGCTGGAAGGCCCGACCAACGCGATGATTCGCGCGCGGCGCATCGAGGAAACCCTGCCCCGGCCCGACTACGAATTTTTCTTCGGCGCCTTGCCGCAAAGCCTTCAGGACGCGGTGATCGCGCGCTGGGGTCCGCCAGAGACCGATCCCTTCTACATGCCGGGCGAACTCGATTGCGGCGCCTTCGCGATTCCCGCGTTCCGTTTGGGCAAGGTCGTTGTAGGCCTGCAACCGGCGCGCGGCTACAACATCGACCCGCAAGCGAGCTATCACGACCCGGCGCTGGTGCCGCCGCACGGCTATCTCGCGTTCTATGCCTGGCTGCGCGACGCCTTTCGCACGCACGCCATCGTGCACATGGGCAAGCACGGCAATCTGGAATGGCTGCCCGGCAAGGCGGTCGCCTTGTCGCAAGACTGTTACCCGGAAGCCGCGCTCGGCCCCATGCCGCACCTCTACCCCTTCATCGTCAACGACCCTGGCGAAGGCACCCAGGCAAAACGGCGCGCGCAGGCTGTGATCGTCGATCACTTGACGCCGCCGCTGACCCGCGCCGAGACCTACGGACCGCTCGCGGAGTTGGAACGCCTGGTCGACGAGTATTACGAGGCCGCCGGTTACGACCCGCGCCGCTTGAAGGTCCTGCGCGGCGAGATCCTGGAACTGACGGCGCGCATCGGCCTCGACAAGGACTGCGGCATTACACCCGGGGAGGACGCGGATAGCGCGCTCGGCAAGCTCGACAACTACCTGTGCGAGTTGAAGGAGATGCAGATCCGCGACGGCCTGCACATCTTCGGCGCCTCGCCCCAGGGCGAACAGGAGACCGACTTGCTGGTCGCGCTGACACGCCTGCCGCGCGGCGCCGGCAAGGACGGCGAGGCCTCGCTGATTCGCGCGCTGGCGAAGGACCTGGAACTTGGCCGCGATTTCGATCCACTCGATTGCGCGCTCGGCGAAGCCTGGGACGGTCCGCGCCCGGCGGCACTGGCGCAGGTAGCAAGTACAGCGTGGCGCACCAATGGCGACACGGTCGAAAGGCTGGAGCTTCTCGCGCGTGCGCTGGTCGGCCATCGCATGGATGCGCCGCGCGAATGGGCGGCCACGCATGCAGTGCTGCAAAGCATCGAAACGCAGGTGCGCCCGGCGATCGCCGCTTGCGGCAAGTCCGAACTCGACGGCTTGCTGACGGGTCTGGATGGGCATTTCGTCGTGCCCGGCCCTTCGGGCGCGCCGACGCGCGGCAAGCTGGACGTGCTGCCCACGGGCCGCAACTTCTATTCCGTCGATACCCGCGTGGTGCCGACGCCGGCGGCGTGGAACCTGGGTTGGACCTCGGCCACGCGCCTGCTCGCGCGGCACCGGCAGGAACACGGCGCCTGGCCCAAGACCATCGCGCTCTCGGCCTGGGGCACGGCCAACATGCGCACCGGCGGCGACGATATCGCGCAGGCTATGGCCCTGATCGGCGCCCGCCCGACCTGGGAGAACGCCTCGCGCCGGGTCACGGGGTTCGAGATCATTCCGTCCTCGGTACTCGACCGGCCGCGCGTCGATGTCACCTTGCGTGTATCGGGATTCTTCCGCGACGCCTTTCCGGCACAGATCGACCTGTTCGATTCCGCCGTGCGCGCCATTTCCGCCTTGGACGAGCCGGAAAGCGTCAATCCCCTGGCCGCGCGGGTGCGCGCAGATACAAAAGATTTCGTAGCGCAGGGGCTCGACGCAAATCAGGCCGCACAGCGCGCGGGCTTCCGCGTCTTCGGCTCCAAGCCGGGCGCTTACGGTGCCGGCCTGCAAGCGCTGATCGACGAGCGCGGCTGGAGCGATGCCGCCGATCTGGCGCGCGCCTATCTGGCCTGGGGCGGCTATGCCTATGGCGCCGGTGCGGGCGGGGCGGCGGCGCGCGATCTATTCGAGGCGCGGCTGTCGGGCGTCGAGGCGGTTCTGCACAATCAGGACAACCGCGAACACGACCTTCTGGATTCCGACGATTACTATCAGTTCGAGGGCGGCCTGAGCGCGGCGGTCAAGCACCTGTCGGGAAGCGCGCCGCTGGTCTACCACAACGATCACTCGCGGCCCGAGAGTCCGAAGATCCGCACCCTCGAGGAAGAGGTCGCGCGCGTGGTGCGCGCCCGCGTGGTCAACCCGAAATGGATCGCCGGCGTCATGCGCCACGGTTACAAGGGCGCCTTCGAGATGGCGGCGACGCTCGACTACATGTTCGCCTTCGCGGCCACGACCGGCGCGGTCAAGGACCATCACTTCGACGCGGTTTACGAAGCCTACCTGGAAGACGACATTGTGCGCGGCTTCCTGGAAGACGCCAACCCGGCGGCGCTGAAGGACATGGCCGCGCGCCTGATCGAGGCGCAGGATCGCGGCCTCTGGCGCCCGCGCGCGAATACGACGCACCGGCACTTGAAGGAATTGCTATGAGCGATCAGAGCGAAGACGAAATCAACGCCCGCGCCAACGAGAAGTCGCGCAAGCGCAAGGAAGCGCGCGACAAGATGCTGGCGACCAAGACCAAAGAGAAGGGCCTGCTGATCCTTCACACCGGCAAGGGCAAGGGCAAGTCGACCGCCGCCTTCGGCCTGGTCACGCGCGCCATCGGCAACGGCATGCGCGTCGGCGTGGTGCAGTTCGTCAAGGGCAAGTGGCAGACCGGCGAGCGCTTCGTGCTGGAGCGTTTTCCCGACCAGGTCGAAATGCGCGTCTCCGGCGAAGGTTTCACCTGGGACACCCAGGACCGTGCCCGCGACATCCGCGCCGCGCAAGCCGGCTGGGCCATGGCCAAGGAGATGATCGAAGCCTGCCGCGCCACGCCGCCGCGCTTCGATATCGTACTGCTCGACGAGCTCAACATCGTCTTGCGCTACGACTACCTGCCCTTGGACGAGGTTGTGGCGTTCCTGAAAAACAAGCCCGAGATGCTGCATGTCATCGTCACCGGGCGCAACGCCAAGCCGGAATTGATCGAAGCCGCCGACCTGGTGACCGAGATGACCCAGATCAAGCACCCCTTCCGCGAGCAGGGCGTGAAGGCGCAGAAGGGCATCGAGTTCTAGGCGCATGAAACCCGCCGCGCTGATGCTGCAAGGCACCGGGTCGGACGTCGGCAAGTCCTTACTGGTCGCCGGCCTGGCGCGCGCCTTCACGCGGCGCTGTTTGCGCGTGCGTCCCTTCAAACCACAGAACATGTCGAACAACGCCGCTGTCACGCCGGGCGGCGGCGAGATCGGCCGCGCCCAAGCGCTACAGGCGCGCGCCTGCGGCGTCGCACCTTCCATTCACATGAACCCGGTGCTCTTGAAACCGCAGACCGACATCGGCGCGCAGGTCGTGGTGCAGGGCAAGGTCTGGGGCAATGCCAAGGCGCGCGACTACGGCGCGCTCAAGGGTGAGCTTTTACCCAGGGTGCTCGAAAGTTTCGCGGAAATTTCGCGGGAAGCAGACCTCGTTCTTGTCGAAGGCGCCGGCAGCCCCGCCGAAGTGAACCTGCGTCCCGGCGATATCGCCAACATGGGTTTCGCCGAAGCCGCCGACTTGCCGGTCGTGCTGATCGGCGACATCGACCGCGGCGGCGTGATCGCCAGCATCGTCGGCACCTGGCGTCTTTTGCCGGAAAGCGAGCGCGCGCGCCTGAAGGGCGTAATCGTCAACAAGTTCCGCGGCGACGTGTCGCTGTTCGACGACGGCCTCGAGGTCATCGCGCGCGAGACCGGCCTGCGCTGTTTCGGCGTGGTGCCGTATTTCGCCGAGGCGCGCCGCCTGCCCGCCGA
>ERZ869936.995-NODE-995-length-22487-cov-9.870943_pt1 | contig 22487 bp, 7 predicted proteins | sample MGYA00520876_ERZ869936 | MGnify/ENA primary metagenome ERZ869936 (study PRJEB32218, sample SAMN09650985) | biofilter metagenome | isolation source: enrty point of leading RO module | place: Saudi Arabia: Thuwal, RO plant located on Red Sea | collected 2016-02-17 ...
CAAACCATTGATAGTACTGATAGTGCTATTACTTCTAACATCACAAGAGTTAGAATTAGAAGAAATCTGAAAACATTGATCAATACTTCTGCACAGTATGAACTTTGCTACGGAAATAAGTTCCGTATGGATAAAAATGGATTTAACATCAAGAGCACAGGATTTGGACTCTCTGGAAGAAGTGGAACATTCTATTTTACTGATACTCCAGGAGAAAATGGTAAAGGAGTTATTTCTGTAGTTAAAGAAAGGAATGATGAAGGTGAATATGAGGTTGTAATCAAGTCAGCAGGAACAGTTGATTATGTGAAGGGTGAGATATTACTGAATACGATCACATTCTCCTCTACAGTTAAAGAAAATAATATTGTTGAGATTCAGGCAGTCCCTGATTCTAATGATGTTATCGGTTTGAAGGACCTTTACCTATCTTTCTCGGTTGCCGATAGTGAGATAAATATGATTAAAGATACTATTACATCTGGCGAACAGATCTCTGGCGTCGGTTATAAAGTTACTTCAAGTTACCTAAACGGAGAACTTAAGAGAGGATAAGAATGATACAAACAGGCTTTGAAAGAAGGGTAAAAGTTCAACAAGTAATTGAAAGTCAGTTACCCGAATTTCTTAGATCCGAAAGTCCAAAATCTATTGACTTTCTGAAGCAATATTATATTTCTCAAGAACATCAGGGCGGTGCTACTGATATTGTTGAGAACTTAGACCAGTATCTCAAATTTGACAACCTTACACCAGAGGTTGTCACTGGATACACCAGTTTGACTGCTGGAATTTCCTCTACTGCCGATACAGTTCAGGTTTCTACAACGAAAGGATTTCCTGATGAGTACGGTCTGTTTAAGATCGGTGATGAAATTATAACATATACTGGAAAAACTGCAACCTCTTTTACAGGATGTATTAGAGGTTTTAGTGGTATTTCTTCTTATCGTTCTTCTCTTGATCCAGAAGAATTAGTATTCAGCGACACCTCGGAGCAGGTTCACGCCAATGGTTCTACGGTACAGAACCTTAGTGCCCTTTTCCTTAAGGAGTTTTATAGAAAGTTAAAGTATTCTTTTGCTCCTGGTCTTGAAGATGTTGATTTTGTAGATGATTTAGATGTTAATAACTTTGTCAAGGAGATAAGAAGTTTATACGAATCAAAAGGAACAGAGGATTCTTTCAAGATTCTCTTTAAAGTTCTTTATGGTGTTGATCCAAAGGTAATTGATTTAGAAGATTATCTGGTAAAACCATCAACAGCAAAGTTTAGAAGAAGAGAAGAGGTTGTTGTTGAGAGAGTTTCTGGTGATCCAAACAAGTTAGTTGGGCAAACAATCAGAAAATCTACTGATAGTGCAACTCAAGCTTCAGTATCAGAAGTAGAAATTTTCACACGTTCTGGAATCAGTACATACTATAAACTTGGATTGTTTGTAGGTTTTGATGATAGAGATCTCATTGAGGGAACATTTAAAGTACAACCTGCTACCAGAGTAGCAAACACAGTCAGTGTTGGTGCTTCTGTAGTAACTGTTGATTCTACAGTCGGGTTTGCTCAAACTGGAAAGATTATTTCTGGAAGAAACACAATTAAATATACAGATAAAACTGTAAACCAGTTTCTTGGATGTAGTGGAATTGGCACTGCAATTCCCCCATCAACCGAACTTAGAACTGATGAAGTCTACATTGGTTATGAAGATGGTGATATTTCCAAGAAAGTAGAGGTTCGTATTGGTGGTGTTCTTTCTAAATTTAAAGCGACGAATGATATCTTATTGTCTAACGAAGGACAAAAGATATTCGTCAAAAATATTGGTGAAAGAATCAAAAATCCAGAACTCAATAAAACCGATAAGCAAATATTTGCTAATAGTTGGATTTACAACACAAGTTGTAGATTTGATGTAGAAAGCATCAATGGTGCCACAGTTCAATTGAAGAGTGAAATTGATGAATCTAGCCTTAAAGTCGGAGATACTGTAGATATTCTAAGTGGATCTACGGAAACTGTTCTCCATGCGAACGCTGTAGTCGCTACAGTTAGTGCTGTAAACAAGCAAATCACCCTCAACAACCTTGTAGGATTTACTGCTAATTCCACAACAATCTACACAATTAGGAGAAAAGTTGAAACCGCTACCAGTAGCGGTACTCCATTGTTCTATGGCGATAACACCGTCACGACTGATGTTCAGAATGTATATACAGATGATACTCATGCATACGTTGCTTCAAACTCCTTACCTTCATATGACATCAGTGAGACTGCTCTGAGTGCAACTCTTGCGTCTGCTGCTGGCAGTGCTCTTCAAGGATTTAATGCGTCAACACAAAAATATAGCATTATCTCTTTTGCATCACCAGTTCCCTTCGTAACTGGTGATGAAGTCTTCTATAAAGCATCCTCAGACACGCTTGTAGGACTCTCTGAGGGCGTTTACTTCGTTAAGGTGCTGTCCGCATCCAATCAAATTAAACTCTTTGCTTCTAGGTCTTTAATTGAGGGAGGATCTTCTTTAGAGTTTACGTCTGCTGGAGCAGGCACACACAAATTTGTTCTTGCAAGTCAAAAGAGTGAGGCAATTTATCCTCAACAATTATTGAAAAAATTCCCAATCGATAGAAATATCAAGGACGGTAAAGGAACACCAACTATTCCTGGATCTACAGGAATGTTAGTTAATGGCACTGAAGTTGTAAACTATAAGTCAAATGATAAAATTTACTTTGGTCCAATTAAAAATGTAAGACTTTATAATGGTGGCAAAAATTACGATGTAATCAATCCACCAACCATTGAAATCGGTTCTCCTGGAGCTGCCTATACCACTGCTCTTGTAAGACCTGTAGTTCGTGGTAGTGTAACTGAAGTACAAATTGACCCACAAGATTTTGATTTGGTAGATGTTACTTCTATCACTATTGATGGTGGCAATGGATCTGGTGCAGTTCTGCAACCAATTTTAGAAACCAGGTATCGTGAGATTGAGTTTGATGCTCGTTCAACTTCTGGTGGAGGTAGTGTCAATAATAGTGATGATACTATTACTTTTGATAAACCACACAATCTGAGAAGTGGTGATGCTATTGTTTATAGTAGAAATGGTAATAATGCGATTGGAATAGGAACCTTTGGCGGTTCAAACACTCATCAAGATAAAGCATTAGCGAGTGGTTCCGTATACTTTGCTCAAGTTGTCAACACAACAACAATTAAGTTGTTTGAAACATTTGAGAATTACTCAAGTGGTATTAGTACAGTAGGATTTACAACTTTTTCACAAGGCATTCATAAATTTAGATTATTCGATGGTAAGAAAAATATTAGTGGTATTAAAGTTACTAACCCTGGAAGTGGATATGAGAACAGACAACTAAAGGTCAAGTCTGAAAATATTTCCTCTGTTAGTGACTCAATCACTTTTAATAATCATGGATTCTCAGACGGAGATAAGATCCTCTATACAACAGATAATACTGCTGTAACTGGATTGACAACTAGTGTTCAGTATCAAGTATTGAAGATTGACGATCACTCTTTCAGACTTGCTAATGCTGGAGTTGGTGGAACAAATACGACTGATTATGCTAAGAGACAGCATGTCAACATTACTGGTGTAGGAACTGGAATTCAAAACTTTGCTTATCCTCCAGTAACAATTACAGTTAATGCGGAGTTTGATGGTGTATCTGGAGTTATCACAGCAACTCCATCAGTCAGAGGTGAGATTGTTGATCTTTACTTGTATGAGACTGGAACAGGTTATGGATCAACAATCCTTAACTTCCACAAAAAACCAGACATCAAGATTAAAAATGGTAAGAATGCAGAGTTAAAACCATTAATCTCTGGTGGAAAAGTTGTTTCTGTACAGGTCACTAATTCTGGTAGTGAGTATTCATCTGCTCCAGATCTCAAAGTTGAGGGTGAGGGTGTTGGAGCAAAACTTAGAGCCATTGTTAGTGGTGGAAAAATTACTAATGTTGTAGTTCTCACTGGTGGTGCAGGTTATGTTCAAAATACCACTTCAGTAATTGTAACTTCTGCTGGATCTAATGGTGTTGTTGATGTTGAAGTTAGAGATTTAGTCTGCAATACTCACACCAGATTTGGTGATGAAATTTTAGTTGAAACTGAAGAAAAACTTGGATATGGATTGGTAGGATACTCTACTGCTATTGGAGCAGATACTTTTGGTGATATTGGCGGAACACATTCTCCAATTATTGGTTGGGCATACGATGGTAATCCGATTTATGGCGGTTATGCCTACACAGACCCTTCAGACGTAAACTCGGGTATCAAAATTTTAAGAAGTAGTTACGAACTGGCAACTGCTGAAGTTTCTGATAGACCTTCTGGATTTGCTGCTGGATTCTTTGTAGAGGATTACAAGTTTACAGACTCTGGTGACCTTGATGAGCATAATGGAAGATATGCCAAAACTCCAGAATATCCTAATGGAGTTTACGCTTATCATGCAACAATAACCAGTGATGGTAAAAATAGTAAGTTCCCATTCTTTATTGGTGAAAGTTATTCTTCCGTTCCAGTAACTCAGAATATTAATCAAACGTTTGATTTCAATTCTTCAGACTTACGAAGAAATACTCTTCCTTATGTTGCAGGTGATAAATTTGCTACTAATGATTTTGTTTCCGAACCAAATGAAATTCTAGTTCAAAGTGCTGTAATTGATTCCATCACTAGAGGGTCTGTAGATGGATTCAAGATTAATAATTCTGGTACAGATTACAGAGTTGGAGAAACTGTAACGTTTGATAATGATGGAACTAATGGTGGTGGACTTTCTGCATATGTTGGTAGAGTCTCTGGTAAATCTATTGTAGACGTAACCACCACGATTCAGAGTCATCAAAATGCAGTTCTTGTTTGGGAAAAGAGTGGTGCAGTATCTGTTAATGTAGATCCATCTCACGGATACTTTGACAATGATCAAATTGCAGTTTCTGGATTATCTACATTTATTTCTGGTCTTACGAAATCTCATAAAATTGGAGTTTCGTCAGAAAGAACTCGCCTTTCTGTTCAAGTCGCTGCCAACTCCACAGTTGGTTTTGTTACGGATATATTTGTCAACAGAGTTGTTGATTCTATCTCTGTAGGAAGCACTCTAGGCATCGGCACAGAGACTTTATCCGTTTTAGGAACATATCCAGACAAGAAAGTAGTTAGGGTCTTGAGGGGGATTGTAGGTGCCGCACACACGGCAAATACTGATGTATTTGTATCTCCAAGCAAATTCACTTTGCCCGTAAATGTTTCCTACTTTGATTCTGCCGTAAATGACAAGGTATTCTTTAATAGTATTCAATCTGTAGGTATTGGAACTACTGTTGGATCTTCATCATCCAAGGGATATTTTACTGGAAGTCGCCATTATTCAATTTCAGTACCAACTCAGGGAATTTATTTACCCAACCATCCCTTCAAGACAGGTGAGCAAGTTACATTTGAAAGATTTGCTGGTTCACAAGGATTTACCGTTTCTAATACTAACACTAGTGCAACTTATAGTATTCCACAAAGTGGAAATACTGAAACCTTATTTGTAATTAAAAAGACTAATGATGTAATTGGTCTTTGTACTCAAGTTGGTCTTACCACCAATACTGAAGGTTTGTTCTTCAGAAACATAACTTCCAATGCTGACAGTAGAGATTACAGATATTCTTTAACTTCAAATAAAACTCAAGTAACTGCTAAAGTAGAAAAAATTAGAGCAAAAGTTGCCGTTTCTACAGCACATGGTCTGAACAACGGCGACATTGTAAATCTAAGCGTTAATTCTGAGCAATCAGTTGGTATTGGTACATCAGTTTCCGTATACCTTAAGTATAACTCTGCAAATGATAAGTTACTTGTCAATCCAATCGGGTTCACTTCAACAGCGGTAAACACCTCTACAAACAGATTGACACTCACTGAGCACGGTCTCAAAACGGGTGATAAGGTATTTTATGATTCCGATCTCATTATATCCGGTCTTTCTACTGGATCTTACTTTGTTTACAGAATTGATGACAATACCATCAATCTTGCAAACACAAGGTTTGATGCAGTTTCAAACCCACCAACTGTGGTTAGTTTTGGATCTACTGGTGGTTCCAGTCAAGAATTGTCTCCAATCAATCCAAGATTGAATGTTGTTAGAGATAACAACTTAGTATTCAATGTAAATGATTCCTCGTTGAGTGGTTATAACTTTAGACTTTACTATGATCGCGATTTCAAGAATGAATTAGTTTCTATTGGATCTTCTACAACCTTCAGCACAGTAGGCGTAGGAACTGTTGGTATTGCCAATACTGTTACTGCATCCACAGTCACTCTTAACTTTAATAAGAACCTTCCATCTAAAGTTTACTATCAATTAGATAAGGCAGGATACATTAGTACTGCTGATACTGAGGTAACAAACTATTCTGAAATTAATTTCATTGATAGCACTTATTCTGGAACTTATAGTGTTACCGGAGTTGGTGAAACTGTATTTACTGTTTCCCTTAAGAGTGTTCCAGAAGATCTTGACTACAATCAATCATCCACAAGTGTTCTTAAATATTCTACTTCTTCACCAAGAGCTCTTGGTGGTGTTGATAAATTGGAAATCACTTTTGGTGGAGCAAATTATAAGAGACTACCTAAGTTTGTAAGTATTGCGTCTACAGCAGGCATCAATGCTGATGTAATTCCTACGTCCACGACTCTTGGTAGAATTAATCAAGTCACCATACAAGATGCAGGATTTGATTTTTCTGCAGATAGAACGCTCAGTCCAGAAGTTTACATCTCACCAAATATTACGGTTGTTAATAGAAATACTATTTCTGGCATAACAATAACATCTGGTGGTTCTGGATTCACGTCTCCTCCAGATCTTGTTCTTGTCAACCCCGATACAGGATCTGCTTATGACAATGGAACTCTTATTGCTAAGATACAGGGTTCATCTATTAATAAGATTGAAATACTTGATGTTCCTAAGGGTCTTTCTGATACAGAATCTAAAGTATTCTCTGTAAACAATAGTAACGGTGTTGGTGTTAATAGTGTTTTCTCGTCACCTGCCGGTGTCGTGACTTGTGTTCTGGCAACTCCAACTCTTGGATTTACAACTGCTACAGCACCATTTGCTGTAAATGACTTTGTATATGCCGAGAACATTTCTTTAGCATCTACCACAGGTACAGGATTCAACTCCCAAGATTATTCTTACAACTTCTTTAAAGTAACTGCATACAGAAATACCAATCCTGCAGAGGTTGAATTTGATATTTCTCCTTATGCAACTAACGCTGGTGTTGCTCAAACTGATGGTCAGAGCACTTTTGCGACCCTTGTTAACAAAAACAACTATCCTACATTTACTGTTGTACAAACTCCATTAGAGTTTATTGTTGGGGAATCCCTCTTTATAAAGTCTGGAAATACTTATACTGAAGTAGATCTGGTAGTTACTAATAATCTTAATGATGCGATTAAAGTTTATGGAACTTATGAGTTATCTGAAGATGATGTGATTGTCGGAAAAAATTCTGGCACAGTAGCAACTATCAACAAAATTGATGAAAATACTGGCATTTTTGAAGTTGATTACTCTCTTGAAACGGATTATGGTTGGTCAAATGACACGGGTAAGTTGAATGAGGATTATCAAGTCATCCCCGACAATGATTACTATCAAAACCTGTCCTATAGTATTAAGAGTCCAATAGAATTTGAAAATTGGGTGAATCCTGTTAATAGAATTCTCCACTCCTCTGGATTGAAAAACTTTGCTGATACTGGAATTACGACAGAGGGAACAGTCTCTGCAGCAACAAGCACTTCTGCGAATAGCAGTGCCTTGATTGATATCATCAACCTCAATGCAAATGGAACCACGATGAGAGTTGATGCTGTCAACTTCTTTGATTTTGGTATTGATATTGATGCGTCAAACAACAAGTCCAAGTTTATTAAGTTCCAAAATAAGAGACTTTCTGATTACATTGAATGTAAGACCAACAGAGTTCTGACGATTGACAACTTCAATAGTCAATTCTCTAACCAAGAGAATGCTAATACGACTCTCTATCGTGATATTGATAAGTTCATTGCTAATGATGGATACAGTAGATATCTGGTTCAGATGATCAAGGCAAACAGCAAAGATCTTCAAGCGACTGAATTGATTGTTGTTAATACAAAAGATGATGATTTAATCACTGTTGAGAAAGCATCTATTCATAATACGAAAGATGACCTTGCTAACATTGAGGCATTTAAGGATGCTTTTGATAATGTTTCACTGAGACTTACACCAGACGATCCTTTCAATGATGATTTGGATGTCAAATTTATTAAGAACAACTTTAACACAACCCTTGCTGGTGTTGGTACACAATCAGTCGGATTTGTTAATCTGATCGGAAACAATGTTTCCGTTGGAGTTGGTTCTACAGGATTAGTTTTTGAAGGTTCTTCAAGTGGCACCGAATCAATATTTGCAAATATTGAACTTATTGACACAGTTACTAAGGACAAGACTATTGTTGATATGTTCCTTGATCACGATGGAACTGATACTTACAGATCAGACTTCTTCTTTGATAATAGCACGTTAGGATATTCTCCTAAGTTTATCGGAACTTTCACCAGCAACATTGCATCTGGTGTTCTTAAGTTGAATTTTGAGAATACTGAGTCCAATAACGTTCTTGTTCGCTCTAGAATTGTTGGATTCAATACAGTCGGTGCTGGAATTGGTACTCATACTTTTAAAGCAAGTGGTCAACCAGACAGTTCTGTCAGAGAAGGTCGTCTTGAAACTAAATTCTCCACATTCTCTGGAACTGGAATTTCTACGGTATTGACTTATGACAAGGCAGATGTAACAACAGTTAAATCTACTGCAAAAGTATCTTATGGTAATACATCTGCACTGCATCAAGTATTATTCAATCATAATGATACAAACGCCTTCACGGTACAATATCCACATTTGTCTATCGGCAGCACTATGGGTATTGGTACATTTGGTGCTGATATCAGCGGTAGTAACTTTGTTCTAATATTCCACCCAGATGCTAATATTAGCGATGATATCACCGTTCAAATTTACAGTGAAATTATTCAAACAGAAAAAGATTTGAATAATGTTCCTGCAACATTGACTTATGGATCTGCAAATGAACAACTGAAAACCTCTCAGTTTGATTCTATCAATGGTGATAGAACTAACAAGGTTGACTTTGATGTCAAGCACAATAGTGTTCCAGTATTTGAAAAGCAATTCAATCCTGGAATTTCTACCGTAGTCAATCTGGGAACGGGTGTATTTACAATTGCTGATCACTTCTTTAGTGATCGTGAAAAATTAACATATACACCAAGATCTACTTTCATAGGTGGCGCTCATACATCTATGGTTATGTCTGATGGTAATATTCTTCCATCTACTGTATATGCTATCAAGACCAATAATAATGAATTTAAACTTGCCACAAGCAAGACTGGTGCAGCAGTCACATTCAACTCTGCTGGTAGTGGTAATGGTCACACCCTTGAAATGGAAAAGAAACTTGAGAAGTCTCTGATTACCATTGATGGCGTTTCAAGATCTCCTTTGGCATTCACTCCAATTAACTACACTCTTAATAATAACGGTGGATCTATTTCTGTTGGTGCAACATACTTTGGTATTTCTGGAATCTCCTCTATTCTCCCAGGAGATGTTCTAAAGGTTGATGATGAGTTTGTTAAGGTTAACGCTGTAGGTCTTGGAACCACAACTATCGGACCTATTACGGGAACAGGTTCTTTCAATGTTGTTAAAACTGAGAGGGGATTTGTTGGAACTTTGGCAACCACACATACTGACGGATCTACTATCAGAGTGTTCCAAGGTTCTTACAATATGACCAGAAGTAAGATTCACTTTACTGAAGCACCTAGAGGTAACACTCAAGAACTGGTTAATAACAGTAATATTCCATTCCACAAGTCTACTTTCAATGGTAGAGTATATTTGAGAAATGATTATGCATCTAACCAAATTTACGACGACATCACTAGACAATTTACTGGTATCGGTGCAACTTATCGTCTGACTGTTGGTGGTGCTAATACAACAGGCATTGAAACTGGTAGTGGTTTGGTGTTTATCAACAACATGTTCCAAACTCCAACAACTGATAACAATACTGGAGGAAACTACAGTTTCACAGAGAGTGGTAGTGCTTCCAATGTAGTTTTCACTGGCGTAAAAGATTCAAATGATGATCTTGTAATTTCAGAAACTGATGTAAATAAGAATCAACTTCCAAGAGGTGGAATGATCGTTTCACTTGGATCTACTCAAGGTCTTGGAATTGCTCCTCTTGTTGGCGCTTCTGTAACAGCATTTGTCTCTGGTGGTGTAATTCAATCCATTGGAGCTGGTGCCACTGATATTCTTGGTTCTGGATACCGTGGGTCTGTTGCTATTGGTATCACTGATCCAAATCATAGCGGCAACGCTGCTGCTGTCACAGTTACAGTTGGTGCTGGTGGATCTCTAGCATTCAATGTAACTAACGGAGGAACTGGATACAGTTATAATCCAACTATCAATATTCCTTCACCTTCCTACGAAAATCTCCCAATTGTCGGAGTTTCACGTCTTGGTCAGGGTGCAACAACTGATTCTGGTAGTGGTCTCCTTCTTAATGTTGAAGTTGGTGCTGCGATAACAGCAGTTGGAATTGGTTCTACTCTCTTTGAGGTTAAAAACTTCAAGATTGCTAGAAATGGATATGGATTTAGAATTGGTGACAAGTTCAAACCAGTTGGTCTTGTAACTGCCAAAGGTCTTCCTTCTATGGTAAATGAACCAGAATTTGAAGTTCTGGACATCTTTAACGACAAATTTGCCGCTTGGCAATTTGGTGAACTTGATTACATTGATTCTATCTCTGATCTTATTGATGGATCTCGTGTCAGATTCCCACTGAATTATAAGGGTGAACTTCTAAGTTTTGAAGTTGATAAGAATAATCCAGACTCTTCGGTAATTGATCTTGAAGCAGTTCTTCTAATCTATGTAAATGGTGTTATCCAGCAACCAAATGTTCATTATCAGTTTGTTGGTGGTACGTCAATTGTATTCACAACTGCACCAAATTCAAATGATAATATTGATATCTTCTTCTATAGAGGAACTAGAGGGACTGATAGTGTCAGCGTAAATGTTAACACTACCGTTGAAACTGGAGATCTCCTGCAGATGCAGAAGACTGATAATAGTCTTGCTCAAGATCCTAGAACAATTTACAATATCAATAATTCCGATAAAGTAGAAACAAATATTTACGCTGGTCTTGGTATTGATGAAACTAACTTCAAACCACTTAGCTGGATTAAGAAGAAGGTGGATCAGAGACTTGGTGGTGAACTTGTTAATAAGTCAAGAGATTCCATTGAAGGTCAAGTCTATCCTACTGCAAGAGTTATTGGTGACATTTCCGCATCTGCAACTGAAATATTTGTTGATGACGCACAATTCTTCAATTATGAGGAAAATGAGTCCTCCATCAATATTACCAGTGTCAATGGATTGCTTGTAAACACGTCAACAGAACATGTATCTGCCGCCGTCACTGCTGTAGTTTCTTCCACAGGAACGATCAGTTCGTTAGATGTAACCGAAGGTGGCGCTGGTTATTCTGGTTCAGCAACACTTAAGATTGCTGCACCGAAGGCAGTGGGTGTTGGTGTTGGTACAACTGCTACAGGTACAGTCGCTATTGTCAACGACTTTATCAACTCTGCTTCTGTAACTAATGCTGGTTTTGGTTATACACGCACAGCACCTCCACAAGTTCTGGTTTCTACACCATCACTTTCTGTTGAAACTTTAACTGGAATTACTGCTGTTGCTGGTTTTGCTGCAACGATTACAGGTATTGCTACAGCAGTCGGGACCGGCGGAAACGCTCTTGCTCTTGCATTTAGTTTCACAGCATCTAGCACCACAGGACTTCAGGAAGGTTATCCAATTTTCGTCAAGAACACTAGTGTTGGTAATGGTGTAAGGTCCATCAATGGTTCTGATAATTCAATCGTTGCTATTGGAACAACATTCCTGGATAATGTTTACATCATCAATGATCTCCACTTAACTGCAACAACTGGAGTTGCTACTTGTAACATTCTTTCTACAACTACTCACGCGGGTCTCACTACAACGGGTAGTTTGACAGTCCCACAAGGAACACTCTCTTGGGGTAGACTTTCTGGATTTAGCAGAGCATCTTCCCCAATTGCTATCGGTGTTACTGGTTTGAGAGTTGATGCTGGATTGTCAACATTCCCCACTATCCAAAGACGGGGATTCGGTTTGAGAGACAATGGTTCTCTCAGAAAGGACCTGGGATAGTTATAAATATAGAAAAAAGCTAGCAACAATGGCGGCAATTGTAACCGATCAGTTTAGAATATTAAATGCGGGAAACTTTGTAGATTCCGTCACTAGTTCTGCAAACTCTTACTATGTTTTTGTTGGTCTATCCAATCCTTCTATAGTTGGATTTGGAAGAACTACAGACTGGGATACAAATACTCCTAGTCCCACTGATAATATTGATTATGCCAATTTTATTGGCGACAATATGTCTTTTGGTAAGAAAGTCTCCTCTGCTAATGTCAGAAGACTGGTAAGGAGAGTTGATTGGACTAGAGGGACAAAATATGAGATGTATCGTCATGATTACAGTCTCAAGAATCTCTCACCCACCACAAAGTCTGCAAGACTTTATGATGCGAACTACTATGTAATGAATAGTGAGTTCAAAGTGTATACTGTTATTGATAATGGTTCTTCTGGAATTAATACAACAGGAAATGCTTCTCTTGATGAACCAACTTTCACTGACCTTGAACCATCAAAAGCAGGTGTAAGTGGTGATGGATATATCTGGAAATATCTTTTTACTGTATCTCCAAGTGATATTATCAAGTTTGATTCTACTGAGTATATTTCACTTCCAAATAATTGGTCTACATCAACAGATGCTCAGATAGTTGCTGTTAGAAATAACGGTGATTCTGATACTAATGAGAATCAGATTAAGAAAGTATATATTGACCAGCAGGGATTGGGATATTCTCAGGGGTCTCATGAAGTTAATATTTTAGGTGATGGAACTGGTGGTAAAGTTATCGTTGATGTAGATGTCAACGGTAAAATTACAAATACCGTGGTTTCCTCTGGTGGAAAAAATTATAGTTATGGAATTGTTGATCTTGGATCAATTAATTCCAATTCCAGCACTAAAGCAAAACTTATTCCAATTATTCCACCATCAAAAGGTCATGGTCATGATCTTTATAAGGAACTTGGTGCGGATAAGGTTCTTGTTTATGCAAGATTTGATGATTCTACAAGAGATTTTCCAACTGATGTAACTTTCGCACAAATCGGTATTGTTAAAAATCCAACTTCTATTGGATCTACAACAGTATTTGATGAAAATCAATTCTCTTCATTAGGAGCATTGAAATTTGCCTCAGTTACTGGAACAGTATCTGTTGGTGATAAAATTAGTCAAAGTGTTACGGGCGGAACAGCAGTTGGTTTTGTTGCTTCATTTGATAATGAAACTAAAGTATTGAAGTATTTCCAAGATAGAAATGCTTTCTTGAATCAAACTACATTTGATCAAACAGATTATGTTGGTGTTTCTACCAACGGTAAACTGTATGAGTTTGCTTCAAATTCAAACGCAGTCACTACCACTGGAGGTTTCTCGGGTTCTATTGATACTGGATTTACTGGTATTACTACAAACCCAACAGGAACAAAACTTATTTCAATTGGCACCCAAATTACAAACGGGATTGCCAATCCTGAGATAAATAAAGGGTCGGGAGATATTGTCTATATTGACAATCGTCCAGCAATCTCCAGAAACTCAAGACAAAAAGAAGACGTTAAAATCATCCTGGAATTCTAAACGATGCCACAGAAAACTAATCTCAATATCAATCCTTATTTTGATGATTTCAGTAAGGATGATAATTTTTACAAGGTTTTATTCAAACCAGGATTTCCAGTTCAGGCTAGAGAACTGACGACTCTGCAGACAATTCTGCAGAATCAAATAGAATCGTTTGGAAGTCATATGTTCAAAGAGGGATCAATGGTGATCCCAGGTAATGTCGCGTATGATTCTGAATATCCTGCTGTTAAGTTAAATGCTGATCATCTAGGTATTAACATTTCAGTATATGGTAAAAATCTTGTAGGGAAGAGATTAAAGGGTCAAACATCTGGCATTGTTGCAAAGGTTGACCGATATGAAAATGTATCAGACTTAACTGGTATAACGAATCCAACCATATTTGTAAAGTATATTGAATCTGGAGATAATAACCGGGTTGAACCTTTCCAGGATGGAGAAGTTTTAATTACCGAAGATTCCTTCACCTACGGAAATACTTCTGTCAATTCAGGTGAAACTGTAGCATCTCTCATTAGTGAAGATGCCACGTCTGTCTCCAGTTCCGTATCAATTGGTTCTGGAGTATATTTTATCAGAGGAACTTTTGTAGATGTTTCATCTGATAGAATATTTTTAGACCCATATTCCAACACATCATCTTATAGGGTCGGTTTAACTATTAATGAAGAGATCATCACAGCGAAAGATGATGATTCTTTATATGACAATGCTAAAGGATTCTCTAACTATGCTGCTCCGGGAGCAGATAGATTGAAAATAAGTCTTTCATTATCTAAGAAACTCTTAACAGATAATGATGATAAGACTTTTGTAGAACTTGTTAGAATTCAGGGTGGTGAATTAAAAAAACTTCAAAATAAATCTAATTACAACTTAATTAGAGACTATTTTGCTAAGAGAACTTTTGAAGAATCTGGAAATTATTCTCTTGATAACTTTGATGTTGAGGTCAAAGAGTCTTTGAATGACAGACTTGGTAATGAAGGAGTATTTTTCTCAAATCAATCTACAGATGATGGAAATGTTCCATCTGAAAACATGATGGCAGTTTCTGTTTCTGCAGGAAAAGCATATGTAAAGGGATATGATGTAGAAAATACTGCCACTAAAATTATTGATGTAGAGAAACCAAGGGATACTAGAACAATATCCAATTCTTTGGTTCCTTTTGAAATGGGAACTCTGATTCGTGTTAATAATGTTCAGGGAACTCCATTATTTGGTGTAAATAACAATAGTAATATTGTAAGACTTCAGGGTCAAAGAAGAGGAACATCTACAACTGCTGCCACTGGAACCGAAATTGGTCAAGCAAGAGTATATAATTTTAGTCTTACAGATTCTGCTCAAGTAGATCTTTCTACCTCTTGGGATTTATATCTTTTTGATGTTCAGACATATACCACTATTAGTTTGAACGAAAATACTTTGACTGCTGACATGCCTGTCAGTTCTTATATTAGAGGTGTAAGTAGTGGTGCTTCTGGTTATGTACAGAGTGCTCCTGCCGGAACGACTAATATTACCCTGATGCAAACATCAGGAACCTTCATCGTTGGTGAGCAACTTTTAATTAATGAGAGTAAAGAAATTTCTCGTTCAATTACGAGTCTTACAACTCACACTATTGAAGATGTCAAGTCAATTTATCAAGATTCTACAGCACTGAATTCTGAACTGAAGAGAGATTTTATTGCTGATACTATTCTTGAAAGAAAACTTCCTACCGGATTCGGTATAGCAGACACGGTTCAAATTAGCACTGCTGGTGCTATGACTTGCCCAGGAAAGTTCTTCAATAACATTAAAGTTGGAGATATTGTTAGATATCAAATCGCTGGAACTAGTGATGAAACCTTTAACAGAGTTTCTGCAATTAATTCTGCCAAAACTCAAGTCACTTTAGTTGCTGAGCAGGATAGAACTAATGTTTGTGATGGTAGTCTCCCAGGTTCTACTTTCACAGGAACATTTACATTAGGTGTACCTATTGTTAGAGAGCGTGGTGGATTGTTTGCACCTCTTGAAGAACAAAATGTTTCTTCGGTTGATTTGGGATCTTCTAATCTTTTAGTTTCCAGTCAAATTAGAGAGCAATCAACCAGCTCTACCGGATCTCTTTCAATAAATGTTACTGCAACTGGTATTAGTAGTTCCCTCTTTGAGCCATTTGATCAAGAAAGATATAGCATTCATTATAATGACGGATCTATTGAAACTTTGACCAGCGACCAAGTATCTCTCAGTTCTGCAGGTCAAGTTATTACATTTACTGGTCTCACCGCATCTCAATCAAGTAATGTGACAGTAAATACTACTGTCAAAAAAATAGGAATCACCAACAAAGACAAAGTTTATACGAGAAGCACAAAAGTAGAAGTAACCAAGTCTGCTACTGGAGTATCTACATCCATCTCTCAAACTTCTCAAAGTGATTTTTATGGAACTAGAATTCAGGATAGAGAAATTTCTCTAAATGTTCCTGACGTTGCAGAAGTTGTCGCTGTTTATGAATCATTAGGAACATCTATTCCAACCTTAGATTCTCTTGAGTTCCCTGCTGGATTAGCACTCAACACAGCATCAATTTTAGGAGAAAGAGTTGTTGGATCCACAAGTAATGCCATCGCTCAAGTAGTTACAAGATCTTCAGCAACTAAAGTTGAAATTGTTTACTTAACTGATGATAAATTTACTGTTGGTGAAAACGTAACATTTGAAGAATCTGGTATTATTGCACCATTACAAGTTATTGGACTTGGAAACTATCAAGATGTTACAAATAACTACACTCTTGACAAAGGTGTTAAAGAACAGTTCTATGATTACTCAAGAATTGTACGTAGAGAAAATTTAAATTATACACCATCAAGAAAACTGTTAATAATTTATAATCATTATACAATTCCAACTAATGATACTGGTGACGTATATACAGTTAATTCTTACGATGCTGCCAGGTTTAAATCTGACATCCCATTAGCAGGAGAACTTAGAGCATCCGATGTCTTAGACTTTAGACCTAGAGTTTCTGATTTTACTTCCACTGCACTTTCCCCTTTTGATTACACTGCAAGAACTTTCGCTACAACAGGAACTAATCCGACTCTTTTAGTTGCTCCAGATGAAAGTTCTTTAGTTGGAATTAGTTACTACCTCCCAAGAATTGACAAAGTGGTGTTTACCACTAAAGGAAATGTTGCTGTTGTAAGAGGAACTAGTGCTGAGGATCCAAAAGATCCTGAAATTGGTGGAGACATGATGGAATTGGCAAGAATTCAGTTGCCAGCATACTTATATGATACTTCTGATGCAGTATTAACCTTTACTGATAACAGAAGATATACGATGAGAGATATTGGTAAAATTGAGGATAGAGTTGAAACTTTAGAAACTCTTACATCACTATCTCTCCTTGAACTTGATACAAAAACACTTCAAGTTAGGGATGCTGACGGTTTAGATAGATTTAAGTCTGGATTCTTTGTTGATGATTTTGCTGACAATCAAAGAATGGAGGAAAAGTCCGAGTCTGGAATTAAAAATAATGAACTCGGAGCACCAGTTGATTACTTTACTCTTAAACCAGAAATTGCTTCCAGTCTTCCCACTGTTGATGGTTTTGACTTAAACTTTGATCTTCTTGATCCAAATACTCAGAAGACTGGTGATCTGATTACACTTAAGTATGACAATAAAGAGTGGATTAAGCAACCTCTCGCATCTAGAGTTGAAAATGTAAACCCATTCAATATGGTCGCATTTACAGGCGCGATCAACATTTCTCCTGCTCAAGATAGTTGGACACGAACAGTTACAATTGATGGTGGCGAAAGAGTTACTAGAGTTTCTACTGATTGGAGAAATGGCAGACAAGGAAGAGAACTATCTAGTATTAGCACTAGCGTAGAGAGTAGAACTGCTGATACACATATCAGATCTAGGAACGTACAGTTTGAAGCAACTGGTTTAAGACCTCTAACAAGACATTACAATTTCTTTGAAAGTAGTACAGATTTGGATATTATTCCAAAATTAACTGAAATTTCCATGACATCTGGGGTCTTCCAGGCAGGAGAGACTGTTAGAGGTTTTATTGGATCTAGACAACTTTTCTCTGCAAGAATTTGTAATCCTAATCACAAGTCGGGTTCAATAACGAATCCTTCTACAAAATACACTTTAAATCCATACAATAGAAGTTTAACTTTACCTGAAGTATATTCTGCGTCTTCCACAGTTCTGAATATTGATATTAACTCTTTGATGGAAGATGTTCTTGGAGCGTTTAATGGGCGTATTGTGAAGGATATGGTCATACTTGGTGTAACAAGTGGGGCACAAGCAAAAGTATCAGATATCAGATTAATAACTGATACTTTTGGTGATGTAACAGGATCATTCTTCTTCAGAGATCCCCTTGCTTCTCCAACACCAGCAGTTACATTTACTACAGGAGAAAAGACTTTCAAACTTACATCAAGCTCTTCTAATGCTGAACCTCTACCTGGAAGTTTGAGATTTAGTGTTGGTGAAGGCACTTATACTGCCAGAGGAACTGTAGAAACTGTTCGCAGAACTAGAAATGTCACAGAATTCTTCCGCAGACCAAGACCTCCTGTACGAAGAAGTGATCCTTTAGCACAATCATTTACGGTTGACGAAACTGGGGCATTCCTGACAAGTCTTGACGTATTCTTTGCTAACAAAGATGAGAATGAAAAAATAAGATGTGAAATTAGAACCATGGAGTTGGGTACACCAACAGATATATTGGTTGCTGATTATGCACAGGTAACTCTTGAACCATCTCAAATTAATGTTTCAAGTGACGGTACAGTTCCAACTAAAGTTACTTTCCCTTCTCCAGTATATCTTGAACCAGACACTGAATATTGCTTTGTTCTTCTTGCACCAACAACTAACGAATATGAAGTTTGGGTGGCAAGAATGGGAGAGAGGACTGTAAATCTGTCTACTCTACCTGACGCTGAAAGTGTCATCGTAACAAAGCAATATATTGGAGGTAGTCTGTTCAAGTCTCAAAACGGGACTATCTGGACTGCAAGTCAGTTTGAAGATGCGAAGTTCACGTTGCACAAAGCAAACTTTATTACAGAACCTGGTATTGGTTACTTCTACAACCCATCTCTGGAGAGTGGAAGTGATTTAACTGAAAAACTTATTAATAATCCAGTTAAAACTCTTCCAAGAAAGCTGAAGGTTGGTATTACAACAACTTCTGTGATGGATAGTATTCTGACCATCGGTAAAAAGGTAAGTGATAATACATCTTCTGCTGCTATTACTGGTAATATTGAGCAGGTTGGTGGAAACATTGCTAACACAACTAGCAATTTAGTTGGTGCAGGATACAGTAATGGAACCTATACTGGAGTCAATTTCTACTCTGTCACCGGATCTGGAACTGGAGCTATTGGCATTGTCACGTTCTCAAGCAATACACTTGATGGAAATCCACATGTGACGACTGCTGGCAATGGATACGTTGTTGGCGATGTACTTGGAATTACAACTTCTGATGTTACCAGAGGTCGTGGTGCACAATTCTCAGTTAAGAATATCACAGGAAAAGATACCTTATATCTGACTGATGTTCAGGGTGAAGAGTTTACTGAAGGACAGAATCTTGTCGTTTATAGTTCCCCTAATGTTGCGGTTGCATATGCTAATACAACAATTAGAAATTCTAGTGTAATCAGTAATCTCTATGATGGTAGAGTTCTTGAGGTTCAACAAACCAATCATGGTCTTCATGCAGACAACAATGTTGTTGTTCTTGCAGATATTGAACCTAATACAACTCCAACTACTCTAAATGCAGCACTTGGATTGAGTGATACAACTATTTCGGTTGCTAATACATCACTCTTTGCGACATTTGAGGGCATTTCCACTTCTACTGGTTATGCCAAGGTCAATAACGAAATCATTTACTACAACTCTATTACTGCCGGTGCTGGTGGTGCTGGAACACTCGGAATTGGCACAAGAGGTATTGATAATTCTCTCAAGAGATCTCATGACCTTAATGATCAGATCTTTACTTATGAGTTGAACGGAATCTCTCTCCACAGAATCAATAAGCAACATAATATGCCTAGTGATGCTACTTTAAAGAACGCTAGAGACTTTGATACTTATCATCTGCAGATTGATCGTGGATCAAGAACAACTGGAGATAATCAACTTAGTTTCACTGATGAAAATAGTGTTGGCGGTCCAGTTGTGTTCTCTTCAAGTAATATTCAGTTTGATGAAATTACTCCAAGATTGAACGTATTCACGCCAACAGAGAGCACCACCGTAACTTCTCAAATTAGAACCGTCACAGGAACTAGTGCTGGTGGTTCTGAAGTATCATTCCTTGATCAGGGATATGAAAATATTTCTCTTAACAATGAGAATCGGATGAGCACTCCAAGAATGGTTGCTTCTAGAATCAACGAAACGACAAGACTATCAGATCTTCCTAATAGTAAGTCCCTGACTCTTGCCGTCAGTATGAACACGACCGATCCAAATCTATCTCCAGTTATTGATGTTCAGGGATCTGGAATTCTGTTTGGTAGAAATAGGTTAAATAATCCAATTTCTGATTATGCAAATGATGGAAGAGTAAATTCTCTTACAGAAGATCCACATACTGCGTATTACATTTCTAAAAAGACTGATCTTGCACAACCAGCAACATCTCTCAAAGTCCTTGTTTCTGCATATCGTCATTCTTCAGCAGACTTTAGAGTTCTTTATGAACTCTTTAGAGTTGATTCTAGTGGTATTGAACAAGCATTTGAATTGTTCCCTGGATTCGATAATCTGACAGATACAAATGGTGATGGATTTGGTGATGAAGTAGTTGATTCTGTTCTTAACAATGGCAGACCGGACGCTTTCACTCGTGCGAGCACAGATGGTGAATATATAGACTATCAGTTTAGTGCTGATAATCTTGCTCAGTTTAATGGATTTAGAATCAAGATTGTTATGAGTGGAACTAATGAAGCAAAAGCACCGAAGTTCAAGGACTTTAGAGTTATTGCTCTCGCATGATGAAAAAGGTCAAAGATCATAAGCACCTGTACCGCACAGATACAGGTGCCGTTGTCAATAATGATACAACTGCTTATAATGAGTATGTTAAGATGAGATCTAACCGCGATCGTCAAAAACAAGAACTTGATGAAATGCGGAAAGATATAGATGAAATCAAGTCCCTTCTCACGGAGTTTATCAATGGATCCCGATCAAATCAAACTTGAAACAATGTCTAAAATGTTTGCTTATGAGCAACAGGCAAGACTAATTGACGAGTGTGATAATATTGGTGAACTTCAAAATATTTGCAAATCTTACGCTAAACTATATTTCAAGCAACAGGAAGTTGTCAGTGTAATAGGACTACCTTCCTAAATACTTAAAATACCTTTGAAAAATGGCAGTATACGTCAGTAATATTCAAATTGATCAAAGCACAGATTTTAGTCAGGTCTTCACCCTTGAAGATGGGACATCTAACTCTGTCTTGAATCTGACTAACTATACATTTAAATCCCAGATGAGGAAGCACCCAGGTGCTACCACAGGTGTTACTACGTTTACTTCAACTATTTACGGTGCCGCAACAAACGGTCAAGTCAAACTTGGTTTAACTACATCTCAGACTGCTAACCTGAAAGATGGTAGATATGTCTATGATGTTGTGATGACGGATAATGCTGGTGTCATGTCTAGAGTTATTGAAGGTATGGTCCTAGTACGCGCTGGAGCAACGAAATTCTAATGGCGAATATTAGAGTCAAAACTAATAACAACACAACAACTGTTAGAGTTGGTCAGACAAATGCCATAAAAGTAGTAGCATCAAACCAATCTGCTGCTGTAGGCACGGTTGATGAAATGCAAAATGTTGGTGATGTGAATATTTCTGGCAGAGGAAATAATACAGTATTATTATTCAACGGATCAGAGTATATTCATGTATCCCCATCTGATATATTAGACCTTGCTGATGGTGCTGATGATGACTCTCTTGACTATGGTAGTTTCTAATAAGTAGGTAATTTTTTAACTAAATAGATAAAAAGGTAAGAATTTTACAAGATGGCTGCTCCTGTATTACAGTTCAAGAGAGGTCTCTTTAGTAATTTGCCAGCATTGAGGGCAGGTGAGCCAGGTTTTACAACCGACAAATACGACCTCTACGTCGGTATTGACTCGACGACTTCAAACAATCAATTCGTAGGTTCAGGGAGATTCTGGACTATTGAGGGTGCTACCAGTGGATCTGGTGTCAACCTTGTAGAAGGTACGAATAACGGTACAAGTTATATTACACTTGCATCTCCAGCATCTCTTGCTGGTATCGTTACTTACTATTTCCCCGGTACTCAAGGTGGGGCAAGTAGTGTTCTTACCAATGATGGAAGCGGAAACCTTAGTTGGGGTGC
>ERZ869936.996-NODE-996-length-22481-cov-6.529073_pt1 | contig 22481 bp, 42 predicted proteins | sample MGYA00520876_ERZ869936 | MGnify/ENA primary metagenome ERZ869936 (study PRJEB32218, sample SAMN09650985) | biofilter metagenome | isolation source: enrty point of leading RO module | place: Saudi Arabia: Thuwal, RO plant located on Red Sea | collected 2016-02-17 ...
CTTAACTATAGGAACTGCGGTTACAATGGGCGCTTTCAATTTGAACTTCGCTCTTACTGGTGCGGGAAGATTTGCTATAGGAGCTGCTGGATTTGTTCCAGCTAGAGTTATTCACTTTAAACCGAACAGCTCAAACGGTATGCGTATTGAAGGTGATAGTGACACTGGAACGCATAAAACGTTAGACCTTTTGAACGATTCAGGTGATTTAATAGCTGAATTCTATAATGATTCTGATGTTATCCTGTCTCCTGTAGCTGCTGTTACTGACAGGTCAAGAGTTATTATTGGAGATGGTGGACACATTGGGAATGCCAGACTAACTGTAAAAAGTGGAGGCAATACCGTAGGCGCTGCTCTAGCTGCTTTTGCTAACTCAGATGGAGATGTGGTTCTGCAACTACAAAACAATGGCTCATCAGCTTATGGTTCTGGAACTGTAGATGCCACTACTAGGCTACTTGTTCATGGTTTTGGTACTACAAACCTGACAACTACAGCTAGATTCGAGGGAAGTACTGGTGTAGACCACCTTGTATTGCAAGATGATGGTCAACATGCTTTCCATGCTGGAGGAGCTGCAAGCTTTATTGCTTCATTTGGTTCTTACGCTCAATCTACTGGATATTCAACTGGATTTGCATTCTACGGAAGAAACGGAACTACTACTACAATGTTGGTTCAACATACTGGTGGTGGAGCAAGTCCTGTAGCCATTAACGTTGCTTTCCAAGGAGCTGTTACTTCTGGAACTGCAACTGCTATCAGAGGAAACGGTGTAGTTACTGCTGGTGCTACCAGAACCGAGGGTATTCATGGTCTTTCAAGGAACGGAAGTCTAAACTCAGTTGGGGTTTACGCACAGATTGGAGGAGGATTTACCGTTACTCCATCACAGTATGTTGCTGCTCTTCAAGCTAACGCTTCTACTAATGTGGATGTTGAACAGAGGGCTGGTGACTTCTTAGTTTCATACAACAATGCTGCACTTGCTTACACTGAGGATTTAATTGCTGTTAACGCATTAGCCTCTGGAACAACAACTGGAGCTGCTGGTTCTACATCAAATATTATTGCTGGCAAATTCAGAACTACTGGAACTCAAGGAACTGGAGATAGAATAGCTCTATTAGTTCCTGCTACTAACAACAACTGAACTTTAGTATTTGGATCTGACGGTGTATCTGCTAACGCATCATTAGTTGAGGTGACTGGAGATATTGAAGTGATAGGTTCTTCTAATGGATTAATCCTTGAAGCGCCAGACACTACTAGATATAGAGTAACTGTAAATAACGCTGGAGCATTAGTAATCGCTGCGGCATAAAAACAAACAAAAAATGAGTAGTTTAAAGACTTACACAATAAATGTGGCGGGAAAAGACAACGGAAATGACATCCCTGCTGGATTCACTATTGATATTCTAGCGGTGGCTCATTACTCTGAAGAAGAGGGAGACCCATTCACTAAAGTCAGTACTTGCACAAAGAACGCAAACGGAGTATGCGGGAATGATGATATTCTTGCATCTGAGATGTTCTCTTTGCAGTCAATGGCTTCTAGTACGAATGCTGTGCTTACTGCTACTATAGAGGATAGGCTGGATACTGTATACGGAGAAGGAAACTGGTCGTAATATGGCAAGAGAAACGGAATTAATATATAAGTTTGCTTCAGCACCTACGGCAACTGATGACGTAAATGCTGGATACGAGTTAGGGGATGATTGGCTGGATACCTCTACTGGTATAACTTACACTTGTGTTGACAACACCGCAACTGCCGCAGTATGGGGTGTAATACTTACTAGCGAGGACATAGGAACTTTGATAGCTTCTGCGCCAATCTATGGTGAGGTTCACATGCAGAATAACGCTGTGAATACAGTTATAGCTGCTGCCAATACACCAGTTAAGGTGGCTGGAGTAACATCAAATGGAGATTCATCTTCTGATATTACTTTAGGCTCGAATATCATCACATACACTGGAGCTGAAACAAAAACATTTTCAATAGAAGCTGCTGCCAACTTGTTGCGAATAGGCTTTGGTGGAAATGATGGTACTTTGTATATAGCTAGAAACGGCGCAGTTGTATTGAAAAGCGCCATTCAATTAACAATGAACGGTCAAGAGAGACCAGCTCCCATCCAGTGCTTTTTGGACTTAGCTCAAAATGATTTTGTTGAGGTTTGGGTGGAGAACAATACTAACGGAAATGACGTTAGGGTGGAACACATGAATCTTAAAATTCAATCGGTATGAGGATAGCTATTTTAGAAACACTAGATAGATTGGATTCTATTTTTGAGGGAGGAGAGCCAGAGGCTCACTACCAGAGAAGAAGAAGAAGTATAGTTAAGGATGACTATGATTTCGGCTCTAATGGTTGTACTGATGCATATACATTCAGTAATTCTGATTACGAAACTGAAGTTCTTACTTATGCATTTAAGCTTAGAACTGACTGTGCTCAATACAGAGAGGTCTTTAGAACAATGCTTAACAAAGTGACTTGGGCTAACCTTTCAAATGAAGGCAAGGATGAAGCAATAAGACTTCACTTGAAGGAGGACTCAGTTGATGATGCAACTGATGGTTCTAATAAGATAGGACACCTTATTGCAACTGGTCAAGCTTCAGATATTCCTTCGGGTAGAGCTTTCTTGGTTAGAAGATGGGCTGAATTCCATGTTAGAGATAAGGAATCTGCATATCAGAGAGTTGAGTCTGTTAGACTTTACGAGGTTGTTGGAACATATTTATCTGTTTCTGACGCGACTGACTTTTTTAGGTCTGTTGAACTTTTGTTCTTGGAATATGAGAAACAGGCAATCAAGGGTACATCAGACTATTCTTTTGTTGATGCATTATTCAACTATATTGAAAGTACTGTAGGCTCTATTTACGAGAACTCTGGATTAGAGTCAAAGGGATACACCATGCAGAATGGTGACGCAGATATGAACAATTTTATATCTGATTTAATGGACGTATTAAGACACGGTATTTATTAAGATATGGCACAAGCATCATTTTTATTCAAGGAGATGATTTACAACAGCGTTTGTAAAAACAAGATTATATATGTTGACGGACAACAAAAAATAATTGATTACGTTAAATGCGTTCCTAGGTCTAGTGACATTCAGGTTCATTGTACTGACGGAACTATATTTATAGCAAACGAGGGCGCTCCATTCGATTTTGAAGTAAATAACAAACTTCAATGGAAAAAAGCAAACAGGAAGCAGATAGCGTCTTCCAAAAATAATTTATAGAGATGGAAGTAGGAGACACATTTGTACATAATGGCGTAACATACACTGTTACAGCTAAAAACGGAGATGAAGTTAAAGCTTTAGCTGAAGTTGATGCAACTGATGGCGCAGACGGAGAAGCTCCGAAAAGAATGACACACAGAAGAATTTGTATCAAGGAAGGTGACATTACCCCTTGATAGTTTGATAATTTTTTGTATATTTGGATGAATAAAAAAGTAAAGATATGACAAAGTTCGAGAACAAAGAAACCGCAATTGAAGGAGATGACAAACCATTTTTGTCTTACGCAGACCTAGTTGTTGCTTGTAGCAACTTCATTCCGAAGGACTTAGTAAGAGAGGGATGGAGTCCAGCTTTACAGAAAGAAAGCTTTAGACTAGAGGATGCTTTTAAAGAAGCTGAAACTGGAGCTACTCTTAAAATTGAGGACGCAGACATCAAATTAGTCAAAAAGTTCTGTTCTGACTTCCCTTGGGTAATGAAGCACAGAGACTTAGTTGAATTTGACGAGTACGTTAAAAGCCTATAGAAAAATGACACAGCAGATAAAAGAACATTTGGCAGCCGCAGGACTAACAGTAGTGACTTTCTTGTCGCCAATTTTTGGTATAATGTTTCTAGTTGGCTGTGCCATCATAATGGACACGGTTACAGGAATATGGAAAGCTAAAAAGAAAAAACAGAAGGTAACCTCAAAAGGATTACAGTCTCTAGTAGCTAAGATGTTCTTTTATCAAGGTGTTGTAGTATTATTGTATTTATTAGACCATTTCATTCTTAATGATGTTGTAGCCCTATTCTGGGATAAGATTCCTTATGCCACCACTAAACTTGTTTCGCTTGTATTAGTGTGGATTGAAGTTCTCTCTATAAATGAGAACTATGAAGAAGTAAAAGGAATCAGTATCATTGACAGGGTGAAGAAGATGGTCGGATTCGTAAAAAAAGCTAAAGATGAAATCTCTAATTTTAAAGGCAAGGACAAAGAAGAAGAAAGTACTGAAGAGGATTCTGAAGGGTAGATTCAAAACTAGACCAATGTCAAAGTATTTGTGGATTATAGATTTAGGTCACGGAGGAGTTGACGATAACGGTGTATATAAAACCGCTGGAAAACGCGCTTACTTCAAAGACGGAAAACTAATGGACGACAAGAGACTTGGCGTTGATTATTGTGAAGAGAACTGCGACTTCAAGTATTACGAAGGAGTTGGAAATAGAGTTATTGGAGCTAAACTCGAAAGAGAGCTTAAAAAACACGGCATCAGGTATGAGTTCACTGTTGACCCAGATGACCAAGATGATGTGCCGTTGAAGCTTAGGTCTAAATTCATTAACGACATTAACCTTCCAGACAGCGAAAAGAAAGTAATATCAATCCATTCAAATGGTGTTGGCTACAAACTTAGAAGCGCACATGGATACCAAGTACACGTTTACAAGAATCCAAAAACTGGAAACTCAAGCAGTGGCTCTCTAAAGCTTGCTGAAATTGCAATAGAAGAATTTGCTAAAGAATTCCCGAAAGTTAGACTACGAGCAGATGATGGTCTGAAAAGAAACAATCTTCACATGACCAGAGAACCAAACTGTAATGTTATACTTTTGGAGAACTTATTTCATACAAACTATAAGGAATGTTCCGAAATTCTTTTGACAGAACAAGGTCAGAACAAAATAGTTTCGTATATTGTAAGCACTATTCTTAGATACGAAAAAGAGGGATAATGGCTAGAAACGGATTGGCTGGTAAAAAAAGAGGGAAAAGTAGGTCTGCTAGATACTACCAAGAAAACCCTAGAGCAAGAAAAAAGAAAGCCAAGTACGATACTAAGTATCACTCAACACCTAGTCGTAGAAAATATAGAGCCGTATTACAGGCTATAAACAGGAAGAAAGGTACTCACGGAAACCATGACAACATGGATGAAGCACATCAGTCTAAGAACAAGACTAAAAAGGAGCACTTTTCGCAAAACAGAAAAGCATTAAAGAAATTTTTCAAATAGGATAAAGATGAAGAACAGAGAAGCAATCAATTTGTTTAAGTTTTTGACAGCATTTCAAGACGCTGGAATTACTTTAGAAATTGGAGAGTGGAAGACACTCAACAGAAACAGAAATAAACTTGCAGAAGCAGTAAAAGTAATTGATGACGCAAGACGAGAACTCGTTAAGAAGTACTCTTCTGAAGACGAGAAAGCTGAAGTTATTAAGGTCGACCAAGAGAATTTTGATGCATTCGAGAAAGAATACATTGAATTGATTGAACAAACAATTGACCTAGAGCTAGAAACTATCAGCTTGGACAACTTAGGAGACAAGATGAACTCTGTGGTTGGAATCTGGGAGTTCATGGACTACATGGTCTCTAAATAACAGTTTTTTTTTATGGGAAAGAATGATTTGAGTCTCTCCATTAAGGAGAGGGTGCTATACCTACGCTCTAATTACGACCACACTGAGGGTGAGATAATTAGAATAATCAACTCTGAGTTTTTCAGTGGTACTAAGGCAGACTACGAGAAATCAAGGAGTAGAGTCAGGTCAGCGCTAGGAACTAAATACAAGAAAAAGATGTCTCAAAAGAAAAATAGAGATAAGGGAAAAGTAGAAGGAAAACCTAGTAAGAATGAAAAGTTCGTTTTATCGGCTTGGAATCCTGACAAGGGAAGCATAATGGATATTGATGAGTATTGTGAGCACTACGGTCTTCCGAAAGAAGACATTAAAGACAGAAAGCTTGTTACTCACACTGGAGTTCCATACTGGAATATTCACTGGAAGAATGCTAAACAGCACCAGTTGAATGTTATTACTGAGGAACTTATTGAGAAGGTTGCGCAGAAATACGCAAAACCTGTTAGATATTTACTACCAAAAGGCTACAAGGCTACAAAGAGAGTTATTAGAGCCGTATACACAGATGTCCATATTGGAATGAATCCGAATCCAGATGGGCATTCTTTATTTGGTGGTGTATGGAACGAGAAAGAGGTCATGACTCGTATGTATGAGATGGCTGATAAAATCATTGAAAGAGCTAAATCAGAGGACTCTAGGATTCTATTTGTTGATGAGCTTGGTGATTTTATGGATGGATGGAAAGGTAAGACTGTTAGACAGGAACATGATATTCCACAGAATATGAGCACAGAAGATGCTTTTGACTTGGGAGTTCGTTTCAAGGTAGAGCTTGCCGACCTATTAGTTGGAAGCGGTCAATTTGAAAGTATTGTTTTCAATAATATCTGCAATGACAATCACGCAGGAACTTTTGGATACGTTGTAAACTCAACTGTTAAATCATTACTTGAGCTGAAGTACCCTAAGTTGGTGGCTGTCAATAACTTAAGAAAGTTTATCAATCACTACATAGTTGGAGAACATGCATTTTTGCTTTCTCACGGCAAGGATGATAAGCATTTGAAGTTTGGATTTAAGCCGATTCTTGATGAGAAACAGGCTACAAAGATTGACCAGTACATAAAGGACAATAACCTGTATCGTGCTGCTCAGTATTTTGAGTTCTCTAAGGGTGATTCTCACCAGATGTTGTTTGATTATTCAACGTCTGATGACTTCAACTATATGAACTATCCAGCATTCTCGCCTTCTTCGGATTGGGTTCAAACCAATTACAAGAAAGGCAGAAGTGGATTCGTCATTGAGGCATTCTCGCCAGATAATGAGGATATTGACGTGTTCCCCACAACCTTTAAATGGAAAAAATAATGGGTTGCTGCGGAAAAAATAAGAATAAGAAACCAAACGAGTTGGCTGCTGATAAAAAGCGGTCAGCTCAGGCTGGTAAATTCGCCAGCAAGAAAAAATCATATCAAAATGGAAAGAAAGGGTCTAGCTAAAATTTGGGATTACGCATCATTCTTTGTGATGCTTATATTGGCTTTCTCATTGCTACAGAAATGTGGTGAGAATAAAACGCTTGAGGATAACCTACAGGTTGAGATTGACAATGTTAGGCAATACGAAGACCTTAAAGGTGAAATCGTTGAGTATAATGATGTGATGAATACAAAATTCAAAGACCTTGAACTTTACAATGCAGAATTAAAGGAAGAGATTCAGAACATGAGGATTAAGAATCCTGAGTTCATTGTTCGCTCTACAACTGAGCTTCGCGTGGATACTGTATACGTTCCTTTCGCTGATACACTTCCTTGTGATGATTTCGTTAAGAATATTGAAATCGACAGCACTTGGTATAATATTGGAATGACTCTTACCAAGGAAAGTCTAATGATAGATAGTATGATTTTCCCGAATGAACAGATTGTTACAATCGGTGAGAAAAAGAATGGGTTGTTCAAAAGAAACGAACATATCGTTGCTGTTAAGAACACAAACCCTTACATGTCTACTGACACGCTTGAAACCTACACATTCAAAAAGGACAAGAAATTCTTTGAACGTCCTTCTGTGAACATAACCTTGGGGGTTTTTGCGGGAATCGTTATCTCTAGGTTAATCGGTAAATAGCTCTGGATACCTGAGCAGTACAGAGGGCGTATATAATATACCACCCAGCATAAGGAATAAGGCTAATTCCTAAGCAAATGAAAAAAGCCCAAAAGCCGAAGCATAGTGGGCAATTAAATAATTTGTTGAGCTTCCTGCTGTTCATGATGAAATTCAGTTTCCTGAACCCCTCAAAAATATAGGACTTAGTTACAATGTAAGCAAGTCCTGAAGCTCCTAGAATCAAAAATAAGATTTCGCTAGTAGTCAACGTCATCTTTACTCATCTTTGGAGACTTATGCGCTTCCATTGCTTTGTTGTACTTCATTTCGGATTCATAGATAGCGTCAATCTTTTCGATTGCTTTCTTGCCATCAGTAAATACCTCCTTTTTTCCAACAGAATAGAATCCGCTGTAGTCGTCACCTGATTTTACACACCTATCGTATGTTACTAGGTAACCACCTTTAACTTTTTCAAGTCTACCGTGTTTTAAATAAGCCATGATTATACTATTGTTTCAATCTCTTCAATGCTCATTTTAGCCTGAAGGCTGAATTTGTTACAAACTTTCATTAGAGTTCCGTAAACATGGTTTCCTTTACCATTTTCAGCACTCTTAAGAATCTTTGGAGAGCATCCTATAGCTTCCGCAAAGTCTTCTTCACTCATTGAAATTCTTTTTCTGTACAATGAGATTGTCTCTCCCATCTCTTCTTTTCCCATATCTCCGTCTACGAAGAATGGCATCTTCTTTTCTTCACTCATGTTAAATCAATTATATCAAATAATTCGTCAATTTTTTCTTCTGGCGCGTCACAGATGAATGGTTTTCCGCTTTTAACCACAACTGATGTGTGATTGCTTAAACCTTCTTCTTCAAACTCTCTGTAAGTAGAGATGTCTTCAACCGCAATTCTTTGGATTTTGCCACCTTTAGTTCTTACCTTAATGGCTTTTGGTTTATCACTCATTTTCTTAAATCTTTTTTAATGATACAAATATAACCAAAATAAAGGAAAAACCCAAACGACATTACATCATTTGGGTTTTCACGTATCTAGGGTAGATAGATATTCTTATTCTAATTCAACCCAATCACCAGCAAGTACTGACTCCATAGATGGAACCATTGGGAATTTTGTAGCCCCAGTGTTCTTTGTCATGAAGATGTATGGCTCTGTCATTTCTGCACTAGAACCTTCAATCTCAAGATAGATGTCATTGTTATTCCATCCAGCTCTCGTTACTTTCTTCCCAGCCTGCATTGCTGCAATAGCCTCTCCGAAAGTCATTTCTCCAGACTTGGTGAATTTAGCGTTAAAATCAGCATCAGACATCCAGTAAGCCTTTCCACCAGCCTCTACTACCTTGAATCCAGTTTGAAGTGGAACAGTAGCGTATTCGTCTGGTAGAGTACCTCCGTTTGCCCAAGTTGCAAAATCGTGGTTTGTAGCTGCTTCAGCCTCAACCTTTTCTACACAAATATAGTTTTCCATAGCGTTTCAGTATATATTAGAATGGTAAGTCGTCATCACCCTCAACTACTGCGTTTGCAGGCTCGTCCAACTTTTTATTATTTTCACCTTTCTCCTTACCCCATTTAGCTCTCGCTTCGTCAGCGTCAGTCAAAGACCCGCTAAGGTAAGTATTTCCTTTCTTGCTTTCCTTCACCCAACACGAAACGAAAAATTCTTTTCCGTCTGCATCATACATCTTTCCAGTGTAATCTGGGTGTGTTTCTTTTGTCTTCTTTTCGTTCTCGAATAAGATTATCGAATTCGGTAGAACTTCTCGTTTTTCACTCATCTTTTGTTCTTATTTTGTTAACAAATTCTAGTACTTCTTTTTTGTTCTTAAGCCAAACTATCTGGAAATCAGCTCCTTCTTGAAGCTTTTTGTATCCCAGCATTTTGTATTTCAGTTTAGCTGTGTCAGTGGCATACCCTTTAGTATCCATGTATATCACTGAGTTTTCATCCTTAATCACAAAATCTACAATAGTAGAGCACTTTCTAACTGCTTTTCCATTTATTCTGTGACTGGGGATTAATTCGATTGGCACTTGGAACTCGAAGTCAATTCCGTAGCTTTTCATTAGCTGATAAGCGTACATCTCAAGCTTGCTGTCAAACTTAACTCCTCCTAACTCAATCTTCTTGTTGCCGTATTTGTTTCTTCTCATCTAACCACTCTCCGAAAGTCTTGCTTCCTATTGTTTTTTCGTCAAGCTCAATTGAAATCACTTCGTACATGTCCTCTTGTCTCTTCTTCAAGAACTTGTCTTTGCCGAATATCTTCCTGTAAGCTCTCCCCAAATATAAGGAATTATCTTTAATAAAAAAAATATCAGACTCGTTTGCGGTTACTATGACTTCCTCGGCAACTCTGACATCATTCTTGTTTTTTCTATGTCTAAGAGTCCAAGTACTAAATCGAATTGGTGGTTTTTTAATACTCACTTTCTACTTTTTCGTCAATCCAGTGCATTTCGCCCTTAATTGAAACTCCAAATCGAGTATCGTCCAATCCACCACGTTGTTCTATAAGCCTTACTTTATCCTTAAAGTAGTCTGCTAAGAACTCAAATCTCTCGAACATCTTCCAGTCTTTCTTTGTAAGATTAGCCTGAATGACTTCCTTCATCTTCTCTTCTCTCTCAGCGTATTTTTTCTCCAAGATTTCTTTCATCTCAGGGTCTAAATACTTCTCGGCAAGTTTACTTTCGTAATACTTCTTGAAAATTGCTTCTAAGTCTGGCTTAGTGTACTGGTCGCTCTTAAGGACTTTGCCTACTGGCTTATCCTCCTCATGAACGCCATTAAATCCGTTGATGATTGGGTTACCATCAGCGTCAAGCTTTGACATGTTTGACCTGTGAATCTCTTCAAAGATGTCTCCAATGATATGTTGCATACCATGAGAAACGATTGTTCCCAACAGAATGTACAACTGGTCTCCTAGCGCATCAGCTACTCCAATAATGTCTTCCTTTTCGCAGGCTTCCAAGTATTCACTGTTCTCCTCTTCCATTAAGGCATGTCTTACCTTAAAGCTTTCCTCTGTAAGTACTACAGGGTCGTCATGTCTGACGCATCCAAACTTCTTGTGGAACTTGTCCACTAATCTTAGTCCTCTAGTCATATTTATTTGTTTAAGCTTCTGTTCCTCCCTGACCCATGAAAGCCTTGATTCTAGCAGCCTCAGCTTGCTCTCTCATCTCGGTAGCCACCTCATCTGGAGTCTTTCCAGTCATCTTAGCTATCTTTCTAATGGTTAGGTTGTCCGTTAGCATTTGTAATAGTGCGGCAAATTCTGGGTCTTGGTCTGACCATTGCAGCATAACGTTAATAATTAGGTCGGTTCTTCCAGCAATATCTGTAGAGAACACAACGTCATCACCATCCTTTGTGGCTTGAATTCTGAAGTAAGCTTCCTCATTAATGTTGATTTTCTCAACGTCAATATTTACTCTTTCCTTCTTCTTTTTCTTTTTTCCAAGTTTAAAAATCTTCATGTCTAAAAAGGTAAATCGTCATCATCAAAATCGGTGTTCGGTTTGATGCCTGATGACATTGACATCTCTGCTTGCTCAACATCTTCTTGAAGCATGTTTTCGTTTCGTTGTTTTAGAACTCTAACTGGGTTCTCTTGGTCGAAATCCTCCAGCTCTGCTGGTTCAAATCTGTTGTTGAGTTTATTGTATTGGAATCTACATAGTCCAACTTCTCCAAGGTTTCTGTATTTAACCTTTTGCATGTAGAAGTATGTAAGATTCTCTTTAAAGTCTCTGTATATACAAACACCCATGTCTGCCTTGTTAAAGAAGTTAGAACTTCCAGCAATATCATAAAGTGTTGGTACTTCATGCAGTCCAGCCTTGTCTCCATTCTGAACTTTCTGCATCTTTCTTGGGTGCGCAACTAGAAATACGGCAACGTCATTGATTTGTTTCCAAAGCGTTATCTTATTCAGTGCGTCCTCAATATATTGTGTCTCACTTTTCTTTCCGAAATCATGAGCAATAGTATTCCAAGGGTCTATTGTAAGACCTTTTATTCCGTGTCTAAGTACCAGATTCCTAGATATTTCCAGTATGTTATCTAAAGTATACATTTCATCATTCGGTCTAATGAAGAAGAAATGTTCTCTGATAAAATCAATAGCTTTCCTTAGCTGTTGGATTGTCATTCTATCACTTACTCCGTCAAAGAATGGTTTACCAACAAGTAATTCTGCATACTTGTAAATCATGTACTTAACAGGAAAATGCTCTGGACTGAATATAGCGAACTTCCAACCTTTTGTGGCGGCAAGATTCACCTCAATGTCTTCTAGGAACGAAGACTTACCATGAGAAGGTATTCCTGTAAACACGTATAGTTTTCCAGTTTGGAATGTACATAGCTCGTTGAATTTATCTCCGAAATTCTTAAGCTCTTCACCTCTCTGGATTCCAGTGTTGTATAGCTCTTCAATACTGTCAAGCTCCTGCTCAACATCAACTATACCCTCAATTGGTAGAGGAGAAGCATTCTCTATTAAATGCTTTACTCCATCTACTCCATGATTGACTAAAACCTCGTTGGAGTCTTTACACCCCTCTTGATAGTGAACACGGTAACATCTCTCTTTCCCAAGTCTCCGTGATAGTTCTTGGAAAAGGCTTTCTCCAGCGTCATCATTGTCGACAGCTAGATAAATTTTTTCAACACCCTGAAAATAGTTTACACAGTTATCTAGGTATAATAGCTTCTGAGTACCCTTATTAGCTCCGTTAGGAACTGAGACAACATTGCTGAATCCAGCTTCAAAGAAAGAAAGAGCGTCCATCTCTCCCTCAGTGATGATTACCTCAGATTCATTTACAATGCTGTCCAGATTATAAAATATCAGCTTCGCATCCTTAAACATCTTGAAGCCTTTACTGTAAGAACGGTACTTCTTGTTTATTAGGCTGCTATTCTGATAATAATTGAATACAATCACAGGTACTTTATCATCATCCTGTGGCATCCATTCCTCTTCCTCACTAACTTTCATTGCAGTGAGGGTGGTTTGTTGTATTCCTCTCTCTTTAAAGAACTCTACAGCTCTCTCAGAAAGAGAATAATCCTTAGTTTCTTTTGGTCTAGCGTACTTCTTGTCGTCTTCATTTGGAGCAGCACAACCAGTCCAGCTACAGTAATGGCATTTAAACATACCGCTTACTATGTTGACTGACAGCGACTTATCTTTTTTGTTGCTTCGCTTGTGATTACAGTTCGGGCATTTCACTTTCTGTTGAGCAGAGCCATCCGCCCTAACCATTATGCCTTTATCAATAAGATTGTTGATAATTTCACTCATTAGTACACCATTCCTTTTGCTTTACTATTCTTTCCTTTGTACCCGCTATTGTCAATGTATGACCTCAGCCAATTGAAGAAGAAAGACCTGTAGTTAGCTTGTCTCTTGCCTTTAGACTCAAGCCAGTCTACACATTTTCTTCTCTCTCTGTCTATTTCTGTGTGAGATAATTCTTTGAATTCGGGTTTCTTGTCTATCTCAGGTAATACTATTTTCCTGAATATATTGATGTCTCGTAAAGACTCAATACTTTTGTACGTAGGTTTTTTAGTTTCACCTTTACTCTTAGTCTCTTCACTCTTTTTGCCGTCATTTTTCTCTTTGTTTTTGTATTTTTCAGGATTCCAGCGTTTATCAGCCATGTCACGGTAGCGTTGGCGCTTCTTCTCGAAGATTTCCATTCTAGCGTTTAGGCTATTTGACCAGACAAATATACCATCTGTTTCTAATAAATCAAAATCCAAACAGTCTTTTATGAATTCTTTACAGTCTTCTGGTGAGTCAAATGACAGTTCACTCGCTACAGAAGCCAAGACATATCCCTTATCAATCTCTATTTGATAATTCTCCTCTTCCCTTAGCATTTCTACAAAGGCAAAGAACCTACCATATCCAGCCCATCCACGCTTAGACCTCAGCGCTATTAGCTTAGGGTCTCTCCTTGCGTTGGAATCGTGCGAGAAATAAAACTTATCTTTTGACTTCTTACTCATGTGACTTTAAAATTTCATCTAATTCTTCGTAACTTTCTTTAATTTGCCACTCATCCATGAATGACCTTGCTTTTCTTTTCCAGAACTTAACCTCTTCGTCTTTCCGCCTCAAGACATTAGCCTTGACCTTCTTATAATCACCGAGCTTATTCTGTAACTTTGCTATTTCTTTTGACTTATTTGACTCTGGAGGTGCTGCTACAACTAAAGCGGCATAAATCTTGCTCTCCAAAGCGTTTATGTCTAAATAGTCTTCTTTCGATATTTCTTTTGCCAGATAACTAGCAATTTTCTTGATTTCTTCCATCTCTTCTTTTCTTCATCTTGTTGCCAGATGCTATTTCTGCAAAAACTTTCATAAGAAAGCCTATCGCACCTATAACACAAACTAAACTTACCCACCCAATCGGTGAAAAGATAATAGCTATTAGCAACGACCATCTTTCGTCACTCATTTCTTCCTCTTAAAAATATTCAGTGGCTCTTTCCCAGAATTCATCAACTTTATGTCAACTATTCTAGCAGCCTCTCTCTCGTCTTCAACGAATTTGTTAATACCCAATACAGAAGCTTTGTACATGAAATTTTTGTTCCTTTTGTGCTGATATACATAGACTCTTTTGTACTTCTCACTCTTGCCTAGATATTTCCAGTCATTAAAATTTCCGCCTATGCTCATATATTGTATATTATGAAGGAAACGAAACTAGATAAGGTCAAGGATACCGTCAAAAGAATCAACCTCTCCTTTGTTTCTCTTCTCATCTTCCCTTTCATTTCCATGAATTCTTCTTACTTTCTGTATGTTTGGTTCAACAGAAGTCTAGAAACCACAGCTACATTCGTACCTAGCAATTCTTCTTCCTTTTATAGAAGCTTCCTTGATAACTGTGACTTCCATCTCCTGACCACACTCTATGCAAATGTTATCTTCCATCTCCAAGTAATTCTTCGAGCGTTTTTGGTGTGTAGTCCACATGCTCACAAGACACACATATATACCTTTTGTCTGGTTTCCCTTCTTTATCGAGAACCATTTTCTGGTGTATATGTCCGTGTATGTTGTATTGTACACGATATTCTAGCTCCATTGGATGTATTGGACAGTGTGTTAGGAAGAATTTCCCATACTTTTTACTGCTATATCTCATCATACCAGCAACCCTGTCTACATACTTCAATAGCTCTTCAACGTGCCTTGGGTCATCATGATTCCCCATTACGACTATCTTTCTTCCATTCAATGCGGCAAGATTGTAATAATACTCCTTGGACTCCATTGTTACATCACCAAGAATGTACGTTAAGTCCTTCTTGTGAACAACATTGTTCCAATTCTTGATTATTTGGTTATCTTGATAGAACTCATCATTGAATCCTCTCCATTGAGCCACGCTTTTGTGACCAAAGTGTAAGTCTGCGATAAATCGTACAACGCTCATTTTTCTATGTCTTAATGTTTTTTAGTTTCCAGACGTAATCTGGGTCTGTCGCGTAGCCTATGCGCTCTAAAAATTCGTAATAATCTCCTCCTTTGTAGTGCCTGTCTTGCCAGTTCTTGTAATAAGCTACACTGGCTTGCCAGCATTCAAATACAAAGTACTGCTTTCGTTTACTGTTCCAAAATCCGAATAAGTTTTTCCTGACCTTGGCATTATAAGATTTCAGCCATCCTGTTTCCAGTATAGCCTGTCTCAGCACTATTTCTGGATGTTTGATTTGCTTGTTTATAATCTCAAGTTCTACATTCTCTAGTGTTAGAGGTTTGCAGTCACTTGATGACGTTGCAAAAGCAAATGATGATAGTGAAATTAGCAATATTAAAACTAAATTTTTCATGATTTCTGTTTTTAGGCATCACTTGGAATCAATACAGTCCAAATCCATAGTGCTGTAAATGATGTTACAAGTAAAACCCTTTCCATTGATTTCCATTCTTTCATTTCTGGTATCCAGTTTATCTCGTATGTGATTACCGATACACCGAAATAAAAAACAACAAGCAACACTAAAGTTCCAAATATTAATTTACTCCAATTCATAATCCCTGTTTTTCTATATAACGCTTTACGTTCTTCCAGAAAGTCGTTCTCTCTGTGTAATATGTTCCAGCAAAATGAATATGCTCCAAGTTCATCTCTACACAAACCATTATGGCGTGTTTGTAACCAAAGGCTTTAATTAATTCGTCACCTTTGTTTCTTTCTTTGTCTCCGAACTCTTCCATAATTCTTCATTGTTAAGTATGTCAACAACTTGCTTAACTAATATTTCATAGCTAGCATTGTTGTCAATTTCGTAATCAAATCTTCCGTTGTCTAATGCTGTCTCTGATGCGTGAGTGCCAGTATTACCGTCACCTCTCGTCACTCTTATTGTGATTCCTTTAGCTGATTTAACGGCATCCATTTCATTTGGAAATCTCATATCCGTTACAATCCACTTAGAATCCTCTTTGTAATCAGCCATTAGAGCCAATACCCAAATGTTTGGGTGGATTAAGTCTCTACCTCCTTCAGTTCCAATCAGTTGCAACATTAATCTAGGAGTCATAGGTTGATTCATCCTTTCTCTCCAACCAGTTTGCCACTGTTTTCCCATTGGGGTATGCTTAAACTCTTGGTCTTCTAATTCCTTCATTGTAGCACCCGTTATGAGTGAAACAATTTGTTTAAGTTTTGCTGCGTATTTCTTTGTCTCCCATTCTGTTTCATGTGGATTTACGTAGCATTCTCCTGTTTTTTCAAGCTTATATACAATATCTTCTGGCTTTTGACCATTCATCAAAGCTTGGATGATGTTTCCAACGGTGTCTTTCCCAGACCCCATTTTCCCTGAAATTCCAATTATCATATTTCCTTTTTTTAAAATAAAGTGTACCAACCAGACCTCACATTTACTTGCCACTCCATAAGGAGCTTGCGTTAACCGCCTGTTGACGGCAAGCAGAGGATTTGAACCCCCGAACCACTTTACTCTTTAACCCAAAACAAAGTTCTTTAAAAATGTTAGCCTAACAGCGAGCACACTCTTGGTAGTGTCTTGGTCTTGAGATTTCCAAGTCTCGCAGGGTTGCTGGTTTGCTAACGGTACTCTCGAACCCTTTTTCCCATTTCTTATTTCGGTATTACTACACGAACTGATGACTCTGTGCCTCCTACTACTTCAGCTCTTGGAACGATTTCACCGTTCTTATCAACAACCTCTTCGTATTCGATAGCGTCAATCATGTATTTTTCTCTAGTCTTGATTTTGTCTTTGATGTCAGCTAATTGCTCCTGCAAGTTAGTCCACTCATCATCATGTGAGAAGTCATACTTCAGTTTTCCATTAGCTAAGTCTAACCTAATCCCTCTGAACTCTCGTTCTTTTGGGTGTAGTCTTTCGACATCATCAACGACAGTATCTTTGATTCCTTTTAGGATGGCATCTGTTACTTCTTTTACGGCACGAATCTGTGTGTATACCTCAATTGAGTTTACTTCACCTTCGTTCACCGCCTCTATTGTTGATGCAGCTTTCTCCTGAATCTCTGTCTTAGTAATATTCTCCTTGAATAATACTAGCTTAGTTGTTTCCACCTCTGGAAACGGTAATTTATCTTCCTTTTTCATCTGGATACAATTCTTTTACAGTGTCGGACTGCCAGTATTCTTTAGTTTCAACATCCATGATTGTAACCTTTCCATTCCAGCCTCCGCCAGTATCCAAGTTCCAAACATTACAGCTCTTCATTGGGGTGTCTTTACCCCAAATAACAGTTGATGTATGACCAATGAAGATTTCTTTGTGTGCTTCTAATATCTTAGGCATTTGCTCTAAGCTTCCGCATAGTGCGTTGTTTTGCCACAAACTTCTATCCCAATAATATTCAGCAGCATAAGCTTCGTGCCCTAGACCTTTTCTCATTGTGTATCCGCCATGAACAAAACCATTGTTGTCTTCATCAATGTAATATGTCGCCATATTTCTGAAGAACTCCTTATGTTTTTCGTTCGCAACGTTTCCAGTTCTTATGTATGAGTCAATTGTAGCTTGTCCACCCTGCATTACCCACTGAGTAAGCTGATTTCCAGTCTCCAACCAGTCTTGACACCACTTGTCGTGGTTTCCTCTTATAAATACGCATTCATTTGTTTCACTCAACTCCAGCATCTTCTCAACAACTTCTGCTGATTGACTCCATCCGTCAACATAATCTCCTAAAAAGATTAGTCTATCTTCTGGAGTTACATTAGCTCTTTCAAGAATTTGCAATAAAGCTTTGTATCCACCATGAATATCTCCGACTACTAATTTTCTCATTTTCTTAGATTTAAAAAAGGGGTATCCATCTTCACGGCTTCGGTGCGCACTCTCCAGCTTAGTGGCTTCAACCCCTTCAGCTTCCGCTGTAATCTTAAGCACTCTTAAGTGCCTTGAATTTTGTGTTAATCGCTAACTTGATTTCCTCAATGTCATCCTCTGGGAGACCAGCGTCATCCGCAGATTTTATGATGCTTTGAGCTTCCTTGAACAAAGTCTCTGCTGATGTGTATTCATTAACTGAGTTAATGTACACGTCCTTTAATTCAGGTTCATCAGATTCTTCCTCTTCAGGAACTTCTTCATCCTCAACATCTTCTCCTCCCTCGAAAGGAACACTAGAAGATTGAGCAGAATTGTGTTCTTCAATTAGCTTCGTTAAACCAGACTCTTTATGTCTCTTAGTATACTTGATTCCAAGCTCGTCACACATTGCGCGTAGCTCTTCAATTCTTTCTTCTTCAGCAGACTTTTCTTCAACTTCCACTGGAGCTTCCACTGCGTGCTCTTCCATTGGCTCTGCAACTTCTTCAGCTACCTCTTCAGCTTTCTTTTCTTCCTTTGCTGGCTCTTCTTTTGAAATATGAACCTTCTTAAGTCCAAGCTTTTTAGGTGCAGCATCAGCCTCTTCTTTCTTAGCTGACGGTCTATTGTCTTTTGAATCGAAATCTAAGTTGTTGTCTACAATATCGAACTCATTCATCAACATGTATCTCTTGGTGTAAGTCACCAATCCACCCATTTGTTGAGCTGCATTTGTAGCTTTAATCTCAGGCATCTCGGTTCTCATCACTGAAGTCAATGTGTCTCCATTTTCTACATCAATGATAATTAATGAACCGTAATGACCGTTTTCGTCCTTGTCTAAGCTGAATGTAGTTAATAATCCTACTTCTTGGCAGGCATCATCAACCAGCATTGCTACTTGGTCTGGCGTGAAATAGTCGTAATGACTGAAATCGTTTGAACCCTCTCTCTTTATAGGGCTTTGTTTAATGTGTTTTCTTGCTGCCAATAATTTCTTTGGCACAGAATTTACTCTTTCTTCACTCACTTCAATAATTTTTCAATTGTTTCTACTTCTTCCCCAAGAATTTCTGCCATCATCCTGATTGCAGCTGGATTCTGAGGTCTTCTCTTTCTTGTACACCATCTACTGAATGTAGATGAATTGCAGTTAATCCCAGCCTTGTTAAGCCTGTTTCTAACGTGGTACATTAGCAGACCTTTACTTTTGATAAGGTCTCCCAAGTTATCTATTTTACTCATAACTTAGTTGTTTACTTGTTTTCTCAAGTCAATGAATTGGCATCCGAAAATCTCTTCTGCAATCTTCTTGACTTTTAGAATTTTAAGCTCCACTTGAACTAAGTCTTCCTCACAATTAGGATGAATGTACTTAGACGACACGCATTTAACTGTTTTTCCTTCTACTTCAAATTTTGCTGTGTTCGATATAAACACCTCTTTCTTCTCTTCTATAAATAGTTCTCCGATAAGGTCTATATCATCTTGTGTAATAGAATCTATACTAATCATAATTAAGCATACCTCTCATCATAACGTTACTATAACGCCATAAGTAGTAGTTGCCTGACTCTACTTCGGTGTGACCTCTGCCACTGTCGCAAAAATACATCCAACAAATTAATTCAGAACCGTCATCTAACCTAACATTTATTTCTTTTCTTTCATACATGTACGGGTGACCTTCTAATTGGTCGACTCTTCTTAAGTCTTCCTCATCAACCTCGTAAACTTCTCCGAAAATGTAGTTAGAGTTTTCGTGTCCATCATTGGATACAAACGGAACAAATGCAACCGTCATGTGGTACTTGTCTTTCGTAAAAGCTTTCCCTAATAATCTAGCGTTCTTTAGATAGAAATGATTTTCAAATCCTTCTAAAAGTGTTCCGTATACAAATATCTTTTTCATTTGTTGTTTTTAATTGGTACTAATAAAGGTATACAAAATTTTGCTACCTTACAAATTTTTATCTCAAAAACTGTCAATTTTTGCATCTTTTAGTCCTAAATGCTTCATTGCCACCAGATTTTTGATGAATATTTTTCTATGGTGTGACCATATTTTATCATTGTCTTCATCCCACTGGTCAGTTTTTCTTATTGAGTATATCACTGATGCATGGTCTCTATTTACCTTACCAGCGATAACTGTCTTCTTCATTTTTCTTTGGTAGAACAAGTATCTGATAATCATATCCCTTGCTAATACCACTTCCCTTTTACTAGAACCAGCGAACACCATGTTGATTGCTGCTCCAGTTGCTAGACAGGCAGCCTTGGCTATCTCATCTAGGCTTAAATATCTTTCCTCATAGCGCTCAATCTCTTCTCTAATCTTGGCAAAGTCTGGCTTATTCTTGCAGGCTTCGTTGATTATCGACCTTCTTAATTTTTCAACCTCTCTATTCATAAAATCAAATACCTAAAACTGGAAGCCACCCGAAGGTAACTCCCAGTCTTGTGGCTCTATACAATTTACTAACCTTTGACAATCTTGGCAATAACCTTAGCTTTCTCTAGGTCGCTTCCAGCATCTTGCAATGCTTTTAAGATTGAGAACGCCTTGAATTCGTCTTCATCAAACTCATCAAGTTTGTTCTTTTTCATGAAATCCATCTTCATCTTAAGAATCTTCTTGTCTTCTTGCAATGATTTGATTTCCTTGCTGATTGACTCTTCTTGAGCTTTCATGTCCTCCATAGACAACGTTGCCATCTCAATAGAACCAGCAAGAACATGATTTCCCCCATCTAGGTAGAAATAGTCTGGATTTCCCTTACTAACACTTGTAACCTCATGGATTTCGCCCTTCTTGAACTTTCCAGAAGTTTTCAGCATTCGCACCTTTTTTCCAACTAAAAGACTTGCGTCTTTATAATCTGCTTTCTTCATATATATGTGTTTATTGATTACGGTGATAGTGAATTCTTGTAAATGTCTCCATATTTCTTTTCGACTGTCTTGAATTCTTCCAATGTGACCAGCCTATATTCCGACTTATCAAACTCAGAGAACTTACCAGTCTCAATAACTGTTATCCTTCCCTTTGATTCATCAGTCTTTACGTATCTGTCGCTCCAATGGTAAGCTCTATGTACGAATACATGCTTATCTGTTTTGTGTGCAAACAATAGCTTGCCGAACTCATTTAGATAATAGTCAACGTACTGCTTCTCATTGTTTTCTCGACAACATCCGTTCATTACGTTTTTACAAAAGAACGTAGTATCGCAATCGCTACAATAGTTCATCTTAGTAGATTATATGCAACATGTGTTGAAATAAGATGTCGTCCTCTTGATTCTCAACAACAGTACCATAGAAATCATCAAGGTCTGTGTCTTCCTCAATATATGAGAAGTCGTCAAGCAAATCATCACCCAAGAATGTGAAGCCAATAATCTCTTTGGTCTCCTCATCATAGATTTTAATTGGATAACCCTTCTCTTGGTGATTCTTCTTGATTGGATTGAAGTTGTCATCAAGGATATATGTTGTTGTCTTATCCCTGATTATGTACGTGAGGTTTAGGCACGTAGCTTTTTTATCTCCAGTCACTTCTTTAAGAATCTTGTCCAACTCATAAGGGAAAATGAACCCGTATGAAAAATCAGAAATTTTCTTTCTAAGACTAGCTGGACTAATCTCACTAATTACTCTAGGTTGAAATTTAGTCTTGTCCGCTGGTTTCTCCTTCGTTGTTACTGCTGTTGTCATCTTCGTTATTATTTAAAAGTTTTGCTCCTTTTTTAATCATTAGGTCTATAAGTCTTTCTTGATAGAGCCTTGCTGTCTTTGTTCGTAATCCCATTGCTGAGTTTACTTCAAACACATGAATATTTCCATTTGAATCAACGGCAACATCCACTGCTCCGAACTCAATACCGAGCGCATTAACAGCCTTTATTGCCTCTTTTCTAATAGCTTTTGGATATGGTCTACTGACACTTCTGTTTCTATACTTGTATCCATTAGCGAGATTCTTAATCTTAGCTGTATGACCTTCTTCTCTAGGAAGTTTCTCATCTGTATAGAAAGCTTTTCCGTCACATACATGTACACGGAACTCTCTGTCGTTGCCAATAACTTGTTCAACATATCCCTTTTTACCATTGTCGATTACTCTGATGAGGTCGTCATGGTTGTTGATGAAGAATATTCCCTCACCTCTTGAGTGGTTCAACTCCTTGAATATCAACTCAAACTTAAGTATGGCATTGCCATATCTAAATTCAAGCATGTCCTTCCACTTTGAGAAATCATCTGTATCAAGTAAGTCTGGATTTCCTAATAGTCTTCGCATCTTAGCTGGACTAAAGAACG
>ERZ869936.997-NODE-997-length-22460-cov-15.227271_pt1 | contig 22460 bp, 12 predicted proteins | sample MGYA00520876_ERZ869936 | MGnify/ENA primary metagenome ERZ869936 (study PRJEB32218, sample SAMN09650985) | biofilter metagenome | isolation source: enrty point of leading RO module | place: Saudi Arabia: Thuwal, RO plant located on Red Sea | collected 2016-02-17 ...
CCGAGGTGTGACAGGACCAGACTCGACGCCGAGCTCGAGCCGTAGGCGAAGAGCGAGCCGCCGATCGTCTGGAGGCACCTAAGGGGTGGTCACAGACCACCCCGAGGTGTCTCCAGACTCGAACCCGTCCGCGAACAGCACGAGGAGCGTCGAGTTGAAGGCGTACACCCGGCCATGACCCTCGCCGGTGGGTCCTTTCGGATCGGAGACCAGGATTCCGGACTGCGGATCGATGCGGACCACGCGGCCGTAGTCGGCCTCCGCTTCGGGATCGATGACCAGTGCCGTGGCACGCAGGCGGGCGTACTCCGACCAGCTCCCGAAGCGGCACGAGTCACCGCTGCGTCGGAAGAGCGCGGCGTCGCCCTGTTCGTTGAGATTGAGTCGCTGCACTCTCCAGCCACCGAGCACCAGGTTCGGTCCCGCCAGGTCGATGTCGAAGCCCCAGTAGTCCTCCGACAGAGCGCCCTCCGGCACCAGCACCTGCTCCTGGAACCAGAAGTCCTCCGGGCTCACGCCGTACGCGGCGAAGCCTCCGGTGTCGGGAGTGGGAGGGATGAAGCCCTGGTTGAACGAGGTCATGCCGATCACCAGGCAGACGTCGTCGATCGCCACCGAGGCGCCGAAGGAGACGCCGGACTGCAGTGGGTTGCCGTCTTCGATCTGCTGCCTCAGGGTCCAGCCGAAGTCGCGACGAAAGACCCGCACCAGACCGTCACTGTTGTTCCAAGTGGGATCGCCGAAGGCCGCCCAGGTGCCGTGCAGGGCGACGTTTCTGCCGTGGCTCGAGGAGGGATGGGTCGTGTCCCACGAGTCGATCAGGAACCAGTCGTTTCCGACCTTCTCGTACATCCGGCTCGCGCCGCCGCCGCCCGAGGAGTAGCGCGAGATGCCGACAGCCAACACATCGATCGTGATGCCTCGGTCGCCGCCCTCGTCTCCCCAGACCGACGCGGCGAGCGCTGTGGGCTCCTGGCCTGTGCCGCTGTCGACGACCACGGTCTGCGGCGGGAAGAGTCGTTGCGCACGGATCTCCCAGGACTGAGTCGACGGCGGGTTCGCGCCCACCTGGGTGATCGCGGCGTAGAAGATCGTCAGACCGTGCACCGCGACGACGGGCGCCAGCTCTTCGGCTGTCGGCGTGAGCGTCGGGCCGGCCTGCCACGAGCCCGAAGAGAGGTTGAAGGTGAAGGTCTCGATCGTCGCGTTCTCGGGCGAGACGACCGCGGAGAAGTACCCGTCGACGTCCATGGCAGACCCGAAGCTCGCGAAGTCGGGACCCGACAGGACCTGATCCTGCGACAAGGTGTCGAAGGCGAGCGCCGGAACGGCGGAGAGAGCCGCGGCCGCCAGGGCCAGCGATCTCGCGTGGCGGAGGAGGCTGAGGCGGTGAGACATGGTGGGTCCTCCGTGATGATTGCGGTGCCCCTCGGAGTGGGGTCGCGGAGGACACGTATTGCGCGACCGCCAGCGGACAGCCGGCGGCCTAGCGACGCCGCGCAGCAAGGGATCGCAGGTGGTCCGCGTAGCCGCTCACTCGCTGCGCAGCGCCGCGACCGGATCCTGGCGCGCCGCACGCAGCGCCGGCAGCAGGCAGGCGAGCAGCGTGGCGAGGGCGAAGAGGCTAGAGGCGAGCAGCAGCACCCTCGGTTCGAGCACCGCGGTGTCGAAGAGCAGCTCGCGCAGCAGGCGTGAGATCGCCAGCACGCCCACCAGCCCGAGCCCCAGGCCGACGAAGAGCAGCCTCACTCCCTGACTCAGCAGGACGCGCCGCACGTCGCCCGGCCGCGCGCCGAGAGCGACGCGCAGGCCGAGCTCGCCGCGCCGGCTGGCGGCGGTGAAGGCGACGAGGCCGTAGAGACCGATCAGCGCGGTCGCGAGTGCCGCCCCGGCGAACAGCGCGAAGACCTGGAGACTGAGGCGTGGACTGGCCATCGACCGACTCAGATCGTCCTCGACCAGCGAGGTCTCGGGCGGCGGCAGCAGAGGGTCGGCGCGGCGCACCGCTTCGCTGAGAGCGCGTACCAGCTGATCGCCGGGCAGCGTGCCGCGGGCGACGACCGTGAGGTCGGGCCATCCCATGTGGTGCTGGTTCCAGTAGTAGGTGGGGCGGGGCTCGGTGGCGACGTCGAGATCCCGCACGTCGGCGACCACGCCGACGACCCGTGCCAGCGGCCCCTCGGGCCGGATCCAGCGCACCTGCCTGCCGATCGGATCCTCGCCCGGATAGAGGCGCTCGGCGAGCGAGGCGCTGAGGATGGTCACCAGCTCCTTCTCGTCGGCGATGAAGTCGCGGCCTCGCAGCAGCGGCATGCCGAGGGCGCGGAACGTTCCGGGACGCACCGATCGCCAGGCGATCTCGACGAACTCGGCGCGCTCCGTGGCCTCCGGGCGTGCGACGGTGTTGGCCAGCGAGGGGCCGCGGAAGGGGTGGGTGGTGGTGGCGCCGGCGGCCTCGAGGCCGGGAGTGGAACGCACCTCCTCGAGCACCCGGTCGTAGAAGAGCCTCACCTGCTCGGAGCCTTCGCCGTAGCGATCCATCGGCAAGGAGACGTCGGCTGCCACCAGTCCGTCGAGATCGATGCCGGAGGGCACCCGGCGCAGGGCCGAGAAACTGTCGAAGAGCAGCAGCGAGCTCGAGGTGAGCACCAGAGCAGCCGCCAGCTGGGCGACGACCAGGGTCGAACGCAACCTGGTCGAACGCACACCCGAACCGCTGCGCAGGCCTCCGCCGGCCCACTGCCGCGGAGCGGTTGCCGAGAGCTGCAGCGCCGGAGCGGCTCCGAAAAGCAGCGATGCAGAGATGGCGACGGCGATGGTGAAGGCGGCGCCGCGCACGTCGAGAGCCGCGTCCTCGATACGGGGCAGGGCGCCGCTTCCCAGGCTGCGCACCAGCGGCAGCGCGATCGCGGCGAGCAGCAGCCCGCCCGCGGCCCCGACGACTCCGAGGACCGAGGACTCGGCGAGCAGCTGCCTGACCAGCCGCCAGCGGCCGGCGCCGAGCGCACGGCGCATCGCCATCTCGTCGCCGCGGGTGGCGCCACGAGCCAGCAGCAGGCTGGAGACGTTGGCGCAGGCGAGCAGGAGCAGCAGCACCACGGCGACGAGCAGGGCGAGTGTCGTGGCGCGGGCCTCGGGACCCAGGGCGACCTCGGCGAGTGGACGCAGGCGGGCGTCCCAGCCGCCGACCGTTTCGGGGTACTGCTCGCCGAGGCGGGTGATCACGTCGCGCAGCTCGCGCTCGGCCGACGCGATGTCGACGCCGGGAGCGAGGCGGGCGTAGGCCGAGAGACGGTGGTCGCCGCGCTCGCGCTCGATGTCGATCGGGTAGGGAATCCAGAGGTCGGCGCTCTCGCCGAAGCGGAACTCGGGAGGTAACACGCCGAGCACCGTCCATCGCTCGGCGCCGAGTCTCACCGTGTCGCCGACGAGCCCGGGGTCGCCGCCGAAGTGGCGCTGCCACGTCTGGTGAGCCAGCACCACCGACCGCGCGTCATTGCCCGGAGGCACCTCGCCCGGCTCCCAGGTGCGGCCCCGCTCGGGGCGTACCCCGAGCAGCGCGAAGAAGTCGTCGGTGACCGGGACCGCGCGCAGACGCACCGGCTCGTCGCCGTCGAGCAGCAGGTTCTGCGACGGGAAGGCGACCGCCGCGATGCCGTCGAGGGTCGTGGTGCGGGCGCGGAAGTCGAGCAGGTTGAGATCGGAGGTCGAGAAGAGATCGCCCTCGGGCGTGATCTCCGACAGCTCGACCAGCCGGTCGAGGTGCTCGTAGGGCAACGGACGCAGCAGCACCGCGTCGACCACGGCGAAGATGGTGATCGTGGCGCCGACACCGAGCACGAGGCTGAGCAACGCCGCCGCGGTGAAGCGCGGAGAGCGCGCCAGGGTCCGTGTGCCCAGCCGCAGATCCCGTGCGAGGTCTTCGAGCGGCAAGGTGCCGCGTTGCTCGCGGGTCGCCTCGCGCACCGCGCCGAGACCGCCGAAGGCCAGAGCGGCCTGGCGCCTGGCCGCGTCGCGATCGAGGCCGCTCTCACGCATCAGCGCCTCGGTCTCCATCGCGATGTGGTGCTCGAGCTCCTCCTCGAGCTCGGAGTTGGCGCGGCGGCGGTCGAGCAGCACCCAGAGGCGGTGGCGGATCTCGTCGAGGATTCGTCGCAAGGTGGAGGCTCCTCAGGCGTGCTCGAGCACGCGGTCGACGGCGTCGGCGAGCTGGCGCCAGCTCGCGGTCTCGTGCTCGAGCTGGCGGCGGCCTGCCGGCGTGAGCTGGTAGAACTTGGCGCGCCGGTTGTTCTCCGATGTGCCCCAGCTGGCGCGCAGCCAGCCGCGGCGCTGCAACCGGTGCAGCGCCGGGTAGAGCGAGCCCTGCTGCACCAGCAGCACCTCGCGCGAGACCTGCTCGATCCGCTTCGAGATCGCCCAGCCGTGCAGCGGCTCGAGCGCCACCACCCGCAGCACCAGCAGGTCGAGAGTGCCCTGGAGCACCTCCGAGCGCTGACTCGTCGCTTCCGATCGCTCGTCGCCCATCCCCGATCCTCCCGAAGGTCGCGCCACGAGCTCTCCTGCAGACGTTCTACAGGAGTCTTCTTGTAGACGGTCTACAAGGAGGAGAGGTTTCATCGCTCCGGCGCTTCGGGCGCGAATCCGCCCGCGCCGTCCGTCTCGATACGGTGGAGGGTCTCTTGGACCGCAGAAAGAAGAAGGAGGTGGGCCGATGCCGAAACCGGTGATCTTCGTTCCGGGCTACCCGGGCAGTGAGCTACGCGAGGCGGCCAGCGGTCGCAAGGCGTTCCTGAAGCTCTCGACCTTCGTGCCGGCCCCCGACGAGGGCGACCTGCTGCGCCTGCACGGTCCCGACGATCTGCTCGCCGCCGATCCGATCGAGGCGGGCCCGCCGATCGAACGCTTCGCCAGGTTCCTGCTTTTCGACCTCGGTAAGCAGGCCAAGTCGCTGTACGACATCCTCGAAGGTCTCGGCATCGATCCGGTGAAGCTGGGCTGGGACTGGCGGCGCCCGGTCTGGGACCTGCGGGTGCAGAGCGATCTCGAGGTGGCGATCCGCCGTCTGCACCAGCAGAGTGGCCAGAGGGTCACCGTGATCGCCCACTCGACCGGCGGATTGGTGGTGCGCTACCTGCTCGAGATGAAGCCGGAGCTGGTCGACCGGATCGAGCGTCTCGTCTGCTTCGGAGTGCCGTGGGCCGGGGTGCTCAAGAGCCTGCGCTTCCTCGCCGGAGTCGACCCCTTCGTCACCGTGCCGGCGGCGCGCGCCCAGGCGCTGATCGCCACCACCTGGGCGGCGTTCGATCTGCTGCCGCCGGATCCGACGCGCACCGACATGACGGACGCCGCCGGCAACCCGCTCGATCTCGTGATCGACGGCAGCGGCCGACAGGTCAGCCCGCTGATCAAGCGCGGCTGGTTTCCGGCGCATCTCGCCGCGGCGATGAGGCCTCGCGCGGTGGCGGCAGATCGCGAGCTGGGGGTGCGCACGCCGGCGTTGCAGCTCGGCACCAGGAGGCTCGAGGTGACCAACGTGGTCGGCTGGGGCTCGAGCACCGCCGTGCAGGCGACGATCAGCGGCAGCGGCGCAGGTCAGACCATCTCGGGCTGGCGCATCGGAGCCGACGTGCTCGACGGTGGCGACGGCACCGTGCCGTACCGCTCGGCGAGCTGGCTGCGCGGCGCCGACGTCACCACCTACCACCTGCCGGTCGGTTTCCACTCCGGCGCCACACAGCGCAAACACTCGAGTCTCTGGCGCAATCCGGGCGGCCGCAACCTGCTCCACCACCTGCTCGGCGGAGAGGCGCTGACGCCCTTCGTCTACACGGCGGTCGACGAGGACGACTTCGGTGATCTGGGCGCCGACCGGGTGCGGGTCCGCATCTCGGCTCTCCGCGACGACGGCGCGCCGATACCGCAGCTGAGCTTGCGGTCGACCGACCTCGTCGGCCAGCAACTCGAGCTCGAGCTGCAGAGCACCGACGGCCGACACATCGTGCGGGTGCCGCGTGCCGCGATGCGCATCGTGCACCAGCAGATGTTCCGTCGCTTCACCCTGCGGCTGTCGTGGGACGGAGGCTCGGTCGACCGGGTGCTGATCGTGCGCAACGCGTAGTCCCGACGGGCGACCCTGGTCTACGTCCTCGCCGCGGCGACCGCCTTGCGCAGCGCGAGGAACTCGCCGATGTTCTCCATCGTCAGCAGGCCGACCAGGCGGTCGTGGTCGACCACCGGGAAGGAGCGCTGGGGGGTGGAGGCGAGCAGCTCGAAGACGGTGGAGACCATGTCGCGCCGGTCGACGGTCACGCAGCCGGCCAGGGTCAGCTCGCCGATCGGGCCGTCGACGCGGCCGGCGCGCAGGGCGTCGATCAGGTCGGCCTGGGTGAGCAGGCAGGCGCGACCGTCGTCGTAGAGCACCGGGAAGTCCTTCTGCGAGCCGGCGATGGTGAGCTCGGCGGCACGCGAGAGCGGCTCGCTGGGGCGCAGGACGTGGAACTCGGTGAGCATCACGTCGCCGATCGAGACGTCGCGCAGCGCCTCGCTGACCTGCAGGTGACTGGACTCGGAGCTGGCGCCGATCCAGACGAAGAAGGCGATGAAGATGAGGAAGGGATTGACCAGCAGGCCGACGAAGCCGAACACCAGGGCGAGGGCCTGGCCGAGGCCGGCGGCGATGCGGGTGGCGCGCAGCCGATCGAGGCGCATCGCCAGCACCGCGCGCAGCACCCGGCCGCCGTCCATCGGAAAAGCCGGGATCATGTTGAAGACCACCAGGAAGACGTTGAGCACCGCGAGGCGCTGCAGGAAGTGGCTGTCGACGATGTTCAGCTCGCTGGTCGGGATCCACTGGCCGGCGAAGAGCAGGAAGAAGACGAGGCCGAGCGCGATCACCACGTTGACGGCCGGGCCGGCGAGCGCCACCACCAGCTCCTGCACCGGCTTGTCGGGCATGCGCTCGAGCCGCGCCACGCCGCCGATCGGCAGCAGCGTGATGTCGCGCGTCTGGATGCCGTAGCGGCGCGCCGCCAGAGCGTGGCCGTACTCGTGCAGCACCACACAGAGGAAGATGGCGAGCACGAAGAGCAGCCCGTCCGCCATCTGGGCGAGACCCTGGCCGCGGTACTGCAGGGCGACCCAGAGCAGGATGAGGAAGAAGGTGGCGTGCACCCGCACCTCGATGCCGAGGAGGCGGGCGAGGCGGAACGACCAGCGCATCGGGGGTCCTCGTTCAGTGGCGCGACGTGACGGCTGAAGTGCCGACGTCGCCTCAGGGTTCGGTGGCGGCGGGCGGGCGGATGGTCCCAGGCCGGAAGAGGATGCTGCAGCAGGTGAGCCCCGCCTCGGCCTTGGCGAGCTCGTCGGCGACCACCGTGTCGACCCGCAGGCCGTGGGCGCGCAGACGCTCGGCGGTGCGCGGAGCCGCGGCGGAGACCAGCACTTGGCCACCGATCTCGAGCGCGTTCGCTGCTCCCGGCTCGGCGGCGTCGGTCTCGAGCACCTCGAAGCCTCGGCTCCGGAACGGCTCGGCCTCGATGAGCCGTGGGTCGAGCAGGAGCGTGTCCTCGCCGACGCAGGTCACCGCGGTCTTGAGGTGCAGACAGCGTGACAGCTCGACCGCCTCCACCGAGTACTGCCACGGCGCCACCGCGTCGGCGAGCTGACGCAGCCCGTCGACGTTGGTGCGCCCGCCGACGCCGACGAAGAGCCGCCGGCCGCAGTGCAGCACGTCGCCGCCGTCGAGCGTGCCCGGCGCCGCGATGTGCGACAGCGGTCGGTGCCCGGTCAGCGCCGCCTCCACGGCAGCCACCTCGGGGCGCCTCGAGGCGACGCCCGGCCGGGTCAGCACCGCCACCTCGTCGAGCACCACGGCGCAGTCCTCGACGAACACCGCGTCGGGCAGCTCGTCGGCGGTGGGCAGGGCCACGACGTCGCAGCCGAGACGCCGCAGGCGCTCTTCGTAGACCCGGTGCTGGAAGCGGGCGCGCTCGACGTCGATCGGGCGGCGCTCGAGGTGGGTCAGCTCGCAGCGGCCGATGCTGGCGCTCACCGGCCGCGTCAGGGCGACCAGGCGCGCCGCGGGCCGGGGGGCAGGGTCGGCGGACATGTGCGGAGTCTAAGCCCCGCCGGCCGGGAACGAGAGCGCCGCGGTCGGCTCGAGGCCGATGCCGCGGCGCCGGGAGTCGCCAGAGAAGAGAGAGGTCGAGCGAGGCGAGCGCTGCGTCGACTCAGTCTTCGCCGTCGTCTGGGCAGAGGTCTTCCGGGCTCCACACGCAGAGCGCTTCACGTAGCGCCTCGACGTCGTCGATGCCGCAGGCCGGATCGTCGAGCACCTCGAGCGAGTCTCCGACGCAGGTGACCTCCTCGCGTTCGCCGGTCGGCTCGCCGTCCTCGAACTTGGTCGCCAGAACGAAGCCGGTGCCTGGCAGGTAGTACTTGTTCTCGCTCTCCCCCGGATCGTGGGGGTTCGCCTCGAAGGTGCGCAGGCAGCCGCCGGCGCACGGTGCGAAGGCGACGTCGCCGCCCTCGGCCGCCGACGGCGTCGCGGCGAGATCGAGGTACTCGACGTAGTCCTCCGCCTCGTCGCTGGCCATCTCCTGGCGGTCCCCTTCGCCCGGCACCGGGAACCTGCGCACCAGGACGCCGGCGAGAGCGAAATCGCTGTCGTGGGCGAACGAGCCGTCGGTGTTGTCGATCAGGCCGTCCTCGATCTCGTAGGTGTTCTCGCCGCAGTAGTAGACGTCGCCATCGATGTGCTGGGCGTACCAGTCCTGTGTGACCTCGATCGGCTCGTAGGAGACCTCGCCGTCCTCGATCTCGACCTCGAAGACGAGATCGCGCACGACGCGGCAGGGCAGACCCCCGACGTCGCGCACCTCGTCGGTGTTGGTGACCACGGTGACCTCGCCATCGGCCAGGATCACGTGGGTGTGACCGGCGTCGAGCGGCCAGTAGGGGTTCGGCTCCACGCTGTCGCCGATGTCTTCGGGGTCGACGAAGTCGTCCGCCTCGATCTCCGGCGTGAAGCGCGCTTCGCCGACCAGCTCGCAGATCTCCATGCGGGCGTCGAAGACCTCCTCGCACTCGTTGCGGCGTTCGTCGCGCTCGAAGCGGACCTCGTCGCGGCAGTCGCGCTGGTCTTCCGAGGCGACCACGTAGGCGCAGTTCGCCAGTCCGACCAGATAGTCGTCGCGGCGGTCGTTGTTGCACGCCAGCCGCATGAGCTGGGCGTGGGCGCTGCAGGCGCCGGCTCCGGCCGGCAACGCGGCGTCGACCAGGTCGAGGCCGGGCAGGTCCTGGCCGAGCGCCGGAGTCAGAGCGAGCAGGCCGGTCAGCGTCGACGCCGAGAGCAGGCGCGCAAAGAGCGATCTCGAGGGCTTCGTGGACATCTCTTGGTCCTCCGTGCTGCGGTTCGTCGGAACCGCGGAGTAGGTGATCGGGCGCCCTTGGGTTGGTGATCTTCTGCCGGCGCCCGATGAGATGCCGCTCGCCCCGTTTTCCTTCGCTCCTCTGTGAGCTCGAGTGAGATCGCGCTACTCGAACAGCTCCGAAGGCTCGACCTCCGGCGGCACCGCCAGGGTGACGAAGACGGAGGCCATCTCGTCGGAGGTCTGGCGGCCCCACGGCACGTCGCGACTGGGGTCGGGGTTGTGGGGGTTCTGCTCCGAGTTGTCCCAGCTGAGCTCGTAGCGGATCGTGTCGCCAGCCTGCAGCGCGAGCGGCTCGGCGAGCTCGTAGGTGATCTGCCAGTTGAAGTCGTAGCGCGGCACCTTGAGCAGGGCCCGCGGGGCAGAAGCCTCCGCCGGCTCGAGGTACACCTCCGCCGAGCGCCCACGCGAGTGCATGTGGGGCGTCAGCGCCAGCAGTCGCGCCTCCTGGGCGAGGGTCGCTCGCGTGGTGACCCGGTGGCTTGCCTCGCCCGCCGGGATCCAGATCGAGAAGTTGTCGAGGAACATCGAGACGACCCGCTGTCGGGGGGCCGCGTCGGCGAACCAGAGGCCGACGCGGCTGCGGTCGTGGACCGCGGTCCCGGACGGTGTGTAGTGCAGGTTGAGCACCAGATCGGCGCCGGCGGGCAGGAGGCGCGCATGGCCGTCGGGCAGCTCCTGCGGCACGCCGCCTGGCAGGAACGAGGTGAGGAACTCGATGTCGTCGCCGTCGATGCCGGCATCGGTGCGCGGCCGGGGGCGCTCGGTGATCGGCGAGCCGGGCAGGAAGCTGAGCTCACCGGGCTCGAGAGCCGCGAAGTCCTCGTCCTCGGGGCAGCCCGCCGAGCAGGCCAGCACGTCGATGTGGTGCACCACCTCGCGGGCCCCCGGCTGCACCTCGATGGCGCGGATCCACCGCGGCTCGGCCAGCCCGCTGGGCAGCCGCACGTAGACGTAGTCGACGACGCCCTCGGCGGGCACCGGGAACGCCTCGGGCATCTCGACCACCAGGTCCGGCGTGCCGAGACGCCAGCGGTCGTCGGGCGGTGCCGGAGGCACGGTGACGGAGGCAGAGTCGGGGCCTTCGCCGCGCGGAGCGCCGGCGCGCGCCCATTCGACGAGCCGATCGATCTCCGACGGCTCCAGCCGGGCGTCGTTGCGGAAGCTGCCGACCTCGGGATCGGCGAACCACGGCGGCATCTCGCGCGCCGCCACCTTGCGCGCGATGGCGCGTGCCCAGGGCCTCACCTCTTCGTAGCTGCCGAGGGTCATCGGCGCGATGTCGCCGGGTTGGTGGCAGCTGGCGCAGTGCCTGGCGAGGATCGGAGCGATGTCGCCGTAGTCCGGGGTCTCGAGCGCCGCAACGGGCAGGGCGGCGTACAGCGAGCCGACGATCGCGACGGCGAGGGTACGGATTCTCCTGGTCTTCTCGGAGGACCGGGGGAAGGTCCTCGACACGGGGGCCTGATGCATCTTCGATCCTCCGGGACTGTGGGCGGCGCGACGCCTCCAACCTCTCCAACGCGTCACGGCGGGCCGGCGCACGTGTCCTTTACACTCTCCTGCCAACACCAGGAGACGGGAGATGAACCAGGACGCGGCCACCCGATCGCCCGCCGAGACCGAAAAGACTCTGCCCGCCTGGAGCTATGTGCCGGCGGACACGTCGCAGCCGATCCTCGACACCACGGTCGGCGGTGTGCTCCGCGACGCCGCGCGGCGCTTCCCCGACAATACGGCGCTGGTGGAGGGCGTGCCCGACGCGGCGGCGCGGCGGCGCTGGACGTACACCGAGCTGCTCGCCGACTCGGAGCGGGTCGCCAGGGCGCTCGCGACGCGCTTCGCCAAGGGGGAGAGGGTGGCGGTCTGGGCGCCCAACATCCCCGAGTGGGTTCTGCTCGAGTTCGGCGCCGGCCTCGCTGGGATCGTGCTGGTGACCGTGAACCCGGCCTACCAGCCCAAGGAGCTGCGCTACGTGCTCGAGCAGTCGCGCGCCGCCGGCCTCTTCTACCTGCCGGAGTTCCGCGGCAACCCGATGCAGCGCTCGGTCGAGGCCGTGCGCGGCGACCTGCCCGAGCTGCGCGAAGTGATCTCCTTCGCCGACTGGGAGGCGTTCCTGGCCTCCGCCGCGGAGGACACCGAGCTGCCCGAGGTGTCGCCCGACGATCCGGTGCAGATCCAGTACACCAGCGGCACCACCGGCTTCCCCAAGGGGGCGCTGCTGCACCACCGCGGCATCACCAACAACGCCCGCCTGTGCAGCGGCCGGCTCGACGTGCAGCCGGGCGACGTCTACGTCAACCCGATGCCGCTCTTCCACACCGGCGGCTGCGTGCTCGGCGTGCTCGGGCCGACCCAGTACGGCGCCACCCACGTGTGCATGATCCAGTTCGATCCCGGGCTGATGCTCGACCTGCTCGAGAGCGAAGGCGGCACCCACATGCTCGGGGTGCCGACGATGCTGATCGCCTGCATGGAGCATCCCACCTTCGGCCAGCGCAGGCTCGACGCACTGCGCGGCGTCTGCTCGGGCGGCGCCACGGTGCCGGCCGAGCTGGTGCGACGCATCGAGTCACAGCTCGGCGTCTGGTTCTCGATCGTCTACGGCCAGACCGAGTCGTCGCCGGCGATCACCCTGATGCGCCCGGACGACTCGGACGAGGACAAGGCGAACACCCTCGGGCCGGCGCTGCCGCAGACCGAGATGAAGGTGATCGATCCGACCACCGGCGCGATCGTCCGCACCGGAGAGCAGGGTGAGCTGTGCACCCGCGGCTACCTGGTGATGCTCGAGTACTTCGAGATGCCGGAGCGGACCGCCGAGACGATCGACGAGGACGGCTGGCTGCACACCGGAGACCTGGTGACCATGGACTCGCGCGGCTACACGGTGATCACCGGACGGCTCAAGGACATGATCATCCGCGGCGGCGAGAACATCTATCCGCGCGAGATCGAGGAGGTGCTCTTCCAGCACCCCAAGGTCGCCGACGTCGCGGTGGTCGGCCTGCCCGATCCGAAGTGGGGCGAGATCGTCGCCGCCTTCGTGCGCGATGCCGACCCCGAGTCCCCGGCCGACGACCTCGAGCTGCACGACTACCTGCGGGCACACCTGGCGCCGACCAAGACCCCGAAGCTCTGGTACCACGTGCGCGAGTTCCCGCTCACCGGCTCCGGCAAGGTGAAGAAGTTCGCCCTGCGCGAGATGTGGGAGAAGGGCGAGCTGGACGCATAGCCTCTTACGGAACGGCCTGTGACCACGCCGAGGTGTCTCCAGACTCCACGCCGAGCGCGAGCCGTCAGGCGCGGTGCGAGCCGCGGATCGTCTGGAGGCCCCTAAGGGGTGGTCTGTGACCACGCCGAGGTGTCTCCAGACTCCACGCCGAGCGCGAGCCGTCAGGCGCGGTGCGAGCCGCGGATCGTCTGGAGGCCCCTAAGGGGTGGTCTGTGACCACGCCGAGGTGTCTCCAGACTCCACGCCGTCGGTGAACAAGAAGTCGCTCGGCACGAAGGCGAAGTCATCGGCCAGGAAGACGGCGCCGGCGGTTCCCTGCCCCGGGTTCAGGGCGACGAAGATGGCGACGCTCTGAGCTCCATCGGGGGGGAAGGCGGCGACGGCGAACGGCACGAAGAGACCGCTGGCGAAGGTCTCCCAGGCGTTGAGCTGGGTGTTGCTGGCGATGAGCCCCGGTCCGCTCAGCAGGTTGCCTGCGCAAGCGGTGTCGTCGAAGAAGAGAAACGAGAGGATGGTGTTGTCGAGTGCCGTCTCGGCCTTCATCCGCACCAACGGCAGGTAGGCGACCGAGGCCTGATGGTCGGCGAGCAGCACGCACTGCGACAGGAAGGCCGAGCCGTCGCCGGCGACGACGGCGCGCGCGGCGCCGGGCGGCGTGCTGAGGCCGTCGGCGACCCGCGTCCAGGTGCCGCTGTTCTGCGTCCAGCCGGCCAGGTTGGTGGTGAAATGACCGTTGCTGATCAGGCTGCGGTCGAGGCGCACGGCGTCGAATCGGGTCTGTTCGCCACCGGCGCCGTTGGTGATGGCGAGGCGTACCCGGGCGCTGGCGGCGCCGCCGGCCGGCACGCCGATGGTGGTGTAGGTGAGGTTCCACTGCGCCGCGTCGGGGGTCTGGTACGGATCGCTCGCTGCCGCGAGCAGCGATCCACCGCAGGCGGCGGCGGAGAAGAGCTCGATCTCGACCTCGGAGAGGGAGCTGTGTCCGACGGTGATCACCCAAGCGCGCAGGGCGAGGTCGCTGCCCCCGGGAACTGAGGAGACGTCGACGCACTGGGTGAGCGCGGCGGTTCCGGCTCCCGCCGACGTCGTGCCGGCGGTGCCACCGGGGCCCGGGATGCCGTCACCGAGGTTGTGCACCCAGGCGCCGCTCTCCTGCGTCCATGAGGTGAGCTGGGCGGAGAAGTCGGGGTTGCGCAGCAGCGTCGCATCGCCGGGGACGGCGGCGAGCTGGAGCAGGGTACAGGCGAGGACGGGGAGGAGCAGGCGTCGCATCGGGTCTCCTTGGGCTTCGGAAATCCAGGGTGCCCGGGATCGTCGGTCCGGCTCTCACCTCTAGAGGCGCAAGGAGGCGGTGCGGGGGACAGGAGTCAGGCCATCTGTCGACTCGCGGCGTCCATGCTCCGGCGCACCGAGCCGAGCTTCTCGGCGGAGCGGTGGAACTGGAAGCCGGCACGGCTCGTGCGGTTGCCCAGGATCCGTGCCAGGGTGCCCTCGAGGGTCGCGGCGTCGTCGTCGAAGTCTCCGTGATGGGAGGCGCGGGACGCGGCCGGTGTGCCCTGGGTGGCGCTGTTGGGCGCCAGCACGTGCTCGTGCGGAGTGCCGCGTGCGAACAGGGCACGCAGTCGCAGCACCTTCTCCGCCGCGGCACGGGCCTCCGCGTCGCCCTCGGCCTTCTTGGCGATCTTCAACGCCTTCTCGGCGGCGGCTCCGCCGATGAACGTGTCCATGCCGAGGATCGCCTCGCCGTGTGGCCGCAGCAGCGGGATGCGGAAGCGCTCCTCGAACGCGTTGGAGACCAGGTAGAGCAGCGACTTGTTGTAGACGTGGGCGCAGTGGTCGTCCTGCTCGGCCTGGTCGGAGAGGGTGTAGAGCGCGAACCTCTCGATGGCGCCGTTCTCGATCGCCGGGCAGTAGGTGTCGAGGAAGAGGTCGACGGTGATCGCCGGCGCCCACAGGGTGCAGGAGGCGATCCGCAGACCACTGCCGGCGCGTCGCTTCATCGGCCCCTCGCTGATCTTCCCCTGACTGGTCAGCAGCTGCACCAGGGGCGCGAGGAAGATCGAGCCGGCGCTGTGCGCCGCGAGATGGATCTCGAGCTCATCGCGCTCCTCGAGCAGGCGCTCGAGGTGACGCAGGACGACTCGGGCTGCGCCCCTGTCGTTGCTGGTGGCGGCCAGCCCGTTCTCCTTCATCTCGTCCCACTGCATCTTGCCGGTGAGGGCCCGAGCGAGCGGCTCGAGGGCGTCGTCGGCGCGGTCGAGCAGGAAGTCCTTGGCGCTGTCGAGCGGTCCCTCGGGACGCCGCCGACGGCTGGCATCGCGCAGGATGTTGCCCAGGGTCGACCAGAAGTCGGTCTTCCAGACGAAGGCGAGCGGGTAGACGCCGCTCTGCAGCATCGTCGCGCGGTGGTCGGCGACCCGCTGGATCGCCGGCTTTTCGGCGACGAGTCCACCGTGCGCGTAGAGCAGCAACTTGGAGACGCCGTGCTCGTCGATCGCGCGCGGGATGTCCTCCTCGAAGACGCGCCGCACGTCGCTCTCGCTCGAGCCCAGGAAGCCGCTCTCACGCAGGGCGCCGTCGTTGCCGACGCTGACCACGTGCGGGCGCACCTCGCCGAAGGTGTAGGCCTCGGACTTGGCGGCGGTCGGCGCCAGGGCGGTAGAGGTCGAGCGCGGCTCGAGCAGACGGACCGGCGCCCCGAGGCGAGCCACCCAGACGTCGAGCGAATTCTCCAGCCAGTCGTCGTAGGTGATGTGGCCGAAGCCCCGGTCACCCCACTCCGGGCCCCACGAGTTCTGGAAGTACAGGCCGTCGGCGTCGTAGCCGACCAGGGCCACGGCGTGGGCGCCGAGCTGCACCTCGCTCGGCGGGATGCGGCCGGTCGCCTCGGCCTCGGCGCTGATCCATCCCGTGTGCACGCGGGTGGTGGCCAGCAGCACGCCGACCTCGGTGATCGCGGCGTGCAGCGCCACCAGATCCTTGTGGTGCACCCTGAGGTAGGCCCCGAGAGGTCGCTTCAGCGCATCGTCGGCGCGTTCGTTGCTCAGCTCCCAGCTTCGCTCTCCAGCGACGTACGGCGCCAGGTCGCGTGAGCAGACACCGTGCTTGTGCCACCCCTTCATCACGCCGCGGGCGCTCGACCCGGAGTACTCCTCACCAGGCCATTCGTCGTAGCGCTTTGCCATCTGGTAGAGCATGCGCGCCGACACCTCGCAGGTGTCGGGCACCACCTTGCGCCGGCGCAACAGCGCGTTGGCGACCGTCGCGAGTGCGAAGCCGGTGCAGGCTCCCTCCCTCTCCTGGTCGAGCACCGGCACGCCCCACGACGCCCAGCCGTCCTCTTCGTCGATCAGTCGGTGCACCGGCACCTCGACCAGCGTCGGCTCGAACAGCCGGTCGCGGAAGTCGGCCGGATCGGGGAGGACGTCGAACCTTCGCTCTTCATCCGCCATCGCTGCGCCTCAGACCGGATCGACGCTGAGTCGGAGGTCGTACTCGCCGGTGCCTCTCGGGTGCCAGTGGCGGATCCTGACCAGGTATCCACCCGCCGGCAGCAGGCGCCCGATGCGCGCATTCAGGCCGGTGCCGCTGTCGTCGTCGAAGGCCGCCAGGCGTGTCTCGTCGTCGGGGCCGAAGACCGACATCACGACGTCGGTGCCGCCACTCGTCTCGAGCAGGATCTGGCTGGTCTCCTGGAGGCTGAAGCGGAACTCGTCCTCTTCGCCGTGCTCGCCGATCTCGGCGCTCACCGGCGTGCCCGGCGCGAGCTCCTGCTGCTGAGGCCCGGCGCCGGGATACACCACGGCGATGAACTCGCGGTCGCGCTGCGACAGGTCGCGGTTCCAGTCGACGGCGAAGTCGCCGATGGTGAGGGCGTTGGAGACCGGGTAGTGCATGATCGAGTCGGGGTCGTACTCCGACGCGTTCGTCTGGTCGGCGCTGTAGCGCCGCAGCACCTGCTGGTCGACCTCGGACGGGGTCCAGCCCTGGGTCAGGCGGTAGTACTCGTAGACCTTCGGCAGGTCCCACGGGATGCCGGCCTGGGGATGGGCGTGCTCGTGCACGGCGGCGAGGGCGTGGCCGAACTCGTGCAGCACGACGCGGCGGTACTCGTCGTCGCTGCTGTTGGGGCGCAGCCAGCCGTAGTTCATCGTCGGCTCGGCATCCGGGAAGACCAGCGCGTCGGTGCCGAGGTACGACCACGAGCCGGAGTTGCCGAAGGCGATGCGGATCTCGGCGTCGTCGTTCTCGCCGACGAAGTCGAGGGTCAGATTGGCGTGCTCCTCCCAGCGTCTGGCGAAGGGCACGATGCGATCGCGCACGGTGGCGTCGCCACCCTGGAACTTGACCCTCAGCACCCTGCCCGGCACCCAGCGCTTGCCGGTCAGGATCGCCATCTCGGCGGGGCCGATCATGCCTGGCGCCACCGCCGGGCCGAGGGTGCGCATGGGCGCGTTGCGTGGGTTCTCCTCGATCGCCGCCCGTGCGGCTTGGATGAACAGCTCGTCCGGCACCGGCTTGATCGTGCAGGCCTGCACCTGGTCCCTGAGATCGGGCATCGCGCGTCCTCCTTGCGGTCGTCGGACCTTCGTCGTCGGCTTCGCTTCGTTTCAACGAGCTCCGAGAGCTCAGACGGACGGCCGACGCCGATTCCGGCGCACGGAGCGAGAAAGCGAGCGACCCTCGTCGACGTAGGACGAACCCCCACAGCGGTCGAGGCGGAAGACCGATTGGTAGCGGCCCACGGGCAGTGCAGTCTGGGCGCCCACGCCAGTCGGAGCGCACCGCTGGTCGTCCCGCGAGACCTCCCGCCAGGCGATCCCGTGTAGGCTGGACGGCACGCTCTTTGTGCCTCGACCTGCTCAGACGGCGGGTCGGGTGCTGTCGTGGCGCCTCGGCCGCGCCCGCCTGGAGGTTCCTGATGCTCCGCTTCTCCTCGCCCTTGACCGCCTCGGTTCTCTGTCTGGCACTGCTCGTCTCGAGCGGTCCGGCCGCTCACGCTGGTGAGCCGACCCCGGGCGTCGTCGGCGCCGCGAAGTCGGCCGAGCGCTCTGGCCGCATCGTGACCTTCGATGTGGTGCTCGAGCACCTGGGCGGTTCCGCCAGCACGACGCTCGGCCTGACCGACGACCTCGATGTCGTCTTCGGCGAAGGGAACTACTCGCTCCTCGGTCCGCCGACGCTGTTCGACGATCCCGGGACGATCGTGCTCAACGCCGGGTTCGACGGCTCCAGCGACATCCAGATCATCGCCTCGGGCTCGCTCGCGGTCGGTGAGACCGCCGGTATCCGCTTCTCGGTCGAGATCACGTCGGTGAGCAATCAGGGCTTCGGTCCCGGCATCTACTACAACCAGGCCACGGTGCAGAGCGACTCCGGGTCCGACCTCTCCGACAGCGGAACGGATCCGGATGCGAACGGCAACGGCGACCCCGGCGATTCGGGTGAGGACGACCCGACGCTGGTCGATCTCACCGCCAGTCCGCGGATCGGCGTCGCCAAGGCGGCGACGCTGGCGGGCACCGAGGTGACGCTCGACTTCTACCTCGAGAACTTCGGCAACCGCTTTCTGCTCGACATCGAGCTAGCAGACGACCTCGATCAGGTGTTCGGCGCCGGCAACTACGTCGTCCTCTCGCCGCCGGCCCTGGTCGACGATCCCGGCACGATCGTCGTCAACGCCGGCTTCGACGGCAGTGCCGACAAGGCCCTGATCTCGAGCGGATCTCTCGCGATCGCCGACACCGCCCGCATCCGCGTCGTCGTCGACGTCACCGACGTGACCGATCAGGGCCTCGGCCTCGGCGTCTACTCGAACCAGGTGCAGGCGAACGCGCGCGGTCCGGCCGGCACGTTGACCAGCGACCTCTCGGATGCCGGCACCGAGCCCGATGCGAACGGCGACGGCGATCCCGAGGACCCGGGCGAGAACGACCCGACGATCTTCGTGATCGGTGAACAGCCGGTCCTGGGTGTCGCGAAGGACGTCACCGTGGTCGCCAGCACGGTCACGGTCGACCTCTACCTCGAAAACCTCGGCAACACGGCGCTCCAGGAGCTCTCGCTGGTCGACGACCTCGACGCGGTGTTCGGTGCCGGCAACTACTCGCTGACCGGCGCGCCAACGCTGGTCGACGACCCCGGCACGGTCGTCCTGAATCCTGGCTTCAACGGCTCGTCCGACCCTCAGCTGCTGGTGCCGGCCAGCTCGACCCTGGCGCTCGGCGACACGGCGCAGGTGCGCTTCACCGTCCGCGTGGTGCGCCGCACCGACCTCGGATTGGGAGCCGGCAACTACGTCAACCAGGCTCTGGCGGGAGCGCGGTCGGCGGCCGGCGCGGTGACGTCGGATCTCTCGGACGACGGCACCGATCCCGATCCCGACGGTGACGGCGATCCGGGCGAGCCTGGCGAGAACGACCCGACCGGCTTCACCATCGCCGAGATCCCGGTGCTCGGCGTCGCCAAGGAGGTCGAGGTGTTCGCGTTCACCGGCGCCTTCATCGACGTCGGCGGGGTGAACCAGCTCGGCACTGGGCCGCGCGTCCGCATGACGCTCTACCTCGAGAATCTCGGCAACGTACCGCTCTCCGACCTGAGCCTGGTCGACGCGCTCGACCCGGTGTTCGGCGCCGGCAACTACGGCACGTTCGCGTCAGCCACCAACCCGACGGTGCTCTACGACGACGGCGGACTCAACGTCGACACGAACTACAACGGGTCGACCGACACGAACCTGCTGGCCCCCGGCAGCACGCTGGGTGCGGGCGAGATCGCGGCGCTGCAGGTCGAGCTGCTGGTGACCAACGTCACCGACCAGGGGTTCGGTCTGGGCGTCTACCGCAACCAGGCCACGGGGTCGGGACAGGGACCGTCGGGCGGCATGACCAGCGACCTCTCCGACGCCGGGGACGACGCCGACAGCGACGACGACGGCGATCCCGGCGGAGCGGGCGAGGACGACCCCACCGAGTTCTCCGTGGGGGCGCTGGTCGGCGCCGCCAAGAACGCCACCGTGAACGCCAACGTCGTCACCTTCGATCTCTACCTCGAGAGTTTCGCGCAGCAGACGGCGACCGCGCTCTCGCTCACCGACGATCTCGACAGCGTCTTCGGTGAAGGCAACTACGCCATCACCTCGCCGCCGACACTGGTCGACGACCCAGGCTCGTTGGTCCTCAATCCCTCCTACGACGGCTCGGGCGACGGCGAGCTGCTGGCGCCCGGCAGCGCGCTGGCGGCCGGCGACACGGCACAGATCAGCTTCGACGTCACCGTGCTGCAGCTGGTCAACGCCGGTCTCGACCCGAACGGCGGCCTCGGTCTCTACTCGAACCAGGCCGTGCTGCAGGGCTCGATCAACGGCCAGACGGTCTTCGACGCCTCCGAATCGGGCACCGATCCGGACCCCGACGGCAACGGCGACCCGACGGAGCCCGACGAGAACGATGCGACGAGCTTCACCGTGAGCAGCGACGCGGTCGTCGGCGTCGCCAAGGACGTCGCGGTGGCGGGCGAGCAGGTGACGGTCGACCTGTACCTCAAGAACTTCGGCAGCGCCACCAGCACCGATCTGTCGCTGGTCGACGATCTCGACCAGGTGTTCGGTGCCGGCAACTACCTGGTCACCGGCGCTCCGTCGCTGATCGTCGACCCCGGCACCCTGGTCCTCAACGGCGCCTACGACGGATCGGCCGGCTCCGGTGATCCCGAGATCCTCGCCGCGGGGAGCAGCCTCGCCGGCGGAGCGACCGCGCAGATCCAGTTCGTCGTCGACGTCACCGAAGTGACCGACCAGGGCATCGGCTTCGGCCTCTACGCCAATCAGGCGACGGTGGTCGGGGTCGATCCGAACGGCATGCAGGTCCGCGACCTCTCGGACTTCGGCAGCGATCCCGACGCCGACGGCGACGGCGATCCCTCCGACCCCGGCCTGGCCGATCCACCGGTGCCCGGCAACGACGATCCGACGCCGATCGTGCTCAGCGACGCGGCGCTCGGCGCTGCCCTGCACTCGTACGTGAGCGGCAGTCAGATCACCTTCGACTACGTCGTCGAGAATCTCGGCGAAGTGGCGGTGAGCAGTATCTCGGTGACCCAGAACCTCTTCACGGAGTTCGGCTTCGGCAACTACAGCGTGGTGCAGCAGCCGGCGGTGCTCGAAGGGCCGTCGGGCTTCGCGCCCGTCGCCGCCTTCGACGGCACCTTCGCCCAGACGCTGCTCGTCGGGCAGAGTCTGCCTGCCGGAGCGCGGGCCCGGGTGCGCTTCGTGATCAACGTCGACACGGTGACGATGGGCGGTTCCTACTCGACGCAGTTCACCGTCAACGGCACCGATCCGCTCGGCAATCCGCTCACCGATCTGTCCGACAGCGGAACGGTCTCGGACCCCGACGGCGACGGCAACCCGAACGAGGTGGGGGAGAACGACGAGACGCTGTCGATCCTCGGCGAGGAGTCGGCGCTCGGCGTCGCCAAGGACGTCTCGGTCGACGACAACGAGGCGACGATCGACCTCTACCTCGAGAACCTCGGCAACGTGGTCCTCAGCGATCTGTCGCTGGTCGAGGACCTCGACGCGGTGTTCGGTGCCGGCAACTACACGCTCTCGGGCGCGCCGTCGTTCATCGACGACCCGGGCACCATCAACCTCGAGGGCGGCTTCGACGGCTCCGGCACGACGGCGGTGATCGCCGCCGGCAGCACCCTCGCCATCGGCGACACGGCGCAGATCCGCCTGGTCGTCCAGGTCACGACGCTGACCGACCGCGGCCTCGGCCTCGGCACCTACACCAACCAGGTGCTCGCCGGCGGTGTGGGGCCCAGCGGGACCGTGGCGCAGGACTTCTCCGACGACGGCACCGATCCCGATCCCAACGGCAACGGCAACCCGTCGGACGCCGGCGAAGGCGACGCCTCGATCTTCACCATCAGCGCGCCGCAGATCGCGGTGGCGAAGCGGGCCTCGGTCACCGGTCGCACGGTGACGCTGGACTACTTCCTCGCCAACCTCGGCGTCGGCGAGCTGGTCGACATCAGCCTCGTCGAGGACCTCGACGCCGTGTTCGGGCCAGTCAACTACGTGCTGCTCTCCGGTCCGGAGATGGTCTCGACGCCGCGCAACCTGGTGCTCAACGAGGGCTTCGACGGCAGCACCGACACCGACCTCCTCGATCCCGCCTCGACGCAGGCTGCCGCCGGCAGTGCCGAGCAGATCCGCATCGTCGTGCAGGTCACCAACGTCACCGATCAGGGTCTCGGCCTGGGCGTGTACGCGAACCAGGTCACCGCGTCGGCGAACGGTGCTGTGGGTGGCAGCACCAGCGACCTCTCCGACAACGGCACCAACCCGGACCCGAACGGCAACGGAGACCCCGGCGACGCCGGCGAGGACGACCCGACGCCGATCGCGCTCCGCGGCTCGATCGGCGACCGGGTGTGGAACGACCTCGACGGCGACGGGGTGCAGGACGGCGGTGAGCCCGGCCTGAGCGGCGTCACGGTCTATCTCGATCTCAACGGCAACTCCGTGCTCGACGCCGGTGAGCCGTCGGCGACCTCCAACGTGAGCGGTGCCTACGACATCACCAACGTCGCGGCCGGCTCGTACACCGTGCGGGTCGCGTCGGCGAGCGTGCCAGCGGGCTTCGTGCTCACCTCCGGCAACCTGCCGTTCGCCGAGACCCTGTTCGCCGGCGAGGACTTCGATCTCGCCGACTTCGGCTACCAGCAGCAGGACGCGTCGATCGGCGACCGGGTGTGGAACGACCTCGACGGCGACGGCGTGCAGGACGGTG
>ERZ869936.998-NODE-998-length-22408-cov-31.121818_pt1 | contig 22408 bp, 13 predicted proteins | sample MGYA00520876_ERZ869936 | MGnify/ENA primary metagenome ERZ869936 (study PRJEB32218, sample SAMN09650985) | biofilter metagenome | isolation source: enrty point of leading RO module | place: Saudi Arabia: Thuwal, RO plant located on Red Sea | collected 2016-02-17 ...
TTGATCTCCCCGGTGTCGATCTTAGCATCGAGCAGGGCCACGACATCCTCAATCGTCGTTGGCGCGCGCGGCCAGACGGTGGCCGTGTCGTGGGGCTCCGGAAGATCAACGGACTGTCGTTCGGCGGCGTCGGCAGCCGTCGCCTCCGAGTCTTGCGCATCGGTCGCGGGAGCCTCGGCGGATTGCTCGTCGTCGGCCATCGCAGCCGCCAGGCCGATCAGTGCCAGAGAGCCCGTGGTCAACAGCACGAAGAGCTGGGTGCGGCCATGCATACGGTACCTCTTTGCCAGAAAAGCCAACGTGGAGAGCCAAGCCTACGGAGTTTCAGAATATCACGACCAGCACTTCGTCACGAAGGTTGCGGATTATTCCGCGGCGCCGGCAACACCGTCGCCACGAGTATCGCCCCGCCGAAGCAGACGACCGCGCCGATGCCCGCATACGTCAGTCCGGCCAGCGGCGTGGCGAACTTCACATACGTCAACGTTGCCAGGCTGGCCACGATGCCGCACCAGGCATGGGTCGCCGTGGGCCGCTTTGTAAACACGCCGAGCAGGAACAGGCCGGCTAGCGTGCCGCCCAAGAGACCCACCAACGCCAAGAACAGATCCCATAGATACAGGACCTCGAGCGTCGCCATCATCATGGCGGTGGCCGTGCCCAGCAGGCCGAGAATGAGGGTCAGACCCCGAGCAATGCGAAGTCGCGCGGTGTCGCTTCGCGACGAGCCAAGGCGGACGACGAAATCGGTCGTCACCGCCGTGGCAATCGAGTGCATGCTCGAATCGAGACTCGACATGGCCGCTGCGAACACACCGGCAATGACCAGGCCCGCCAGCCCGGCCGGCATTTCGCTGGCGATGAACCAAGGGAAGACCTGATCGGCCTGGGCCAGCGTCGCCAGTTCCGCCGGCCGCTGCTGATAGAACACGAATAGCGCGGTGCCAACCAGGAAGAACAACGCCGCCGCCGGCACCGAGAGTAAGGCATTCGTCCACACCGCCCGCGCGGCCCGACGTTCGTCGCGGGTGGAGAGGTAACGCTGCACGACCGCCTGGTCGGTGGTGTACTGCACCAGGTTCGTGAACAGGGCCCCGACGATCAACACGCCGATCGCGTCGCCGGTCCAGTCCCACTGCCAATCGGCCAGGCGAAACTTGTCCTGTTCGGCGGCCGCCGAGATCACGCGGCCCAGCCCCCCGTCGGTGTCGAAGGCCACAATGGCCAGCGCCGCCAGGGCACCGCCTAGCAGCACGAACACCTGTAGCACGTCGGTCCAAATCACCGCCTCGATGCCGCCAAGCACCGTGTAGAGCGTGCTCAGCAGGCCCATCACGGCGATGCACAGGAACACGTTCAGGCCTGTCACTGCGGAGAGGGCCAGGGCCGGCAGCAACACCACGATGCCCATGCGACCGAGTTGAAAGGCGATGAACGACGCGCTGCCGAACAGCCGCACGCTGAGGCCGAATCGCCGCTCCAGCACTTCATAGGCGGACGTGACCTCGCGGGCGCGAAACCAGGGCAGGTAGACATAAACGACCAGCGGGGCCACCGCCAGGATGCCGAGCGAGATGAGAAAGTACTGCCAGTTCGTGCCGAAGCTGCGGGCGGGAATCGCCAGATAGGTGATGGCGCTGAGCTGCGTGGCAAACACCGACAGGCCGGCGGCCCACCACGGCACGCGTCGCCCGCCGAGAAAGAAGTCGTCCGTCGTCTTCTCGCGCATTGCAAAGTAGCCGCCAATGCCGACCAGCACCAGCAGGTACGCGGCGAGGACAAGCCAGTTCGTCGCACCGAAGGCTTCCGCCATGGGAGCGTGGAACTTGGCCACCCACACTTGTGGCGAGCGGACGCCGGGCCGCGCCTCGCCGCTGACGACGGCGGTTGCCCCCTCGAGCGAAACTGTCGGCGCGGTAACCCGCGAAGCCCCTGTGGGCACCTCGCCCCGCCTGCTCCACCGATCGGTGGTGGGATGGTAGGCCAGTAACTCCCGCGTAAAGCCGGGGTGGGTGGCGAGCTGGTCGGGTTCCGCGGGCTCGGTTGCCCCGCCGGCAATCACAAGGTGCGCGTGCCCCAGTGCAAAGGCCGGGGACGGTGCCGCAGCAGCCGGGCGAGGCAGGTCGGCAAGCGGCCGCCACGCGCCGGTCTGGTCTTCTGGGACAGGCGTATAGCAGTAGGCATCGCGCAGGTAGGGCACGACCCGCTGGGGCTTGCCGTCCGCACCGGCCTTCAGTTGCACACCGCTGAACAAGTAGAAGCGGCCCTCGTGCGCCGCCGCCACCGCCTGCATCCGCGCGGGTCCCGGCCAGGTCGGCAGCACTTGCCAACTTTGTTCGGCCGCCGGTGCAGACAGATCGAGTGCCCAGAATGAGTTGCTGGCCTCGGTGCCCGCCGGGTCCACCAGGCCGCCCGCCAGGTAGATGACGTCACCCACCAGGGCTCCGCACATCTGCGTCCGCGCCTCCGGCAGCGGCGGAAGCTCCGACCGCTCGAGTCGGCTCCCGTTCCACGTCAGGGCAAACACCTCTGTCCTGGCCCGCTGGCCGTCCTCTCCGCCAACACAGATGACGCGGTCGCGGTGCGTGACGCTTACACCATAGGCCAACGAGTGCGGCAGCCGCGCGTCGGCCAGCTGCCAACTCTCGCGGCGTTGGTCGAACACGAAGATCGTGTCGTACCACCGCTTCTCACCGCCATCCCAGGGACGTGCCGCGGGGAAGTTGGCCCCGCCCGCGGCAATCACGGCGTCACCACTGACACCGGCAAACATGCCGGCGAACCCCTCGTCGTCCGGCAACGGAGGCAGCTCCCGCCAGGCGAGCGAATTGCCGGACCCGCGTGGCGTCTTCGTCGCCTGTGCTTGTTCCGGCTGTGCCTGCTGCGTGAGCCGCTTGAGACGCAACTCGCGAAACTCGACGACCGTGTCCTTCTCGTGCAGCTGCAGTCCGATTGCCCCTTCGCGAAACCACCTGGGCATCCGGTCGACGAACTCGGACGAGAGCTTGTCGTTGATCAGCAGCTGCAGGTGATTGCCGCGCGCCACCACGTGAACCTGATTCCAGTCCCGCGGGCGAATATCGGCCTTGGTCACCGCCTCGGCGATCTCGTCTCGCTCCAGCGTGCCATCGGCCTCGATCACCAGCCGCGTGCCCCGCAGACAGGCCGGCTCCTCACGCTCGGCGAAGTGAAAGTCCCAGGCCCCCAAGATGTGCGGCCCGATGCCCACGTGCCCCAAGTCGGCGTGATAGCCCTCGAACGCCCGTTTGCCGCTTTCGTCGGGGCGGGCTCGTAGCTCGACACCCGTGTTGCCCTCGGTGCGCAGCCGGTACTCGAACTTCAGCTCGAAGTCGGCGAGATTCTCGTCGTCGTAGACCAGATAGGCCTGGCGGTGCTGGCTGCCGCAACCCACGATCGCGCCGTCCGCGACCGACCAATCGCCGGCGGTCTCCGCAGGCACGGCGTGCCAGCCGTCGAGGGTGCGGCCATTGAAGATCGCCTCGAATTGTCCGGCATTCGCGTCCGGTGAATCGGCGGCTGCCGCCGCGGCGACGAAGAAGCCGACGACAGCGCCGCTCAGCAGCAAGGAGCCCAGCAGCAAAGAGCGGCGCCGTTGCCAGCGAAGAAGAGCGACACCCATCGAAGCAGGCTCGTCAGTTGCGATTCCAGAGGGCCGAGTATGGCCCCATGGTACGCCATCGAGCCGAGCGATCCCACGTGCGTCGAAGATCGGCTCTCCCGCAGTGAGAACCGCGTCTAAAACTTCTTCGCCCAGCTGGCGGCCAGCGACCAGTCCGTCTCCAGCTGTACTCCGCGGAGGTTCTGATAAACCCGGTGGGCCGCCTCGACGCTCAGTCGCCCCAGCTTCGGGTTGCGATACATCACGCCGTAGCCGAAGTTGACGAACTCGCCGCCCCGCATATCCGGATCGTTGGTGCTGATGGTCGCGGAATTCAGATTCGGATCGGCCCCGACGAAGTTGCTGCGAAACAGCCCTTCGACGCGAAACGAAACCGCCCAGCGCTTCTCGCAGTCGAGCACTCGGGCAATCCAGGCGTTGGCCCGATACTCGTTGCCCATGCGATAGTTCTCCGTGTTGCGATCCAGCGGCAAGTCGAACTGGGCCTGCAGGCCCATGCTCCAATATTCCCAGAATCGCTTGTAGGTCACGCCCGGCCGGAAGTCGAAGGTGCCGCTACCCAACCGCATCGGGTAAGGGAACTCCTGGGCGACGAGGCCCGTCGGCACGGTCGTGGTGCGGTCGATGTCGCCCGTCGGCACGCTGAAGCCCAGGTTGACGATCCACTCGTCGTATTCCGTCTCGTAGATCTTCCACAGCCCGCCGAACACCAGGTCGCCAAAGCCCGAGTTGTGCGTGGTGAAGGGCGTGCCGGCCAGCGGCGGATTCGGTCCGAACGGTGTGGCGCGAAGGTGGTCCATCGTGTTCGACCACCACATCGGCATGACGTAGAGCGTGACCTCGTCGGTCATGCCGTACATGATGTGGAGCATGTGCATCTCCATCGTCATGTTGGTCGGCGTGGCGGCGTTGTTCGTACCCAGGGCCTGGCCGACGGTAAACGCCTCGGCCACGGTCAGCGAGTCGGTTCCGCTGCGATTGCCGTCCATATACATGTTCATGTACAGGTACTCCACCATCCACTCGCAGCGCTTGTGGACGTGGTCGCCAAAGATGTGGGCCGGACCGCGTGCATCGGCGCGGTTGTGCTTCAGCCCGTGACCGCCGTGGCTGCCACAGACCTCGCCGCACGGATCGCAGGGTCCGCACGGACCGCAATCGGCGCAGGGATCGCAGCATCGTTTGCAACCGAGGCCGAATTCGTCAAAGGCGACCAGGTCGGTCGCAGCGCCGTCCGCCGGGAACGGACCCTCGGAGCGTACAGCGGAGACGACGTCGCCAACCGTTTGCGCGGCGGCCGTCATTGCGGCGAGACAGCAAGCAGCGAGCAGAAGAAGGCGACTCGTGGCAGTCCATTGCCGTTGGCTCATAACGAACTCTCGCTGGGAAAGACGGGGCGATTGAGAAGACGCAGCCCCCAGGCGCAGAACGACCAGAGGGGTATCTCTTATATCGCCAGCTGACGGCTGTGACGCGACGGCAATGCTCGCGGCCGGCAAGGTCTCTCTAGGCTGACGCATGCCAGCTGCTGGCATCCGCCCCGCCGAGCCGCCACACGACTACCACCGGTCGGTCCGAAACGGGCTGGCAGGCAGACCCGCGCGGTTGTAGAGATTCGCCCCCTCGGGGTTCGCCGAATGGGCATAGCGGACGGCCAGCGGGCGGTCGACCTGCGGACTGCTCACCACGACGGTGTCGCCGTCGATCTTGGCATCGGCCCACACCCAACGACGTTCGGCGCCCGCGATGGCAAAGCGAGCCAGCTGGCCTTGCGGCACCTCAACCGTCGGTTCGTAGCCCGACTTCTTGCCGACCATCAAGCCTTCGCCGACGTGGTCGAAGTGGATGCGGATCGAGTCGCCGTCGATCTCGTGGCTGCGATAGAGCGGGCCGCTGGGAACGATCGCCCGACCATAGTCGCGGGCCAGCGCCCACTGGGCCAGGCGATGGCCGACGTCCTGCTTGTTCTTGGGATGAATGTCGTCCGCCTCGCCGATGTCGATAATCACCGCCATGCCCGAGTTCGGCAGATCGAGCGCCCGCCGTTGCGCGTCACGCGTGCGGGCATAGCCGTCGTCACCGGCGGGCTCTTTGGTGTCTTTGGTGAAGTTGGCCAGCTGCACCCAGTAGAAGGGAAAGTCGCCCTGGCCCCAGGCCTCGCGCCAACCCTGCACCAGGGCGTGCTTCTTTTCGTAGTACGTGGCGTCCTCGGTACCGTTCGACTCGCCCTGATACCAGATCGCCCCGCGAATGGCATACGGCACCAGCGGATGAACCATGCCGCGATAGAGCCGGGCGGGATCCTGGTTCGAGCTGCCCAGGTTCGGCCGGGCAGGGTAGGGCGGGGGATAACGCCCCGCCGCCACCGCGGTTTGGGCGTCTTCCGTCCAGCGACGCATCTCCGCAATCAAACGACCGTAGGCCTGCTTGCCCAACTGCGTGGAGGGATCGGCCGTCTCGATGCGGCGAACGATATCGGGGGCGAACGCGGCGTGACCGATCGAGCGGAAACCGCCCACGGTGATCCAGGGCTCGATCCGTGTGCCGCCCCACGAGGTGTTGATCAGCCCGATCGGCACGTTCAGGTCGAGGTGCAACCGCCGGGCAAAGTAGTAGCCGACCGCCGTGTAGTTGCTCACCGTGTCGGGCGAACAGACGGTCCACGCCGCCCCAAAATTCTCCTGCGGCACGTCGGCCGGACGACGTGGAACCTTGATGTGGCGGATCAACGGATAGTTGGCCGCGCGACGCTCTTCCTCGGGCTTGCCCGAGATGCGGACCGTCCACTCCATATTCGATTGCCCGCTGCAGACCCATACCTCGCCGACCAGGACATTGCTAATGGTCAGGGTGTTGTTGCCGTTGACGGTCAAAACCCGCGACTGATCGCTGGCCGGCATGGCCTCCAGATCGACCCGCCAACGGCCGTCGTCGCCGGCGGTCGTCTTCACGTTTTGATCGGCGAAGGTCACGGTGATCGCTTCGCCGGGTTCGGCCCAACCCCACACCGGCACCGCCTGTTCGCGCTGTAGCACCAGGTTGTCGGTAAAGATGCTCGGCAGCCGCACGTCGGCCGAAGCCGCCGGCACGAGCCCGCCGAGAAGCAGGGCCAGCAAGCCTCCGAGAACAAGACCTCGTCCGATACGTGAAACCGTCGTCATGCGCTGCCGTTCCTTTCGCTGCGTCGTGGATGTCGTCATGGTGGGGATATGGTGGGGATGTCGTCGTGGTGGGGAGCGGGCAGACTTCCCTCGGCCTCTTCAATCAGCCGGACCGGGCCAGACAGGATGGCCGAGCAGCCCGGTCCAGCGACGGGCACGAGAGCTTCGGTCCAGCGGAAGCTCCGCAAGCCCTGAGTATAGGCACGCCCCTGGGGCATTCCAAATTGCCGCTCATCTCGGCACACCCCCGCGCGCGACGGCCGACCCGCTCGCTTTACAGCGGTCGTCGGGTGGTCGAAAATATGGCTCGACTCTCGGACCATTCTGGCGGTGGCGCGAAGAACGTCGCCCCGCACCGGGTCCGGCCGCGCGATTCCCCTTGGAGAGATACCATGTCCCGCGTCGACCGCCGCGAATTCCTGAGAACCTCGACCGCTGCGGGTGCCGCAGCCGCCACGCTGACCACCTGGCCCTGGTCGGCCCGCGCCGAGGCCGCCGCCCGCGTCGCCCCCTGCAACGCGAGCGCGATTCCCCCCCACCGCGTGCAGATTCTCTACGGCATGCACGCCTACGCCGACAAGCTGAGCGTCGAGCCGGGCGAAGAAATCCAGTTCCACTCCAGCAGCAGCGTGCCGTACAAGTTCTCGGTCGCCCGACTGGGAAGCGGCATCGACGATCCAGCGACGGATCAGGTCTTCGAGACGGTCGCCGACAATCCGGCCCGGCTGCAGCCGATTCACCCTGGCTCGTACGTGCACATCGAACAGGGCCTCGCCGCGGACGCGGAGCTCGGCGCGTTCACGGTCGAATGTTGGGTGCGGCCCCACCTGGCTGACGAGCCCGGCGGCCTGATCACGCAATTCGACATGCCGCATCAATGCGGCTTTGCCCTGTTCTTGAACCCCGGCTACGTGGTCTCGTTCTATCTCGGCGATGGCAGTACCTTCGAGCAACAGCAGCTCCACCACACGCCGTCCGGTACGCTTAAGAAATCGATGTGGCATCACGTCGTCGGTCGCTGGGATGGCCGCGAAAAGTCGATCTGGGTCGATGGCCGACAGGTTGCCGCCTGGCCCTTTGCGGGTCCGCTACGTCCGGGCAAGTCGGCCCTGCGTCTGGGGGCGCGCGGCGACTATGGCGAGGCCTTTCGTTTTCTCGATGGCGACCTGGCCATGCCGGCAATCTACGGCCGGGCCCTCTCGGAAGAAGAGATCAAACGCCGCCGCGCCGAACAGGGCTTCAAACCGGCCTCGGGCGAAGAGGTGCTCGCCTGCTGGCCGCTCGACGAGGAGCGTGGCTGCCTGGTGGCCGACGCCAGCGGCAACGACCACGCCGGGCGAATCGTCAACAACGCCACCTGGATGATCGGCGGCCCGGCCTTCGATCCGGCCAGTGTCCCCCGCTGGGCCGACTACGATCCGCAGCAGGACAAAACCCGCGGGCATGGCCTGCGGCTGGCCAGCGACGACCTCTACGATTGCCGCTGGGAGCCGAGCCACAAGGTCCGCATCCCCGACGACGCGCGCAGCGGTTTCTATGTCGGCCGCTACGAATACACGCTCAACGGCAGCGAGCGGATGTATCACACGCTGTTCTTCGTGCGGCCGAAACGTGGGGCGAAGAAGCCGCCCGTCTGTCTGCTGGCGGCCACGAACACCTATCGGGCGTATACCTATCGCCCCTTTGCCGAGGTGCCACCAACGCTTACCTGGAACGACTACAGCACGTCCAACGCGCCCGGCAACCCGCCTCACTACAGCTTCTACAACGGCCACAAGGCGGGCCACGTCTGCTACCGGCTCGGGCTGCGGATGCCTTCGCCGAACAGCAGCCCCTACTCCACCTCGATGTCGCACGGCACCGAGCACAACTACAGCCACCTCACCAAGGCCGATCGCTTTACCGAACTGTGGTTGGCCGAGAGCGGCTACGACTACGACGTGATTACCGACCTCGACCTGCATCAGAACCCCGATATCCTCGACGGCTATCAGGTCTTCATCGTCAACGGCCACAGCGAGTATTGGTCGGTCGAGATGCGCGACCACGTCGACAAGTATCTCGAGCAGGGCGGCAACGCCATCGTCATGTCGGGCAACACGATGTTTTGGCGGGTCACCTACGATCCGAATTACGAGACCATCGAGTGTCGCAAGATCGACGCGCCGGGCAACCCCATCGCGCCGTCGAAGCGGGGCGAGTCGTATCACAGCGACGACTGGCAGCAGGGCGGGCTAATGCGCGACTGCGGCTATCCGGCCTGGCCGGTCTTGGGTCTGGAATGCCTCGGCTGGGACGGCGAGGTCGAGGCGATGGGGCCCTTCGTGGCGGAGAACGTCGACCACTTCCTCTACAACGAGCCGGAGGCGACGGGACTCAAGGAGGGCGAGCGGTTCGGACAGAATCCGGCAGGCGGCTATCCGATGGCCGGCGGTCACGAGTTCGACGTACGGCCCAGCGTCATCATGCGGCTGCAACAGGGCCCCAAGCCGGAGCACGCCCCCGACATCGAGCAGCCCGAGGGCATGGACTACCTGGGCTACAGCATCCACGATTGGGGCACGGCCTACATCATCGATTACTATGCCCGGCAAATCCAGGACAAGGGCACGCTGGGCGGCGAGATGGTGCTCTGGAACCGGCCGCAGGGGGGCAAGGTGTTTCACGCGGGCGTGATCGCCGGCGGCTGGGTCCTTTCGGTCGACCCGAAGTTTCAGACGATGATGCGGAACGTGATGCATCACTTTGGGGTCGAGCGAAACGCCTAGCGGGTGGCACGGGCGCGTGCGGATGGCACTTCCGCCAGTGCGAACTGTCTGTCGGGCTTTGCTGGGCACGACAACGGGAGGGCGAGGCTCCTGCCGAGCCGAATGCTACTGACCCTGCCAGTGCCTGCGGTAGAGTAGCCCGACGCGTGAGCGAGGGACGTGGCGGCGTGCCACTTCTGACTGCTTGTCAGCCAGTGCCAAGGTGGTGCGGCGTGTGCCACTGGCTGCTTGCCAGCCAGTGCCTCGACAATGCATGGTCACGCTCGCGTGACCATGGCACCCGCGAGGGCAAGGCGTAGCGGAGGAGAATCCAATCATGCTGGGGGCAATATCGGCGCGCCGAAACGTTGGCACACTGGGTAGTCACTGCATGCTGATGGCGGCGACCATGCTGCCGGCAATCTCCGGCTGCTTCGGCTCACCACCCGCTGCCTTGAAGCCGGTCGCATCGCCCGACGGCACGTGGGTCGTGACCCCGTCGGTCAACCGCTCGAAGGCCGACCGCACGACCTACCTCTGCATCGCCTTCGAAGTGACGGACGCCGCGGGCAATCCGCTGCACCAGGTCCAGTCGAACGCAAATGACCGAATGAAATGGGCGCTCGGCTGGTACGACAACGACACGATCGTGTTGGCCAGTAGCGACGTGGGCACCTCGGCCTGGCAGCTCACGGCGAATGGGTCGATCTCGCAGCTGCCCGACTCGTTACCGGCGGAGATCACGGCACACGCACAGCGACTCACGGACGCGAAGTATGGACCGTGACGTGACGTAGCAATGCCTTGTCACATTCTCGCTTGAAGAACTCAGGGCGGCCGGTACGTTGAAGGGGACGGCCACGCTTGCGCCGTTGTCCGCGGCCACGGGCGTGCCACTTCTGGCTGCTAGTCAGCCAGTGCTAAGCACAGGCATGCCGTCGCACGCGCACCCGCTCTTTGACAATTCATTCCAGAGTTCGCGCCTCGCCCGCGCGCAGAGTCGGCTCCAAGTTGCCGTCTGAGGCCTGCGTTTGGGCCGTGAGTTTTTTGCCGTCGGGTGCCGAAGCCCTGGCAAATTGCTTAAGTCAAGAGCGTCCCGCACGTTGCGGCGAGAAGTGGGCGCTTCGCCCTTGCTCGCAAGTAACACCCGGCCAACGACTTCGAGTTTTTGTGCGGTCAGCCCGTTTTTCGCGGCTACGCGAAAAAAACTCGCACCCGCCGCTTACTCGTCGAGCCCCGCTCGGTTCGGCCCGTCGCGATATGCCTCTTGGCCCATCAGCAGGCCGCCCTTGTAGCCGCCGCCGTTCCACAGGTCCCACTTCGGATCGGCGTGCTTGTCGAAGAAGGCGAACAGGGCCTTCCGCAGCCGCATCGTCGTGTTGTATTGCTGCGACTTGTCGAACAGGTTGGTCGCCTCTGCGGGATCCTCCGTCAAGTCGTACAACTCGTTCTTCATGTGGTAGAGCGAGTTCGGCTGCGGACGAATCCGTTCGACGTACTTCCACTCGGGCGTGCGGATGACGCGGATCGTTTCGAAGTCGTAGAAGACGGTATTGTCCCAGTCGGCGATTTCCTCGCCCCGCAGCAGCGGTGAAAAGTCGCGGCCCGGCAGCGGCGGCTCGGCAGGGATTCGCTCCTCCAGACCCAGATAGTTGAGCAGCGTGGGATAAAAGTCGTAGTTGGCGACGTGCTCGTCGACCTTCCTGCCGGCCGGGATGTGTCCGGGGTAGCGGATGATCAGCGGGATTTGCATACACTGGTCGCGGGCCGTGAGCGGTCGGGTGTGGTCGCCCATGCCCCAGAAGCCGCCGTGCCCGCCCGCGGTTCCCTGATCTGCGGTGAAGACGACGATGGTGTCGTTCTCCAGGCCCAGCTCGGCGAGCTTGGCGAGCACCTCGCCGACACTTTCGTCGACCATGCTGATCTGCGAGGCCATGTTCCGCATCGACGTCACGTTGTTCACGTGCTGCCGCTGATGCGGGCTGGCCATCCAGGGGTGCATCGGCGCGCGGGGAAACGACGACATCGGCAAATCGGCATAGAGCTCCGCGAACTTGTTCTTCGGCTCCGGCTGGATCGCCGAACCGAGCGAGTAGGGGCCGTTGTAGCTCAAGAAGAGAAAGAACGGCTTGGCCTGTTGCTGGCTCTCGTCGAGAAACCGCTTGGCGTGTTCGGTCCAGAAGGGCGTGATGTGTTCCGGGTGGCGGCGCACCTTGCCGTCTTCGATGATCTCGTCATTGTAGAAACTGGCGGTGTGCCCGCGGGTCTTGGTGACCCAGTACTTGAATCCTTCCTGCGGGGTCATGTGCCCACCGAGGTGCCACTTGCCGACCAGGCCACAGTGATAGCCGGCGTCGGCCAAGACCTCGGGCAGCGTCTTGAATTCTTCGAGCGTGCTGTAGGCCTTCGGGCCCATCATTACGTCAAGCGTGAGAAATCGATGAACCCCATGTTGCGACGGCATCAGGCCGCTGAGCCACGAGGCCCGCGTCGGCGAACAGACGGCGTTGTTGCTCCAGGCATGTTCGAAGAGCATTCCGCCCGCGGCCAGCCGGTCGATGTGCGGCGTTTGAATTTCGGGATTGCCGTAGCAGCCGAGCGTCCACTGCCCGTGGTTGTCAGTCATCATCAGGATGACATTGGGCAACTTCGGGTCGGACTTGGCGTCGGCGCGATCGTCGTCGGCAAGGAGCGGTCGAGCAAACGACGTAACAACCGAGAGGACGAGAGCGTGCGAAAGGAGCCGACCGATGCCGAGCGAGGATAGGCGTTTCATCGCAGGTCGTTCTTCATGGGTGCGAAAGATGGCAGGCGCACGGCTGGGCGGGAGGCGCGAGCTAGTCTTTGGGCATGCCGTTCATGACCGTGCCGCCCTTGTAGCCCTTGAAATCGAGGTAAATCTTATAGCCTTCGGGGTGATTCAATTGCAGGTCGACTTCATCAATGGCCTGATAGACGAGGCGCATCGGTCGGCCCTCCTCGTCGCGTCGATAGATGCGGACGTCGATGCCCGCTTCGTCAATCCGCATCGTGATCTTGCGCCCGATGCCTTGATGGACGACGACCGTTTGCACCCCGTCCTCGAGGCTGCTCTGAACGATTTGACTGCGACCCCCGATCCGCACTGTGCCGCCGGTGATCGTGATGCCGCCCCCACCGCCGAGCTCGACGTTGCGGAGACCGCCGAAGATGACCGCCTGGCCACCCAGCCCGTCGACTTCGTCGACCACAGGCGGAAACAGGCTCTCGCGGGCACGACCGGCGATGGTCGTGTCGTCGCTCTTGGTCAGCTGCTTCAGGGCGGAGAGGGCCGCCGAGCGCGTGGCATCGTCCTCCGAATCGCGGAGTTCGGCCAATACGCCGATGATGCGATAGTTGATCTCGGGCTGGTCCGGTTGAAGATGGTTTCGCAGATGTCCGACGACGGCCGCATTCCCACGAACGAGCTGCTCGCTGGCGGCCTCGCGAACGGCATACTTCTCATCGCCCAGTTGGGTCACCAGCGAAGCAACCTCGGCACGCGAGAGGGCGACGACCGGCGTCGCCGGAGCGGCTGGCTCCTCGGTGGCCGGTTCCTCGGCCAGGGCGAGCGGACCGGGCACTCCAATGCCCGCAGCCACGGCGACCAGAGCGTTGATCGTGCAGCGGAAGTAGCCCATGGACCTCGCGAGCGGCGTCACGTCGCGCTTGGTAGACCGGAGAAACGTAGACCCTCGAACACTTCGATCTTAACACCCGCGCGCGGGTGTTGGCCAGCGGTTTGGGCGAAAACGCGGCAATCGCCAGCTGAATTGACATGGTTTCACGAAAGTGCGGTACAATCACGGGCGCGGCTGGATGGTGGCAGGGCAACGATACGCCCTGAATGGGCATTTTGAAGAGGGGAACCAGTCATGCGAAGATCACGTCTTGTGGCTTTCTTGTTGATTGTGGCGGCCTTCTGTTTTGGGTCGAACTTCTCGGACTCGTACGCAGACGACTCTGCTCCAGCGAAAGGGGAGCGCGTGGACGAAGCGTCGGCCGACGGTGCGAATGGACCAGAATGCGATGAGGAGGCGTGCCAGGCAGAGCCCGGTGAACACGATCGCCAGCACGGCACGGCGATTCCATTTGCAGAAAGCCCGCGCAAGGCAGCCTCACGGGCCAAGAACGAGAAGAAGCTCGTTATGGTGCTTCATCTTTCCGGAAACTTCGCCTTGCCGGAGTTTACGTGAAACAACGCCGCCCGCTTCAGGGCAGGTGCCCTGCGGAACGAGCGGGTCGCGGCGTTTGCGCGTCGCTACTTTGTCGCCGCGTTCGAACAGAAGGGGAACTTTCAGGTTCGTCGCGACGGCTCGGGAGTCGACAAGGATGGCGGAGATCTGGTGACGTATTTCTGCACGCCCGAGGGACAGGTCGTCCACTTCGTCGCCGGCGCGGTCAATGCCCCGGAGTTGCTGCACGGAATGCAATGGGCGGTGCGGGCACAGCAGACGGCCTTCGGTCGTGGCCGAACGGACAAACAGACTGCCCGCAGGCTAATGCGATTGCATCTGCAAGTGACCGGGGACGATCTCGAGACGTTCATCAACAACTTGACCAGCGGCAATCGCCAACGCTATGGCGAACCGGGGCACGACCGCTGGCTGACGAATCGCTCGCCGGTCGAGGTCCACCGTTACCTGGCGGCACGACCGCTGGTTCCGCTTCGCGAGATCGAGACCGAAGTGTTCAGCACATTTGCTGACTACGACGTGCGCGACGAGGAGGACGATGCCCGCTTGGACGCGGTCGCAGCCGTATTCGAAAGATGCCGCGAGGCCCGCCGCCCCGTCGTGCTGGTCATGACCGCGGAGGGCGGCGCCGCGCTGTCCGATTCGGCGGCCCAACGGCAAATCGACAAGATCCGCGCGGAATTCGTGACGCTCGTTCTCAGCATCGACGAATTGCCGGCGCTCTCGACACGCATTGAGATCCGCGCGACTAACGGTCAGGAACGAACGGGGAGCGGTACGAAGGTCGACGGATCCCGCCGGTCGGAAGGCCAGCTCTACGTTTTCGGCCACACGGGTGATCAGGTAGACGTCGTCTCCATCTCGGATGCTGAGGGAACCTTGGGAGCGATGCGGCACGCGCTGCAACTGCGCTACCTGGAAGACGCGCAGGCCGCGGTCGCGCAAAATGAGTGGCCCGCGGCAGTGCGCATCGCGAAACGCCTTCGCGCCTGGCCGGCTCACCCATCGATTGATGAACAAGTGTCGGAGTTGGCTACACGGATCCTGGATCGCTCGCGTGCCCGTCGCGCCCTGGCGGTGGCCGAGAAACGACTGGAGCAGAGCTTGGAACGTGGTCGGGCTAGTCTACAGAAGGTTGCCGCGGATTATCCCGAAACGCCCGAGGCCCGCACGGCGAGAATTATCCTTGCAGCGATCGAGTGAATGTTCTGACTTCAAGACCACCCGTTCGTGAGCAAGCGTGGTGATACGACTGCGGAGTGACGTATGATCTTTACTCGATTGCGGTTGCTACTTGTGTTGGCAGCCGTGCTGGGAAGCGCTCAAGCGGTCGGCGCCACGCTGCCCAACATCGTCTTCTTTCTCTCCGACGATCACCGGTCCGACATGCTCGGCTGCGCGGGCCACGAGATTGTCAAAACGCCGCACATCGATCGCCTGGCCGCCGAGGGCGTGCGGTTCGAGAACGCCTTCGTCACCACTTCGATCTGCGCCGCGAGCCGGGCCACGATTCTTACCGGGCTGTGGGAGCGGACGCACCGCTTTACCTTTGGCACGCCGCCGCTGGCCGAGCGCTGGATCGACGACAGCTATCCCGTTCGCCTGCGGGCCGCTGGTTATCGAACTGGCTTCGTGGGCAAGTTTGGCATGAACGTGAGCCGCCACGATTGGAAGCGATTGTGGGACTGGTCGGCCGCACAGAATCGGACGCCTTACTTGAAAAAGCAGCCGGACGGCAGCCTCCGCCATCTGACCGATCTGAACGGCGATCGGGCTATCGAGTTTCTCAATACCTGTCGGGCAGAGGAGCCCTTCTGCTTGTCGGTCAGCTTCAGTGCGGCGCATGCCGAAGACGGCGATCGCGAGAACCATTTTCCCTGGCCTTCCAGCGAAGAGGGGCTGTACGAAGATGTGGTCATTCCACCGCCGCGCGTGCGGACCGATTTCTGGAAGGAACTGCCCGGGTTCTTTCACAAGTCGATGAATCGCAACCGCTACTTCTGGCGCTGGGATACGCCGGAGAAGTACCAGCGAAACGCGAAGGCCTATTACCGCATGATCACGGGGCTCGATCGCAACGTCGGTCGCGTGCTGGCCGAGCTGGAGCGACGCGGCTGGCTCGACAACACGATCGTGATTTTCACGGGCGACAACGGCTACTACAAAGGCTCGCGCGGCTTCGCCGGCAAGTGGACCCATTACGAGGAATCGCTGCGGGTGCCGCTGGTCGTGTTCGATCCACGATTGCCGAAGGCGAAGCGGGGCCAGGTTGTCGAGTCGCTGGCCCTCAACGTCGACCTGGCGCCCACGATGCTGGCGGCGGCGAACGTCGAGGTCCCCGCGAGCCATCAGGGTCGCGATCTGGGGCCGCTGGTACGGGGCGAATCGGCGGACGACTGGCGCGACGACTTCTTCTGCGAGCACCTCTTCGATTACGCAACGGTGCTGAAGTGGGAAGGCGTCCGCGGGCAGCGCTACGTCTATGCTCGCTACTTCGAGCATTTGCCCGAGGGCGAGTTTCTGCACGATCTTGAGGCGGATCCCCTGGAGTTGACGAATCTGGTCGGCAGCGCCGAACACTCGGAGGTGCTCGAACGCATGCGGGCACGCTGCGACGAATTGCGCGACCGTTACGGAGGCGAGTTTCGGCGGCCCCGGTCGCCCACAGATGAGTGACGCAGACGGCGGGAAAGGCCACGCGACGCGTTGTTCGGGATGACACGAGACACTTTTAAGACGGAGCGAGGCACATGAGCGGCATTCGCTACACAATCCGCGACCTGATGGTGCTCATGGTCCTGGTGGCGCTGGGGCTCACGGCACTGATGAATGCCGGCCCGATTTGGGCCTCGCTGTTCACTGGCATCGTGGTCGTGTTTCTCATGTTTGCCACGTTGGCGGCCCTCGTGCGTCGCGGACGTGTGCGGGCGGGTTGGACCGGTTTCGCGGTATTCGGCTGGACCTACTTTCTGCTGACGAGCCAGATCTTCACTTACAACATCAATCTGCCGACGAAGTTTCTGATCGATCAGTTCTACAACGTCGTTGAACCGAACGGATATCTGACCTGGGGGCCCAGCATGCCGTGGTACCGTGGGCCTGCCCCGATGTACGTTCAGCCGGCTCTTCCGATCGCCCCGCCCCCGCCGACAGCGACCGTTCCTCTCGCCCCGCCGATCATCGACGACGAGAATCCTGACGCCCCTTTCGAGACGCCGAGCGACGACGACGACACGAGCACCGAGGGCGCCGCAGTTGACCCTGTCGCGGACGCGGACTCGTCGAGGCCGGCGGTCCTACAACCGGCCTCACCATTGATGGCACCGGTCGCGACCGCTGCCGTCACTACCTTTCCCCGCGACTACCCGTCGTTCTCGACGATCGGCCACGGCCTGTTTACGCTGCTGTTGGCGATGATCGGCATCTTCGTGGGCCGCTTGCTGCTGGCGCGCGAAGATCGCGCCGCCGCAAACCAAGTCAGCGAAGCCGCGTAGCGATCTAGCGACCGAAGAGTTCGTCGAGGCCCTTTTCCAGACCGCGATTGATCGCATCGTCGATCAGGCCACCGGCGGCCGAGCCCAGCATCTGTTGCGTCAGATCGTCGAGGGCCCGGCGGTCGAGCTGCGGCTGGCTAAGCGTGCCTCGCAGGGGAACGCGAATCGACTGCCCGGCGAGCGAGCGCAGATGTCGGTCGCGGGCCACCCAATCTTCTTGAATGGGAATCTCGGCCACGACCTGAAGCGTCGAATCGAGGCCGACCGAACCGGTGGTGCGCAACTGGACGTCGCCGATGGCGAGCGCCAGGTTCCGATGATGAACACGACCCTGCCGAACTTCGAAGTCGACTTCCTGCGCCGGCACATTGAGCGCCACCTGCGAACGTCCGGTCAGGGACGCCAGCGGCCGCTTCTTCACAATCGCTTCGATCTGTTGGGTCACCAAGATGAGTTGCTCGGCCACCGGGCCGGGACGAACCTGGGCCGACTGGATCGACAACTTGCCCGCCACATCGGCGCGGTGCGTTTCGCCGAGGGGAACCTGACAACGTGCCAGGTCGAGCGAGAAGATGCCGTCGGCGCGGGTTGCCTCGGCCAACAGGGGCGCCACGTACTTCAGCCACGACTGGCAGATCTCGGGCGAAAGGCGCACCTGATCGATCACACGGCCCGGCTGTACTTGCAACTGCGAAGGCTGCGGGCGGAGGTCGATCCGCGGGGCGACACGCAAACGCCCCTGTCCCAGCGAGAGGTCCAAAGGATCGACGTTCAGCATCCGCTGGGCCAGCTGGGCCCGCAGTTCGCCCTCGCCGACCGGCATTCCATAGACGCTGGCCCGCGACCAACCGATGCCCGCCTGGGCGGTCAGGTCGCGGAACATGCCGAGGCCCTCGTCCGCGCCGCTTCCTGTCGAACCCTCAGTCGATGCGAGGTAGATTGGCCCGCGAATGGTAAACGGTCGCGTACCGGAACCGACGAGTTGAATTTCCGAACCCAGGTAAGGCCGCAGCAGGGCCGTGATCTTCTCGAGTTCGTAGATAACGTTGCCGGCGATGTCGACCATGACGGGCTCCTCGGCGAGCGCGATCCTGCCACGCGTTTCCGCGAGCTTGAGCGTGTCGCTGGAAAGCTCGAGCCGGTCGAGTTCAATGCTCGCGGGCTGAGCCACGTGGCGACCACGACCGGAGAGAAAGACCTCGCGCTCGCTCCAGACGGTCTGCCACGGGTTGCTCTGACGCTGGCCGCCGCCGCGGACCGGCAGCAACTGGGTCGAGGCGGGCTGAGCGACAACCAGATCGTTCATGTTCGCTTCCCACAGGGCGGTCGTCGCACCGCGCTGGTGCGAGAGTTCGGCGCGGGCGGTGGCCGAGCCTGCCCACTGGGTGGTCAGTGGCTGGTCGGGAGCGACGAACCAGCGCTGCAGGCGGGCCAAGTCGGCCGCCAACGTGATCTTGCCGTCTGCCTTGGCGGGCGCATTCTCGCCCGACTGCACGTCGAGCTGATCGATGCGCAACGAAACGGCACTCGTTTGCAGCGTCGTCGAATCGGAACGGACGTGCGAGGTCGCCGCCTCCCAGGTCGCATCGCCAAACAGAACGACGCGGGGCTCGCGAATGTAGTAGCCACTGCCGGCAAAGTCGAGCTGCGTCAACTCGACGTCGGCCCGCTGAACCGCCACGCGGTTGACGGCAAACTGGCCGCGCAGGCTGCCGCGAACGCCGCCCCGAACGTGCTCGACCTCCAGCGGCAGCTCCACCGCCATTCTTTGCAGCCGCGGATACCAGCTGGCCAGGTCGCCACGGACTTCCAATTCGAGCGGCCAACGCGTCTCCGCAGCGACGGCCGTGACCGGCTCGCTAAGCGTGGCCCGCAGGTGATCGCCCGGGGTGTTCAGTTGGAAGATCGCCTGTTCGACCGAAGCAACGCGGGTCGTATCGGCCCGCCCCGTGGCATCGACCGTGATCTCCATATTCGGTTCGACCCAACGTCCGCCGGTGGCGGTCTGCAGACTGAAGTCCGCGAACGTGAGCCGGCCATTGGCGTGGACCTTGGCCAGTTCCGTGGCGCTGGCGGCTTCGGTCTCTTGAATCCGCAGCTCGGCCGCCACGCGGCCGCCCATCTGCACGCTGTCCAAGTCGAGGAACTGGGCAAGCGCCTCTCGCAAGCGACCGAGATCGCACTGTCCCTGCAGCGTGGCATCGACGGGCGTTCCCTGCGCTTCCATCTCGAGAAAGTCGGAGCGACACTCGGCCCGCGCTTGCAGATCGCCATTTTCATTGCGGGTAACCTGCCAATTGGCGACGACCGGTTGTCGCCAGGCGACGGCACGTCCCTGAGCGAGGCCCTGCAAGTTCGTCGTCTCCACGCCTCCTTGCCAGCGGCGGGCCGTGCCCACACGCATGCTGGCCGCGCGCACCGTAAGCTCCCCCGAAGTGAACTCCGTGCCAGGACGAACCTTCAGGAGGGAGGGAATCATGTTGGCCAGCTTCGCCAGATCGATCTGCCCCGTTGCTTCGTATTCTTCGTCTTCGAGCAATCCGCCCAGATCACCTTCGGACAGGCGGCCCAAATCGAAACTGCCGGTGGCCGTGAGTCGGCCGACATCGGAATCGATCGTGCATTGCTGCAAGGTGAGCGTGTCCTCACGGAGCTCGCTCTCGACGTCGAGTGCCAGGCGTTCGAGCCGGACGACGTCGCCGGCGAGCAGCGATTCGGAAGCAAACTGCATTTCGGCTCCGGTCAGCTTCCCTTTGACGAACAGCCCGGGCTCTTGGTCGTCCGACGCCGTGCGGTTTTGAAGTTCGACATCGATGGCCAGCATCCCGTCGGCATGGGTACCCGCGGCGAATCGCGTCAGCAGGGGCTCGAGCGCCGCCAGGGCGACGGCTTCCGACTTGAGGGTCGCCTGTGCGGCGCCGGTTTCCGGGTCGACGTCGCCGCTGGCCGACCACAGTGCCGGACGGGCGTCGGCCGACGACAATTCGCCGCTCGCCTGGAAGCTCAGCGGACGCGTCGCTTCCGTGCCTTCCGACTTGCGGGCGAGCGAGAGGTCGACATTGCTGAACGTGGTGGTGGCGCCGGCCTCGTTCTTGAGGACGATCGTCGCCTCGGTGACTTCGATGGCGAAGGGACGTCGCGGCGAAGGCGACTCGTCGGGCGCCGCGGGGTCGTCTTCGCGCAGTTCCGCCAGCAAGTCCTCGAGGTTACTGCCACCTTCGCGGAGCTCGATCTCGATGACCGGTTCACGGACGAAGAAAGTCCCCGGCGTGGATCCTTGGAGCAACAATGTGGCCAGGCTCTTCTCGCTGCGTGCCTGTTTCAGGGTGAGCAATCTCTTGCCGTCTTGGTCGTCGACGCGCAGTCCTCGCACCTCGACGGGCGAGAGCCAGGCAGCCGAGATGTCATCGACGACGACCTGACCGGAGAAGTCGGACAGAACACGATCGAGCACGATGCCACGTATCGGCTGCCGCGTGACAATCCACGGCAGGAACCAAACGCCCACCGCGAGCAGCAACACGAACAGGAACAAACGCAGACGCCACCGCGACTTCTTTTGACCTTGCCTGGCCATAGCACGATCCTTCAGGGTGAACGCATTTCGTCAGTCTTCCTCGCCCAACGTCGAAAGGGATCGCGAGGGGCGATCCGTTCGCGCACCAAGGCTAGCAGTCACTGCAAAATACGGCAACACGAATGCATGCAAGCGGAGGTCCCGCGCGCCCGGGTGTCCCTGTGAAACGCGCGGCAGGCTTGCTCCGAAATCGCGACCAAAGCGGCCCCGCGCTCGCCGGTTACGGCGACTTTGCCGGCGATGCGGATCGCGGCGGCGGCGGCGGCCGGCAAACTCGCTCACACCTTGTTCGCGGGACACGCCGGTGAGTTGAAAGTCTGCATAGCCGTTGGTAAGGTGGCTTTAGTCGATCGGAGTGCGTCGAGCGGGGCATTGGCAGGGGTGATCTAAGCGTTTCCGGACTGCGCAGGAGGCAGCTTGAGGATGTTCCTACGGCAGAGATATTGGTCGCTGGCCGTTTGGGCTGGCCTTTTCTCGGCAACGTCGCTGACTTCCGCAGCCGACGACACGGCCGCACCCGGCGGCGCCTCACAACAAGAAGCCTCCCAAGAAGAAGCCATTGCCGAGTGGATTCGGGACCTCGGACACCCTTCAGCGCGACGCCGCGACAAGGCGACGCGCAATCTCATCCACGTGGGTCCCGCCGCGGCCTCACGATTGGCGGAGTCGGCGACCAGCACCGATTTCGAGGTCGCGTTTCGCTCCTTTCGCATCCTCTCGGCACAGCTCGCCTCGTCCGATCCCGTGACGAGCGAGGCGGCCGAAGCGACGCTGAAACAACTGTCGGCCATCGACGACGACTCGGTCGCCCGTCGCGCGGTCAATACGATGCGCGGTCTGCTGAAGCGCCGTCAAACCGTCGTGATCACCGCCCTCCAGCGCCGAGGTGCCATGGTCAACGTCACCGGCGACCTCGGCGATCCCAGCGCCACGATCTCCATCGTCCTGGGCGACAACTGGGACGGCAGCGGCGAAGACCTGCGGATGCTACGCCGACTGGAAAACGTGACCGCCCTGCAGGTCAATCTCTATCACGGCGGGGAGAGCGTCTTCACCGTTCTGGCCGAACTGACCGACCTGGAATCCCTGTCGCTCACGAACCTCAACGTGCCGGACGAGCAATTCGCCGACTTGGCCGCGCTCAAGAAGCTGCGGCGGCTGGAACTGGCGGGATGCATGATCGGGGATCGCTCGATCCGACATCTCGCATCGCTTACGAAACTTGAGCACGTCAACCTCAACAACACACTCATCACGGGAGAGGCGCTGGCCCATTTGCAAAAGCTCCCGCGGCTGACCACCCTTTCGCTCGCTTCGACCCGCCTGTCCGCCGACGAGTTCCGACAGCTCGCCGCCTTCAAACAGCTGGAACAGATCGAAGTCTCCGGAACCCAGTTCAGCGGCGACTCGCTGATGAGCCTGGCGGGCTTGGAAAAGTTGCGCATCGTTACGGCCCAAGCGGCGCGCGTGACCCCCTACGACGTCGAGGACTTCGCGGATGAGCGAGCCGACGTCGCCATCGAGTTGGCGGGCCGCTAGTCGTAGCAGCCGTCTCTCGAGAGACGGGCGGGATGA
>ERZ869936.999-NODE-999-length-22397-cov-18.040954_pt1 | contig 22397 bp, 15 predicted proteins | sample MGYA00520876_ERZ869936 | MGnify/ENA primary metagenome ERZ869936 (study PRJEB32218, sample SAMN09650985) | biofilter metagenome | isolation source: enrty point of leading RO module | place: Saudi Arabia: Thuwal, RO plant located on Red Sea | collected 2016-02-17 ...
CCCTGCCACGGCGCTCGGCCGCGCCCCCGCAATTCATGAGGCCGACTCGACGGAGTGAATCAGCCGCTTTCGCTGACTTCTTGAGCCCGCTCGGCGATTGCGATTTGCGAATCAGTGTTGGCGATCTGTCTCGCGGATTCTCGTCCTCGACGATCCAGACACCGCTCGACGCGGACACATGGTCGAGCAATTTGCTCTAACTTCTTTGAAACCGGACCCGCCTTCTTTGAAACCGGACCCGCTCCGGGCTGGTAACCCTCTGCGACGAACCGCAAGATAGCGGAAATCTCCGCCGTCGCAGCCGATGGTCCGATCCTGTTCGATGCGGGTCCGCCGCGACGCTCCGAATCGCCGATTCCCTCTCCGGCCGAACGAGACCTGTTCATGCTCCGCTGCCCGCCCCGCTTCTTCCGTCACTCGCTGCTGCTGGCGAGTCTCACTTTCTGCTCGGTTTCCGTCGCGTTCGCGGAAGACCCAGAACCTCGACCCCTCGCCGAGAGATTCCCCTCCGGCGCCTTCGCCTGTCTCGAAGCCGAAGACCTCGGACCCGTCGCTCGGCAATTGCAGGAATCCGCCCTGTTGGAACGGATTCTCGCCTCGCCGCAGTACCAGCAGTACCGCAAAACAGACCAGTATCAGCAGCAACAGGCCGGCCGGCAGATCCTCGAAGCCCAACTCAGGACCGACCTCTGGACCCTGTTCGAGAAAGTGCTGGGAGGAAGATGGATCGCCGCCCTTTATCCCGGCGACCAGCCCCAGCAGCCGCATCTGGCCGTTCTGATTGAAGCGACCGACGCCGAACTGCTGGCTCTCATTCAAGAGCGAATCGATCCGTTCCTCGATCTGGCCGGCGACCGCGTGGAGCGCTTCGAGACTCCCGCCGGCACGCCCGGGTTCGCACTCGACGGCAAATTGTATGTCGTCATTGCCGGAGAGACCGTCTTCGCCGCCTCGACGCGGGATCTGCTCGAACAACTCCAGTCCGGCAGTGATCCCGAATCCGATCCGTCCGCCGCCAGCCTCGCCACTGACGAGCGTTTTGTCGCGATGGCCGACCAGCTCGGAGACGGCCACGAGCTGCGCCTCTTCGTCGATTCACACGCCATCGGGGCCGCCACGGACGGCCGGATGGGCATCCCCGAGAAACTCGACAATCCCCTCGCGTCGTTGCTGTTCAGCGGACTGCTCGAACTCGTGGCCCACAGCCCGTACGCCGGCGTCACGGTCGATGTCGAGGAAAATGGCTTCGCGGTTGCCGCCTCGGTGGCAGGCGCCGCACACGAGTTGGACGAGTCCCATCACGTCTTTTTCCCGTCACCCGGTGATGCGGGCGCCCCGGCGATCCCACAGGTCGAAGGGCTGATCGGGGGTTTCGCCTGGTACCGGAACCTCGATCAGTGGTACAGGCAGCGCGAAACCTACCTGCAGCCCGAAGCGCTGCCGGGCTTCGACCAGTTCGAGACCAACATCGGCAACCTGCTGCCCGGCCGGGATATCGGCGAAGACGTGCTGCCCCTGCTCGGCGATCGCATGACATTTCTGGCCGCCCTGCAGAACTTCGATCATCTCGAAGGCGAACCCGGCTTGAAACTCCCCGGGTTCGCGGCCGTCATCGAACTCGCCGACCCCGAGGAAGGCGCCGACACGCTGCGGCTCTTCTTTCAGACGCTCACCGCCGTGCTCAATCTCCAGGCCAGCGCGCAAGGACGCGAACCGTGGATCATGGATTCGGAGTCCTACGGCGGAGCGCACATCTCTTACGGCCGCTATCTCAGCACGCCGGAGGGCGACTCGCTGCCGGTCGTGTTCAATTTTCAACCCGCCTCCGCTCTGGTCGGCAACCAGTTTCTCCTCTGTTCGTCGGTCGATCTCTGCCGCGAACTGATTGACGCCGCCCAGACCCCGGCCGACGCAACCGCCGGTTCAAGTCGCTGCTTCGATCTGGAACTCCACGCCGCCACTCTCGCCGACGCGTTCGAGAAGAACCGCACCGTGCTGGAAGCGCGCGCCATTCAGGACGGAACTGAGCCAGAGCGGGCGAGTGAGGATGTCGCGGCGCTACTGGAGTTGATCCGCATGATGCAGGGTCTGCAACTGACGACGTCCGCCGGTGAGGGAACGTACGAATTGAGGCTGCAGGGGAGTTGGAAGTGAATCTCAAGCTGCGCACGGACGATCCGCTGGCGCCGGCCGAACCGGCAAACCGTTCCTGGACCCGGCACGACGCGGCCCACCTGCTCCGGCGGACCGGATTCGGAGCAACCGTCACGGAGATCGACCGGGCCGTCGACGAGGGTCTGGAGGCCACGCTCCAGCGGCGACTCGCCCCCCAGCCGGAGTCGGAGGAGTTCGATCAGGTCGCCCGGTTGCTGCGGAATACCGCCCATCAGACCGGTTCCATCGGCGACCTCAAGGCCTGGTGGTTCTACCGCATGCGGTACACCGCCAATTCGCTGGTCGAGCGGATGGCGCTCCTCTGGCACGATCACTTCGCCACGTCCTACGGCAAAGTGCAGTCGGTCAAGCAGATGGCCGCCCAGAACGACGCTTTCCGCCGGCATGCGCTGGGCGATTTTCGAGAACTGTTGCACGAAATGTCCCGCGACGTCGCAATGCTCGTCTGGCTGGACGGGAACGCCAACCGCAAACGGCATCCCAACGAAAACTTCGCCCGCGAGGTGATGGAACTCTTCAGCCTCGGCATCGGCAACTACACCGAAGCCGACATCATCGAGGCGGCCCGCGCCTTCAGCGGATGGCATGTCCGTAAAGGAGAGTTCTGGTTCAACGAACTCCAACACGACACCGGCGAGAAAACCGTCTTCGGCCGCACGGGAAATCTCAACGGTGAAGACGTCATCGAACTCTGTCTCGAACAGCCCGCGTGCCCCCGGTTCATCGCCGTCAAACTCCTGCGCTACTTCGTGCAACCGGAGCCGCAGGAGGAACTGGTCGCCGCGCTGGCAGATCGCATCCGGGCGCACAACTTCCAGATAACGCCAGTCCTCGGAGAACTGTTCCGCTCCCGCGCGTTCTGGGCGGAGTCGTCGCGACTGGCACTCATCAAGAGCCCTGTCGACCTCGTCGTCGGCTCGCAAAGATCGCTGGAGGTCCGCTCCAACCTGAATGCGAGCGCTGAGGCACTGGCAAAACTCGGCCAGGATCTGTTCCAGCCGCCGACCGTCAAGGGCTGGGACGGAGGCAGAGACTGGATCAGCACCACGACAATGATTCTGAGGATCAACTTCGCCACCGAACTTGCCGGCGGGGAACGGTTCGGCGAGATGCCCCACCCCGCTGCACTCGCGCGGCAGTTGGGCGCCGGTTCGCGCGAAGAAGTCGTTACGCAGATCGCCGCCTTTCTGCTGGGACGCGAACCGGCGACGGAAGAGACGCACGAACTCGCGGCGGCGTATCAGCAGGCCGGCGGAGATCGCACCGCGCGTATTCGCAGCCTCCTGCAGATCGTCTTGTCGACGCCCGATTACCAACTCACCTGAGCGATGAAGGAGTGAGTGATGCGTTTGAATCGACGGCTCTTTCTCGAACAGGCCGGCGCCTGCGGATTGTTGTCGCTCGGAGTCGCTCCCCCGGCATTGCTGTCACGTATGGCCCGGGCGGGCGAGAACTCGGCGAACGATCGAATCCTCGTCGTCGTCGAACTGGCCGGCGGAAACGACGGGCTCAACACCGTCATCCCCTACGGCGACGACGTCTACCACCGGTCGCGACCCGGAATCGCGATCCCGCAAACAAACCTCCTCCGAATCGACGACTACCTCGGTCTGCACCCCTCGCTGCGGGAGTTGAAGGATCGCTACGACAACGGCTCCGTGGCGATCGTGCAGGGGGTCGGGTATCCCAATCCCGACCGGTCGCACTTCCGGTCGATGGACATCTGGCACTCCGCCCAGCCGGAAAACGAATCCCCCCAGATCGGGTGGCTCGGCGCCGCGCTCGATCACGACGCCCAGCGCCGGTCAGGGGAAATGCCGGCACTGGCGATCGGTTCTCAGGAGCGGCCCCTCGCCGTCACCGCCTACGACGTGAACGTGCCCAACGTGCAGAGTCTCGAGGAGTACCGCCTGCAACCGGGCGCAGCGGACGCCGAACGCGCTGCGGCGCGGCAGCGCGTCCTGGGGCAACTCGCCGATCAGCAGGCTCCGCAGGGATCGGACCTGGAGTTTCTCAGGCGAACGACCCGCACCGCATTGCAGTCTGCCCGAAAGATCGAAGAGGTGCTCGCGCGCGGCGCCGGCAACATCAAGTATCCGGCCACCGGTCTGGGTCAGAAACTGCACGCCGTCTCGCGCGTCATCGCGAGCGATCTCGGCACCAGAATCTTCTTCGTCTCCCTCGGCGGGTTCGATACCCATTCGCAACAGCAGGGGGCGCATCAGGGATTGCTGGCCGAACTATCCGGCGCGGTCAACGCCTTCTTCCAGGACCTTGAGCAGCAGCATCTCGACGAACGCGTGCTGCTCGTCACCTTCTCCGAGTTCGGCCGCCGCGTCCACGAGAACGGCAGCCTCGGCACCGACCACGGCGCCGCGTCGCAGATGTTCGTCATGGGGCCAGACACAAACGGCGGCCTCGTCGGCGAACACCCCAGCCTCAACGACCTCACTCAGGGCGACCTCAAACACCACACCGACTTCCGCTCCGTCTACGCCACCCTCCTCGAAAACTGGCTCCAGATCCCCGCCGAACCGGTGCTTGGCAAGCAATTCCCCAAGCTCAATTTCGTCTCAACCTGAGCTAAGTAGGGCCGGCTGTGCCGGCCGACGGGCCTGGCTCTGCTCAACTAAAGCAGTCCATTGAACCCCGCGGCTTCTGAAAGCGAATGGGATCAACTTAAGTCGGCCCTTAAGGTCGGTACGCGCGTTCGAGGAGTTGTACGAGAACACAAGGCATTTGGAATGTTTGTCGATGTTCCTGGCGTTGTGTTCGATGGCTTGGTGCAGATCACGGACGTTGCTGACGCTCACCCGGTGAGCGTCGCAGAGTTTCCGGAAGTAGGATCGGAGATTGAAGCCGTGGTGCTCGGATTCAAGGAACACAACCGACAGATATGGCTGGGTACGAAACCGAGTCAACTGGCTGGCGCGGAATGACGCTCCGGCACAGTTGCGGGTCGCAAATGATCCCCGGCTCGTGAAGTACGGAGACTATTCCGAAATTGCATCGCTCATCGCCCCGATGCCCTGCGTCCGAGAAACAGGCTCCGAGGACGGGCTGATCGTGCCACTGTGGGACGATCTGTTCCGCCAGCGGCTGCGCCGCGCCTATGCCGCCGCCCGCGCGCCCGGTAATCTGCACTTCGATCGCTTTGCGGGAGGCCACGAGTGGAGCGGCCGCAATACCCCGTAGCCGAAGTCGTGAGACTTCGGATGAACAGCGACAGAACGCCTCAAAACCTCACAACGTCGTCAACCGGTTAAAAACTTCACCATGACCACTCTCCTCCGCTGCAGCGCCGTCATCCTGGTTCTCACCATCGCTCACACCGGCGCCGCCGAAGAAGCCGCCGTCCGCGAGCAACTCGTCCAGTCGCGAACGCGCTACGACACCGCCGACGCCTGGGCCGAGCGGCGCGCCGAATTGCGCGAAGAGTTCCTGAAAGGAGCCGGCCTGTGGCCGCTGACGGAACGGCCCGACGTGCAGGCCCTCGTCCACAGCCGCCGCGAATACGACGGCTACTCGGTTGAGAACGTCGCGCTCGAGACCGTCCCCGGTTTCTATTGCACCGGCAACCTCTACCGTCCGCTCGACCAGCAGACCCCCGGCCCCGCTATCCTCTGCCCGCACGGTCATTTCCGTCCCCTCGGCCGGTTTCGCGAGAACCATCAGATCCGCTGCGCCCACTTCGCCCGCATGGGGGCGACCGTCTTCTCTTACAGCATGGTCGGCTGGCAGGATTCCCAGCAGACCACCCACGACGATCCCCTCGTCCTCGCGCTGCAGACCTGGAACAGCCTCCGCATCGTCGACTACCTCACCGCACTCGATACCGTCGATCCCGAGCGGGTCGGCATCACCGGGGCGTCCGGCGGGGGAACGCAGGCGTTCTTTCTGGCGCTGATCGACGACCGGATCAAGGTGTCGGCCCCCTTGGTCATCGTCTATCACTGGGCCGCCCCGGAAGGCTGCCTCTGCGAAGGAGGACTCCCCGTCATGCAGGAAGCGGAGACGAACGCCATCGAACTCGCTGCCGCCGTGTCGCCAAGGGCCCAACTCATCATCTCGGTCGGCAACGACCCGACCGAGCGGTTCCCCGAATTCGGCTACCCGTTCATCGAACACATGTACCGCGTCGCCGGCGCCTCCGACATGGTCCAGAGCGCTCACTTCCCCGACGAAGGACACGACTTCGGCCCGTCCAAACGCGAACTCGTTTACGAGTTTTTCGGGAAGCACCTCTCGGCCGAGTCAAACTCGTTCAAGCTCCTTCCCGAAGACCTCAGTGCGATCACCATCGAGACGCCCGAGCAGATGCAGGTCTTCTCCGAGGAACATCCGCTGCCTGAGGGAGCTCTCTCCGGCAGCGACGCCGTCGACGCCGCCTTCCGCCGCCACCTCGCCGCACTTCGCGACTAGAGCGGAGTATTCATCAAGCATTGCACCACAGAGAACTCAGCGCCAGCCTCCGGCCGCAACCAATGTAACCGACTCGCTCCGCCGAGTCGGATGTCCACGACGTGGAGTCTGTCGCACGCCAAGTCTGCGCTCGACGCGAAACTCTCCACCGTTAGAGCCTACTTCATTGAACCACAGCGGTTCTGGCGTCGCCGCCCTCGCCCACAACCCAACCGGAGGCAAACCAGAACTGAGCGACGAAGCCGCGCAAGCATGTAACCGTGAGCGCAAGCTCATGGAAAACTCCTCCTCCGTGACTCCGTGGTGCCAATTATTCCGGCAGCCGGTCGAACAGTTCGTAGACTCTCTCGGTGGGCCGCTCCGGGGGCGAGGTGCGGGTCGGCATCTGGAGTTGGTTGCCGATGTTGCGGCTGGCGGTCGGGTTGTCGGTGCGGGGCGGCTGAGAGTCCGCGCCCGGCTCACGAAACGGCCGCCAGGCGGCCGGCTGGACCGGCTCGGCCGGGGCCATCGGCGGAACCGCCGCGCTGCCAGGTTCGGCGGGGAACGGGCGGGGTGTGGCCGGGAATGGAACGGCTGCGCTGCCGGGCTTGACCGGGAATGGGTCTTCAGTCGCCGGGGGTGGCGGAGGGACGACGTCTGAGCCGTCGTCGAATTCGGCGGGAGGCGCTGGTGGGGGGGCGTCGGGGACCGGGACAATCGCGCCGTTGCCGCCGTTCACCGCTGCTTCCGAGGTGAACGTCACCCGGCCCACCGGTGCGTCGGACACAAACGGTTCCGGCGCGTCGTCGACATGTTTCGCGGGGTGTGCGTAGGCCCGCGCCCGGCCGTGCCGATCGGCGTCGTCGTACGCTTCGGGAACCCACGGGCCCTCCATCAGGTGCACGTTGTTGTAGGCCAGCGCCGTCCCTTTGCGGTACTGCAGGTCGGCCAGCGCCTTGTTGTAATCGACCAGGCTCGCATAGTAGGCCTGCTCGGCCTCCGCCCGCCGCTGGTAGGCGCGGAGGATGACGTCGACGTTGTCCTCCGTCAGCACCCGCGGTTCGAGGCCGCGGACGTTCTCCCGCGTCGCCTCATACCGCAGCCGGTTCGACTGCAACGTGGCGAACGCGCGGGCCAGTTCCTGGTACGAGGCGGCCAGTTCGTGGCCGATCTCCAGTTCCTGCTGGGCGAGCGCCTCCTGCGCCTTGAGCAGCCGCAACTCGTAACTGCGGACCTGCGCATGCGCCGAGCGGAACCCGATCGGCCAGTTCATCTGAAAGCCCAGGTTCCAGCCGGTGTGGTTGTTGGCCGTCAGCGTCTGGGCGTAGCTGTTGATCGAGGGGCCGTCATAGTCGATGAGGTTGTCGCCGAACGCATTGACGCGGTAGCCGGCGAGGAAGTCGAGTCGCGGCTGCGTGAGGCTCCTGGCCGCCTTGAGCTGCAGGTCGAGGCTCTTGATCCGCCACTTCTGCTGCCGCAGGTCGACCCGGTGGGTGAGCGCCTGGGTGAGGTCGCTGTACCAGTCGGGGATCAGTTCGGCGGTGACCGGGGTCGAGGCCGGGCGGAAGATCGTATTGTCGTTGACCTCGACCGCCATCAATCTGCGGAGCCGGGTCTCGGCCGTGTAGATGTTGGAGAGGGCGGTCTGGGCGGCCGCTTCCGCCGCGTGCAGGGCGCCGCGGGCCTGCGCTTCGTCGGCCGGGATCAGCACTTCGCCCGCCTGCTTTTCGGTCAGCCGCCAGGTCTCCAGGGCGGAGTCCCGCGCTTCGACCGCCGTGTCGTAGGTGCGATAGGCGAGGTAGAGGTCCCAGTACGCGTTCTCCACGTCGAGCACCAGGTTCTGCACGCTGCGTTCAAAGGCGGCGATCTCGATGTCGTTGTTGATGCGGGCGATCAGCACCCCCTGCGAAACGCCCGTGATCCCGCCGAAGCTCCGCGCGATCGGCCCCGCCGTGCGGGTGAACTCGGTGCCGGCCCCCGCCAGCAGCGGCTGCTGGTAAAGGACTTCGATATTGCCGGTGTAGACCGAGTTGAACAGCGAAGCCGGACCGCTGAAGGCGCTCGACCAGAGATAGTCCACGTTGTGGTTGAACTGCACCGTGCCGCCGTTGGCAAAGGACTTCGACAGCGAGGACTGGTACATCGCCGTGTCGTTGACCAGCGCGCCGCCGCCCCCCACGCCGCCGCCGAAGAACGGGTTGTTCTGCAGCGTCTCCTCCCGCCCCCAGATCATCTGTGTCGTGAGCTGCGCGTCGAAGTCCGACAGCGCCGCTTCCACCCCCCGGTTCCCGAACAGCACGCCCGATTCCTGAATCGCCGGATCGAACACGCTCGGCGCCGACTCGGGCGAGACCAGCAGCGAGTTGCCCGGCGAGAGGAAGTCGGCGTTGCGGCGGATGATCTCGCTGTTGATCAGCGCCGTGTGGACCGCCTCGGCCAGCAGCAACTCGCGGATCTCGCACCGCTCGAGGTCGCGGATCGTGTGCGGCGGCGCGGAGGCCGCCAGCTCGGGCGCGGTCTCCGTCGCCACCACCGGGTATTCGATCTCGGTGGCGTAATTGCGGTAGTAGCGATGATCGCCTTTGCCGAAGTAGTGGATCTTGGGCTGCTCAAACGCGCATCCGGCGACGGCCGAAACCATCGCTCCCCACACCGCCTGTCGGCAGATTTTGCGCCATTTCGCCGGAAGCATAAGACGTCCGTGTCCTGGTCGACTGACAGCAAAACGCAGGGTCCGCTGCGCGGACCGCCCCGCAATATTCAATCACCGCACATCGGTCCGCACAGCGGACCCTGCCCGGCTCGCGCACGCCGGTCCTCCACCGGCCGCACAACCGTTACAACCGGTATCGGCGCAAAGGCCCCGCCAGATTCACTGTTTTCACAAACGTAGGGTCCGCGGTGGAACACACGCGCGAATTTCAAACCGCTCCAAAACGGACCCGACTTGACCGTGGAAAACGCATGCAGACGCCGAGTACGGAGAGCATGGTTGGAAAACCGACCCCCCGTCGCACAAAATGGAACATCGGGCCTCGAAACGGAAAATGCACATCCCCAGCATCCCTCGGGAGCGGAATGTCGATGAGCCACGGATTGTTCACCCAGCGCGCCATGCGAAACGTCCTCCTGGCCGGCCAGGCGTGCCTCCTCATTCTCGTTGCATCGCCGTCCGCCTCGCCCGCCGCCGCGGACGATGACGAACTGGAGCGATTCTTCGAAACCGAAATCCGCCCCGTCCTCGCCGAGCGGTGTGTCGAATGCCACGGCGAACAGGAGCAGTCGAACGGACTCAGGCTCGACTCGCGCGAAGCAATCCTCAACGGAGGCGACGCCGGACCGGCCCTCGTTCCCGGAAAACCCGATGAGAGCCTCCTGCTCAAAGCAGTCCGCCGCGAAGGCGACCTCGAGATGCCGCCCGACGAACCCCTCAGCAAAGCCCAGATCGCAGCCCTCAGTCGCTGGGTCGAACTGAACGCCTACTGGCCGGAATCGTCTGCACAGATCTCCTCTTCCACCGCAGACAAAGGCGCGGGCCACTGGGCGTTTCAGCCGGTCGTCAAGCCGGACCTGCCGCCCACCGCGGATGACCAATGGGTCCGCACACCGGTCGACGCATTCGTACTGGCCCGCCTGCAGGAAGCCCGACTCGCGCACTCCTCCGAGGCCGACCGGCGAACATTGATCCGGCGTTTGACCTACTCACTGACCGGCCTGCCTCCCACCCCCGAAGATGTCGACGCATTCGTCTCCACCGACGACCCGCACGCCTACGAGCAACTCGTCGAACGGCTGCTCGATTCCCCCCACTACGGCGAGCAATGGGCGCGGCACTGGCTCGACGTCGCCCGCTACTCCGACACCAAAGGCTACGTCTACGCGCGCGAGGAGCGCTTCTGGGTGCACGCCTGGACTTACAGGGACTGGGTCGTCAACGCGCTCAACGACGACATGCCCTACGACCGCTTCCTCCTCCTGCAGATCGCCGCCGACCAGGTGGAAGATCGACGACTCACCGACCTCGCCGCAATGGGATTCCTCACGGTCGGCCGGCGGTTCCTCGGCGTGGAACGCGACATCATCGACGACCGCATCGACGTCGTCACGCGCGGAACAATGGGACTCTCCGTCGCCTGCGCGCGGTGCCACGACCACAAATACGATCCGATTCCCACCGCCGACTACTATTCCCTCTACGGCGTCTTCGACAGCAGCCGCGAAGAGTACGTCCGGCTCGAACCCGAACCGAGCGGCGACGAAGCGTTTGAAAGCGAACTGGCCAAGCGCCGCGAAGCGCTCCAGACTCGCCTCGCCGCCGCCCGCGCGGAATGGTCCGACCGGGTTCGCGAGCGGGTCGGAGACTACCTCCGCGCCCAACTCGAACTGCACGAATACCCCCCCCAGGGGTTTGACCAGGTTCTCGAAAAGTCCGACATTCTCCCCGCCTTCGTCCGTCGCTGGCAGGCCTACCTGAGAGACGCCCGGCGCACGAACGATCCGATCTTCGCCGCGTGGCACGCCTACCGCGATATCCCTGAAGAATCGTTCGCCGCCCAGGCAGCCGACGTCACCCGGAACCTTCAATCCGCGACGGAGCAAACCAATCCGCTCGTCGCCGCGGAATTCACGACTCCGCCGAACTCGTTCGCCGAAGTCGTCGACCGCTATGCAGCGCTCTTCGCTCGCATCAACGCCCAATGGAAGTCGCAACTTGAAGCGGCGGCCGCAGCCGGCGAAGAACCTCCCACGCAACTCGACGAACCGGCCGCAGAACAGTTGCGGCGAGTGCTCTACGGCCCCGGCGCACCCTGCGTCGTTCCCAACGAGCCCATCGTGCATACCGAAGACGATTTCGACTCCGCCACCTGCACCGAAATCTGGAACCTGCAAGGCGAAGTCGACCGCTGGATCATCAACTCCCCGCTCGAAGTGCCCTTCGCCCTCACCCTGGCCGACCGGGACGTCCCCTCGGAACCCGTCATCTTCCGCCGCGGCAACCCCACCACTCCGGGAGACGACGTGCCGCGGCAGATGCTCTCCGTCATCGCCGGAGAAGAACGCACGCCGTTTGAACACGGCAGCGGCCGACTGGAACTGGCGCAGGCCATCATCGATCCGTCCAATCCGCTCACCGCCCGCGTCATCGTCAACCGCGTCTGGACGCACCACTTCGGAACCGGCCTCGTCGACACACCCAGCGACTTCGGCGCCCGCGCGGAGACTCCCTCGCATCCCACGCTGCTCGATTGGCTCGCCGCCCGCTTCATCGAGGAAGGCTGGAGCCTCAAGCAACTCCACCGCTGGATCGTCCTCTCTTCGACATTTCGACAGTCATCGTTCGCTTCCACAAATCCCACCGCCGCCCGGGCCAAGGACATCGACCCGGACAACCGACTCCTGTGGCGGATGAACCCGCGGCGGCTCTCCTTCGAGGAATTTCGCGATTCACTGCTCGCCGCCTCGGGACAGCTCGATCGATCCGTCGGCGGAAAACCGAGCGAATTGTTCAAAGCCCCGTTCCCCACCCGCCGCACGCTCTACGGCCTTATCGACCGACAATTCCTGCCCAGCACGCTGCGGATGTTCGACTTCGCCAATCCCGACCTGCACATCCCGCAGCGCAACGAAACGATCGTCCCCCAGCAGGCGCTCTTCGTCATGAACGATCCGCTGATGCTCGATCGCGCCCGCGCCGCAGCCGCCCAGATCCCGGACGAATCATCCGCACCCGACGCGATCCGCACTCTGTTCCGTTCCGCCTACCAGCGAGAACCGACTCACGAAGAGCGGCAGTGGGCGATCGAGTTTCTGCACGCCTCCCAACCGGCTGATGCGAAACCGCGAATCGCCACGGCCGCCGACTGGAGCTACGGTTACGGCCTGTACGCGGAAGACGACCAGCGAGTGCCGGAGTTCACCCCGCTGCCCCATTTCACCGGCCAGGCGTGGCAGGGCGGACCGGCCTGGCCCGATCCCGCGCTCGGCTGGGTCCAGTTGACCGCCGCCGGCGGACACCCGGGCAACGATCGCGCACACGCCTGCATCCGCCGCTGGACCGCCCCCCGCCCGATGACGGTCACCATCTCCTCGCATCTCGTCCACGAAGCCCCCCCCGGAGACGGCATCCGCGCGTTCGTCATCAGTTCCCGCGCGGGCCTCTTGGCCTCCGCGACCGTTCATCAACAGTCGGCCGACATGAACGTCGAATGGCTCAACGTCGCCCCCGGCGAAACAATCGACTTCCTCGTCGACATCGGCGACGTCCTCAACAGCGACCAATACCGCTGGGAAGCCACAATCACCGCAGCCGGAGCCGATTCGGAGCCCGTCGTCTGGAACTCAAAGGCCGATTTCTCCCCCAACGACGTCCAGCGACTCACCCCCCTCGAACAACTCGCCCAGGTCCTGCTCTGCTCAAACGAATTCCTCTTCGTCGACTGACGACTTTGCCTTGGTCCTCGCCATCGCGTTTTCATCCACTTGACGAACACAACGTTGTTGCAAGAATCTGGTCGGGGAGTTGGAACGACGACCTCTCATCCACACCGGCGTGGAGGTGAAATCAGTCTTCGGCTCCTGGCGTAATGGCACAGCAGTGCTCTACCTGCGTCACTTTCTTCGATTGCCGCTGTTGCCGCGATGGCGTCGTTTACGCTCCCGACGTCACGCTGCCGATGACTTCCGTTCGAGTGCTGCGCGGATGGGAGCCCAGTTGAGCATCGTGTGCGTTGTTGGGCGACTGCTCTACGTCGCCCTGCTCGGCTTATCGACATTCGCGTCCCGCGACGTAGGTGTACTTTGGCCCGACAACAGCCGTGGTGAATCAATTTCGCAGGCACCATCGGACGCTTCGGGCGAAGCCGCGAGAATTGGATGCCTCAGCAAGTCAATGGGCTTTGACCCGGGTCCCGCGAAGCCGTTTCACCCGACCCATTTTCTTTCCAATCCAGGTCACCCGACGGCAGCGAGGTCGAGTCCGACGATTATTGGTGACCGGCGGTGCCTCTCTTCCGGTGCACGCGCCAGCACACGCTCCCAGGTCGCTCTTGCTTTCCATCTGCGATCATGAAGCCGCTGACGGAGCTGTGAGCAACTCGTGAAGAGCCGCTCGCGGTTGTGTGGTTCGCTGCTTTGTTTCAGCCGTGCTCAGTGTATGTTGGCCCGGCATTCTCTCCAGCCACATGTGGTCGTGCTGACGGCCCGATTTTCTAAGGTAGATGTCACTATGAAACCACGTGATTCGCATAAGGTCTCCCCGTCGCCCGTTGACCGTCAAGACTCGAAGTCAGGCGGCTTGTTGCACAAAGTTGCTCAACTCCTCAGCGAAGGCCAGCCGGCACAGGCACTGGCGTTGCTTGACCGATCGAACCTGAATTCCCCCGCGTTTGTTAACGCCCGCGGCGTCTGTCTGATGCGACTGACGAGGCTCGATGATGCATTGCGGCTGTTCCGGTCGCTGGTCCTGGCTCCCGGCTGCATGTGGATGAAGCCGGACTTGCCGGTCATCTACCGCACGAATTTCGCCACGATTCTCCTTCTCACGAACCATCCCGCCGGATGCCTTGACGTCCTCCGGGAAGTCTCCGAACGCGATCATCCATCTGTCATCCGTCTGAAGAGAACGCTGGAGGAGTGGGTCGCCGGCCTTTCATGGCATCACTGGATGGCTTGGAAACTCGGCCTGGAACCCTCCGTTCCGGTTCAGATCGACTACGCCCCCGGCGAAGTCGAAGATCCGTCGATGCGACCTGACACCACGACTCCCGAAACTCCACCTTTGCGCGAAGCTGCCTGACTCATCGAATCCGCCCGGGCACTCCCCGGCAGTGGCGATTTCATTCGAACGACCACAAGCTCGAAGACTGAGATGGTTCTTGTGCTTCTGATTTTTGGACTGGCGGCTCTCTTCATCGGAGCTGAACTGCTGGTCCGGGGAGCGTCCCGATTGGCGGTCACCCTCGGGTTGTCCCCCTTGGTCGTCGGTCTGACGGTCGTGGCGTACGGCACCAGTGCGCCGGAATTCGTCGTCAGCGTCCAGTCGACGCTTGCCGGACAGCCTGATGTCGCCCTCGCGAACGTCATTGGCAGCAATATCTTCAACGTGTTGGTGATCCTTGGAATCTCTGCGGTGATTATCCCGCTCCGGGTTTCGCAGCAGATTCTGCAAGCAGACGTGCCTCTGATGGTTGCCCTTTCGATCGTACTGATGGGGTTTTCGATCGACGGTCGCCTCGGCCGACTCGATGGGGCATTCCTCACAGCGGGACTGTTGATCTACACCGTGTGGGTTGTCAACAAGGGCCGAAAAGTACCAGCGGGAATTTCGAGCGAAGTTCAAGCCGCGTTCCGAGTCGACCCGCAGACCGGAATGACTGGGCAGGCGCTGCGGAACGGAAGCTTCATAATCGCCGGCCTCGGCTGCCTGATCCTCGGCTCTCACTGGTTTGTCGAGTCGGCGATCACGATGGCACGCTATTTGGGCGTCTCCGAATTGGTCATCGGCTTGACGATCGTCGCTGCGGGAACGTCGCTCCCCGAGGTGGCGACTTCGATCACGGCGGCGCTCCGCGGTGAGCGGGATATCGCCGTGGCCAATGTCATTGGCAGCAACCTGTTCAACATGATGGGCGTTGTCGGAACGTGCAGCCTCCTCGCGGCAGACGGCGTGGCGGTTTCCGAGACGGCGTTTCGACTCGACTTTCCCGTGATGATCGCCGCCGCCGTTGCCTGCCTGCCGATATTCTTCACTGGACACGTGATCGCGCGCTGGGAAGGCGGTGTGTTTGTTGCCTATTACGTTGCGTACATTGGCTATCTCATCCTGTCGGCAACAGCATCCGAATGGACCCGCACGTTCGGTACGGCGATGCTCGGGTTCGTCGTTCCGCTCACCGTGATTACGCTTGCCACCGGCGTGTTTCGCGCGGTTCTCAGGAGAAACCACGCGCAGTTGGAGTGAAGCGAATGAATCCCAGTTCAACAGTGATGCACACCGCAATCAGCCGACAGCCGCCGATTCCAAAGCAGACTTGCTTCCCACCTACTTGTCGTCAACGCTTGCTGCTGGGTCAGGTGCATGTCCCTCAGCAGGATTTACGGGGCCGTGCGAGGCATAGGCTTGCACAAGGATCACTCCAATCACGATCGCCAGAGTGCCAATGTACTGCCGTGGGTCTTGGGGCTCATGACGATCTGGCGAGAGGGGTTTGGGTGCGGCGGGAGTGCGATCTGTCGGTTGACAAGGTCCGGAGCATGTCGTCTGCGGATTCTACCGATGCCCTTCAAGCGCCCGTAGAATCATTCTCATGTATGCATTTACTCAGAAACGCAGGCAACGATTGCTGCGATTCTCAACCAGACCTGGCCTGATCCCTTGCAGCACGACGTCCCCCAGCTTCTTGGTCTGCTGTTCGTTATCCTCAGCGTTGCACGGATCGCAGGCATCCTCTCGCGCTGGTTCGGGCAGCCCGCGGTCTTGGGTGAGTTGCTGGCCGGTATCGTCATCGGGCCGTCGCTGTTTCAACTGATCGACCCGCAGGACGAAGTGCTGCGACTGCTGGCCCAGGTCGGCGTCGTGCTGCTGTTGTTCCAGATCGGCATGGAGACCGACCTGCGGAAACTGATCGCCGTCTGGGGACCGGCCTGTGCCGTTGCAGTCGCCGGCATGCTCCTGCCCCTGTTGATGGGTTACGCCTTGTGCCGTGCGTTCGGTTTCGAGCATTCGGCCGCCATCGCAACGGGGGCGGTGTTGTCTGTAACAGGAATCGGAGTCACTGCCCGGATCCTCTCCGATCTCGGGCGGCTCGATGACGTGGAGAGCCGGATTGTCCTGGGTGCTGCGGTCATCGATGACATGGTTGGCCTTATTGTGCTGGCCGTCGTGGGGACCACCATCGAAGGACGGGAGGTCACGGTCGGATCGGTCGTATTGATGGCGGCCATCGCGATGGGGTTTCTCGCTGGTACGCTGTGGCTCGGCGCCCGGATGATCCCACCCTTGGTGCAGCGAATGACACAACTCGACCTGCCCGGCAGCGCTCCCATCATGGCCGTAATCGTTGCGTTCGGTTTCTCGTGGATGGCCGCCGCCGTCGGCTCGGCGATGATCATCGGCGCATTCGCTGCCGGCCTTCTGCTGAGAAGATCGCCGCAGGCGAGAGACATCGAAGAGGGCTTCCTGCCATTGGGCCGATTCTTCGTTCCGATTTTCTTCGTCATGGTCGGTGCGGCCGTCAACCTCCGAATGCTGAATCCCACGACGTCCGACAGCCGCGAGTTTCTGCTCACAACCGGCTTGCTCTTCGTGGTGGCGGTCATCGGCAAATTGGGGGCCGGCTATGTCCCGTTCTGGTTCTCCTGCCGCAAGTCCGTCATCGGATGGGCGATGGTGCCCCGCGGCGCCGTGGGACTCGTGTTCGCTCAGTTCGGCCTGTCCCGCGGTGTGCTGGATGAGCGGCTCTTCAGCGCCTTGACACTGATGGTGATCCTGACGACTGTCGTTGCACCACCGATCATCCGCTTACTCCTGCCGCGACGAGATCAACGTGCCGACACAGGGCGGTCCGGAGCCGGCGCACTGGTCTCCGAGCCATGAGGACACCGAAACCTGGTCGTTGACGATTCACACATCCGTTCTTGACCCCAAGCCACCTGCCTCCGGAAAGCATTGTGTCAACGCCCGGCAGTCTGAACTTGCAGCGCATACCTCGGGAGCTTCAGGCCTGGAAGTCCCAAGCTCTCACTTTCTTTCTTCCCACATCAACATGGGTGGAGCAGCAATGGGCATTGACGCATGGATCACGCTCACGGTCGTCGCCGTTCTGCTCTTCGCACTGCTGAAGAACCTTGCGCCCCCCGATCTGTTGTTTCTCGGAGCGACGGCCCTGTTGGCCGTCTTGGGAATCATTACGCCCGATGAAGCGTTCGCCGGGTTCTCCAACTCGGGAATGCTGACGGTCGCCGTGCTCTTCGTCGTCGCTGCGGGACTGCGGGAAACCGGCGTTCTGGATTACGTCGGACATCATGTCCTCGGTCGAGCCAGAACTGAAGCGGGCGTCCTCACCCGGCTGGCAGCGGTCGTGCTGCCGATGTCGGCCTTCCTCAACAACACCCCGGTCGTGGCGATGTTCGTACCGGTCGTGATGGATTGGAGCCGTCGGCATCAGGTGTCTCCCTCCAAACTCCTGATTCCGCTCTCTTTTCTGGCGATTCTTGGCGGCACCTGCACCCTGATCGGCACGTCTACGAACCTTGTCGTCAATGGACTGATGATTCAGAACGGCCTGCCGGGAATGAGACTCTTTGAGATCGGCATGGTCGGAGTTCCGTATGCGGTGATTGGTCTGGTCTACCTCTTCTTCGCAGGACGCCGGCTGTTGCCCGATCGGAAGGAATTGCTGGAACAGTTGGGCGAGTCACGCCGCGAATACCTCGCAGAGATGCAGGTGCAGCCGGGTTGCAGACTGATTGGGAAATCCGTCGAAGGGGCCGGTCTGCGCCAACTTCCGGGGCTGTTTCTCATCGAGATCGACCGGAACGGGCAAATCATCGGCCCCGTCGGACCGGATGATGTCATCCACGCCCATGACAGGTTGGTCTTCACCGGCATTGTCAGCAGCATCATCGAGTTGGAGATGATTCCCGGTCTCGTTCCGATTGCAGACCCCGCCTACGAGGTCTCCCCGAAACAGCAGCGCGGACGACGTCTGTGTGAAGCCGTCATTTCCGAGAATTCTCGTTTGGTCGGCAAAACAATTCGGGATTCGGACTTCCGCGCGATATACGGCGCCGCCGTGGTCGCCGTGCATCGCGGCGGCAGGCGCGTCGAAAAGAAGATCGGCGACATCACCGTGCGGCCCGGCGACACGCTGCTCCTGCAAGTGCGGCCTCACTTTCTGCGTGCCTACCGGCACGACCCGGCCTTCTATCTGGTCAGCGATGTCGATGAGTGGCGACCGATTCGCCGCGACCGGGCGTGGATCGCCGTCGCATTGTTTCTGGCACTGGTTGTCCTCATGGCAACCGGTTCGGTTCCCATCGTCGTCGCTGCCGCACTGATCGCCGTGCTCATGGTCGCCGCAGGGTGCATTTCCTCGGGCGAAGCGCGTCGCAGCGTCGAGTGGCAGGTGCTCGTGACGATTGCGGCCGCGTTCGGTGTCGGTACGGCGCTGCAAAACTCCGGCGCGGCAACCGCCGTCGCGACGACTCTCGTCAATACGACTCAGGCAGGAGGGCCGATTGTGGCGCTGGCAGTGATCTACCTCCTGGGTTCGATCTTGACTGAACTCATCACCAATAACGCTGCGGCAGTGTTGCTATTTCCGTTCTGCCTCGAAACGGCCCGGCTATACAACGCCGACCCACGACCGTTCCTGATGGCGCTCATTCTCTCGGCGTCGGCCAGCTTCATGACGCCCATTGGTTACCAGACGAACATGATGGTCTACGGGCCGGGCGGTTATCGGTTCACCGACTTCCTGCGCATCGGAGCGCCGCTGAACACATGTCTGTGGATCGTCGCCGTCTGCCTGATCCCGCTGCTCTGGCCGTTTTGAATGTCAAACTCCCCCTCCCCATCGCCCTTCGACTCCCGCCCCTCCCCCCCGCGCACCCTCCCCCGTTCATGCGCCAGCCCCAACCCCAAACAACCAGCCACCAGCCAATTGCACACCTCCGCAGGCCCTGTGTTACAATAATGCCAGGGCCTGCCAATTGATCGCACACTGACGAACTTCGACGAGTGAGGGTGAGCCGTGCATGCTTCTGTCTTTCCCGGAACGCTCAGCCGCAGGGACGTTTTGGCGCGGTCGGCGCTGGGGGTTGGTTCCCTCGGACTGGCTGATCTGCTGACCACTGATGATCGGCAGGTGCAAGGCGCGGCGGGGAACCCGCTGCGTGCCCGCCGGCCGCATTTCGTGCCGCGCGCGAAGCGGGTGATTCATTTCTTCTTGAACGGCGGCCCCTCGCACGTTGATACGTTCGATCACAAGCCGGCTCTCAAGAAATACGAGGGGCAGACGCTGGGCGAGACGCTGCGGACGGAGCGGAAAACAGGGGCGGCGTTTCCTTCGCCGTTCAAATTCGAGCCGCGCGGCGAGTCGGGGATCGAGGTCAGCGAGATCTTCTCCCGGACGGCCGAGCACATCGACGACATCGCCGTGATTCGTTCGATGTACGCGCAGGTGCCCAACCATGAGCCGTCGCTGATGCTGATGAACTGCGGCGATTCGGTGTTGCCGCGGCCGAGCGTCGGGGCGTGGGTGCTGTACGGACTGGGGACGGAGAACCGGAACCTGCCGGGCTTCGTCGCGATGTGTCCCGGGGGCCTTCCGATCAAGGACACGGAGAACTGGCAGTCGGCGTTTTTGCCGGGGACGTTTCAGGGCACGTATGTCGATTCTCAGCATCGCGAACTGAGCAAGCTGATCGAGAACATCGAGCATCCGCAGATTTCCACCGACGCGCAGCGGCGGCAACTCGATCTGCTGTCGCGGTTGAACGCCGAGCATCGCTCGCGACGTACCGACGACCGGCTGGACGCGCGGATTCAGTCGTTCGAGCTGGCCTTTCGCATGCAGCGGGATGCGGCGGAAGCGTTTGATCTTGCGGCCGAGCCGCAGCACGTTCAGGAGGCTTACGGGGCGCACGTGCATGGACGGCAGACGCTGATTGCCCGGCGGTTGTTGGAGCGCGGCGTGCGGTACGTCCAGCTCTGGCACGGGGCGGGGCAACCGTGGGACAACCACGACAAGATCGCGGAAAACCACCGCAAGCTGGCGGATGAGATCGACCGGCCGATCGCGGCGTTGATCGCCGATCTCAAACAGCGGGGTCTGTTCGACGACACTCTGATTCTGTGGGGCGGCGAATTCGGGCGGACACCGACCGTGGAACTGACGGGCGACGGGACGTCGAAGCTGGGCCGGGACCACAACCACTACGGCTTCTCGGTGTGGCTGGCCGGCGGCGGCATCAAGGGGGGGACCACCTACGGGGCGACGGACGAGTTCGGATTCGCCGCAGTCGAGAACCGCACGAGCGTCCATGATTTGCACGCGACGATGCTGCACCTCCTGGGCTTCGACCACGAAGAACTCACCTATCGCTACGCCGGCCGGGACTTCCGCCTGACCGACGTGCACGGGAAGGTGATCGACGAGATCATCGCGTAAAGGGGACGCCGCTGTGTGCGATAGGTCACACAAAAGATGCGCAGCTTGAGGGGCCGCCGGGGCTGCACTATCCTCGTTCGAGGCCGATCACGCAGCCCGGACTGCGGTTCGGAATTCCTGTCACGCGCTGCAGAGCGATGAATCGGGGCGTATGGACGAGAAGCTCTGGTATCTCAAGAATTGCCCGCTCTTCGAACGACTGACGTCCGCCCAGGTGGTCGCGGTCGAGGGAGCGTCGCACGCGCGCCGTTTCTCGCGAGGGGAAATGATCTACATGCCCGCCGATGCGGGGGACTGCGTGTTTCTGGTCTCGTCCGGGCGGGTGAAGCTGTACCACATCACGGCGGACGGCAAACAGGCGCTCCTGGCGTTGATCGACCCGGGAGAAGTGTTCGGCGAATTGGCCGTGGTGGACGGCGGGGCGCGGGAAGAATTCGCCGAGGTGATGGAGCCCGCTCTGGTCGTGAAGATTCCTCGGGACGTGATCCAGTCGTTGATGGAGCAGCATTCCGGCGTGGCTCTGGGGGTGACGAAACTGATGGGACTTCGGCGGCAGCGCGTGGAACGGCGGTTGAAATCGCTGCTGTACCGGTCCAATCGGGATCGATTGATTCACCTGCTCCTCGAACTGGCTGAGAAGTACGGCGTTCGCACGCAGGAGGGGATCCAGATCGGCGTTAAGCTCTCGCATCAGGAGTTGGCCAGCATTATCGGGAGCACACGGGAGACGGTGACGGTGGTGCTGGGGGAACTCCAGAATGAAGGCCGCTTAATCATCCGTCGGAGGCAGATCGTGCTGCAGGAACTGGAGACGCTGGCCCATTGCATCGCTGCGGAACCGCCGCGACTGCCGACGGAACCGCCGCTGGCACGCGTCTCCAGGGCGGCCGGGCTGCAACCATAAGAAGTCGAAGGCATCCGGAGGAACGGCTCGGGATTTTCGTCAATCTGCTGCTTCCGGCTGCTGATTGTTGAGATTCTCACAGACGCCGATGGCACGAGGACGCGATCATTGAGGCGCGAAATTCCGGAACGCACGACAACAGGACTGGCGGATCCGTGCACTTCGCGAGGGAGCTTGCTGAGATGAGTTCGGGTGACGAATACTGGACCAGATGCCCCGCGGGAGAGGTCGCCTCATTGACCAGCCGACTGCGGTCGCAAACGAGGATGCGGGCGGTTGGCCGTTGCATCGTCGGGGCGGCGGCGGTCGTCGCCTGCGGTGCGACGCTGTTTCTCACGGTGGGCGATTCCGGCGAAGGACAAAGGATCGGCGGGGTCTGGTGCAGCGACGTGATGGAAATGGCGGAGGACTATGTTGCCGGTTCGCTGGATGCGGCTGTCATGAAGCAGATCCGGATTCACATCGATCACTGTCCCGGCTGCCGTCAGCAGATCGATGCAATTCGCGGGACGAGTGCGCGGCATCCGCCGGCGCGGACGCACGACGCGCTCACGGAGAATCGACTCAGTGGGGAGGGACGACTCTGTTTTGACGGTCGAGGCGTCGTCGCGCGCTGATCAGCGGCTGTCAAACCTATCTTGAGTCAGTCCGTCGCTGCCCTCTATAGTTCGCCCCTTCAAGGAAGAGAACTTGTGCAGGAGGCGCGCCCGTGAGTTCCGAGATGTTCGATGACCCCGCGTTCGACG
>ERZ869936.1000-NODE-1000-length-22394-cov-20.537446_pt1 | contig 22394 bp, 25 predicted proteins | sample MGYA00520876_ERZ869936 | MGnify/ENA primary metagenome ERZ869936 (study PRJEB32218, sample SAMN09650985) | biofilter metagenome | isolation source: enrty point of leading RO module | place: Saudi Arabia: Thuwal, RO plant located on Red Sea | collected 2016-02-17...
AGGTGGCGGACGACACGCCGACAGGCTTTGACTAGCAGTCACCTTGCCCATAACCTGTTCGGGTGGCCCGGTCGCCATCTGTTTGCGCGGCTGACCACGTGTCCACCACCTCTACCCTGAGTGTTTCTATGAAGAGGACTTATCAACCCAAAGTACGGCGTCGCAAGCGCCGGCACGGCTTCCGGAACCGCATGAGAACACGCGCCGGTCGTAACGTGCTCAAATCGCGTCGCGGGAAAGGCCGGAAGCGTCTCGCCGCCTGATGTCGCCTCCCTTCGAGCTCCCCGGGATTACCGGAGGGCCCTGAGAGAAGGGAAGCGGATACCGGTCGGTGGCATAGTTCTAGTCGCAGCCACCGGCGACAAAGGCCCACCACGAGTAGGCCTCTCGGTCTCCAAGGGCATCGGTAACGCGGTCACCCGCAACCGGGCCAAGCGGAGACTCCGTCACGCGGTGCGCGAAGTGCAGCTTCCACCAGACATGGATTACGTAATCATCGCTCGCAAATCGGTAGTCGATGCCCCATATCCGACGATCGTCGGGTGGATACGTCGCGCTGCCGAGGAGTCGCGCAATGATTGAGACGATGCGCCCGCGAAACATCACCGTCGGCCTGATCCGGTTCTACCAAAAACTGGTAAGCCCATCCCTCGGGGCGAATTGTCGCTACTCCCCCACCTGTTCGTCATACACAGCGGAGGCGATCGGACGGTTTGGAGTGGTTCGAGGTGGTTGGCTTGGCATCAAGAGAGTTGGAAGATGCCATCCCCTACACGAAGGCGGTTACGACCCTGTGCCTGAGACCTGGAGATCTGGCTGATGTTCGACTTCCTAGCCGACATCCTCGGATCGATTCTCGCGTTCTTCTATGAATTCCTCACACCAGCTTTCAGTCAGGGTTGGGGTTTCGGACTTTCCATTATTTTCCTGACAATCACCATCAACATCCTGGTGTTCCCCCTGACGTTGAAACAGACCCGTTCTACCAGGGCTTTTGCCGCGATTCAGCCGAAGATAAAGAAGATCCAGGCCGAGTACAAAGATGAGCCTCAGGAGATGCAACAGCGTCTCATGGCACTGCAGAAGGAGGCGGGCGCCACCCCTGGAGGCTGTCTTCTCCCGATGCTGGTGCAGATGCCCATTTGGTTCGCCCTCTTCACGCTGCTGCGGGACCCGGACCGGTTCATCCATGCCGACACTGCATTGGGGGCATCACTCCAGGACGATATTCCCGCCAAGTTCCTGGGAATGTTCCTTGATGTGTCGCCGTCGATGGCCATAGCCGACGGCCTCATGGTGGCACTCCCCTATCTGCTCCTGATGGCGACCATGGTGGTTACCCAATATGTGCAGCAATGGCATTCGACATATGGTCAGGAACGTCCCAAAGACCAGCCGGGAGCGGGGACAACACAGGCCATAACCAAGATCATGCCTCTCTTCATCGGTGTGATCTCCTATCAGTTCCCTGCCGGCCTCGGTCTCTACTGGGCGACTTCGAACCTCTTCCGATTGGGTCAGCAGGTTCTGATCTTTCGGATAGATGGACGGCCCACGACTCCGAGCTCGGCCGACGAGGACGAAGACACCAAATCGTCCAATGGCGACGAGCCAAAGCAGAGCAAGCCGCAGCAGGGGGCCGCAGACAAGCGCCGAAGGCGCAGGAGGAAGTAAGTTGAGCTACGTAGAGATTGAGGTCAGGGCGAAGACGGTCGACCTCGCTGTCGAGGCCGCCATGCAGGAACTCGGTGTCGACGATCGTGAGGAGCTCGCAGTGACCGTGGTCCAAGAGCCGGAGAGGGGCTTCCTTGGAATGGGGGGTACCGACGCAATCGTTCAGGTGAAACGGAGTAAGCCCCGCAAGCGTCAACGCGATCGTGGTAAGAAGGGCGGCGACGGGTCCCAGAACAAGGGATCTCGCAACCGCAGTGGCAACGGTGGACGGAGCCGTTCCTCTGGAAAAGGCAGACAGAATAAGGGAAAATCCGCCGAGGGCAGGACGAGTAAGGGACGAGACATGAGCAAGCGTCCGGACAAGAAAGAGGACGATCGGGACGACATTTCCATCGACAAGCAGACCGAGATCGTCAAAGACTTCCTCGGTGGGCTCGTGGATGTCTATGGGCTCGAGGGGGAGGTCGTCACCAAGGTCGAGGACGATGTCATCATCGCCGACATCAAAGGTGAGCAGACTGAAGCACTGATTGGTGTGCGCGGGTCCGTTCGCTCTGCGATCCACGAACTGACCAGGACGGTTGTCCAACGTTATGCCAGTGATACGGCCCGAATCCGGCTCGATATCGCCGGGTATGCGGAGCGGAGGAGAGAGGCGCTCACCATCTACGCCAATCAGCTCATCGAACAGCTGATGGAAGATGGTGGAGAGCTGATGTTGGAACCGATGAGCTCAGCGGACCGGAAGGTCATCCATGATGCCGCCGCAGCCAACGAGCACGTCACATCGTATTCCGAAGGTGACCCGCCAAAACGCTATGTGGTTCTTGCTAGAACCGACAAGCCGGACGGCGACGAAGAGGAATGACAACCATTCCGGTCACCTAGGCGACATGAGACCCCGACTGATCGGTCGGGGTCTTTCTATTAGTACGATGTTCCACGTGGAACGTCACGATTTGTGGCTACAGATTGCCCGGCACAGTGTGCATACGCCACCAGAAGACTTCATCGAAAAGCTCGAGAGATATCGTGAATGGTTACTCGAAGAGGCGATCCCGGCCGGGGGACTTGGGCCGGCCGAGTCAGAGAGGGTGGATGAACGTCATATTGCCGACTCCCTCTTGTTCTCGTTGCTCACGCCGAAGTGTGAGAGAGCTCTCGACATCGGCACGGGTGTGGGTCTCCCCGGCGTCCCACTGGCCATCCTCATGCCCGAGACCAGATTCGTGTTGCTGGATCGGTCTGGAAAACGTGTTCACCTGGTAAAACGCGCCACACGCGTCCTCGATCTCGGGAATGTCGACGTGATACAGGACAGTGTTTCGGACTTCAGCGGGAGATTCCCGGTCGTAGTGTCGAGGGCGACGATCCCGCCGGATCTGTTCTTGAGTCATCTGAAGCGACTCCTCCAACCTGGTGGAGTGGGGCTACTCGGTGGCTCCTGGGAACAAGAGCCTGTGTACGAAGCCTATGAGCGCGAAGAAATCGGCTCGACGATCCTTGATCAGCCCGTCTGGATCCTTATCATGCGGCAGAGTGAGTAATTCTTCCCGGTCTCCCCTGGTCGTTGCCCTCGCCAACCAGAAGGGTGGTGTCGGAAAGTCGACCACAGCGATCAATATGGCGGCTGCCCTCGCCTTCCAGGGTGAGCGGGTTCTTCTCGTCGATCTCGATCCTCAAGGAAATGCCACGTCCGGGCTGGGTATCGATCGAGGAGCCATCGATATCTCCGTCTATGACGTACTCCTCAAGGAATCCTCGCTCGACGACGCCATTGAGCCTACATCGGTCCGCGATCTCTTCGTCATCCCGGCCACAATCGATCTTGCCGGTGCCGAGATCGAGCTCGTCTCACAGTTTTCACGTGAAACACGTCTCAAGAGCGCCCTTGCCGAATTGGAGCAGGATTTTGATGTGATCCTCGTCGACTGCCCACCTTCCCTGGGCCTGCTCACGGTGAATGCGCTGGTAGCGGCGGAAGAAGTGGTCATTCCGATTCAATGTGAGTACTACGCCCTGGAGGGAGTGAGTCAACTGCTCCGCAATGTCGAGTTGGTGCGGTCTAATCTCAACACCGACTTGAAGGTTGGTGGTGTCATCCTGACCATGTACGACGGGCGGACCAGACTATCCAAGGATGTCTCGGAGCAGGTGAGACAGCATTTTGGGGATCTCTGCTACCGCACCGTTATCCCCCGCTCCGTGCGACTCTCCGAAGCCCCGTCCCATGGTGAGCCCATCGAAGCTTTCGACCCGATGAGCCGTGGTGCCATCGCATATCGACATCTAGGCAAGGAATTCAGAGAACGCCACGGTCTCGAGTGAGGAGTCTCGACATGGCAACGAGGAAGAGTGGACTGGGTAGAGGGTTGGAGGCTTTGATACCGACCCAGGGGGCCGGTTCCACCACCGGTTATTCGAACATCCCCGTGGACACCATCAAGGCGAACCCTGATCAGCCACGTTCGCGTTTCGACGACGAGTCATTGACAGAACTGGCCAGTTCCATCGAGGAGGTTGGCGTCCTGCAGCCGATCATCGTCGAAGAGGGGGAGGGTGGCTTCACCCTGATCGCAGGTGAGCGTCGCTGGCGGGCGGCGAAGCGGGCAGGTCTCGCCAGCATCCCAGCTGTGATTCGAGAGAAGTCAGGGCAACACACCCTGGTCGAGGCGTTGGTCGAGAACGTGCAGCGAATGGACCTCACCCCACTGGAGGAGGCTCGGGCATACCAACAGCTCCTGGAAGAATATGGAATGACTCAGGAACAGGTTGCCAACAGAGTGGGCAAGTCCCGTCCGACCATCTCGAACACCATCAGACTCCTCCAGCTGCCTGATGGGGTGCAAGCCCTGGTCGAGGAGGGGCGGCTCTCCGGTGGGCACGCTCGTGCCCTCGTTGGCCTGGAGGACGCCAAATACGCGACCTATCTCGGGGAGAAAGCGGCAGCCGACGGCTGGAGTGTCCGACAGATCGAAGACGCGGTCCGGCTTCGCCGCGATATGGCGGAAGGAAACGACGCCGGGCCTGCCACGGTCAAGACCATACGTCCGATCGAGATAATCGAGCTCGAGAAGAGACTGGGCGACCGGCTCGGAGCACGGGTGAAGATCAACTATCGGAACCAGAAGGGGAAAGTCGAGATCCGGTTCTCATCCGTAGAAGAGCTCGAGAGGCTCTACCGCCTCATGGCGTCGGGCTGACCTCACCCATCGGTTCTGCCGTTGAGTGCTCGGCAAAGAAGTCGCGGAGACCGTCGGTGACGCTGGTGCCGATCTGACCGGAGAGCTCGGGAACACTGACAACGATGGCCGGGGCCCTGGTCTCTTTCAGCATTGCGTTCGCCCGCCCCTCGACATCCCCACCCGTTCTCTTGGCGATGTTGACAGCGAGTTTCTCTCCGACCTCAGATCTGCTGTGCTCCGAGGCGAAGTAGAACACGCAGTTGCGGTCCTCGGTGTCGAGTTGAAAGGCGACGATGATGTCGGCCCCCAAACGGTTGGCCCGCCGAGCCCGCACCCGTTCCGGCAGTTTCGACTCGACGGAGCGGCTCATCACGGGCAACCCTCCAAGCTCCTGGAGCTTCAGAGCGGCCGATGAGGCTGCTTCCCAAGCTGTTCGGCTCTCTTCGTCCGTTCGACATCCGGCGTCGAGATAGACCCGGGCGCCAGCGACCGTCGGCGGAAGCCGGCGCAACCACTCACGCTCTCTGATCGCCTCCCGGCCCTTCTTCATCTCACCCCTCGTCACCAGCTGGAGCTCGGTTACGACGGCCGGTCCAATCTTGCCGTCCTCGGCGAGAGCCCGATTGTGCTGGAACTCGAGGACGGCACGCTCGGTGTCAGGGCCGAAGATGCCGTCGATCTTTCCGGAGTCGAACCCGAGTGCGCTCAACCTCGACTGTGCTTCCGCTACGTCCTCGCCTCGCATCATGGGACGTCTCAAGAAGAGCAGACGGTCCCCGAAGCGATAGCCGGCCTCATATAGAGACCTCCACGTGTCCGGTCCCACGATGCCGTCGGCGTCAAGTCCCTTTGCTTTCTGAAATGCGACCACGGCAGCCACTGTCCCATCGCCGAACGTGCCTTGTGGATCCGGATCGGAGGGGTGGCCCAGCGCGGCAAGCCGGGCTTGGATGTCGCGAACGGCGGTGCCTTCGTCACCCAGGCGGTAAAGCCTCACAATGGACTACCCGATCGACCCACTCGTGGGCCGCCGGTCAAAGAAACTCGGATAGCTCCTGAACGATCTTGTGCTTCGGCGCTGCTCCGACGATGCGCTTCTTCTCTACGCCGTCTTTGAAGACGATCATCGTTGGGATGCTCATCACGTCGAAGCGAGATGGGGGAGAGGGGTTCTCGTCGATGTTCAGCTTGGCGATCGTGAGTGCGTCGGTCTCTTTGGAAATTTCTTCCAGAACAGGAGCGATCAGCCGGCATGGTCCACACCACTCGGCCCAAAAGTCGACGAGCACAGGCTTCTCCGAGCTGATTGCCTCGTCGAAGGTGCTCTCGTTGAGTTTGACTATTTCGGCCATTTGATCTCCTTGGTCCTTTTTCCAAAACTTGTGGGCGGAAAACGTCTATTCCTGCTCAGCCAACCACCGTTCGGCGTCGATGGCCGCCATGCAGCCGGTTCCTGCGGCCGTCACGGCCTGACGATAGACATGGTCGGCTACATCCCCGGCGGCAAAGACTCCTTCGATGGAGGTCCGGGTGGTCCCCGGCTCGACCACGACGTATCCATTCGCGTCGAGCTCCAGCTGACCCTTGACGATGTCGGTGTTTGGCTTGTGTCCGATTGCGACGAACACGCCATCGGTCTGGAACTCTCTTGTCTCACCGCTCACGGTGTCTTCCAGGGTGACCCCGGTCACCGTGCTGTCTCCGTGGATTGCCGTGACGACGGTGTTCCAGAGAACGTCGATCTTGTCGTGAGCCAGGGCGCGGTCCGCCATGATCTTCGAAGCCCTGAACTCGTCGCGTCGGTGGACAATCGTCACTTTCGAGGCGAACTTGGTAAGGAACAGAGCCTCTTCCATGGCAGTGTCGCCACCTCCGACCACGATGAGCTCTTGGTCACGAAAGAAGAAGCCGTCACACGTCGCGCACGCAGAGACCCCTTTGCCTAGGAGGAGATCTTCTCCTGGCACGCCCAGCCACTTCGCGCTGGCTCCCGTGGCCAGGATCACCGTGTCCGTTGTGTAGTGGTCGTCGGAAACGGATACGCGGAAAGGCCTCTCGGACAAGTCGACCGAAGTCACATCGACCGTCTGCATCCTTGTTCCGAAGCGAGCGGACTGCTCGCGGAATTTCTCCATCAACTCGGGGCCGAGGATCCCCTCCGGAAACCCCGGATAGTTCTCGACGTCGGTCGTGATCATCAACTGGCCACCCGAGACCGCACCTTCGAACATCAGAGGATCGAGGTCGGCGCGTGATGCATAGAGGGCAGCAGTATGCCCGGCCGGTCCCGACCCGATGATGATGACTTTCTCGTGACTCACTCTGACCTCTTGATCCACATGTAGACGCCTGCTCCTATGAGGACTGCCGCGAAGACGCCGAAGGCACCGGCCGTCGTCAAGGGGATCTCCAGTGCTCCAAAGATCGCCAGTATGAGGAACAGCACTGCAGTCAACGCGAAAGTGCCCGCGAGGATTCCCAGCCCGGTGAGCCGGATGCCCCGGTCGATGCGGTCGACCGTCATTGAGCGGATCTTCTTGGCCAGACCTTCTATGAGGTCGGCAAATTGAGCGGCGAGTTCCTCCATGGGTAGGGAGGTTAGTTTCCGTGGCGCCGAATCAGTCTTCGACGTGAACGACCGTGCAGGATTCCGGCTCGACGAAGCTGATCGGGGCCGTCGCGATGTCCTCGGCGGAGGGTATGACGATGAGGAGATCGGTCAGTGACTCATAGCCTTCGACCACTTGATGCTCGATGAGCCCTAGCTCGGTCAGGCATTCACTGACAGAGTCGCTCTTGGGCGAAGACAGGCCCTGAACGGCGTCATCCTCACTCCGGATCTCGCGAGCGATTTGGGCAAACGGGGTTTCGCTGTAGCGCTCGAATAGGGGGGACTGCTCGTCAGTGTCCGCAAGCGGAGCGAAGTCCTCCTCGGCTCCGTCGCCTCCTGCATCCGAGCTGGCTTGGGCGGTCGTTTCAGACGCTCCTTCCCCCAAGTCGCTGGCGATCTCATTGAACGTCTCGGCAACACTGTCACCGCCGATGATCCCGCCGTTGAGAACGCCAAACAGCCCGACGACGAGCACGAGAGCCGCGGCGGCCCCCAAGGCCCATGAGCGCCACCCGGAAAAGGCAGCGATCGATGCCGGCTGACGTCCCGAGCGGAGCTCCGTCCAGAGGTCACGGTGGAGCGCGGCGCGCTCATGCTCGGTCATCGCCGCGCTGCCCACCGCGTTCAGCTCCTCGATCATCGCCCTCTGCGCGTGAAACTCGGCGGCGCAAGTCTCACAAGACTCGACGAGGGCCCTGGCCCTGGAGTCGTCTTGGAGTGTGCCCCCTGCGTATTCGGCGATTAGGTCGAGATCGTGTCGGTGCATGTCTTTCTTTGATGCCTCAGCCGGCTGTTTGGTTCCCTAGTCGTTGTGCCATCTGGCGTCTACCGCGGAAGATTCGCGACTTGACCGTGCCCACGGGTACACCGAGGACCGCTGCAACCTCAGGCAGAGACATGCCCTCGATGTCGGAGAGCACGATCGCGGCTCGGAAGTCTTGCGGGAGCTCGTCGAGGGCTGCGCGCAGTTCGGGTCGGAGTGCAGCAGACTCCACCGCTTCCTCGGCGGAGGGGTCGGTGGGGTCGACGAAGTCAGGCAAGGGATCGGCTTTGCGGCGCTTTGCCTTACGCAGCTGGTCGTAGCAGGTGTTGACCGCGATTCTGTATATCCAGGTTCCCAAGGCTGCGTTCCCCTTGAACTGGGATGCCTTGCGGAAGACCGTGAGAAAGGTCTCTTGTGTCGAGTCGAGGGCCTTGTCGCGGTCCGCCATGATCCGGAGACACACAGAGAACACGCGGTCCTCATGTCTACGCATGATCTCATCGAATGCCTCACGGTCGCCCTCCACGACGCGTGCAATCAGTTCGGCGTCGGAGGGAGGGCTCATCACGGCTGCAATCGTAATTCCGAGAGCTCCGCGTAATACGTACCGTCGGTCTGTTGTGGAAGCTCCGTCAGCCAAACCATCCAATAACCACCGGTGCGGGCTGGGAGATCGACCGACGTCGTCCCCGCCGGGGCGCGACCGGCCGCCACCCTCGACCACGAGTCGATGTCCTCACTGAGGGTGGCCGCCCATCTGATCTCGAAGACGGTGCCTTCGGAGAAGCCAGTCAACTGGAGTTGCGATGGGATGCCATCGACCTGGGCCACCACCCCAACCCCCGGCTTGATCAATTGCATCGGGTCTTGATACCGCTCTGTTCGCCAGGTGGTGGAGAGGCTTCCGTCGGTGACGTTGGCGATGTCGCCGTCGTTTTCGCCACCCCCTCCGAAGGGGTCGAACGTCTGAATGGAGAGGATTTGCATGTCACCGACAGGCAGGGTCGTTGACGTCGTCTCAGCGGATGTGGCGCTCGTTCCTGTGATGGTTGTCGGGGTGGGGATGATGGGGTTGGTGGGCGTGCCGAAGAGTGCTCCCAGGCCCACCAGCCCGACAGCGAGCACGACGAGTGCCAGTGCGGCGTAGATGAGGCGTCGCGATGCTGAGGCAGGCTCGGGCTGGGGGCGGCGTGGAGTCGGGGCGGCGCTCAGGGCCTTCTCGAACTCGTCGGCGGTGTAGACGCCGGCTTGCCCGGAACGGAGGATCCGGTCGATGACGGGTGAGATCCCGTCGATCGACTCCGACGGGGGTGGTCCACCGGGTGGCTCTCCTGTGAGTGCGGTCTCCAGTGCAGAGGCGAGACCGCGAACGTCTCCCTCCTGATCACCGTGGAAGGGGCGGCCAAATCCCACCAACTTGGCGGCGTGGGCTTCGGAGTAGGTGATCGCGGAGAGATCGATCGATCCGTGGACGGCCCCTGCTTCGTGTAGCGCAGCCAAAGCACCGGCGAGCCCGGTGGCGTTCGGCAAGAACTCCTCGAGCTCTATGCCGGACGATGCTGCCACGCGATCTGCCAGGGTTGCCCCACCGGTCCACTCACCAACGGAGTAAGCCCCGCCTTCGATCATGTCGACGGCGAACACCTTGGCCAGGTGCGGGTGGTGCGCCTTGGCCGCTCCCGAGACGCTGGCCACGAACTGCTCCCTCCGCTCGGTGTCCGTATCGGGACCGAGTGATCGGATCAGGACCGGCCGATCCAGCGAAGTGTCGGTGGCGAGCCACTCTTCGATGTCTCCGTCCCTTCCGAGACGCATGTCGAGCCGGTAGCGGTCCGGGATCGCAGCGGGCATTGTGAAGCAGGCTATCGGTGGTTGCCGTCAACACGCAGAACCATTCGGGCGATACTCGCCATTGCCCGCTTCCCGTATCGTGACTCCTCGAGACGAAAGCAAATGTCAATCTTCGATACCCGAGAATCGCCAAAGGCGCACCCGCCCACCGGCTCCCGCGAGGAGGCCAGGCGCTTTCAGGAGCTCCAGGAGACCTTTCCCGAGATGTATCGCAGGATCTTCTCTGATCCCCGCGCCGAGCGCACCGTCGTGGTCGTGCCCTCGATGAGCCTCGACGAGGACGAGCTCAGGAAGATCGAAGGGGTAATCCACTACGAGGAGAGAATGCTGTGCCTGTTGATGTTGCTCCAACTGCCACGAACCCGACTGGTGTACGTCACCTCGATCCCCATCGGCCCCGACGTGATCGATTACTACCTTCACCTGCTCCCGGGGGTGCCGGCGGCCCATGCGCGCGAACGACTGAGCCTCGTGACGGTGGGCGACGAGTCCCTCCGACCGCTCTCGGCGAAGCTGCTCGACCGGCCCGAGATGATGTCGGAGATCGCCTCGTTGATCCGGGACCCGAAATCGACTCACCTGACTTGCTTCAACACAACACACCTCGAGCGGACTCTCGCCGTTCGGTGGGGCATCCCGGTTTATGGAGCGGACCCTGCGCTCACGCCTTTGGGGAACAAGTCGAACAGCCGATCAATCATGCGCCAGTCCGGGCTGGAGTTGCCCGAGGGGTACGAGGACCTGCGTGATCGCTCCGACATCATCGAGGCGATCGTCGCTCTTCATACCTCCCAGCCAGACCTGCAACGTGCCGTCGTCAAGCTCAACGAGGGCTTTTCCGGCGAGGGGAACGCAACCCTGGATATCGGGAAGCTCAAGGACGCCGTTTCCTTGGAGAGAGAAGCGGATCGACTGCTCACCGAGGAATTGCGATTCGAGGCCGCCGATGAGACGTGGGATACGTTCGAGTCGAAGTTCGCAGCGATGGGTGGCGTGGTCGAGTCTTTGATCGAGGGTCCAAACAAGACTTCGCCATCGGTGCAGATGAGGATCGACCCGTTGGGCGGCCTTCATGTTGTGTCGACGCATGACCAAGCGCTTGGCGGTCCGACGGGCCAGGTCTTTCTCGGCTGCAGCTTCCCAGCCCGCCCCGAGTATCGCCTCGACCTGCACGAAGCCGGTCTGGCCGTGGCGAAGACACTCAAGTCGAAAGGGGTCCTCGGCAGATTTGGCGTCGATTTCGTATCGGTGCCCGAAGGCGACCGCTGGCGCCACTATGCGATCGAGGTGAATCTGAGAAAAGGTGGCACGACCTTGCCATACCTGATGCTCGAGTTCCTCACTGGCGGCACCTATGACTCGGAGCTGGGCGAGTTTCGCACATCAGCGGGAGCAGTGAGGACGTACTTCGCCAGTGACAATGTGGTCTCTGAGAGCTTCAGAGGGAGTACCCCGGCTCAACTGATCGATGCTGCGATTTACGAGCGGATCCAATATCGGGCCAGCTCGCAGAAGGGCGTGGTGTTCCACCTGCTGGGTGCGGTGACCGATTACGGCAAGCTCGGCCTCGTCTCAATCGCCCTGAGCGACGTGGCAGCGTCCGCTCAGTACGACGATGCGGTCAAGCGGCTCAAGGATTCCCCGGCGCTGCACCAAGAATCCTGAATCAACGTCGAAAGCGGAGCACAAGTAGGTGCTTCCCTGTCGCTTGGAAGCCCGCCCTCTGATAGAGGCCGATGGCTCGCTCGTTGACAGGTCGCACGTTCAACACCATCACCGCGCATCCTCGTCCAAGTGCCCACGCCTTCGCTGCGTCGACCAGCGCTGCCCCCAGTCCCTGCCCGGCATGAGAGGGGCGGACCGCAATCCTCTGCAGGAAGCTCATACCTAGCTGGGCTCCGACAATTGCATATCCGAGAAGGCCCCGGTCCTCAGCGCGAACCTCGAGCACGGTCGATACCCGGGTGGCGGACAATGCTTCGGCGAGTCCCGTGGAGCCCATGTGCCAGAAGCTGTCGAAAGCTTCCCGGTCGACATCCTCCATCTCGACGAGATTCGGGTTCGTGGCTACCCCGACCGGGCCCATCTCAGCACGCGACGTGAGGGATGCCTCCATGATCTCCAGCCTCAGGTCGACCTCATACCCGCATCTTTGCCAGATCCCCGTCCCCGATGGGTAGAGGGCAGGGGAGAGGACGTCGCCCCCGGCGGTTGCCGACGTCCACTTCGATGCCGCATCGAGAAATGCGCTGTTTCCCCGCATCAGCCGAAGGGCGCCTACGTCGGTGAGTGGATTCCACGGGCGCGCTGACGCCCTGCCCCATCCCTTCGACAATCGGACACTCCCGGGCCAGGAGCCTTCGACCTGTAATTCGAATGGCACTTGTGGGAGAGTATGTGAATGCGCCTCATAGTTGCCAGCCACCCCTCCTCGGTTGAGCACGACACGAGCCGTAATCACCCGGAGCGACCACAGAGGGTGAACGCCGTCCTCCAAGGGCTGCAGGACTCGAGGCTGGAGATTGACAAGGTGCTCTCACCGGAGGTCGATCGGAAGCATCTCGAGCGCGTCCACGATGTCGATTACATCAACACCCTGGAAGCGTTCTGCTCCATGGGAGGGGGAGCGCTCGACATGGACACCATTGTCTCGAGCGAATCCTGGAAGGCGGCGTTGACCGCAGCCGGAGGGGTTGTAGCTGCCGCAGAGCGCCTGGAGGGCGAGACCGACGCCACAGCCTTCGTGGTGGCTCGCCCCCCCGGTCATCACGCCCTGAGCGACCGCGCCATGGGGTTCTGCATGTTCAACAATGTCGCTGTGGCCAATGGGATGCTCCGCAGCAAGGGACAGCGGGTGGCCATCGTCGACTGGGATGTCCATCACGGCAACGGCACCGAAGCAATGGTCAAGAACGACCCTGACGTTCTGTACGTGAGCCTCCACCAGAGTCCCTTCTATCCGTTCGAAGGGCTCATCACGTCGATGGACGAAGAGCCGAAGGGAACGACCCTCAACATTCCGATGGGAGAGGGGACTGCAGGGGATGTCTATCGAGAGGCATGGGGGAGCATCGTTCTGCCCGTCATCAGCCAGTTCGCCCCGGACTGGATACTGGTGAGCGCGGGATATGACGCCCATCGGGATGATCCCCTGGCGGGATTGAGGCTGATCTCTGACGACTACGGATGGATGGCTAGCGAGTTGGCTTCTGCCTTCCCGACCGAGCGCACCATCTTTGTCTTGGAGGGTGGCTACAACCTCGACGCGCTGCGTGACTCGGCGCGGGCGACGGTGGAGGGGGCCGCCGGCCTTTTCCAGGCCTCCGAGCCCCTCCAGTCACCCGAGGGGTCCTTCCGAGACCTCGACAGGGCGCGCAGCGTCGTGTCACGTCATTATCGACTCTGAGCAAATTGGGCCTCTCGGGCCACTCAACTTTTGCCGGATTTCGGCCGATACATCACGTTGCGTGGCCAAGTAGCACCGAGGGCGGCTGACCGCCGTCCGGCTTTGGAAGGTCTCGCCATGATTTCCCGGATTGGAAAGGGCAAATGACAACGAATATCGATGCTGTATTGCAGCAGGCGGTCGATGCCGGGGCGTCGGACGTCCACCTCAAGGTCGGCTCGGCCCCGGTGATCCGGGTCGAGGGGGAATTGAAGCGTCTCGACGGTTTCGAGCGTCTGACCCCTGCCGACACCAAATCGTACGCCGAGGAGATTCTCACCCCGCGGGCCGCCTCCGACTTCAAGGAGTCCGGGAGTGCCGACTTTGCCTACGGTCGCCATGAGCTCGGACGGTTTCGTGTAAATGCCTTTCGTCAGCGTGGATCGGTCTCTCTGGTGTTGAGACGGGTCATCCCGGGCACCCAGACATTCGCAGAACTGGGTGTGCCGAAGATCGTCGAGAAGCTGGTCAATGCCAAGTCGGGCCTCGTGCTCGTCACCGGGCCTTCGGGGTCAGGCAAGACAACGACCATGGCTTCGATGGTCGACTGGATAAACGCCAACAAGGCAGCAGCCATCGTCACCGTCGAGGATCCTATCGAGGTCCTTCACCCCGACAAGCGATCAGTGGTCGTGCAACGCGAGGTCGGGGTCGACACCGCGCATCCGTCGGAAGCGATTCGCAGCGCCATGCGGCATGACGTCGATGTCGTGATGATCAGCGAGATCGAAGATGTCGACACCGCCAGGGCCGCGGTCTCGGCTGCCGAGACAGGTCATCTGGTGATCAGCTCGATGCGAACCACCGACCCCGCGGACACTGTGCATCGAATCGTGTCGCTGTTTCAGGAGAGTGAGCAGAAGGTCATACGGGCGCAGCTCGCCGGCCAGATGAGCGCAATCCTGAGCCAGAGGATGATCGAGACCGTTGACGGGCGTCGTGTCCTGGCCTGTGAGGTCATGACCAACAACGAGCGGGTCTCGGAGTGGATCCTCAACCCGAACGAGCCGGGAAGCCTGGTCGAGATCATCAAGGAAAGCGGGTTCTTCGGCATGCAGACCTTCGACCAATCAGTTCTCGATCTGGTCGTGAAGCGGACCGTGGATCTACAAGCCGCCATCCCCAACGTTCGCAACGTGCACGAGTTCCGAGCCCGGGCCAACGAAGCCGGGATCGACCTCCACTAGACCTCTCCGCCGGGAAAACCGAGAAGGGGGAGCCTTCGACCCGCTCCCCCTTCTCCAAGGATTTGTGTATCCGAGTTCCTCGCGCCATCCCGATAACCTGAGAAGGTGATCCCCGACCGTCTCAAGTTCCTGGTTGATCCGCGAGGCGTTCCAGCCCAATTGGCCGGATTGTTCGCAGACGCAGACCGCAGCCTCTATTTGGTCGGTGGATCCGTGCGGGACGCCTTCCTTGGTCGACCCACCGAGGACCTCGACTTCACCACTGATGCGCGTCCCGATGAGATTCGCAAGATCATCGGGAAGTGGGCAGATTCGGTCCACGAGGTCGGGGCAGCGTTTGGGACCATCGCAGCGATCAAGGACTCGGTCGCAGTCGAGGTGACGACTTTCCGGGACGAGATCTATCGCGATGACTCCCGCAAGCCGCACGTGAGCTTCTCGGACTCGGTGGAGACAGACCTCTCACGGCGTGACTTCACCATCAACTCCGTCGCCGTGCACCTTCCTGACGTCACTGTCGTCGACCCGTTCGGCGGGCTGTCCGATCTCGGGCTTCAGATCTTGAAGACCCCGATGGATCCCGAGATCAGCTTCTCGGATGACCCGCTACGGATGCTGCGATTGTTCCGCTTCCAGGCGACATTGGGTTTCACTCCCGCTGACGAGACGCTGGACGCAGTGCGACGACTGTCGAACAGGCTCGAAATCGTGTCTGCCGAGAGAATCCGCGACGAGCTGTCGAAGCTCTTGCTCGCCCCAGAGCCGGGCCCGGCACTCGATGCGATGGTCGGTAGCGGGCTTGCCTCACACTTTCTGCCGGAGCTACCAGCACTCGCCATGGAACAGGACCCCGACCACAGGCACAAGGATGTCCTGGCCCATACGTTCGCCGTGGTTGACAAAGCTTCGCCCGATCTGACTCTTCGGCTGGCTGCGCTCATGCACGACATCGGCAAGCCGGCGACGAAGGAGATCGGCCCGGGCGGCGTCTCGTTTCATCATCATGAAGTGGTCGGCGCGCGGATGGCTCGCAAGCGTCTTCGAGCCCTGAAATACCCCAAGTCTGTCGTGGACGACGTGTCCGATCTCGTCTATCTCCATCTGCGGCCACATACGCTGAAGATGGGCTGGACCGACTCGGCTGTGCGCCGCTATGTCAGGGACGCCGGCGATCTGCTCGATCGATTGAACGAGCTCGTGAGATGTGATGTCACGACGGCGAACCCGCGTCGGGAGCGCGCCATCCAAAGGCGCATAGACGAGCTCGAGGAGCGGATAGAGATACTGGCAGAGCAGGAGGAGCTTTCGAGGCTTCGCCCCCCGGTCGACGGAAACGAGGTCATGGACCTGCTTGGGATCGATCCAGGTCCCAAGGTTGGAGAGATCATGGACATCCTCCTCGAAAAGAGAATCAACGACGGCCCGTACAGCAAAGAGGAAGCGTTCGAGATAGCGACGGAGTGGGCCGCAGAGCAAGGCCTTTGACGACTTCCGGTCGAGTAGCTTCAAGCCTCCAATGAACGAACGACCCGGTTTCGAAGAGGTGGCGGAGCTTCTTCGCGCCGCCGGAGCTGACAAGCTGCCCGGTCACCTAGATCTCGAGTTGGTCGAGATTGCTGAGGGCACCGCCGAGATGCGGTGTGAGCTCAAGCCGTTCCACAGCGCACCCAACGGGTATCTCCACGCCGCCTCGATCATCGCACTGGCGGACACGTGCGCCGGGTACGGCTGCGTGGGCAACTTCCCGGAAGGAGCTACCGGCTTCACAACCATCGAGCTGAAGACGAACTTCTTCGGGACGCTGATGGAGGGCGCCCTCCACGCCACCGCGAAGATGGTTCACGGTGGGAAGACCACTCAAGTGTGGGATGCCGAGGTGAAAGCTGAAGCAACGGGCAAGACCCTCGCTCTCTTTCGCTGCACTCAGCTCATCTTGTACCCGCGACCCTGATCGACTCGCCTATTGGAGGGGGCGGTAACCTCGGACGATGCGGTTCAACCCCAAGAAGAAGAGCCGGGTCAATGTGCTCGGAGTCCCGATGGCCTATGTGGAAGCCGGCAAGGGCGACCCCATCGTGTTCATCCATGGCAACCCGACGTCTTCATATCTCTGGCGCAAAGTCATCCCTGAGGTGGCCAAACTGGGTCGATGTGTCGCTCCCGACCTGATCGGGATGGGCGACTCGGCGAAGATCGGCACAGGGCCGAACACATATCGGTTTGTCGACCACCGGCAGTACCTGGAGGGCTTTCTCGACGTTCTCGACATCGAGCGCAACGTCACGCTTGTCGGGCATGATTGGGGCGGGCCGCTTGCCTTCGACTGGGGCCGCCGTCATCCCGATTCAGTGAAAGCGGTGGTGTACATGGAGACGATCGTCACGCCGATCGACTGGGATGACTGGCCCGATTCAGCAGTCCGCATCTTCAAAGGGATGCGCTCGGAGGCCGGTGAGGAGATGGTTCTCAACAAAAACGTGTTCGTGGAGCGGATCCTCCCGGGATCGGTGCTGGCCCCATTGTCAGACGAGACGATGGCCGAGTATCGGCGGCCATACACAGATCCGGGAGAGTCACGACGGCCGACTCTCACCTGGCCCCGGGAGATTCCGATTGAAGGCGAGCCCAGCGACGTCGACGAAATCGTGCGCCTCAACCAGAAGTGGCTGGAGTCGTCTTCGCTCCCGAAGCTCATGATCGATGCAGACCCGGGATCGATCATGACCGGTCGCATACGCGAAGTGGCCCGCACGTTCCCCAATCAGACTGAGGTCACCGTGAAAGGAAGCCACTTCGTCCAGGAGGACTCCGGACCCGAGATCGGGCAGGCCATAGCCGACTTCATTCGGGGTCTCTAGAGGACTGTCGCGGCTCTACGCTGACCGGCGTGATCCTTCTCGTCGTTCCTGCGGTCGTACTGGCTCTCATGAGCCTCGCTGCCTTCTTCGGTCGTTTCGTCTGGTGGCTCGATGTCCTGGCGAACTTCAGGGTCCAGTTCATGGTTGCTCTGCTCGTGATGGGCGGGGCGCTCCTCTTCTCCAGGTTCCGACGGACGGCCATGGCGATTCTCGCGGTCGCGGCAATCAATCTCGCTGTCATCGCACCCCTCTACCTCGGCTCGCCCGGCGAGGCGAGCCCGGATTCCCCTTCGGTCAGGGTGATGTCGTTCAATCTCCTCTCCAGCAATGAGCAGTATGGGGAGGTGGTCGACTACATCCGCGCCACCGATCCGGATGTCGTTCTGTTACACGAGTCGAGTCGGCCATGGGAGACGGCTATGGAGTCTTCGGGCCTCGGGTACGAAGTGACCAGGGCGCGTTCCGAGGACCTGATCTTCGGAACGCTCGTCATGACAAAGGGCAGCGCCGGGGTGCTGTCATACGGGTTCGCCGAGGGAGATCCAAGAGCGGTGGAGGTCACAACCGTCGTCGCGGGGTGGGAGACACCGATCACCATCCTCTCGACTCATCCTCTTGCTCCGACCGACGCCGAGAGAGCCGCCCTGCGAGACGCGCAACTCGAGTTCGCCGCGGAGTGGGCGTCAGGCCAGACAGGGCCGTTCATCGTGGCCGGTGACATGAACGCAACCCCTTGGTCCTGGCCTTTCCGCAATCTCGTGGCGACGGGTGATCTGCGGAACTCACAGATCGGATTCGGGGTGCAGCCCACCTTCGCGGCGTCCTCCAACCCGTTCTTTCGCGTGCCGATCGATCATCTCCTCCACAGCGAGCAGCTGCGGGTGAGGGAGCGTTGGCTGGGGCCGCCAATGGGGTCGGACCACTTTCCGCTACTCGTCGACCTCGAGCTCGTCGACAGTGGGTCGAGCTGAGAATCAGTCGAGATCGCGCAGTAACGTGACCGCCATGTCAGACCGTTTCGCAGCGCGCCGCAGCCGGATTGCGGAGTCCATCGGTGAGGACGGAATAGCCGTGATCCCGGCAGCCGTCGAGCAGATCCGCAATGACGACGTTCCGCACGACTTCCGACAGGACTCGACCTTTTTCTATCTGACTGGCTTCATCGAGCCGGACGCCGTGGCCGTTCTGACCCCGGGTCACAGTGATGGCGACTACACCCTCTTCGTCAGGGCCCGCGACCCCGAGATGGAGGCATGGAATGGATACAGGGCGGGGGTCGAAGGGGCCAAAGAGACCTACGGCGCCGACGCCGCCTATCCGATCGGCGAGCTTGACGAGGTTCTCACCAGGCTGATGATTGGCCGCGAGGTTCTCTGGTATCGAACTGGCAACGACAAACAGGACGACCGGATGACAGCGCTGATCTCAAAGGCGCGCAGTCACAGGTCCAGATACGGCGGCTCGGTGCCGTCGACGGTGAAAGACATCTCTGTGCCTCTGGACGAGATGAGGCTCGTGAAGTCACAAGAGGAGAGGGCCAGCCTCGAGGCGGCTTGTCGACTTTCGGCACAAGGGCACAGCGAGGCGATGCGTTTCGCCCGCCCCGGTCTCTACGAATACCAGGTGCAGGCAGCGATGGAGTACGGCTGGCGGATGGGTGGGTCGAAACGAAACGGGTACGGGTCGATCGTCGCCTCAGGAGCCAATGCATGCATATTGCACTACGTGGAGAACGACGATCTGATCGAGGACGGAGATCTGATCCTCATCGATGCCGCAGCCGAAGTCGACGGTTACTCGGCGGACATAACGAGAACCTTCCCGGCCAGCGGCAAGTTCACCGCCCCCCAACGCGCCCTCTATGAGCTCGTGCTCGAGGCGGAGAAGCTCGGGATAGAGATGTCTGAGCCGGGCTCCAGCATGAGGGCCATCCACGATGCAGCGGTCCGCACCCTGACCGAAGGCATGGTCGAGTTGGGCCTGTTGCCAATGGCGGTCGAAGACTCGCTTGCGATGCACCACTACAAAGAGTTCTACTTCCACGGAACCGGGCACTGGCTCGGCATGGACGTGCATGACGCCGGCATGTATCGCAAAGACGGAAAGCCGAGGCCACTGGAGCCCGGGATGGCCTTCACGGTCGAGCCAGGCATCTACGTGGCACCTGGCAAGAAGGAGATAGAGCTGACTCTGCTCGAGTATGACCCCGATGAGTGGGTGGAGCGGAGAATCCTCGAAGGGAGAGCGTCGGCTCTCGCCAAGGAGCAGGAGGCGAGAGAAAGTGCCGAGAAGATCACTCACACCGTCCCCGAAGAGTTTCTCGGTCTCGGGCTGAGGATCGAGGACGACATAATCATCACGAGCGATGGGTGCGACAACCTGACCTCCGGGGTGCCGAAAGAGGTCGACGAGGTCGAGGCAATGTGCGCCGAGTCTCCGACCCTCCCGGCCTAGAGCCCTTTCCTAGACAGCCGCAGCAGGGATGGCGTATTGGAGGACTGCGAGGAAGTGGAGGAAGCTGGCCGCCACGACCAGGACGTGGAATAGCTCGTGATATGAGAATGTGCGGGGGAAGAGCCGCGGGCGCTTTGAAAGGAAGACGATCACACCGCCCGTGTAGCACAGTCCGCCTAGGGCCAACAGGATCACGGCCCCCGCTCCGAGTTGCCGGTAGAACTCCGGCATCCAGATGAGGGCTGACCAGCCCATCAGGAGCTGAATCGTCACCGAGAGCCATGTGGCTGTCTTCGGCAAAGCGGCCTTGAGGACTATCCCCACGATCGCGAAGCCCCACAAGGTGCCCAGAGCAATGGGGAGGGGAGGCCCTTGGAGAGAGGCGATGGCGATGGGTGTGAATGTCCCTGCCACGACGAGGAAGATCATCGAGTGGTCGAGCCGTTGCATTCGGACCTTCCAGGCGCTGCCCCAGGGTATCGAGTGGTACAGCGACGAGGTCGTGTACATGAGGATCAGTGATGCCCCGAAGACAATCGCGCCCAACGTGGCGCCCGGGACTCCCTTTGCGGCCACGAGGAGGACGACCAAACCGACCAGGCTGGCGACGGCTGCACCCCCGTGGAGAAAACCCCGGATCGGATTCTGCATCCGGCCCAGAGTGATGCGCTCCATGGCTTTCAGCATAACCCCAGGTCCGGGTGAACAAACAGGCTTCTGCAACTAGCCACCACACAGCGTTGCAGTACCATTTGAGGCAATGGCACTGGGGCTCCTCTACCGGATCTACGAGCGAAACCTGCTTCAAGGCCTCGACAAGGACCGGTTTCCACGACATATCGGGATCGTTCTCGACGGCCATCGTCGGTACGCCCGGGAGGAGGGCCTTTCCAGCTACACCGAATCGTATCGAGTGGGCATGGCGCGCTTCGAGGAGTTTCTCGGCTGGGCCAATGAGCTCGAGATCCCGGCAGTGACTGCTTGGGTCCTGTCACGGGAGAACCTGGCCCGCCCGGCCGAGGAGCTGGAGCCGTATTTCGACGTGCTTGTCGAGTTGTTCGGTCGTCTCCCCGAGGAGTGCGCGGAATTCGACATGGGAATTCGCTTCATCGGAAGCCTCGACCTGCTGCCCGATCGGCTGGTCGCCGCAGCCAAGGCCGCCGAGGAAGCCCAGCCCTCCGGCGCACGACGACTCAACATCGCCATGGGATACGGTGGCCGTCAGGAGATCGTGGATGCGGCGCGCGATCTGGTAGAGAAGCTGATGACCGAGACAACCGACCCGGCTGCCGTTGCAGCGCGGATAGACGCCGAGGCGCTCGCCGCCCACATGTACAGCTCGGACCTACCCGATCCTGATCTCCTCATCAGAACTTCGGGCGAGTCACGTCTCTCGGGCTTTCTGCTCTGGCAGTCGGCGTACGCCGAGTTCGTGTTCGTCGACGTGAACTGGCCTGCCTTCCGTCGCGTCGACTTCCTCCGCGCTCTGCGCGACTTCACCACCAGGAGCCGGCGCTACGGGAAGTGAGATGAAGGTAACGATCTGCCAGCTTCCGGATCGTCCGGACGACTTCGAACGAGCCTGGGCCGCCCTGTGTTCGCACGCCAGTGGCTCCGATGTCGTCGTGCTGCCGGAGCTGCCCTTTCACCCGTGGATCGCCTGGACCAAGGACTACGACGCTGGAACCTGGAACGACGCGGTGGCCTCACACGAGAAGTGGATCTCGAGACTCTCCGAGCTCGGCGCCGGCTCGGTGGCCGGCTCGTCTCCCGTCAACGTTGTTCAGGGTGCGCGTCACAACCGGGCATTTGTCTGGGAAGCCGGAACGGCCGAGTTTGGTCACGACAAGTACTACCTGCCGGAGGAGCCCGGGTTCTGGGAGGCGAGCTGGTATCAGCGTGGCGACGGAATGTTCGAGGCAATGAAACTGGCCGGACACGACGTCGGGTTCCTTCTGTGCACGGAGATGTGGTTCACCGACCGCGCCCGACAGTACGCACGCCAGGGCATCCGTCTCCTGCTCACGCCGAGAGTCACCGAAGCTACGACCGCGGACAAGTGGATCGCCGGCGGAAGGGCGGCCGCAGTGATGTCCGGGGCGTTCTCGATCTCCTCGAACAGGAGCGGGTCCAACAACGGCGTTGACTTCGGAGGTGTCGGATGGGTGATAGATCCGGACGGGTCCGTCCTGGCCACGACGTCTCAGGAGGAGCCTTTCGTCACCGTCGAGATCGATCCGACTGAGGCCGATCGGGCCAAGGAGACGTATCCGAGGTACGTCCCTGAGTAGGGTCCGCCACCCAGGCTCGAGAGAAAGGCGCCGCCATGGCTGACCAGAAGAGCCTGCTTAAGTCCTTGAAGACGT
>ERZ869936.1001-NODE-1001-length-22391-cov-5.165562_pt1 | contig 22391 bp, 22 predicted proteins | sample MGYA00520876_ERZ869936 | MGnify/ENA primary metagenome ERZ869936 (study PRJEB32218, sample SAMN09650985) | biofilter metagenome | isolation source: enrty point of leading RO module | place: Saudi Arabia: Thuwal, RO plant located on Red Sea | collected 2016-02-17 ...
TCCACCCGCGACATCCGGACCGGCGATCTCGACCCCGGGTAGTTGCATCCTGACCATATGCGCGATCTGCGTCTTGTCGGCGTGTCCGACGCCGACGACCGCCTTCTTGATCGCGTTGGGCGCGTACTCGCCCACGTCGATGCCCGCGCGCGCCGGCACCAGCATCGCGATCCCTCGCGCCTGGCCCAGCTTCAGCGTCGCCGCGCCGTCCTTGTTGACGAAGGTCTGCTCCACCGCCGCGGCGTCCGGCGAAAACCGGTCCCAGATACCGCTCAGCTCTTCGAACAGAACCGCCAGCCGGGGTCCGATGGCGCCCGTGCCGGTCTTGCAGATGCCGTTCGCCACATGGGAAAGCCGCGATCCCGACAGCTCCACGATGCCCCATCCAAGGGCCCTCAGCCCCGGGTCCAGCCCCATCACGCGCATCGCGATCCCTGCTCTTGTTGCTTTTCAGGCACGGTTAGCACGAAACGCGAACATTCGCCAAGTGTTTAGCGAAATGTCGGTTTCGGACCGCCCGCCGCAAAGGCGCCGCACATCCGGTCCGAATCCGTCGTTTCCAGGCTTGGAACCGACATTTCCGACAGGGGATTTTCTCTTCTTTCAAAGGCGGTTAGGTTCAAAAACGACCTATGCGCGAATTGCATACGAGGCATGCGCCAACGCGGCTTGTCCGCGCGAATTGCCCAATTTATGTGCCGCCCGTCAACGCACGTATTTTATGAAGGCGAACCCGAAATGGCTCTTATCGATCTGGGCCGCACCCGCGGCCATACCTCCTCCCTCGCGGACCAGATCCGTCATCGTCTCGTGACCCTGTTCGGCGCGATCGCCGACTGGAACGACACGCGCCGGACCCGCAACGTCCTGTCGCAGCTGTCCTCGCACGAGCTGGACGACATCGGCCTGACCCGTGGCGATATCGACGCCATCGTGCGCCAGCGCCGCTACTGATCCGCTTTCGATCGGTCGAAAAGAGAACGGCCGTGTCCTTGTGGGGACACGGCCGTTTTCTGTGCGACCTGAAAGGACTGCCGGCCGTCACCGGCGGAAGGACTATCGCACGAGGGAAACCACCTGGGACGAGATCCAGACCGTGATCGGGTCGGCCACCATGAAGAACGCGCCGGCCTTCTCGACCGCCGTGCCGGCGGCCAGGGCATCGATGCGGCTCTGATAGGCCGCTGCACCGATCTGAGCATGCAGGAACGCCTTGAACAGCATCATGACGATGACGACCATGGCCAGCCCGCGAAGCATGCCGCGGTTGCTGCGGCGCCGCGGCTTGGCGACGACAAGACCGTCACTGTTCACCGCCGTCACATAACCCTGCGACAACTTCGAATGCCGCCGGCTGATGCGGCGCATCCTGCGCTCGAATTCATCGAACTGCGAAGCAGACATCGGCAGACTCCTCACTCGCGGATCCCGGATTCCCGTTCAGGAAACAATACGTCGGAATATGGCAGCAATAAGGCGTAACTGACGGAAAAGACTTGGTTTCGCAATAATTCAGGTCGATTTGACCAGCATTAGCGTTGTCCAGTCGACAATCTCTTCCCTTTGAACCGGATTGAAGCCGGCGGCGGCGTAAACAGTCTCCACCTCGTCGGCCTGCTCGTTCAGGATGCCGCTCAAGATCAGATGACCGCCCGGGCGCAGCGTGCGCGCCATATCGGGGGCCAGCGCGATCAGGGGGCCCATCAGGATGTTGGCGAAGACCAGATCGAACGCCGCCTCGCCGCTCAGATCGGGATGATCGAACCCCGCGGCCTCGACACAATCGACCCGGTCGGCCAGTCCGTTCGCCGCCAGGTTCGCCACGGCCACCTCGACCGCGACGGCGTCGATGTCCGAGGCAATGACTTCCGCATCGAACACGCGCGCCGCCGCCATGGCCAGAACCGCCGTTCCGCAGCCGATATCGGCCACGCGCGCAGGCCGCACACCGTCTTCGACCAGACGATCCAGCGCCCTGAGACATCCCAGCGTCGTGCCGTGATGCCCGGTACCAAAGGCCATCGCCGCCTCGATCTGCAGTGCGATGCGCCCCTTCGGCACGCGGTCGGCGTCATGGCTGCCGAAGACAAAGAAGCGTCCGGCTTCCACGGGCGACAATTCCCGCCGCACATGGGCCACCCAGTCGGTTTCGGGCAGTTCCGAGACCACGAAATCGGACGCGCCGTGCGAGGCCGCCAGAAGTGCCAGCGCAATCTCGTCCGGTGCCTCTGTGAAATAGCCGCCGACCTCCCACGTATCGCTGCCGTCCTCGATCTCGAAGACACCGACACCCGATGGCGCGGGTTCCAAGGCCTCCATCGCAGCGCCCAGGGCTTCTGCATCAGGTTTGCCGACCAGTGTCGTCAACGCGGTCCATGTTGTCATGGGCGAAGCGCCTACGCGGGCGGGCAGGGGGCGTCAATGCCCCTTCTTTCTGGTCGAAATACGGCAGGTGTGGGGGACAGCGTCCCCCACAAGGATCGCCGACACCGTCGGCGAGACCTCAGACAGTGGCGCCGGTACCGATCGGGCAGGTCACGCCGGTGCCGCCGATCCCGCAGTAGCCGTTCGGATTCTTGGCCAGGTATTGCTGGTGATAATCCTCGGCGAAGTAGAAGTCCGGCGCGTTCCGGATTTCGGTCGTGATCGCGCCAAAGCCACGTTCGGCCAGGCGTGGCGCGAACATCTCGCGGCTTGCTTCGGCGGCGGTCTTCTGCGCCTCGCTGAAGGTATAGATGCCCGAGCGGTACTGCGTGCCGACATCGTTGCCCTGCCGCATCCCCTGCGTCGGATCGTGTCCTTCCCAGAACACCTTCAACAGATCGTCATAGGAAATCACCGCCGGGTCGTAGACGACGCGCACGACCTCATTGTGCCCGGTTCGCCCCGTGCAGACTTCCTGGTAGGTCGGGTTCGGCGTCATGCCCGCCGCATAGCCGACCATCGTCAGCCAGACGCCGTCCAGCTTCCAGAACATCCGCTCGACGCCCCAGAAACACCCCATGCCGAACATGGCGACCTCCATGCCCTCCGGTACCTCCAGCGTCAGCGGTCGGCCCGTGACGAAATGCGTCTCGGCGGTCGGTATCGGCTCGGCGCGGCCCGGCAGCGCGTTCTCGGGCGCCACCAACTCGGACTTCTTCCTCAGGATATTGAACATGCCATCTCCTATGCGGTCTCATGAGGAGATATAGGCGCGAAGGCTCCGGTCTTCTACTCCGCCGGCGCGGGCAGTCCCCGCGAGAACACGGTCTCGTGACCCGGCGCCGGGTGGCGCGGTATCATCAGGGCCAGCGCAAGCGAGGTCGCCGCCATGCCGGCGGCCAGGGCAAAGACGCCGCCCGGCGAGACGATCCACAGATAGCCCAGCCCCGCCGGCAGGAACACCGCGGCGATATGGTTGATCGTGAAGGCCACCGCAGCGGTCGGCGCGATGTCGCCCGGATCGGCGATCTTCTGGAAATAGGTCTTCAGCGCGAAGGCCAGCGCAAAGAACAGGTGATCCAGGACGTAAAGTGCCGCCGCCAGAACGACGCCCCAACCGAAATAGTAGATTCCGCCATAGGCCAGAAACACGCAGACCAGACCGACGTATTCGAAAGCCAGGGCGTTCCGCTCGCCAAACCGCGCCACGGCGCCGCCCATCAACGGCGCGAAGATCATGTTGGCGAGAAAGTTGATCAGGAACAGCGCGGTCACCTCGTGCACCTCGAAACCGAAGCGCTCGACCATCATGAAGGCGGCGAAGACGACGAAGACTTGCCGCCGCGCGCCGGACATGAATTGCAACGCATAGTACAGCCAGTAGCGGCGGCGCAGGATGAATTTCTTCAACTGCGGGTTCGGTGCCTCGAACTGCGGGAAGGCGATCATGCAATAGATCGCGATCGCCGCGCAGGCCCCGCCCGAGATCAGGTAGACGGTGTTGTAGGACAGATCGAAGACGTCCCAGGTCGCCACCAGCAGGCCGTAGGACAAAAGCGACGCACCCGACCCGATGGCGACGATCCAACCCAGAAGGCGCGGCGCATCGCGCTTGGGCAGCCATTGCAGTTGCAGGGACTGGTTGACGGTCTCGAAGTAATGAAACCCTATGGAGGAGATCAACGTGACCATCAGGATGCCGCCCAGCGACGGGAACCACGCGGTCACCGCCGTCGGCGATGCCAGCATCAGAAGCGAGATCAGGCCCAGCACCTGCTCGCGCATGAAGATGATGATCGCGATGACGCCCACGGCCAGGAAGCCGGGAATCTCGCGCACCGTGTGCAGCCAGCCGATTTCGACGCCGGTGAACCCGGCGCGCTCGATCACGAAGTTGTTCAGAAGCGCGGACCACGTCGCGAATGCCAGCGGCATCGCCGCCGCCATCAGGAACAGCAGCGTCGTCGGGCGGCGCCAGAACGGAAAGCCCCGCGCTTCGTCAAGATCCACGATCCGCATAACCGCGCTTTACGCCTGTCGATCACCCTTGGCCAGCCAAGACGTGGTCAGGTACCGGCCAGTTCCCTCACGCGCGCCCACAATTCGGGAGCAACCGAGACGCGCGTCATCGGCTCGCGGCGACTGCCCGGGATGCGCACGCCCGGATCCTCGGCCACGGCGTCCGCCAGACGTGCAAAGCGTTCGCTCAGGCTGTCGGCATGGGCGGTGGGGTCGATCAGGATGTAGAACTGTCCCAGATCGTGCGGCGGCCCCTCCGCCAGCTTCAGCGCCTTCACATCCACCGAGTTGACCGAACCGGTGAGGCCTGCGGCCAGGACTTCGACCAGAAGCCCCAATGCCCAGCCCTTGTAGCCCGCCGCGCCGACAAGCGATCCGGCCAGCGCCGCCTCGGGATCCGTGGTCGGATTGCCCTCGCGGTCCACGGCCCAGCCCAGCGGGATCGTCTCGCCGGCCGCCTTGGCCATGGTGATCTTGCCCAAAGCCACGGCGGCGGTCGAGAAATCGGCGTGCATGCGGGGTCCGTCGGGGCCGGGGATGGTGAACGCGATGGGATTCGTGCCGAGGACGGGTCGTTTCCCACCCGGACCCGAGACAATCGCCGAGGCGTTCGTCGCGCCGATGCCGATCAGCCCGTGCCCGGCGATCTGTTCGGTGAAGTATCCCAAAGAGGTGCAGGTGTGCGAATGCGCCACCGCCAAACTGGCGATCCCGTTCTGCCGCGCGGCTTCTACCGCCGTTGGCAGCGCGCGGGCGAAGGCCGGTTGCGCGAAACCGAAACACGCGTCGACGGTGACCGCGCCGGGCCGGGGCCGGGTGACCAGCGGCTCCACGGTGCCGTCGACGCGGCCCGAGGCCAGTTGGACGCAATAGCTTTCCAGATAGTAGAGCCCGCAGATGATGTTTCCCATCGCTTCGGCCCGCGCGACCGCATGTGCGACCGAGGCCGCCTGCTCGGGTCCCGCACCATGTTCGCGCAGTGCGCGTTCGGACAGCGTTTCGATCTCGTCTATGGTCACGTCCATGCTTCGGCGTCCTTTCTCAATCTGCCTGAGCGGGGCCCGCGCCTCGAGCCCGCGACCCTTCGGATTCGGGCACCATCGTCGCATCCGCCAATGCCTGAAGCCGCGCCCAGCTTTCGGCGGGAACCCTGCGCGATCCGATATCGGGCTGCCGCGGCGCACCGATTTCCTCGCATCGAGAAACTCGGATGTCGTTTGCCATCGCAGGCCAGTCCTCGGCTTTCGCCGCAACAGAAATACCGCCACCCGAACAGGTCAGACGGACCCCCGGCCATGCGACCATGAACCTGGCGGAGAGCCGCCGCGCGGCAAGTGCAATCGGAGCCGCCAGCAGAAGGGGAGCGGCTGTGGCGTCCAGCCGCACATCCTCGCCCGCGGCGATCCGGTGCGCGCGATCCGAAACTCGTGCCATCGCGGCGATCCCGCAGGCCGCCGGGCCATTGCACCCGGCGCATGCGCAGGCCCTTGGCGTGTCGAACAGCCTTGCCAGAACCGCCACCCCCGGCAGCCCATGCGCCTCCAGAAGCCTCACCGCCATCCCCGCCTCTTCGGCCAGCCCCCATGGGCACCCGGCTCCGCGCGCGGCCTTGACGGCGGTCGCGCCAATCTCGGCCAGGGTGCGGGAGACGTCGGCGTCACTCACGTGACCGTCTCCGGAAGACGGTCAAGCGCTGGATAGATCCAGTCGTCCTCGGGCATGTCCGCCAGTTCGTGCGGAAATGGCGCGTTCTGGTACATCGTGATCTGGATCCACCTGTCCGAGCGCGGATCGAACCGGGTCGCGCCAAAGAATGCCAGCTTGGAACGAAACATGTCGATGGGCCGGATGTGCGCCGACAGCAGGTTGTCCCGGATCTCGGCATAGGGTGCGGCCAGGGCCAGTTGCACCCGACGCACGATGCGGCGGTGCTCCGGATGATCGGCAAGGAAATCCGCGACGTCCTTAGCCTCGTCGCTCTCCAAATCCCGCGCCAGGGTTATGGCGGCGCGCGCCACGTCCAGAGGTGATTCCAGTTCGGCGCCCGGCTCATCGTACCTGTCGCCAAGTCTGGGTTCCGCCTTGGCCGCCGAGACATACCAGAACCGTGCCGTCTCGGTGGGATCAGCGAAATCCGTTCTCATCGCCCAGCCATGCGTGTCGCGCAGAGTGCGGCGTAACCGGTCCAGTGGCCAGCTTCCGTCGATGGCGAACGAAGCCTCCTCGTCGGTGCTCATGGCGTCTGCCAGATCGTCCACCAGGTCCCCGTAGGGCTCGAGCATGAGCGACATCAGCAGTTCCTGGCCCTCCATCGACAGATTGTCCGCGCCCCAGCGCGCCAGTTCGTTCCAGGGCCTGGTCCGGGCCCATCCGATCGCGGCGTGAGCGGCCAGCCGGTCGAGGTCGGCCCCGACAGTACCGGTCTTGGCCTGCGCGCGGGCGCGCGCAAGCATGTCGTGAAAGATGTTCTTCTCTTCTTCGGTAGCAGAGGGCAGGGCACGCACGCGCGCGAAGGCCGTTTCCCGCGCGTTGATCCAGGCATTCAGCAGGGCAGGGTGGTTTACCAGGAACGGCGCCATACCCAGCCCGGTCGAATTTCCGATCCCGAAGCGCCGCCGTATGGCCGGGTCCAGAACCGCCGCGCGCGATCCGCCCCGTGTCCGCGCCATATGCTCGATCAGATCCAGCACAAAAGCGCGGATCAGCCACACGGTCAGCATCTCGGCCCGGAAGGGGCCGCTCATGACCTCACGGTCCCGCAATGCCGCATGGTCGGCCGCGCCGAATTTGCCCGAGCCGTAGACGGCGGTCGTGCGCATCAGGTAGCCCACTTCCTCGACACGCGCCGCATCGGGCTGTTCCCCACGCGACAGACATTCCAGCACGTGATCCCACAGCCGGACCGAGCGGTTCGCGCGTGACAGCACCAATTCCCGGTCCGACACCCGACCGGCCTCCTGCAAGGGAACCTGATCGGCCAAGCGCGCGATGTCCGACGCCTCGGGCATCCCGTCGAACAGCGTGAACGTCGCGTCCCAGCGTTCCGCAATCACGCGATCCGACCGCATCTCGTCCGGCAGATCATGGGCGAAGGCCACCAGCGAGTAGGTGCGCCGTGGCCCGGTCGCGCGATAGACCGCGTGGCCGACACCCTGGCCGTCCACCTTCCAGACAGGACGGTCGAAGCGCCAGCCTTCGCGTCGCAGCTTCCGCAGCAGGACGCGCATGAAACTGAGGCGTGTCTGGTGCGACGCGCCCAGCCGTTCCAGCCGCATCACGGTTTCGGGGGGGCGCAAGCCGGTCATGCCCGACCGAAGCTCGCCTCGAAAAACCGAAGCCAATTGCCACCCATGATGCCGTCCACCTCTTCGGCATCGAACCCGACGGCGGCCAGCCCCGCGCCCAGACCGGGAAAATCGCGGTTGTCGCGGAACCACTTCGGCTGCGGCGGAAAGCCGGGTGCGGCGGCCGAGCCCTCGCCGTAATCCACGTTCTTCGTCCACCGCCCGACCCGCATCCACTCGACCACGCTGTCCGGCTGGTCCTGGCACAGATCGCTTCCGATCCCCAGTCTCTCGGATCCCATCAACTCGGCAGTTCGCGCGATCATCTCGCAGAAGTCCTGAAGTGTGCAGTCCGACCCACCCCTCAGATGGTGCGGGTACATCGAGAAGCCCAGCATACCCCCCGAATGGGCCAGCGCGCGCAACACCGTCTCGGACTTGTTCCGTCGCGCCGCATGCCAGGTGGCGGGATTGGCGTGCGAGATCGTGATCGGCCGCGACGAGTGTTCGATGGCCTCCAACGTCGAGCGCTCCGCCGAATGGCTCATGTCCACGACTAGGCCGACACGGTTCATCTCGCGCACCACCTCGCGCCCCATTCGGGTCAGGCCGGGGTCGTCGACTTCGTAGCAGCCGGTCGCCAGCAGGGACTGGTTGTTATAGCTGAGCTGCATGAAGCGGACGCCCAGCGTGTGGCAGATCTCGACCAGTCCGATGTCATCTTCGATCGGCGCGGGCGTTTGCAGACCGAAGACGATGGCCGTCCGCCCATCGGCCTTGGCGTGGCGCACATCCTGGGCGTCACGGGCAGGGACGATCAGGTCCGGATGGGCCTCGAACCGCCGATTCCAAGCCTCGATGTTCGCCACCATTTCGCGAAAATTTTCGTGATAGGCGATGGTGACGTGCACGGCGTCCAGGCCTCCCTCGCGCATCTGGCGAAAGACCTTTTCGGACCAGTTCGCGTACTGAAGCCCGTCGATCCGAATCGCTTCTGCCACAAATCCTCCCGGTCGTTTTGACGAAACGCGTGGGACATACTGGTCGGATCGGCCCCATGCGGCAACGCATTTCCTTGCAAACACGCCGGCCCCCACCGGTCTTGCACGGATGCGACGCACCGCGCGGCATTTGCGCATTCGGAACGCAACTTCCAATCTGGTCTTCCTGCCGAAGTCCTCCTAGACTTGCGCCATTCCCGGTAGAAAAGCAGGGAAGGAAGGTTCACATCATGCAGTATTTGAGAGCATCGGACGCGGCTGAAGCTGTCCGTCACCTGGCGGATGCCGGCGGCAAGGGATACGTCCTGGCCGGCGGCACCGACTTGCTTGTCCAGATGAAATCGCGCCGGATCGACCCTGGCCTTGTCGTCGACATCAAGGCGCTTCCGGGCACCATGGAAATCGTGCGCGACGGCGGCGGCTATCGGATCGGCGCGGGCGTTCCCGGCGCAGCCTTGGGGGAAGACGCGGACTTCGTCGCGGATTGGCCCGGCGTGGCCGAGGCCGCGCAACTGATCGGCTCGACACAGATTCAGGGCCGGGCCACGATGGTGGGCAATCTCTGCAACGCCTCGCCGGCCGCCGACACCGTGCCCGCGCTGATGGCGGCGGATGCGGTCGCGCTCATCGAAGGCCCCGACGGCCAGCGCAAGGTCAAGGTGGCGGACATTCCCGCAGGACCGGGCAAGACAACCCTGAAAGTGGGCGAGTTCGTCTTGGCGGTCTTGCTGCCCGAACGTCCGGCACTCGCATCGGATGCCTATTTGCGGTTTATCCCGCGCACCGAGATGGATATCGCGGTCGCCTCTGCGGCGGTCAGCCTGACGCTGGACGAAGACGGCACGGTGACGGCGGCACGCGTCGCGTTGGGCGCCGTGGCCGCGATGGCCTACCTTGACGCGAAGGCCGCCGAACGGCTGGTCGGAACGAAGCTCGAGGACGACGTGCTGGCGGATGTCGCCCAGATTTGTGCGGCGTCCTGCTCGCCCATCGACGACAAGCGCGGCACGGTGGCCTACCGCCGCGAGGTGGTGGGCGTCCTGGCCAAACGTGCGGCGCGCCTGGCCTATGCGCGCGCGAAGGAGAGAACATGACGGGAATTCTGGTATCGACCAAGGTGAACGGCGACGTGCACGACTTTGTCTGCACGCCGGATGAAACGCTTCTGGACGCGCTGCGCGGGCGCCTGGGCCTGACTGGGTCGAAAGAAGGTTGCGGCACCGGCGACTGCGGCGCCTGCACCGTCACGCTGAATGGCCGCTTGGTCTGTGCGTGTCTTGTGCTTGCCGCCGAGGCAGATGGCGCCGAGGTGGGCACAATCGAGGGCGTCGCTACCGGCGACAAGCTGCACCCCTTGCAGCAGGCGTTCATCGACCACGCGGCGCTTCAGTGCGGCATCTGCACGCCGGGCATCCTTGTGGCCGCCAAGGCGCTTCTGGACAAAAATCAGAACCCGACCGACGAAGAGGTTCGTTACTGGCTGGCCGGCAATCTCTGCCGCTGCACCGGCTACGACAAGATCATCAAGGCCGTGCAAAGCGCGGCCGCAGCCATGAGGGGTGAAAGCCATGGCGTATGACGAAATGAAGAAAGCCGAGTTCTCCATCGTCGGCACCCGCCCGCGGCGGCCCGACGGGATCGAGAAGGTGACCGGCAAGGCGCAGTACGGTGCGGACATGACAGCGCCAGGGATGCTGCACGGCCTGATCCTTCGCAGTCCCCACGCTCACGCGCGGATCAAGACGATCGACACCTCCGCCGCGGCCGCCATGCCAGGCGTCAAGGCGGTGGTGACCCAGGCCGATCTGCCCGAGGTCGAGGCTCAGGATCTGAAAGACATCCGCGAGAACGTTCTGGCGGGCGAAAAGGCGCTGTACGACGGCCACGCCGTCGCCGCCGTCGCCGCCACCTCGATGTCCGCCGCGCGCGCCGCGCTCGACAAGATCAAGGTCGAATACGAGGTGCTGCCCCATGTCACCGACGTGGACGAGGCGATGAAGCCCGACGCGCCCGTCGTGCAGGCGGGCCGCGCGGATGAGACGGTGCCAGAGGGCTTTTCCGAGAACGTGACGGGACATTGGGAATTTGGTCACGGCGACGTGGATGCCGGCTTGAAGAAAGCCTATCTTGTCGTGACGCGCAGCTTCCGCACCGCGGCCACGCATCAGGGCTATATCGAGCCCCACGCCTGCCTGGCCTCGCTCAACAGCGAAGGCAAGGGCGAACTGTGGTGCTGCACCCAGGGCCAGTACCACGTCCGTTCGGTCTGTGCGGGCCTGTTCCACATGGACGAATCGCAACTGCGCGTGACGCCATCGGAAATCGGCGGTGGCTTCGGCGGCAAGACAACGGTCTTCATCGAACCCGTCGCGTTGGCGCTGTCGCGCAAATCGGGGCGTCCGGTCAAGGTCGTGATGTCGCGCGAAGAGGTGTTTCGCGCCACCGGTCCGACCTGTTCATCCTCGATCGACGTCGAGATCGGCATGACCAAGGACGGTCGCATAACCGCGGGCCGTGCCAACCTGAGGCTTCAGGGCGGCGCCTTTCCCTGCGCCACGGCCTACATGGCGGCACAGGCCGCCTTCGCGGCCTACGACCTCGAGGCGGTCCGGACCTATGGCTACAATGCCCTGACGAACCGCCCGAAAGAGGCCGCTTACCGCGCACCCGGGGCGCCAATGGCCGTTTACGCAGTCGAAAGCGTGGTCGATGAGTTGTGCGAGAAGCTGAACCTCGATCCGCTTGAGGTGCGGCTGAAGAACGCCGCGAAGAAAGGCACGCTGTCGTCATACGGTCCGACCTTCAACGACATCGGCCTTGTCGCAACGCTGGAGGCCGTCAAGGCGCATCCGCATTACACCGCCCCCCTTGGACCGAACCAGTCGCGGGGGCTGTCCTGCGGCTTCTGGTTCAACTTCGGCGGCAACGCCTCGGTCTCGCTGGCCGTCGATCCCGACGGCACCGTCAGCGTCACCGAGGGTAACCCCGACATCGGCGGCTCGCGCGCGTCGATCTCGATGATGGCGGCCGAGGAACTGGGCATTCCATATGAGAAGGTGCGGACCATCGTCGCCGATACCGCCTCGCTCGGGTTCAACGACACGACCGACGGAAGCCGGGTGACGTTCATGGTGGGCCTTGCCACGATCGAGGCCGCCCGCGCGGCCAAGGCCGAGATGTGCCGACGTGTCGCGAAGCTTTGGGAGCTGGAGGAAGACGCGGTGCGGTGGGAGGACGGCGCAGTTCATCCTGCAGGGCCGAATGCCGGGAAACACCCACCGATGACGCTTGCCGAAATTGCTGCCATCGCCGGGAACACGGGCGGGCCCATCGCCGGCCATCATGAGGTCAATGCCGAAGGTGCCGGCGTAAGCTTTGGCGCGCATCTTTGCGATCTCGAGGTCGACAAGGAAACGGGCGCGACCAAGATCGTGCGCTACACCGTCTTCCAGGACGCGGGGCGGGCGGTGCATCCCGACTATGTCGAGGGCCAGATGCAGGGCGGCGCGGCCCAAGGCATCGGCTGGGCGCTGAACGAAGAATACATCTATGGTGAGGACGGACGACTCCAGAACGCGGGTTTCCTCGATTACCGTATCCCGGTCGCCTCGGACCTTCCGCCCATCGAGACCGTGATCCTGGAAATCCCGAACCCCGGTCACCCATATGGCGTGCGCGGCGTGGGCGAGACGTCGATCGTACCGCCCTTGGCCGCAATCTCGAATGCGGTTTCGCGCGCCATCGGTGTCCGCATGTCGGAGACACCGATGTCGCCGCCGCGGATCCTGGCAGCGATAAAGGGATAGGGCGTGGTCCGGATCAAGCTTTGGGGTTCCCTCCGGTCGCTTGCGGGCGACCGCGAGGTGCTCGAAGTCGAGGCCCGGACCCTGAAGGAGGCCATCGACGCGATCCTGGAAGAGGTCCCTGCGCTGGAACCGCAAATCAAGCGCGGTGTGTCCTTCTCGGTCGACGGGCTGGTCTACCGCGACTCGTGGTTTGTGCCGATCGACGAGGCGAAAGAGATCGTGATGATGCCCAGGATGGTCGGTGGCTGAGGCGGCTCAGGACGGATAGAGACCGGCTACTCTTCCCCGCAACTGCACCAGTGCCAAAACCGTGTCGATGGTCGGCGTCGGCGTGCCGGTGATCCGGCCCAATTCCTGCACCGAACCAACCAGCGCGTCGATTTCCATCGGCCGTCCCGCCTCCAGATCCTGCAACATAGACGTCCTGTGCGCCCCCACCGCCGCGCCGCCGTCGATCCGCCGCTCCACGTCGATGGGGAACTTGACGCCCAGCGTCTCGGCGATCGCCTGAGCCTCCACCATCATGGCCTTTGCCACGGCCCGCGTGCCCGGATCGGTGCAAAGGACGTCCAGGGTAGCATGGGTCAGCGCGCTGATCGGGTTGAACGACAGGTTGCCCCAGAGCTTCACCCAGATCTCGTCCCGAAGCCGCGTCCGCACCGGCGCCTTCAGCCCCGCCGCGCTCAACGCCTCGCTCAGCCGCATCGCGCGGTCGGACTTCGATCCGTCCGGTTCGCCCAGCGAGAACCGGTTGCCTTCGACGTGGCGAACGACGCCCGGCTCGGCCACCTCGGCGGCCGGATAGACAACGCAGCCCAAGACCCGCTCGGGCCCGAAGCCGTTCCATTGCGCATCGCCCGGATCCACCGTGGAAAGCCGCGTGCCCTCCAATGGCCCGCCGATCTTGTGGAAATACCACCATGGTACGCCATTCACACCGCTGACGACCGTGGTTCCGGGACCGATAAGCGGCTGCATCGCGGACACGCCCCCCGGGACCGAATGCGCCTTCAGCGTCACGATGACGTAATCCTGCGGCCCCAGGTCCGCCGGACGGTCAGAGGCGGTCACGCCGACGGTCCAAGGCGTTCCATCCTCGATCAGCGTCAGGCCGTTCTCGCGCATGGCAACCAGATGCGGCCCCCGCGCCACGACGCTGACTTCGGCCCCGGCCATCGCAAGTTTGGCAGCCATGAATCCGCCGATCGCTCCGGCTCCGAAAATGCAAATCTTCATGTGCCCCCCTTCGGTGTCGGACCTTCATATAACCGACGTGGCACCGCAAGCCCCGGTGCTCGCCTAGCGCCGTGGTTGTTCCCCGGCGATGAACCGGTCATGTCGCCGATGAAGATATGGCGCGGAGGTGAGGCAGCCGGGACACCGGGATCTGGCGCCTCAGCGATATTCCCAAGGCGAATCCAAGCGGCTACAAAGACGTGTGCGTCCAAAGTGACGCGTTCGGCCGCGTTCGTGGTCCGGTACAACAGGGTGGAGGCGAGAGATGTATGTGGGTCTGGACCTGGGCACGAGCAGCCTGAAAGCGATCGTGATCGACGACAAGCAGAACGTCGTTGCGACGGCGACAGCGGAGATCGCCGTATCGCGCCCGCATCCCGGTTGGTCCGAGCAGGATCCTGCCGATTGGCTAAGCGCCGCCGAGGCCGCTTTGTCGGCGCTCTCAAGTCAAACCGATCTGACGGCGGTCACGGGAATTGGCCTGTCAGGTCATATGCATGGCGCGACGATCCTGAGTGCGGACGATGCGGTCTTGCGACCGTGCATCCTTTGGAACGATACGCGATCGCATGCCGAGGCGGCAGAACTGGACGCCGACCCCGCCTTCCGCGATATCAGCGGCAATATCGTCTTCCCCGGCTTCACCGCGCCCAAGCTGGTCTGGGTGGCGCGGAACGAGGCGGAAATATTCGCCAAGGTCGCAAAGGTGCTTTTACCCAAGGACTACCTGCGTCTGTGGCTGACAGGCGAAGCGGTCTCGGAAATGTCCGACGCAGCCGGGACGAGTTGGCTGGACACCGGAGCACGCGAATGGTCCGACACGCTACTGGCGAAGACGGGGTTGGATCGGTCCGCCATGCCTGCATTGGTCGAAGGCTCCGAGACGTCCGGCGCTCTGCGCAAAAACATCGCCGATCGCTTCGGACTGCCTGCCGGAACTCCCGTCGCGGGAGGCGCGGGCGATAACGCGGCGGCGGCCATTGGCATGGGCGTGATCTCGCCCGGACAGGCATTCGTCTCGCTTGGCACATCGGGTGTGCTGTTCGCTGCGAACGACAGCTATCGACCCGATGCGGCGACAGCGGTTCACACTTTTTGTCATGCGATACCCGACACCTGGCACCAGATGGGTGTCATTCTGGCGGCGACCGACGCGCTGAACTGGTACGGGCGTTTCGTCGGCAGTGACGCGGCCAGCCTTACGGCCGAGCTGGGCGCGCTGGAGGCCCCTGGCAAGGCGGTATTTCTTCCCTATCTCGGCGGCGAGCGGACGCCTTTGAACAACGCGGCCATTCGCGGCGCGTTCGTGGGACTGGAACATGCGACCGACAGGGTCGCGGGCACCCGCGCCGTTCTCGAGGGCGTCACCTTCGCCCTTCGCGACTGTCGCGACGCGCTTGCGGCGACCGGGACCCGGTTGGACCGGCTGACTGCAGTTGGTGGCGGCGCACGATCCGAATACTGGTTGACCGCAATCGCAACCGCGTTGGACTGCCCGGTGGAAGTGCCCGCGTCGGCCGAGTTGGGCGCGGCGTTCGGGGCAGCGCGTCTGGGCATGATGGTCGCCACCGGCGAGGACCGGTCGGTCGCCACACCGCCCGAGATATCCGCAACGATCGCCCCCGATCCGTCGATGCGCGCCGCATTCGACGATGGTATGGAACGCTACAGGAAAGCCCGAACGGCCATTGGAGAGCTGACATGACTTCTTTTTTTTCGGGGATCCCCCGGATTGCTTACGAAGGTCCATCGACGAACAACGAATTCGCCTATCGTCATTACAATCCCGATGAAGTCGTGGCGGGGCGCCGGATGGAGGATCATCTTCGGTTCGCCGTCGCTTACTGGCACTCCTTCGCATGGGAAGGCGGAGATCCGTTCGGCGGACGGACGTTCGAGCGGCCGTGGTTCGGGGACGGGATGGATCAGGCGCGCCTCAAGGCCGATTCTGCTTTCGAGATGTTTTCGATCCTGGGTCAGCCGTTCTTCTGCTTCCACGACGCCGATGTCCGACCCGAAGCCGACAGCCTTGCCGAGAACGTGTCCAACCTTGACGCCATCACCGACTACTTCGCCGCCAAGATGGAGGAAACCGGGACGAAGCTCCTTTGGGGTACGGCGAACCTGTTCTCGCATCGGCGCTTCATGGCGGGGGCCGCGACGAACCCCGACCCCGAGGTTTTCGCCTGGTCCGGCGCGACGATCAAGGCCTGTATGGACGCGACTCACAAGCTGGGGGGCGAAAACTACGTTCTCTGGGGCGGGCGCGAGGGATACGAGACCCTGCTCAACACGGACCTCAAGCGCGAAGCGGACCAGGCGGCGGCGATGCTGTCGAAGGTGATCGATTACAAGCACAAGATCGGGTTCAAAGGCACCATCCTGATCGAACCCAAACCGCAGGAACCCACCAAGCATCAGTATGACTACGACGTGGCGACCGTATATGGATTTCTCAAGCGCTATGGTCTGGAGCAGGAGGTCAAGGTCAACATCGAGCAGGGGCATGCCATCCTGGCCGGCCACAGCTTCGAGCACGAATTGGCGCTGGCGGCCAGCCTGGGGATCCTGGGGTCGATCGACATCAATCGAAACGATTACCAGTCGGGCTGGGACACCGACCAGTTCCCCAACAATGTCCCGGAGGTGGCCTTGGCATATTACGAGGTTCTGAAGGCTGGTGGCTTTACCACCGGCGGCACGAATTTCGACGCCAAGCTGCGCCGTCAGTCACTTGACCCCGAGGACCTGATTCTGGCCCATGTCGGTGGGATGGATGTCTGCGCACTGGGCTTGAAGGCCGCTGCCGCATTGCTCGAGGACGGCCGCCTCGAAGCCGCGCGCGCCGAGCGCTATGCCGGCTGGGACGGCGATCGCGGGAAAGCGGTTCTGAAGGCCGGTCTGGACGAATTGGCGGATATGGTCACGAGCGAAGATATCCGACCCGAGCCGCGCTCAGGTCGTCAGGAACGCCTGGAAAACCTGGTGAATTCGGTGATCGACGGAGACCGGATCGGCTGACCGATCAGGTCTTGCCCACCCGTTCATCGCGGTGAGCGGCTGTCGATGCGCGACCGGTCATATGCGCGATCAGGGTGGTGTGCCGGATGTGAATGAACAGTGTCTTCGCGCCAGACCGGGTTGCGCGATGCCGTCGATTGCGCGTCTGCGTCTTGGGAAAGTCGATCACATTGCTCATCATCGAAACTCCTGCTCCTCCGACCGTGATTTGAACCGGTGTTTGTGTCCTAGTAGGGGCACAATCGGGGTATCAATTCGGTTAATGTTTCGGACGGAAGGTACAGATTATGGCAATGCCAGAAGCCAAAGCCAGACCGTGACGGAGGCAGGCAGAGTTGCGCAAAGCACCGAAGACGGGGCGACCCGTTTTGCGGCGCCGTACATGTTGGCGAAGATGTAGGTGTTGACCCCCGGCGCCATGGTCGCCGTCAGCACGACCGAGCGGAATGCGTCGCGGTCAAGCCCGAGGGCCGTAGCGGCAGACCATGAAATAGCCGGGTGAACGACTAGCGAGATCGCGCAGACCATTGCGATCGTCTTAAGGTCGCCCTCGGGCCGGTACCGGACCAGGACCCCGCCAAGTCCGAACAATGCGGCGGGCAGGGCTGCCAGAACCATCATGTCGATCGCGTCGGTCAGAACACCTGGAAGCGGCACCGAAGCCAGATTCACGAACAAGCCCAATCCGATGCCAATGACCAAGGCGTTGCTGAAGGTGGAACGGAACACACCTGAGAGTGCGGCAGCGAACCCCTTGCCCGCGCCCTTCGCGATCTCCATCGCCGTTACACCGAGCAGATAGCAGATCGGCGCGTGAAGGGCGATGATGGCATAATTCCCGGCCAGGGCCCCGGGACCATAGGCGCGTTCGGTGATTGGCAGACCCAGAAGTACCGAATTCGAGAACAGGCAACAGAACCCGATGGCAACCGCATCGACCCAACTGCGCTTGAAGAAGATGCGCGCCCCGGCAATTCCAAGTCCGAAGCATATGACCGCCCCGATATAGAAGCTGGCCAACAATTCCAGGCTGAACCCCTGTTCCAGGTCGAGTGTCGACAGCGCGCGGAACAGAAGGCAGGGGATCGCGAAGTTCTGTGTGAACTTCATGACGGCATCCACGCCCTCTTCCGAGAAATACCCGCGCCAGACGGCCGCATATCCGAATCCGATCAGGATGAAGACCGGAAGAATGACATCAAGCAGCGCCTGCATCCGCGCCGCTCAGTCGGGAAGCGTCAGCCGCATGCCGTCATAGGCCGGCTCGACATGCGAAGGCGTCTCGTTCAGCACCATCTCGTAATCCAGATCGATGTGCATGTTGGTCAGAACCGCGCGTTTTGGTCGCGCCTGCTCGATCCATTCGAGAGATCGCGCGAGATGCGCATGTGTCGGGTGCGGGTCGCGCCGCAATGCGTCCAGTATCCAGATGTCCAGATCGCCAAGAAGTTTCCAAGCCTCCTTCGGGATGCTGGCGACATCGGGCAGATACGCCAGACCGGCGATGCGAAAGCCCAGCGCGTCGATGGAGCCGTGGTTCACCTCGAAAGGCGTGAAGGTGATATCGCCGCCGGCACCGGAGATAGTCACGTTCCCCTCGATGGTGTTCATGTCCAGAAGCGGCGGGTAGGGCGATGTCGTCGGCTGATGAAAAACATAGGCGAAGCCGCCATACAGCCGTTCCTGAGTGGGGCCGTCGGCCCAGACCGGCAGGCGCGAGCCCCTGTTGAAGACGATCATGCGCAAATCGTCGATGCCGTGAATGTGGTCGGCATGACCATGCGTGAACAGGACCGCATCCAGATCGCCGACGTCGGCGTCGAGCAGTTGCTGGCGCATGTCCGGTGATGTGTCGATCAGCACCCGTGTGGTTCCGTCCGAGGTGACCCGTTCGACCAGAAGCGAACAGCGCCGCCGACGGTTTTTGGGGTTCTGCGGATCGCATTGTCCCCAAAGGCCGCCAAGCCTTGGGACCCCGCCGGATGACCCGCAGCCAAGTATCGTGAAAATCAGCTCCGCCATGTCGCTGCCTTGGAGAACAATCTTTCGAAATTCGCCTCTGTTTGCGCGGCGAATTCGGGAGAGTCCATGCCGAACACGTCGGCACCCACGCGGGCGGTGTCAGCAACGAAGGAAGGCTCGTTCCGCTTGCCTCGATTGGGTGGCGGCGCCAGGTAGGGCGCATCGGTTTCGACCAGAATCCGCTCGACCGGCGCCATGGCGAAGATGTCACGCAAGTCTTGGCTTTTCGGGAAGGCCGCGATCCCCGACATCGACAGGAAAAAACCCAAAGCCAATGCCTCTTCGGCCAAGCCTGCGCCCGATGAAAAGCAATGCATGACGCAGCTATAGGGGCTTGCCTGGTGCTCGGTACGCAGGATCCGCGCCATGTCGTCGTCAGCATCGCGAGCGTGGATGATCAGGGGCAGACCGGTCCGTCGGGCTGCCTCGATATGGATCACAAGGCTTTCCTGCTGAACGGCCTTCGTCTCGGCGGTGTAGTGATAGTCAAGCCCGGTTTCACCGATCCCGATCAGTTTCGGATGTTGTGCCAGGGCGACCAATTCGTCGACGGTGGCCAATGGCTCATCCGCGGCCGACATCGGATGCGTGCCAGCCGCATAGAAGATCGCTTCGTGCTGGTCGGCCAGCGCGCGGACCTGAGGCTCCTGACGCAGCTTGGTGCAGATCGTCACCATCCTGTGGATGCCGCGCTTGCGCGCGCGTTCCAGCAGAACCGGTATCTCCCCGTCGAACTGGGGAAAATCCAGGTGGCAATGGCTGTCGGTGATCAGCGGCGGCGGGGACGTCTCGGGCATGGCTGCCGTATCAAGGAACTGCGGCGGAGGGTCAAGATTGTCCCGGGGGTTCGGTGATCTGGATGAAGGCATCCACCAGCAAAGCGGCGGGGTCGATGTTCACCGCTCGCCCGTGCCGAAGCCGCTGGCCAAGGTCTCGGCTCAGATCGGCCCAAGCCTGCGCACGCCGCAGGTTCGGCGACAGGTGCCTAAGGACCTCCGCCTCGCCTTGTGCGGCCTCGTGCTGCGGAACGCGGCCGGCGCCAGCGAGCGCTAGGCGCGACAGCGCGGTGTCCATCAGGCGCAAGGCCAAATCAAGTCGTTCCTCGGCGCCCTTGGCGGCGCATTTCTCGGCAAGTGCTGCGGCCCGTTGGCGGTCCATGCGCGGGGCGTCTGACAATAGTCCAATGAGGTCCGCATAGAGATCGAGCCCACCCAACGCGCGAAGCCGAAGCGCCTCTCCGACCGAGCCTCCGGACAATTCCGCCAACGCGGTGTCGGCGGCCTCGGGAAAGCCTGCCTGCTCCATTGCGCGCGCCAGGTCTCCGGGCGGCAATTTTCCGAGCGACAATTCCCGACAGCGAGACCGGATCGTCGGCAAGAGTCGCGCCGGACGGTGGCTGACCAGGAAAAGAACGGCGTTCCGTGGCGGTTCCTCGAGCACTTTAAGAAGCGCATTGGCGGCCGCTGCGTTCATGTCATCCGCGCTGTCGACGATCACCGCGCGGTATCCGCCTTCGGCGGCGCTGAGGCCGAAAAAACTGTTCAGGCGACGCACTTCGTCGACAGTGATCTGCGCCTTGAAACGCTTCTTGTCGGCGTCCCAGAGGCGGCGGATCAGCAAGAGCCCGGGTTCGGACAGGGCTGCCATGCGTCGCGCGACAGGGTGGTCGGATGCCACGTCAAGCGACGTTGCATCAGGCTCCTGCCCAAAGAGACCGATCTCGCCGGCGGGTGGCCGAGACAACAGGAAGCGTGCGCCGCGCCAGGCCAGCGTCGCCTTCCCGACGCCTTTCGGTCCGGTCAGCAGCCAGGCGTGATGCATCCTTCCGCTTCGGGCCGCGTTCAGAAACGCCTGCTCGGCCAAGTCCTGACCGAACAGCCTCTCGGTCTCGCGGGGATGTGGAACCCCCTCGAGCCGGTCGGCTTCCGGCAAGGCTTCGTCGTTCAGGACCATGCTTGCCAGAGCTCGACGATATCGGCGTGCACGGCCTCGGCGCTTCGGTCGCCGTCGATCAGGCGGCAGCGATCCGACGCGGTGGCCGCGAGACGCAGAAAGCCGTCCCGCAGCTTGATTTGGAACGCAAGGCCCATCTCTTCGAAGCGGTCTTCGCCGCTTTCGCGCGCCAAACCCCTCTGAAGCGCCGCTTCGGGCGGCATGTCGATCACGAAGGTCAGGTCGGGTTCCTTGCCGATGACCTCCGCATGAAGCCGGTCGACCAAATCGCGCAGTTCGGCCCGGGCCGCGCCCTGATAGACGCGGGTGGAGTCCGCAAACCGGTCGGAAACGACCGTCGTACCGCGCGCCAGCGCCGGAAGTATAGTCTTTTCCAGGTGGTCGCGCCGTGCCGCGGTGAACAACAGAATCTCGGTCTCGGGCGACCACCGTTCGGGATCGCCCTCGACCAGAAGACGCCTGATCTCCTCGGCGCCCGGAGAGCCGCCCGGCTCGCGGGTCAGAACGACGTCTTGGCCCCGTGCTTCAAGATAGGATGCGAACATGCGGGCCTGCGTGGACTTGCCCGACCCGTCAATGCCCTCGAATGTGATAAACCGCCCGACACTCATTCCATGAGCGTCTGCACCTGTCCCATCGCCTTGTCAAACAGGACATAGGCCGAGGCGCGAACGCGGGGCAAGAAGCCACCTCGCACGATATCGCGGTCGGCCACAAGCGGAATGCGCTTTTCGGGCATGTCCCGAGCCCTGACGACCAATTCGGCAACCTCGTCGCCGGCAGCGACCGGGGCCTCCAGCGGACGCCGGTATTCCACACGGGCCTCCATCGACTCCTGACCTATGGCAGGCACCAGCAATTCGATGTCGCTGCCGGCCACAGCGTTCAGTTGCTGATGGTTGCCCAACCAGACGGGGATCTCGGTCACGATGTCACCGGCCTTGGCAAAGCTTTTTGAGACGAACTGGCGGAAGCCCCAGTTGATCATCGCCTCTGCCTCCTGGCGGCGGTCGGCCTGCTCCTCGAGGCCGGTGAAGACGAAAACGATCCGGCGTTCACCCTGCTTCGCCGAGCCGACAAGCCCATAGCCAGCCTCTTCGGTGTGCCCGGTTTTCAGACCATCGGCCCCCAGACCCAACCCCAAGACGGGATTGCGGTTGAACCGGTTCGACGGCGACCGGCCATCGAAGTCGTACTCCTCCAAGGCGAAATATCCGTAGTACTCCGGAAAATCAGTGATCAGCCGCGCAGCCAAGGTGCCCAAATCGCGGACTGACATGCGGTGGTTCGGGCTGGGCCAGCCCGACGAGTTGACGAAGGTCGAGTTCGTCAGGCCGATCTCCGGCGCGCGTGTGTTCATCTGCCGTGCGAAGGCGTCTTCGGTCCCGGCAAGGCCCTCTGCTACCACGACGCACGCGTCGTTGCCGGACTGCACGATGATGCCCTTGATCAGGCTTTCGACGGTCGGGCGATCGGTTTCGTCGAGAAACATGGTCGAGCCGCCCATCTGCCGTGCCTTGGTGGACACGCCGAAGGTGGTGTCCAGCGTCACGCGACCGTCGCGCAGAGCTTCGAAAAGCATGTACAGCGTCATGAGTTTCGACATCGAAGCCGGCGGCAGGGGC
>ERZ869936.1002-NODE-1002-length-22355-cov-4.779910_pt1 | contig 22355 bp, 22 predicted proteins | sample MGYA00520876_ERZ869936 | MGnify/ENA primary metagenome ERZ869936 (study PRJEB32218, sample SAMN09650985) | biofilter metagenome | isolation source: enrty point of leading RO module | place: Saudi Arabia: Thuwal, RO plant located on Red Sea | collected 2016-02-17 ...
TCATGGGCAGCGACGATATGAAGAACCTGAGCCCGAATTTCAAGGAAAAACGCGAAGTTTCTCTTAATTGTCACGGCGCGGACGGGAATAGGTTAGGCTTGCGCGGCCGATGCCCATGGATTAACCGAACGTGCCGGCGCGCGAGCGGGAGCGGAACACCGTGAAGACACAAGATCTGAAGGACTTGTTCGACGCCGAATACGCCGAACACTTGGCTGTCGCCCAGGCCACACGGGGCGCGCTCGGCCCGGCCCTGGCTGACCTGGTCGCCCGCGCGGAGGCCGCAGTGCGCGGCGGCGGCAAGATCCTGCTGTTCGGCAACGGCGGCAGCGCCGGCGACGCGCAGCACCTGGCGACCGAGTTGACCGTGCGTTACGCCCGCGACCGCGCGCCGATCGCCGCGCTCGCGCTCACCACCGACACCTCGGTTCTGACTGCCGCCGGCAACGATCTGGGCTTCGAGCAGATCTTCGCGCGCCAGGTGCGCGCGCTCGGGCGGCCGGGCGACCTGGCGATCGGCATCTCGACTTCCGGGCGCAGCCCCAACGTCATCGAAGGCTTGCGCGCCGCGCGCGCGCTTGGGCTGACGGCGGCGGCTCTGACCGGTGGCGACGGCGGCGATCTCAAGGGCCTCGCCGACCCGCTTCTGATCGTGCCCTCGAAGACCGTGGCGCGCATCCAGGAGATGCACATCACCCTCGGCCAGATCTTCTGCGCCGGTCTCGAGCGGGCGCTCGGGCTGGTATGAGGGGCAGGCGATTATGAGGGGAGGGCGATGAACGACAACGCCGCTTTGGCCGCGTGCCTGCCCGCCCTGGCCGGGGCGCGCGTGCTTTGCCTGGGCGATGTTATGCTCGACCGCTACGTCTACGGCGGCGTCGAACGTATCTCGCCCGAGGCGCCGATCCCGGTGCTCAAGGTGACGCGCGAGGCCGCCATGCTGGGCGGCGCGGGCAACGTGCTGCGCAACCTGGCGGCGCTGGGCGTTGCCTGCGATTTCCTGGCCGTCGTCGGCGACGATGCCGCTGGCGCGCAGGTGAGCGATCTAGTCGTCGCCGAAGCCGGTGCCGGCAGCAAGGTCGCGGTCGAGCCCGGACGTCTGACCACCATCAAGGAACGCTTCGTCGCCGGCGGTCAGCAGCTATTGCGCAGCGATCGGGAAACCGCGGCGCCTGTGAAGGCCGATACGCATAAGGTTCTGATCGAGGCCGCGCAGGCGGTCATGCGCGACGGCCCCGGTGTGCTGGTGCTGTCCGACTATGGCAAGGGCGTCCTAACGCCCGCCGTAGTGACGGCCGCCATCGCCGCTGCGCACGAAGCCGGCTGGCGCGTCGTGGTCGATCCCAAGGCGCGCGACTATGGCGTCTACCGTGGCGCCGACATCGTCACCCCCAACCGGCGCGAACTGGCGGAGGCCAGCGGCCTGCCGACCGGAACCGACGACGAAGTCGTTGCCGCGTGCCGGGCCGTGATGGGCGCGGCCGGTCTTGGCGCGGTCCTGGCGACGCGCAGCGAACAGGGCATGACCCTGGTCGAGGGCGCGGGCGGCAAAACGCCGGCCGCCTCGCACTTTCCCGCCGCGGCGCGGGAGGTTTTCGACGTTTCGGGCGCGGGAGACACCGTGGTCGCGGCCCTGGCCGCGGCGCTGGCCGCTGGGGTCGCGCTGCCGCAGGCCGCGCGCCTGGCCAACGTGGCGGCCGGGATCGTGGTCGGCAAGCTGGGCACCGCCGTGGTGCGCCCGGCGGAAATACTACATGCCCTGCACGCCGCTGAGTTCTACGCCGCCGAAGATAAGATCATGGACCGCGAGGCCATGGTGGAACAGGCCGGGCGCTGGCGCGCCAAGGGTTTGCGGGTCGGCTTCACCAACGGCTGCTTCGATCTGCTGCACCCGGGGCATGTGTCCCTGATGGCGCAGGCGCGGCGGGCCTGCGACCGGCTGGTCGTAGGCTTGAACAGTGACGATTCGGTGCGCCGCCTGAAGGGCCCGGACCGTCCCGTGCAGTCGCAGGCCGCGCGCGCCGCGGTCCTGGCCTCGCTCGCCGATGTTGCGGCGGTCGTGATCTTCGACGAGGACACGCCGATTTCCCTGCTCGAAGCCCTGCGCCCGGAGGTTCTGGTCAAGGGCGCCGACTACAGTCTCGACAAAGTGGTCGGCGCCGACCTGGTACAAGGCTATGGCGGGCGCGTCGTCCTGGCGGAACTGGCCGCGGGCCATTCGACGACCGGCACGATCAATCGGCTGAAGGGCTAAGGCCCCTCGGGCCGGCCTGTCCATGAGCCTGCTCGACCATGCACTCTACGGTCTCGCCTGGCTCAGTTTCGGTACCCTGCACTCGGTACTGGCCGCAGCTTGGGGCCAAACACTCCTGGCCGGCGTCTTCGGCCCGGCGACACGCCTCGCCTACAACCTGATCGCCGTCGCTCATCTGGGCGCGGTCTGGGGTTTCGGGCAGCTTCTCGGTTCGGCTTCGGATCGCTTTGTCTTTCCGGCAGGGTTTTCTCTCGCGCAAATGCTGCTCGTTCTTGCCGGGCTGGTACTCCTGGTCGTCGCGTTGCGTGAGTTCGATCTGGGGCGCTTCAGCGGTCTGTGGCAGATGCGTCATCGCGTGCTGCCCGGCGCCGGAGGCGAGCACGAAGCCTTAGTCACGGGCGGCCTGCACCGCTACGTCCGCCACCCGCTCTACACTGCGGGCTTCATGATTCTGTGGGGCTTGGTCCGCGATCCCGTGTCGCTGGCGACGGCGGTCTGGGGGTCGCTTTACCTGATGATCGGCACCTACTTCGAGGAGCGTAAGCTGCGCCGGCTCTACGGCAAGGCCTATGACGATTACAGCAGGCGGGTGCCGCCGTTTATTCCCAGGCCGAAGCTTTGAGCGTGAGTCTCGCTCAAGCCGTGCCGCACGATCGGGTCGGGATCGGTGTAGCGGGTCAGGCGTAGCGCCGCGGTCTGCGCGAAGCGCAGGGTTTGGGTGCGCCGGCGTGCCATGCTGAGCGGCAGTTGCGGCGCCTCGCGCGCCAGGGCCGCGCCATAGGCATCGGCGATCAGCAGGCCGCAATCGGCCGGCAGGATCTCGCGCGGGAAGTCTTCCGGGACCGCGAAGAAAAAATGATCGCAATAGTCCCGGTATTCGGACCATTTCCGGTCGGCGCGGAAGTCTTCGACGCTGCTCTTAACCTCGACGATGACAAGGGTCCCGCCGGTATCCATGCCGATCACATCGGCGCGCCGCCGCCCGTTCAGCTTGAACTCGGTCAGGCAGGCATAGCCGAAATGATAGAGCCCCCGGCACACGCCCCGCGCCAGGCCGGGTCCGGTCTCTTGCCAGTCCCTAGCCTCTTTGCCCGATTGCGTACGGCCGTCCACCATGGCCCGGAGCTTAGAGGACTCCGGCGCCGCTTGTCAGCCCACGGTTACGTGCGTGTTGAGAAGGGCGGTTCCGCGTCAGCGGGCCAGGGCGAGAAAGACTCCGAGCGCAGGCGCACAGAACAGTGCGGCCAGGCCAAGGTAGACCAGGAGGTTTAGGGGCCGGCCCCTGACCGCTTCGCGCGCCAAGCGGGGTAACGAGCGCTGTTCCCGGCCCATCAGCAGGACCATGTAGAAACGCCGGCGCCCAAATGGCAACGAGTGCCGGATCTCGATCGCATGGCGGGCGATGCCGCGGCCGCCGAGCATGGCCTTGATGGCCTCGCGCTGTTCGGCCGTGAAGCTGTCCGCGACCTGGGGATCGACGCGCCGCAAATAGTGCTGCAGCACCTCTTCACCGGAGGGCGCGTTTCGCGGCCGGCAATCGGATGGCTTGTTGGGGCGTTGGAGAATGGGGGTCGAGGGCGAAAACTTGGGGGCGCTGCGCGCCTGGCGAAGGGCGGGTTCTGCGGCGTAGGACAAGTCATGGCCTCCCTGGCAAGTCGTCGTGTTGTTTCGCCTCTCTTACAATGATCGCAAGCATAGTTTGTCAAACGATTAATATCTGTGTCCTAGTGCCACAGATAGAACCAAAAATAAGGCGATTATTTTATTAATATTGGCAGGCGTTAAGCGGCCTCAGGGCCCGCAGGTGATGGAGCGGAACCCATCGCAGTCGGCCGAGGCGCAGATTTTCTTCTCGCCCATGACCAGGGTCGGGAAGCTGGCACCGATGCTCTCGTCGATCCGCCAGTCGACGGCCGTGGCGAAGCCCTTGGCCTGGCACCAGGTCTGCGCGGCCGCCGCGCCGCAATCCTTCTGCCAATACAGGCAGTGGTTGAGCCGGTAGAGGTCCTGCACCGGGTAGGCGAAGGTCTTGGTGCCGCCGCTGTTCGATGCTTGGGCCGCGAAGGCGCCAGCCTTGGCGGCGGGTGTGGCGAGCAGTCCGTCGGCCAGGGGCTCGACACCCAGAATAGGGCCTGTAGCCTGGCTCGGTTGGACGGACTTGGGCGCCTGTGCCGGCGTTGCCACCGGCGTTGCCACCTGGATCGCCGGTTCAACCGGCGGCTGGACGGCCCCCGCGGAGACGGCTAGCGGGGTGTCCGCGGCTTGCGTGGGTTGGGCCGTCTCGGTCTTCTCCGAGGCGGCGGCGCTGAGAAGCGGTTTGGGGTCCGGGCCAGCCTGTGTACTCAAGACGGCGCTGGCGACCGCAGGGGCCGGGGATGGTGACGGGGCGCGGGTGGTTGCGGGGGCGGGGGTCTGGGCCTGAGACGCCTCCGCGGTCTTCTCCCCTGCCACCATGAAGGCTTCCGCGTTTCCGCCCTCGTAGACCAGACGGACGGAGCGCACGCGACCGCGATAGCCGGCCTGGGCCAGGCGCAGGATGCCCTTGGCGTCGTCGGCGCGGCTGTTCAGGGTCAAAGACACCCCTTTGCAGGACAGACCGTCGAATAGCGTGACCACGACCCGGTGCTGAATCTCCGCGTAGCGCGCCGCCATGTCGCCGGGCGCGAGCAGCGCCGCGCGCTCGGCGCCCAGGAAATCCAGGGCGAAAGCCTTCCCGATACCGCTGGTCTCGCCGCTCGGGTAGTTGCCGACTAGCTCGAAGCAGCGGGTCTTCGACGGCGCTTCCGCGATCGGCACGAAGATCCGGTTGTAGAGCGTGGCATGGACCGGGTTGGTACAGTGCAGCCCCGCGGTCGGCCGGCGTTCCAGCAACAGCACGCCCGGCGGCGGCCCAAGGTCGGCGCGGAACAGGATCATCGAGGCATAGCGGGGGGCCTGTGCCGCCCCCAAATCCGGTTGAGGCTGCCCAGGGGGGGCGGGCACGAATGTCGCCGTAGCGCCGAGCCAGGCCATATCGGGCCGTCCAGGCACGCCCAAGACCGGCAGACAGCCCTGGTCTCGGGCCGTGAAATAGGGGCCTTGGAACAGCGCGGCCCCGATCTCCGCGCCGGTCTCCACGCGCGCCAGCGCGCCGCCCAGATGGGCGGGAATGCTCGGCACGTAGAGATAGGGTTTGTCGTCGGGCAGGGCCCAGACCTGGGATGCCCCGCTGCGGTCCGCCTTGGCGTAACCGATTACCTGGCCGGGTTTGGGCGCTTGAGTCTCGGCGGCTCCTGCCGGGGCACTTGCCGCGGCGACGCCGAGCAGGAAAAGGGACCACAATCGAGAGCGCTTGGACCCTGGACGCTTGGACATCGGCGACATGCTATCTAGGATCCGGGCTCCAGGCGTCGGGGCATGGTGGCATCGTCGGCAGGGCGCTACCATATCAAGCTGTGCCCGCATCGCCCAAGCGCGACGTGGCCAAGACACTTGATTTTGAAGCTTCGGCCGAACGCGCCGCGGCGCATGTTTCGCCTGCCCAAGGGGGTCCGCAAGACCGGCATGCCAATAAGAACCGCGCCCAATTGGGTGAAGCCAACCGCAGAGTATGGGCCGCTGGCGGCCTTTTTTCTGGCCTACCTGATCTATGGACTGATGCCGGCGACGGCGGTTCTGCTGGCGACGACGCTGATAGCCCTGGTGCTGTCGCTCAGCTTCGAGCGCCGCATCCCATGGATGCCGGTGGTCACCGCCGCCCTGGTCGGGCTGTTCGGCGGCCTGACCCTGTGGTTTCAGGACGAGACCTTCATCAAGATGAAGCCGACCGTCGTGCAGGCCATGTTTTCGGTCGTGCTTCTGGGCGGGCTCGCCTTCGGCCGGCCGCTTCTAAAGAAGGTCATCGGCGCGGCCTGGCCCATGGACGATCTGGGCTGGCGGCGGCTGACCTTCCGCTATGGCGTATTCTTCGCGGCGATGGCCGCGCTCAACGAGGTGGTCTGGCGCACCCAGTCGACGGATGTCTGGGTGACTTTCAAGGTTTTCGGCCTGATGACCCTGACCCTCGCCTTCGCGCTGGCGCAGGCGCCCCTGATGTCGAGGCATCGCCTGCCCGACGAGGCCGCCCCGGAACAGGCTTCCGGGCGCGAATAGAGCGTTTTCCTTTCAGACGGCTCCGGCCCGCTCCCCCACCCGGCCACCCAACGACAGTATGCTATGGGTGGCCGGGTGGGGGAGTGGGCCGGCGCGAGATTCCGCGTGAGCGGAAAATACTCAACCCCCGTTCAAACGGCTTCGCGCAGATCCTTGGATGCCGGGGTGTTGGCATTGGCGGCTTCGTCCTGCCAGTGACGCGAGCGCACGAACAGGCGGCTCAGCGCCATGCCGAAATCGACCAGGGCCGGGAACGGATAGGCGACATAGGTCGCTTCGAATGACTTCTTGTCGTTCATGGCAAAGTCTCCAATTTCTTCGCAGCTCCTTAGTCTGGCCACCGCGCTATATGGCAATGCACAATATCAATATTGTGTCTATTATCAATGGTTAAAAGCCCTGAACCGCTGCAGTGCAGCCATACAGAAATCTCATGGCATACCAGATACCAAGCGGTTAGGCCGGGCCGCCGCCGGTGTCATAAAAGCTTCATCCAACTGTCATCTGGTTGTTGCGCCCGGCCCATAGGGTCGAGGCGGAACAAGATCGCCGGTTCGCGCAGGGGTTCGATGTGTGGGCTGTATGGGTGTATTAGAGAACCTGCAAATACGGAGGGGACCTCAGTGAGAAAGCAAAGTCTAGCGCTTGCCGCCATCGGCTGCGCCATCGTCCTGACCGCCGGCGCCGCACAGGCCCGCGATCAGATCCGCATCGTCGGGTCGTCGACGGTGTTCCCGTACACACAGGCCGTGGCCGAGGAGTACGCGAACAAGACCGGAAACCCGGCCCCGGTGGTCGAATCGACCGGCACGGGCGGCGGGATGAAGATTTTCTGCCAAGGCATCGGTGCAGGCCATCCGGATGTAACCGGGGCATCCCGCGCGATGAAGAAGTCCGAATACGAGCTGTGCCAATCGAACGGCGTCAAAGACATCTCCGAAGCCCTGCTCGGCTATGACGGGCTGTCCATCGCCGTTTCCAGAAAGGGCCAGAAACTGGATCTGACCAAGGTCCAGATCTTCAAGGCATTGGCGGCCGAGGTACCGGTCGATGGCAAGATCGTGGCCAATCCCTATCAGAAATGGAGCGAGGTCGACCCGAGCCTGCCCGACATCAAAATCCAAGTCTTCGGGCCGCCGCCGACGTCCGGCACGCGCGATGCCTTTGTCGAACTGGCAATGGAAGCCGGTTGCGAGGCGTTCCCCGAGGTCAAGGGTCTCGACAAGAACCGGCACAAGGAAGTCTGCAGTCGCATGCGGCAGGACGGCCTGTTCATCGAGGCTGGCGAGAACGACAACCTGATCGTTCAGCGCCTCGTAGCCGATGCCACCGCTTACGGCATCTTCGGCTATTCCTTCCTCTATGAGAACGAAGACAAGCTGCAGGCCGTGACCATCAATGGCGTCGAGCCCAATTTCGACACCATCGCCGATGGCAGCTACGGCGTTTCCCGGCCGCTGTTCATCTACATCAAGAACGCCCATCGCGGCGTCATCCCCGGTCTGGACGACTTCGTCGCCGAATACATGAGCGAATCGGCCATGGGACCGGGTGGCTACTTGGGCGAGCGCGGCCTCGTCTCCCTGGGCGACAAGAAACGCAAAGAGGTGCAGGAGTCCGTGATCAAGGCCATGTCGCTGACCATGTGATGTCGCGAATACGGTGGCGATACGCCGCCGTCGCGTTCATCATTTCGCGGTGTTGCCGCGGCCGGCAATCCTGTCGGCCGCGGCAGAGCCGGTTAGGGGATGTGCCGCAGAGCGCGCGATTTTCATTAACGCCTTAGCACCCAAAGAAATAGCGCAATGCTTCTTATCGTGCTTCTTGCAATCCTGGCAATCTCGACCGCCGGCTACTGGTTAGGACGGGCGCACGCGGTAACCGCGAAAAGCGGCGGCGCCGACTACCTGCATTCCTTACCCTCGTATCACGGTACCTTTGTGGCGCTGTGGGCCGGATTGCCCTCTTTCGTCCTGGTTCTGATGTGGCTCGCCTTGCAGGGCCCTGTGATCGACGATCTGCTGCTGCGCAGCCTGCCCGACGGGTTCATCGGCGATGCCGACGCCGGGCGCCTGAACCTCATCCTGAGTGAAATCAAGAGCGTCTCTCGCGGTCAGATTTTCGCGGCGCCGGCGCCGGAAATCGTGGCCGCCGCGGAACGATACAATCGCTGGGGACAAATCGCGCAGTGGGCGATGCTGGCCTGTGCGGCGGCCCTCGCGCTCGTTCTCATGGCCGCTTCGCGCAAGCGGATCTCGGCCAAGTTTCGCGCGCGCAACCAGGTCGAGAAAATCATCTCCGGCCTCATGATCTTCTCTTCGCTGGTCGCCATTCTCACCACGGCAGGCATCGTGCTTTCCCTGTTTTTCGAATCGCTGCAGTTCTTCAACCGGGTGCCGTGGTTCGAGTTCTTCTTCGGACTGAGCTGGGAGCCGCAGATCCCCATCCGCGCCGATCAGATCGCCGGCGCCGGTGCGTTTGGCGCTGTCCCCGTGTTCACCGGTACCCTTCTGGTCGCTTTCATCGCGATGATGGTCGCCGGCCCTGTCGGCTTGCTTTCCGCGATTTACTTGGCCGAGTACGCGGACCATCGCGTTCACGCCACGGTCAAGCCTTTGCTGGAGATCCTCGCGGGCATACCGACCGTCGTGTACGGCTTCTTCGCGGTCCTGATCGTCGCGCCGGCGATGCGGCAAGCAGGCGAGTTTCTTGGAATACCCGTGGCGCCGAACAGTGCATTGGCGGCTGGCGCGGTCATGGGCATCATGATCATCCCGTTTGTTTCGTCGTTTTCCGACGATGCGTTGAACGCGGTCCCGCGCGCCATGCGCGACGGCTCCTACGCTCTCGGCGCAACGCAGGCGGAGACGATCAAGTCGGTTCTCTTGCCGGCGGCCCTTCCCGGCATCGTCGGCGGCTTGTTGCTCGCCGTAAGCCGCGCGATCGGCGAGACCATGATCGTCGTTATGGCGGCAGGCTTGATTGCCAAGCTTACTGCCAACCCCTTGGAAGGTGTGACCACGGTTACCGTGCAGATCGTTACGCTTCTGATCGGGGATACCGAATTCGACAGCCCCAAGACGCTCGCGGCCTTCGCGCTTGGTCTGGTTCTGTTTGTCGCGACGCTCTCGCTGAATGTCCTCGCCCTGCACATCGTGAGAAAATATCGAGAACAATATGAGTGACATAACCCAGGGCCAACTGCCGCCGGGCGGCATTCGCGAATCCGACGCCTACAGGGCCCGGCTCAGCCGCCGGCACGCGGCGGATCGCCGGCTGCGGATTTACGGCATCGGTGCGATCGTAGTCGCGCTCGGCCTGCTGGTGATCCTGTTCGTTTCCTTGATCTTGTCGGGCGCTTCGGCCTTCGTGCAGACGCACATTCGTCTCGACCTCGAAATCTCGGCCGAGCACGTCTCGCCCGACGACCCCTTCAAGGGCAATTTCCGGGCGATCGTGCGCGAAGCCATGCTGGAGCGATTTCCCGAAGTATCCAGCCGCGCCGATCAGCGCGCCCTGTTCGAATTGGTCAGTTCGGGCGCCCAATACATGGCGCGCGACAGGGTCGTGTCCGATCCCGATTTGATTGGCCAGCGGATCAGCATGGTATTTCCCGCCGCCGATCCGATCGACCAGCTCAACAAAGGCGCCATCGACCGCAACACGCCGGAGGGTCAAAGGCGCGTCAGCGACAAGCAGATCGCATGGTACGACACGCTGCAAGCCGAAGGGCGGGTTTCCACGCCCTTCAACTGGGCCTTGTTCTTTTCCGCCGACAGCCGGTTTCCCGAACTCGCCGGACTGGCGGGGGCGATCACGGGATCGGCCTATGCGCTCTTGGTCTGCTTTGTTCTGAGTTTTCCGATCGGTATCGCCGCGGCAATCTACCTGGAGGAGTTCGCACCCAAGAATCGGTGGACCGATCTCGTCGAGGTCAATATCAACAATCTGGCGGCGGTGCCGTCGATCGTGTTCGGCCTGCTCGGCCTGGCGGTGTTCCTGAACTTCTTCGGCTTGCCGCGCTCGGCGCCCCTGGTCGGCGGCATGGTGCTGGCGCTCATGACGCTGCCGACCATCATCATCGCGGCCCGTGCCGCGTTGAAGTCGGTGCCGCCATCCATACGCGAGGCGGCGCTTGGCGTTGGCGCCTCGCGGCATCAGGCGATGATGCATCATGTGCTGCCGCTTGCCATGCCGGGCATTCTGACCGGCACGATAATCGGCATGGCTCAGGCCCTGGGAGAGACGGCGCCGCTCCTGCTGATCGGGATGAACGCCTTCATCACGGCGCCGCCGGGCGGCATTTTCGATCCCTCGACGGCTTTGCCGACACAGATCTTCATATGGGCGGACAGCCCGGAACGCGGTTTCGTGTCCAGAACCTCGGCCGGTATTTTGGTCCTGCTCGGGTTCCTGGTGTTCATGAACGCAATCGCAGTTTACTTGCGCAAACGCTTCACGCAGCGGTGGTAGGGGAGAACGACATGCAGACAGTGACCCTGGCGGAAAACGCCCAACGTGCCGAGGGCCGCAGCGGTGCCGTGCGTATTCCCGCCGCCGCCGCCGCCAAGATCGTCGCCCGCGACGTCAACGTCTACTATGGCGACGCCCACGCCTTGAAGGGCGTCGACCTCGATATCGGGAAAAATAAGGTCACGGCCCTAATTGGTCCGTCCGGCTGCGGCAAGTCGACCTTCCTGCGCTGCCTCAACCGCATGAACGATGTGATCGACTCGTGCCGCGTGGTCGGCTCCATCGTCATGGACGGCAAGGATATCTACGATTCGTCGCTCGACGTGGTGCAGCTGCGCGCCCATGTTGGGATGGTCTTCCAAAAGCCCAATCCCTTCCCCAAGTCCATCTATGATAATATTGCCTATGGACCGCGGATTCACGGGATCGGCAGCGGCAAGACCGAACTGGACGAGATCGTGCAGACCAGCCTGGAGAAGGCCGGCCTGTGGAACGAGGTGAAGGACCGCTTGAGCGAGCCCGGCACCGGACTTTCCGGCGGCCAGCAGCAGCGCCTGTGCATCGCGCGCGCGATCGCCGTGAACCCGGAAGTCATTCTGATGGACGAACCCTGCTCGGCTCTCGATCCGATCGCGACCGCCAAGATCGAGGAACTGATCGACGAACTGCGCGAAAACTACACTATCGTGATCGTGACCCATTCGATGCAGCAGGCCGCGCGCGTGTCGCAGCAGACGGCGTTTTTCCATCTCGGCGTGCTGGTTGAGACCGGCGACACGGACGAGGTCTTCACCACCCCCCGCGACGAGCGGACACAGGGATATATCACCGGCCGGTTCGGCTGAGCGGCAGGAGAGCCACGCGATGACCACCACACCGTCCCAACACATCGTCCGATCGTTCGACGATCAACTGCACGGCCTAAGCGAGATCGTCGTACGCATGGGCGGCATGGCCGAATCGCAATTGGCCGCCGCGATCGATGCCATGATCAAGCGCGACAGCGAGCTTGCCGCACGCGTCGTGCAGCAGGATGCGGCCATAGATGCCTTGGACGAACGGCTCGACCAGGATTCGATCCGCGTCCTGGCCCTGCGCCAGCCCATGGCCGATGACCTGCGCGAAGTCGTCTCGGCGCTGAAGATTTCCAGCGACCTGGAGCGCATCGGCGACTATGCCAAGAACGTCGCCAAGCGGGTCGTCGCGATCAACCAGACACCGCCCATGGAGCCGGTCTCGGCGATCCACCGCATGGGGCGGCTGGTGCAGACCATCATCAAGGACACGCTCGACGCCTACACGGCGCGCGATGCCGAACGCGCCGTCGACGTCTGGCAGCGCGATGCCGAGGTCGACGAGATGTACACCGGGCTGTTCCGCGAGATTTTGACCTATATGATGGAGGATCCGCGCAACATTTCCGCCTGCACTCATTTGCTGTTCATCGCCAAGAACATCGAGCGCATGGGCGATCACGCGACCAACATCGCGGAGACCATCCATTTCCTGGCCACCGGCCAGCGTATTGGCGGCGGCCGGCCGAAAGGCGATACTTCGAGCTTCGCGGTGGTTAAGCCGGGCGATCAAACGCCTTCGAAGGATGACGAATAGGGCCACGCGCGGCTACGCGGCGTGAGGACGGACACGAAGAGAGACTCATGACTCCACGCATACTGATCGTCGAGGACGAGGCCGCGCTCGTCACCTTGCTGCGCTACAATTTGGAGCGCGAGGGCTTCGCGGTCAGCGAGGCGACCGACGGTGAAGAGGCGCTGCTGCGCGCCAAGGAAGACAAGCCGGACCTGGTGGTGCTGGACTGGATGCTGCCGCTGATGTCGGGGATCGAGGTTTGCCGCCGCTTGCGGCGCATGCCGGAGACGCGCGCCGTGCCCGTCATCATCCTGACCGCGCGCGGCGAGGAAGCCGACAAGGTCCGCGGCCTGGAAGGCGGCGCCGACGACTACGTGACCAAGCCCTTCTCGCCGGTCGAATTGATCGCGCGCATTCGCGCCCTGTTACGCCGGGCGCAGCCGGGCCTGTCGTCGGAAACCCTGGAGTTCGCCGACCTGTCCATGGATTTGGCGGCGCACCGGGTGCGCCGCGACGGGCGCCTGGTTCACCTCGGGCCGACCGAGTTCCGGCTGTTGCACTACCTGCTGCGCAATCCGGGCCGGGTCTTCAGCCGCGAGCAATTGCTCGATGCCGTGTGGGGCCGCGATGTCTATGTCGAGGCGCGGACGGTCGATGTCCATATCCGGCGCCTGCGCAAGGCGCTCAACGGCGATGGCGAGGCCGACCTGATCCGCACCGTGCGCGCCGCCGGCTACGCCCTGGACCAGCCCGGCGCCGCGCATTGACGCATTTTGCTTGGACGGCTCCAGCCCGCTCCCCCACCCGGCCACCCACAGGATACTGTCGTTGGGCGGCCGGGTGGGGGAGCGGGCCGGCGCGAGACTCCGCGAATGCGGAAGAACCCCTATCCCGCGCGGGCGAAGTACACCAGGAGAGTCACCACCAGCGGGCTGAGCGCGGTCGAGACCGCGACCATGGCCGAGGCGCTGCGCGCGTGCGTGCCGTATTCTGCGCAGAAGATCGGCAGCAGGATTCCGACCGGCAGACCCGCGCCGACCAGCAGAAGATCGCTCAGTCCGTCCGGCAGACCGAGCGCGACAAGCGCCAGCCATGTGACCGCGGGCGCCACGACCAGGCGCATAGCGATGCCGGCCGCGACCGGCGTGCGCGCCAGCGCCCAGATCCCCGAGCCCAGTTGCGCGCCGAGCGCGATCAATGCCGCCGGGGTGTTCGCGCCCGCGACCAGTTCCAGTGGGTAGGCCAGGACGCGGGGCAGATCGATGTCGAGAAGGTTGAGCGCGATGCCCAAAACCATCGCAGGGATCACCGGCGTGCGCACGACGCCGGCCAGGGAGGCGCGCCAGCCCTTGCCGCACGCCCGGCGGAAGGGTCTCGGGCCAGGGATGAACAGCGTCGGAACGCTGGTGATGATCGCCTGGTGCGGCACATAGGTCGCACCGAAGGTCAGCTCGATGACCGGAATGCCGTAATTGCCAGTGTTGGCGAAGGCCGCGGCCAGGGCGATGACCGGGCGGAAACTGGGATCGAGGCGCAACAGCACCGCCGCCATCCAGCCCAAGGCCATCAGCACGAAGAACTGCCCTATGGTGAACAGCACGGCCGTCCAGACCTCGGCGGCAGGCAGTTCGGCGCGCGCCAGCGACAGGATCAACAGCGCCGGCAAGGTGCCGTAGACGACCAGGCGGCTGAGCGTGTTGACATCGACCCCGACACGCGATTGCAGCAGGAAGCCGAAGCCGATCATCAGGACCAGCGGCAGCGTGACGCCGGTGACGACTTCGAGAAACAGGCTCATGTCAGTGCGCGGCGGTAAGTTTGTGCGGCCTCTGTGCCGAAGACACTGAATACGATTCGCTCGAGTCCGGTATTGCGCGCTGCCCAGTCGCGCGCGGTCTCGACCGCGATGCGCGTGGCGCGTTCCAGCGGGAAACCGTAGATGCCGGTCGAGATTGCCGGAAAGGCGATGCTGCGCAGGTTGCGTTCGCGCGCCAAGTCAAGGCTGGCGCGGTAGGCACCCGCCAGCAAAGCATCCTCGTCGGCGTTGCCGCCATGCCAGACGGGGCCAACCGCGTGAATGACGTGGCGCGCCTTCAGGGCGAAGCCCGGTGTGATGCGCGCGCTTCCGGTCGGGCAAGGGCCAACACGTCGGCAGGCCTCGGCGAGCTCCGGTCCGGCGGCGCGGTGAATCGCGCCGCATACCCCGCCGCCGGGCGCCAGTTGCTCGTTGGCGGCGTTGACGATTGCATCCACGTCGAGCGTGGTGATGTCGCCCTCGAAAATCTCGAAGTCAGTGGTCAGCGTAACCCTCCTAGGCCGGGCGTACGCGCGGCAGCCGCGTCAGCAAGAAGAGCAAGAGCAATCCCGGTACGGCAAGCCCAGTCGTCAACACGAAGAACGCCACCCAATCCAGTTGATCGGCCAGCCAGCCGCCGCCCGACGACAGGACCGTGCGCCCAAAGGCCATGAACGAGGTCAGAAGCGCGTACTGCGTCCCGGTGAAGGCGACATTGCACAGGCTGGACAGATAGGCGACGAAGGCGACCGAACCCAGGCCGCCGGTGAAGTTATCGGCGCCAATGGTCAGGGCCAAGAATCCGATGTCGTGGCCAATCATGGCCTGAGCGGCGAATAGAAGGTTTGTTGCTGCCTGCAAAATCCCGCCGACTAAAAGGCTCGGAAACAAACCGAAGCGTGCGATCAGCATGCCGCCGGCAATGCCGCCCGCGACGGTGGCGAGCATGCCGAAAACCTTGCTGATGCTGGCGATCTCGACGCCGGTGAAACCCATCTCGACATAAAACGGATTGGCCATGACGCCGCCAATGGCGTCGCCGAATTTATAGAGCAGCACGAAACCCAGAATGATCAGCCAACCGGGGCGACGCAGGAAATCGGCGAAGGGATTTATGGCCGCGCCTTGCAGCCATTCGAGCGCACTCGGGCGCGTGCCGGCCAGGTGGCTTTCGGCGCTCGGCCGCGGCGCCAGAAGGACGACGATCATGCTGGCGGCGATCAGCGCGGCCAACACCGCGAACACGCCCTGCCACGTCATGAAGTCCGACAAGGCAATGGCGCCTGCACCGGCGACCAGGATGCCGATGCGATAGCCTAGCTGCGTGGTCGCCGCACCCGCGCCTTGTTCCTCTTCGTTCAGTATCTCAATCCGGTAGGCGTCGATCACGACGTCCTGGCTGGCCGAAAAGAACGCGATGACGAAAGCAGCCGCCGCGGTTGTCCAGGGATCGACGGCGGGGTCGGTCGCACCGAGCGCCAAAATAGCCAGCGCGAGCCCGGCCTGTATGACCAGCGCCCAGGCGCGCCGCCGACCCAAACGCGCGGACAGCCACGGTACCTGCAGATGATCGAGCAGCGGCGCCCACAAAAATTTCAGGCTGTAGGGCAGGCCTACCAGCGCGAACAAACCGATGGTCGTCTTGTCGACACCGATCTTGGCCAGCCAGTAGGACAGCGTGGACAGGGTCAGCAGCAGCGGCAGGCCGCTGGCAAAACCCATGAGCAGAATGAAAAGCTGCCGCTGGTCCCGGTAAACCGCGACCGCCGCGCGCCAGGACTTCGGCGCCCCGCTCATTGCCCTGAGCGCGTTCGGGTGCTTGCGGGCTTGGCTGGAGACGTTATGCCGGCCTCACGCGGTTTCCTTGAGGCGGTTGAGCTTCTTGCGTTCATTCGGGTCGAGCTCGGCCTTGCGCAGACGAATCGATTTCGGCGTGACTTCTACCAGTTCGTCGTCGGCGATGTAAGCGATGGCCTGCTCCAGGCTCATGACCCGGGGCGGGGTCAGGCGCACCGCCTCGTCCTTGCCGGCGGCGCGAATGTTGGTCAGCTGCTTGCCCTTCAGCGGATTGACTTCCAGGTCGTTGTTGCGGCTGTGCTCGCCGATGATCATGCCCTGGTAAACCGCCGTGCCCGGCTGGACGAACATGAAGCCGCGGTCTTCCAGATTCCACAGCGCGTAAGCGACCGCGGAACCCTGGCCGTTGGAGATCAGCACGCCGGTGCGCCGGCCTTGGATCGCGCCCTTGTAGGGCGCATAGCCGTGAAACACCCGGTTCATGACCCCGGTGCCGCGGGTCGCGGTCAGGAACTCGCCGTGATAGCCGATCAGCCCGCGCGAGGGGGCCAGGAAGCTGATCCGCACCTTGCCGCCGCTCGACGGCACCATGCCGGTCATCTCGGCCTTGCGCTCGCTCATGCCTTCGACCACGACGCCGGCGAAATCCTCGTCGACATCGATCTGGACTTCCTCGATCGGCTCCTGCCGCTGCCCGGTTTCCGGATCCTGGCGGTAGAGCACGCGCGGCCGGCTGATCGACAGCTCGTAGCCTTCGCGGCGCATGGTCTCGATCAGCACGCCGAGCTGCAATTCGCCGCGACCGGCAACTTCGTAGGCGTCCTTGTCCGCGGTCTCGGTGACGCGGATGGCGACATTGCCCTCGGCCTCGCGCATCAGGCGGTCGCGAATCATGCGGCTGGTCACCTTGTCGCCTTCGCGCCCGGCGAGCGGCGAATCGTTGACCGAGAAGGTCATGGCCAGCGTCGGCGGGTCGATCGGCTGGGCGCTGATGGTGCCCTCGTACTCGGTCGAGCAGATCGTGTCGGCGACGGTCGCCTCGGACAGGCCGGCGATGGCGACGATGTCGCCCGCGACGGCCTCGTCGACCGGCACCCGCTTCAGGCCCCGGAAGGCCAGCAGCTTGGACAGGCGCCCAGCCTCGACCGTGTCGCCGAATTGATGCCGTGCCTCGATCGGCATGTTCAACCGCGCGGTGCCGGACAGGATGCGCCCGGTCAGGACCCGGCCCAGATACGGGTCGGCCTCCAGCAGCGTGACCAGCATGGCGAAGGGACTGTTGAGGTCGCCCTTGGGCGGCGCGACATGACGCAAAATCAAGTCGAACAGCGGCGTCAGGGACTCGCGCGGATCGTCCAGGTCCTTGACCGCCCAGCCCTGCTTGGCCGAGGCGAAGACCATGGGAAAGTCGAGCTGTTCGTCGCTGGCGCCCAGCGCCGCGAACAGGTCGAAGACCTTGCTGTGCGATTCGTGCGGCTCGGCGTCCGGCCGGTCGGCCTTGTTGACCACCACGATCGGCTTCAGGCCGCGCGCCAGCGCCTTCATGAGCACGAACTTGGTCTGCGGCATCGGGCCTTCGGCGGCATCGACCAGCAGCAGCACGCCATCGACCATGGACAGGATGCGCTCAACTTCGCCGCCGAAATCGGCGTGGCCCGGCGTGTCGACGATGTTGATCCGCACGCCCTGCCACTCGACGGCGGTGCACTTGGCCAGGATTGTGATGCCGCGCTCGCGCTCCAGGTCATTGCTGTCCATGGCGCGTTCGGCAACCTGCTCCTTCTCGCGGAAGGTGCCGGATTGACGCAGCAGTTGGTCGACCAGGGTGGTTTTACCGTGGTCGACATGGGCGATGATCGCCACGTTGCGCAGCGAAGTGAAAGTCATATCAAAAACTCTTTTTGTGGGTGGTGGCCCGCGCTTGGCGCGGCAGCCTAAGCCAAATGCGTTACTTAGATATGTCCGAGGCGCTTCTGCACCAAGGGGTGGAGCGGCACTTCCGGCCGGGCCCCGTAATGCGAAATGACCTCGGCGGCGGCGATGGCGCCGATCCGACCGCAATCGTGCAGGGTCTTGCCCCGGGTGTAACCGAACAGGAACCCGGCGGCATAAAGATCGCCGGCCCCGGTGGTGTCGACCACGCGTGCGACCGGCTCGGCGTCCACGATGTGGACCTCTTCGCCGGACAGGATCACCGCGCCGCGCGCGCTGCGGGTCAGGACCGCAACCTCGCAATGGCCGCGCACTTTCTGCAGGGCGGCGTCGAAGTCCTCGACCTGATAGAGCGAACAGATTTCGACCTCGTTCGCGAACAGAAGATCGATATGCTCCTCGACCAGGCGCAAGAAGGACTCCCGGTGACGCTCGACGCAGAAGGGGTCGGACAGCGTCAGGGCGACCCGCCGCCCAGCCTCGTGGGCGACCTCGGCCGCCTCCACGAAGGCTGCCTTGGCGGCCGTCGCGTCCCAGAGATAGCCCTCCAGATAGGTGATCTTGGCTCGGGCGATCAGGTCCCGGTCCAGATCCTCGGGGCCGAGCGCGACCGAGGCGCCCAGGAAGGTGTTCATGGTCCGCTGCGCGTCCGGGGTCACGAAGATCAGGCAGCGCGCGGTCGGCAGGCCCTCGGTCGCCGGCGGTGTGTCGAAGGTCAGGCCGTTGGCGCGGATATCGTGGCGGAAGATGCCGCCCAGCTGGTCGTTGCGGACCTTGCCGATGAAGGCGCCCTTGCCGCCCAGGGAGGCGATGCCGGCCATGGTGTTGGCGGCCGAGCCGCCGGACATCTCCACACCCGGCCCCATGGCGGCATAAAGCTCCTCCGCGCGCGCGGCGTCGAGCGGGGCCATGGGGCCCTTGGAAAGGTCCTGGGCGGCCAGGAACCGGTCGTCTGCCTGGGCGATGACGTCGACGATGGCGTTGCCAATGCCGACGACGTCGAGGGCCGGTGCGTTCATAAGCCGGGGGTCCGCTGGATTTCATGCCAAAAGGGGCGGCCAATCGCCCGCCCCGCGCGCGCCGGGAGTATAGCCAGGGCCGCCTCGGGGGCAAGGGGCGAAGAACCGGGCCGGACAGGTGGCAGCCGGCCCGCGATCAGATCCCCCGCGGCGCGCTGTCGCGCCGGCCGAGCACGGCGTCCATATCGGTGTGCGGTACATAGCGCGGCGTTTGAGCCAGGCCCACCACGTCGAAGAATTCGAAGCCCAAGGAATCCAGGTTCGCGATGAATTCGGCGAACCGCGGTTCGCTCCGATAGCGCCTCAGCACCGACATCTCGGTGATGATCATCTCAGTGTGCGCCAGCACCTGCGCCGCGCCGTCGAGGACCTGCGACTCGTAGCCCTCAACGTCGAGTTTGAGCAGGAACGGCGCGCGCATCTTTTCGTTCAACAGGCTGTCGAGCGGCCGGACAGAAACCTTGCGCGGATCCAAGTCGCGATAGATCGCATTGTTCTCCAGTTTGCGGACATAGGCCTCGGAAAGTTGGGCCAGACCGGAACTGGTCGCGAAATTGCGGTTGACGTACAGGGTTTCCGTGCTGGACTGCGCGCCCGCCGCCAAGATGTGGTATTCGCCGCCATGCCGCCGGCAAATCTCCACGAGCGCGGGCCTGTAGTCGTCGTTGGCTTCGACGAGGACAAGGTGGGCACTGGGGAATGCCTCATACAGCCAAGGCGTGCCGTCGCCCACGCCGACGTCGATGACGGTCTTGGGGGCGAAACCCCCGCGTGCCATCATAGCGAGGAACTCGCGCGGCTCGCGCACGGGCGCGTCTTTCTCCTTTAGGGCGTACCCATAGAAATCGAGGACGCGCTCTAAAATCTGCCGTGCATAGGACTTAAGGGACATGAAGTGCCAGTCTCAATTTATTGACCTGACGGAAATAGTCAGGAAATAACTGCGGAATGTTCTAAAGCTCAAGACAGGCGATTTAGGCGCGGGATAAAAGCGAAATCGCACATATCACAGAAATTTCATAGACGCATCGATTCTTTGGGGACGGATACTGGTGCGGCGGATTGCCGGGCGCGCGTTCTCCGCCTTGTTCCGGTCATGGGCCCGCGCTAAACCCTGCCATCATGTTCTCCGCCCTCATGAAATCCCTGGGCCAGATCGGCGATCCGGCCTTCCGGCATGTTTTCATGCGCTCGCTCGGGCTGTCGCTGGGCGCCTTCGCGGCGCTCTGGGCGCTGGCCTGGTTCGGTCTCGGCTGGCTCGGCGAGGATCTGGCGGTCTGGATCGCGCAAAGCAATCCCGACAGCACCTGGGTCAAGGTCTTCGAATGGGCTTACGGCGCGGCCGCGGTCGCCGGCATCCTGGTCGCCAGCCTGTTCCTGTTTCCCGCCGTCATGGCCGGCGTCATGTCGATCATGCTGGAGGAGATCGCCGAGGCGGTCGAGCGGCGCCACTATCCCGGACAGCCGCCGGCGCGGCCGCAGCCGATCGGCGAAGCGATTCTGTCCGCGCTCGCCTTCGCCGCGGTGGCACTCGCCCTGAATATTTTGGCGATGCCGATCTATCTGGTTCTCCTGTTCGTGCCGCCCTTCAATTTTTTTGTGTTCTATTTGCTCAACGGCTATCTTTTGGGCCGGGAGTATTTCGAGCTTGTGGCCGTGCGCCGCTACGATATGGCGGCGGTCAAGCGGCTCCGCCGGGCCTATCGGGGGCGGGTGCTTTTGGCGGGGGCGGTCATCGCCTTTCTGCTCACCCTGCCGGTGATAAACTTGGCCATGCCGCTAGTCGCGACGAGCTTCATGCTCCATGTGTTCGAAGGGCTGCGGCGGCGCGGCGATTCGGGGATACCGGCGGACCTCTAGGGTGCTGGCCCGCGTAATTACCTGGCGGGAAGGGGCGGCATGTTCAATAAATTCAGGAATGGCGGCAAATCCGGCTCCAAGTCGAGTTCCGGCGCGTCATCCGATTCGCGGGCCGGTCGCGGCGATGCTCAGGGACCGCGCAGCGAGCCGCCGCGTCTGGAGTTGCCACGTCACCGCACTGCGCCGCCCGTCGCCTATCCGCAGGGCGGTGCGCCATCCGCGCCGTGCGCCGTGCCGGACAAGCCGGCGCATTTTTTGCGAGACTGCGCGGTGGCCAACTGGAAGCTTCGCGACGTCGGTCTCGATGCGGATTACATCCAGTACGTCACCGGGCACAACCCCGACGACGCCGGCGGCCGGTCCGGAGAGCAGCATATGAGCCGGGTTGTCGCGCGCGGCCCGCGGCGTCGCGATGCCGCCGTCGGACCGCATCAGCCGGAGCGGCGCCGCGACGCCGAGCCCGTCAAGCCGCTTCTCGAGCAGGTCGACATAGCGGCCGATGATCGGGCCGACATAGGCCGCGACGGCCGGCGTGTTGCCGCGCGGATACTCTTCGATCTGCGGATTGACGCGGGTCGAGAGATAGATCGGCACGTCCGGCAGCTTCGCGCGGATCGCGCGTTCCAGCGCCAGTTCGTGGTCGGCGTTGAGATAGGAGAAGCCGAGGCTGATCGCGACCGATTCCGGCGCAAGCGCGGCAACCGCATCGGCGACGCGGGCGGCCTCCTTCTCGGTCAGCGCCGTTACGACCGCGCCGAACGCATCGAGCCGCTCCTTCGCTTCGATCGTGCGGGCGCGCGGGATCACCGGCGGCGGCTTGGTTCCGGTCAGCGCGTAGAGTTCCGGCCGCATCTGGTCGCCGATGACCAGCACGTCGCGCATGCCCTCGGAAACCACGAGAGCCGCCTTCGCGCCGCGCCGCGTCAGGAAGGCGTTGGTGCCGACCGTGAACCCGTGCACGAACAGGTCGATTTCGCCCGGCGCGATGCCGGCCGCCTGGCAGATGCGCCCGATTCCGTCCTCGACGCCGCCGGCCGAACCGGTCGCCTGCGAGGACACCTTGTCGACGAGGAGCCGACCGGTGCCGCTGTCGACCAGCACGAGATCGGTGAACGTACCGCCCACGTCCGCTGCGAGATATTTCATGGCGGGCGCGATGCTATGGGATCGGGCGGCGCCGGTCGAGGGCCCGCGACGACATCGGATGCTACTTCCTGTCGATGATCGCGAGCCCGTCCCAGTCGGGCGGCGGCGGGTTCGACCGGAAGCCGGCGATGCGTTCGCGCATCAGCAGGGCCGCCTTGTCGCCCGGCTTCGCCTCGAGCACCCGCCCGAACAGCGAATCGGCCTCGTCCCACAACCGGCCGCGATAGGCGGCCAGTGCCTGCGCGTAGGTCGCGATCCAGTCGGGCGGCGCGATCTCGTCCTTCATGCCGATCAGCTCGTGGATCGCCGTGCCGCCGGTCCGGCCGAACACCGCGACCCGGTCGAGCTCGCGCAGGAT
>ERZ869936.1003-NODE-1003-length-22308-cov-24.298342_pt1 | contig 22308 bp, 19 predicted proteins | sample MGYA00520876_ERZ869936 | MGnify/ENA primary metagenome ERZ869936 (study PRJEB32218, sample SAMN09650985) | biofilter metagenome | isolation source: enrty point of leading RO module | place: Saudi Arabia: Thuwal, RO plant located on Red Sea | collected 2016-02-17...
TCCTCCAAAACTACAACGCCCTTAAAAACAGATTCGTATGAGCTACAGCTACGGGAAAAGCATAGTGACGGATGGGTTGGTGTTCTACGTGGATGCAGCTAACGAGAATAGCTATCCAGGGACGGGGACTACGTGGAGTGATTTGGTTGGTAGCAATGATGGCACACTGACTAACGGCCCAACGTATAGCTCGGCCAACGGGGGAAGCATAGCCTTTGACGGTACTAACGATTATGTAGATTGCGGGGCTAACAACTTATTTTCAGGTAATACTAGTTTTAGCCTTTCTGGGTGGTTAAATGTAAAAACACATTCAAGTTATGGCTTAGCTCTTTATATCGGAAATGCAGCCTCTAAGCAGTCCGCATGGATTGGTTGGTGTGATATTGCTCAAACAGGAACCAATCAAACCATTGGTGGTGGGTTGTACGGTGTGAATCTTGGGTCTGGAGTAGAAGAAAACACAGGTTGGCACAACGTAACGCTAACTTATGACACCAGCTCTTTAAAGCTTTACATAGATGGCTCGCTCACAAATTCAAGGTCGGAAAGCGGAGCAAACATATCTTCCAGCTCCATAAGGTTAGGTAGATCAAACACAGGCACTACCTATGACTACAATGGAGATTCTTCTTCTCTTTTGATTTACAATAAAGCTCTCTCCTCTACTGAGATCCTCCAAAACTACAATGCACTCAAAAACCGTTTCGTATGAGCGTGAAGAACCGAAATAGCATCGTTACAGACGGGTTAGTGTTTTATGTAGACGCTGGGAATGAGGATAGCTATCCTGGATCTGGGACTACGTGGTACAATTTAGCTGGAAGCAATAACGGGACGCTTACTAACGGTCCGACATATTCTTCTGACAATGGAGGCGCCATTGTTTTTGATGGCACTAACGACCACGTAGTTTTAGACCAAACTATATCTCTCACAGATTTTACTATTACTGCCGCCTTTAAAATTACTTCTTATGGTAATAATTGGGCAATGTTCTTCGGCAACACAGACACAGACAACTTTGTTGCCAGTCAGTCCCAGACATTGCTTAGGGTGCAAGACGATTTAAGCTTAAATTCTGATATTGCATATACAACGAACCTTTTAAACGGAGTTCATTTCCTTCAGGTAACTCAATCTGGAAATACAAATACCTGGTATCTCGATGGTCAAAATATAGGAACCTCAAGTAATTCTAGTTACGATGGAATGAGCATTACACGTATGGTGTTTTATCAAACATCAAACGCCTTGGGTGTGTGGGGTGGAAACTACTACATGGCATCCATCTACGATAGAGCCCTTTCAACTTCCGAAATCACTCAAAACTACAACGCATTAAAGAACAGATTTATTTAATTATCTTTGCACTAAACTTTTTAATTATGGCATTTGCATTTGAATCTAAGTCCTGGAGTTACACAGGCGAAAAGGAGTTTGAGAACGGTGGCTTCACCCTGCTCAACCCAACAGTTTCTGTACTCTCGGTATCAGTACAAGAAAGCAACGTATACATCGCTATGAAGGCGGTAGAGAATGATGGTGTTTACAACCACAACCTCAACATCCAGTACAACAACTCTGGTGGTGAAACCAACCTCGATACGATCGTAGACGCAGCCGTTGCAGCTGCCCTCCCAGACTTTACACTCGACGCATAAGCGTATCTACATATATCTTAAGAAGGCCCCTCGTGGGCCTTTTTTTGTTTTTATTATCTTTGCCTTATGGCTGAAGATGTAAAGAAGAAACTCAAGCGGTTTGGGCTCTCTGGGTTGAACAAGCCCAAGCGATCTACCAGCGGAGGCAAGTCACACGTAGTGGCTGTACGCTGTAACGGAAAGATCAAGATTATTCGCTTCGGCCAAGCAGGTGTAAAGACGAATCAAACCGCAGGACAGCGTAAAGCCTTCAAGAGTCGTCATGCCAAGAATATAGCCAAGGGTAAGTGCAGTGCAGCTTACTGGGCGAACAAAGTGAAGTGGTCTCCAAGCAAGACCAAATCTCCAAGCAAAAAGTGGGTGAAGGGATCATGAATACAGTCAAGTACAACAAAGGTGGAAAGCTCAATGTTAGCAGCGCTACGAAGTCTGTCCCAGCACCTTCTGGTTATCACTGGATGGTGGATCGGGGTAGATACTTCCTTATGAAAGGAGATTACAAACCACATCCTGGCGCTGTTAAAGAGGCCAAGTTTAAACTCGTTAGCCATGAAGGTTAAGAAGGCAGGCTGCGGCAAAGAAGAGTGTGATTGCGGCTGCGAGAAGTACAAGAAAGGGGGCAAGGTAAAGGGCAAGAGAGACGCCTGCTACTACAAGGTGAAGAAACGCTACAAGGTGTGGCCTTCTGCCTACGCATCTGGTGCGCTCGTTAGGTGCAGGAAGGTGGGCGCTAAGAACTGGGGGAACAAGTCCAAGAAAAAGTAATGGCTAAGGAAGGATTGAGGAAGTGGTTCAGCAGAAACCAAGGCAAGGGCTGGATAGACTGCAAAGCATCTAAGCGAGCAGGCAAACCTGTTCCGTGTGGAAGGAAGAGCGCGGGAGAGAAAAGAGGTACTGGATACCCAGCGTGCAGACCCACTGTGGCTCAGTGTACTTCTAAGGGCATGCGAGCCAAGAAAAGCGAAAAGCGCGTGAACTGGCGGGTCAAGAAGAAGCCTAAAAAATAATGTTTATATTTGCATTCATATAACCGACAATAATGGCTACAACTACCGCGACATTAACACTTTCGAGCTCTGACCTGACTGGTGACGCTCTCTCACTGACTACGACTGCAACCTTGACCAAAGCTGGTGTAACTACTGGTCTGGATCAAACCACTGGTGTATCTCGTAAGTCATTTGCTACAGCGCAAACAGCTTACAACTTGATTGCTGCCGCTGACTACACAGCTGACAAGGCTCACAAGCTTTACATTAAAAATACTAGCACAACTGCTGCTGAGTTCATCACTGTAGAGGTGGGAGCAACAAACCTCTCTCTCGGTAGACTCTACGCTGGGGATTGGATGCTGGTTCCTTACGACGGAAACAACGACATCGACATTGATACCAGCGCAGTCAACATGACTGTTGAGTACATGGTAATCTACGAAGCGTAATGGCTAACCTTAGAGCATCCATAACGCTCAATAGCCCTGATGTTCTCACATCTCCGTTGGCGCTTACTGTCGCGTCTAATTTCCTGTGCGACACAGGCAGCCTTACAAGAGCTAAGATTTTGGGTACTCAGGAGGGTGCGCTTAACAACGCCAGGGTAGTTTATAAGGCGGATGACAAAACAGAGGTAGCCATCTTGTTTGTCAGAAACCTCAGTCAAGAGCGAGAGAAGTATATGTACTTGAGCGAGACTCAGGACGAAGTCTTCGCTAAAATCCCTGGTGGGGGATTTGCTTTGATACCAGTTGATCCTACAAAAACTATTCGTATTCACGGAACAGACGTAGACCAGATCGCTGAGTACGGTGTATTCGGATTAGACAGCTCTGCGGTAGCGCTTAGCTAAACAATAATAATTTAATTTAAATGGAAGAAAATTTTGAAGGACTGGGGAAGATCGAGACGTTCGACTCCCCAGAGGAGCTGGTTGCTTCAATGGAGCCAGCTTCAGAGCCGCAGGCTCAGGAGCCAGAACAACAAGTTGCAGAGGCTGAACCACAGGAGGTTAGTGATCAAGAGGCTGTTGCTTCTGATGCTCCTGTTCAAGAGCAGCCAGCAGTAGAGGAGCCTCAGCCAGAGGTCTCTAACGAACCTGCTCCAGAACCACAGTATTCCGATCAAGAGATCGAAGAGGCTGTGTTCTCTTTCTTGAGTGATCGCCTGGGTAGACAGATTCAGTCTATCGACGATATCTCTCAGCAGCAAGAGAACAGCTTAGATGAACGTGTCGAAGCGATTGCTCGTTTCGTACAAGATACAGGCAGAGCTCCAGAGGATTGGTTTCGGTATCAGTCATTGAATCCAGAGGGTATGGACGACATGACCGCTATTCGTGTAGAACTAGCGAACGAATACCCAAACCTTTCTTTCGAAGAGCTCAATCTTTTGGTTGGCAGCAAGTACAAGCTTGACCCTGACTCTTTCTCTGAGGATGAGGTTAGGCTGTCGCAGCTCCAGCTTAAAATTGATGCGGATAAAGCTCGCCGCAGCATTGAGGAACTCAGAACTAGCTACTCTGCCCCAGAGCAACGCGAGCAAGCCGCACCAGAATCGCAGTCACTCATTGATGATCAATGGATTGCTCAGATGTCCGAGGAAGTCGATTTGCTTACAGGTCTAGAGTTTGACCTTGGCGATAACAAGACTTTCGAATTCGGACTAGATGATCAGTACAAGGCTCAACTGAAGGACCGCAACGCTCGTCTCGACGAGTTCTTTGACCCCTACGTTAATCAGGACGGTACATGGGATTACGACAAGCTGTCGTCTCATATGGCTGTTCTCGACAACATCGACAGGATTGTAAAGTCGGCTTACACCAAAGGTTTAGGTGACGGCCAACGAACCCTCGTCGATACTGCCGCGAACGTCTCTACCGAAACGCCTAACCAGGGGAGTCAGAATCAACAAACGAACCCATTGACCGAACAGCTTAGACAAGCTCTAGGGAACCAAAATGGATTTGGGTTCATCTAACTTTTAAAAACTAGAAAATATGGCAGCTACAGGCCAAGACTTCGGATCAGGAAGTAATAAACTTCCAGGATTGAAAACAACTCCAGAGAAGTACACTTCTTTGGGTGACTTGTTGACTTACAACAAGCCAGACAACATGGATCTCTACGTTAAGACGTATGGAGATCAAGGCATCACAGGATTCCTCGAATTGACGGGTGCCAAGAAAAATGCAGGTGTATCTGACGAAATCCAGTACTGGGAAGAAGGCAGATTGCACAACAGCTTCACTGCTACAGTAGGTGCTGAAGCTACTGCGTTCAACTCCAACACTATGACCTTCGCTTCTGGCAAGGGTCCACGTGTAGGTGACGTTCTCTATAACCAGGTTAGCGGCGACGTACTGTACGTTGACGCTGGTACTGCTGGCGGAACTACTATGAGCGTTCGCGCTTTGGGTGGTGACGGAACTTTCGGAGCTGCAACTGCTGACCGCTTCGCGGTAATCGGTAACGTAGCTGGACAGGGTGCTGATCAGCCTTCTGATTTCTACCAGACAGAAATCAACAAGCGTACTCAGAGCTTCATCATTGCTAGAGAGACATTCCACGTTAACGGCTCACAGGCTTCTAACATCGGATGGATCAACGCTGGTAACGGTGACTACAGATGGTACGTGAAGGGCGAGATGGATACTCGTAAGCGTTTCATGGATCAGCGCGAGATGTTGATGCTGTTCGGTCAGCAGACTGCTTCCGCTATCACTTCCGCTGACAATGACGGTATCGTAGGTACTGAAGGCTACTTCGCTGCTCTCGAAAACAGAGGTATTGTATCTGACGCTTTGGATACTTCTACTGACTTCACTGAGCTCGACGCTATCATCTTGGAGTTGGACAAGCAGGGCGCTCCTTCTGAGTACGCTATGTACGTAAACAGAACCGTCTCTTTGAATGTTGACGACATGTTGGCTTCAGGTGTTACTGGCTCTGGTGCGATCACTGCTGGTCTCGCTTCTCAGTTCGGTGCGTTCAACAACTCTCCAGAGATGGCTGTGAACCTCGGCTTTAAGTCGTTCACTCGTGGTGGTTACACTTTCCACAAGCACGACTGGAAGCTCTTGAACGACCCAACATTGGGCGGCAACAACAGCTTCTACAAGGGTGCCTTGGTTCCAATGACCCAGGTAGCTGATGCTAGAACTGGTGAAAGAGCACCTTCTTTGCAGATGTACTTCAAGGATGCTGGTGGATACTCTCGTGAACTCAATCACTGGGTTGAGGGTGGTGACGTTCTCGGATTCCGAACTAACGGATCTGACGTTGCTAAGTTCCACTACCGTTCTGAGTGTGCTTTGGTAACACGCGCTGCTAACCAGCACGTATTGCTCAAGTAATAGACTGTAGGTAATTGGGCGGGGGCTTCGGCCCCTGCCTCTTTACCATCCTTTTTAACGATTAATTTTATTCAATTATGGCACAAGTAAAGACTACGCCGAAGCGTGGGCGACCACCTAAAAAATCCACAGGTATTTCCGTCAACTCTACGTTGACTCCAGAATCTCCAGCTACCAGAGCTATTAAACGATGGGTAGCCCCCAAGGGGGGTAATGTGTACCTCCTTTCTCAGAAGAGAACCACCATCTTTGACGAAGAGTCTGGTAAGGTAAGAGAGCTCAGATACTGCGAAGGAGAGAACTCTGTATTTAGAGACGAGCAGTCTGACTACGCAACAAAATCACCTATCGTATTCCGCGATAAGAACCTCTTCGTTCGTCCAGAACAGCCTAATTTGCAGAAATACTTGGAGCTACACCCAGGCAACTCTGCTAACGGAGGCAACATCTTCTCCATGATCGACGAGACTGCTAAGGTTGAGAAGACGGTAGTCGATGAGTTCTTGGTTCACGATGCGATTACGCTGTTGCGCTCTAAGGACTTGGATGAACTCATGGCAGTAGCCATTTCCTTCTCCATCGATACTGATCGTCCAGCCAGTGAGATTAAGCACGACTTACTCCTGAAGGCAAAGGCTTCGCCACAGGTGTTTATCGATTCGTTTGACAACCCTGTTGTATCCATGAAGGCTAAGTTGCGTCAAGCAGAGAAGCTTCAGATCGTTAAGCTCCAAGAGGACGCTATCCGATGGTACGACACGAATAAGGTCATCATTGTGGTTCCAGTAGGCAAAGACCCTATGGATATCTTCGTGAGGTATTGCCTAACAGAAGCAGGATCTGCTGTAGTATCGCAGATAGAGAAAGAGATGCAGTAAGAAAAGGCCACCTTCGGGTGGCTTTTTTCTTTCGTATATTTGTTTCATGGACAGAAAGTTCTTCTTCTTCCGCAGAGAGCCAGAGTCAGAGGGTAGTATATCGTTCTCTGACACAGGTGTTGGTTTGAGCACAATAGCTATACCTTCAGAAAACCTTACCTTCATAACGGCTGGTAAGAAGAAGGTGATTTTCACATTCAAAGACTGCAATGGCTTTGATGAGTCCAACTTGATTGAAGGGGAATCTGTTCCGAAGGCGAACATCACGGTTTCGTGTAAAGAAGGCGAGGAAGCCAAGCTGATAGAGAACGTCATAAACTTTATGTCAGCTACGACCAGGAAGAACATTATGAAGTTCGACGTAGTGGACAAGGAGTCTACTTTTTCACAAGCCGTTGTTGACAACATAGACGACATCGTCTCTGTGATCCCCGCCACACCCATCAATACGGCCACGAAGAGCCTTTCTAAGGGTGATTCTACGCACGAAACAGCTCAGACTATAGGCGAGGTATACTTCAATGAATCCAAACCTATCGTAGACTACAATCACGAAGGGCTTGCTAGCTACGGCGACGGAGCTACTTTAACGTCCTGGGCTAATGCTGGGGAAGGAGGAACAGCGTATGATGCTGGTTCAAGTCAGGGTACACCCACGGTTATAACTGACACCTCGGAGCCTACGCTTATAAAGAAAGCCGCTAGTTTAGGGTCCACTAATAGCATTAGACTGGCTGCCGATTTAACCGTATCTGGCGACTACACTATTTATGCTGTTCTTAACACCAAGGGAATAGCTTCTGAGACGACATACGGGATTGGTGCTTTGTACGGCGAAGGTGATGGCGAGTCGTTTGGCTTTGGTGGCCGACCTTTAGAGGATGGGATTATCGACAGCGGAAACAAAACATTTCAGTTTAGCAGAAATATATTCTGCGTCAGGCATAAGGGTTTGACTGGTTATCCAGCATTCGTTTCTACTGTAGATCCTGACGATGGCACTAAGAGCTTTGAAATACCCGATTCTAATACCGAATCTATAAACTACAACGCAAACAATGTCTTTATAGTTAGAAGGGACTCTAACTACAACATGTATTTGCATAATAAAGACGGTGATATTATTGCTAAAATACCAGCAAAAACTTCTACTTTAGATCCCTCGCTAGTTGCATCCTCTCCAGGCAGGACGGACGGAGATCTTGTAATCAGGGGGATAGGTGAAGCCAACAGTCAGATAATCTCTTCTAAGTTCTATCTCAATCGTTTAGGAGTCATAACCAGGGACGTAGGGCCAAACGAAGCTGCGAACCTAGCAAAGCAACTGTTTAAGCTGTACGGGGAGAAATAACAGCCTATTTCTTTTTCGTATATTTGCTTTATGGTTAGCGTATATCAAGTATACCAGAATTTAAAGTCATTAGCGAACAAGGAGCAGAAAGGGTTCATTACCCCTCAGGTCTTTAACAACTTCGCTGCGATGGCTCAGATGAATATCTACAATGAGATGTTCAAGGAGCTGGTTGACGCCAAGAAGCTTTCTAGGCAAAACCTGGATACAGGAAGAGACAAGTCGCCCCGTAAGATGGCACTAGAGGATCTGTCTATGTACCTCAGGTCAGAACCACAGTTCGCTCTCGTAGGAGTGAATGGTTCTTTTTCAGATGAAGCCACGAGCATAGACAAGCCCTCTGATCTTTCCAGAATCATATCTGTAGAGATAGCGGACGGAACTGCTCCGTTATCAGAGAGAAGAAGATGTGAGCTTATATACAACACGGAGGATATACTTAGCATAATGGGGAGCAACTTGTCTTCCCCCACAGATGACTTCCCTGTTGCTTTGGTGACTAATGTCACAATTGAGGTTATCCCTAGTACGGATGCTGGTGTCATCCTTACATACTACGCTAAGCCAACTTCGTTTAACGCTCAGGGGAATATAGATCCGAATCCACCGCTTTATGCGTTTAGCACTTTCAGCGGAAGTAGCTTTTTCGACTTTGATAACTCAAGAGATTTTATGCTTCCTAGTCATTACCTGAGCGAGGTCGTTATGGAGATGGCGAAGCTCATGGGGGTTAGGTTGCGTGACCCACAAGTAACGCAGTTCGCAGCACAAGAAGAAGCTTCTGAATAATGGCCCACAATAAAGTAAAACTCAGTCAGGTTATTAGAGACTTCATCATCACACTAGATGGTGATGATTACGCAAGTAACGCTTCGGATTCTGCAATCAGGAACTTCGCTCTCAGGGGAATCAGGGAAATCGGATTTGATTTAGGGAAGAAGATTAAGTCGCTCAAGCTTAGTATTGGTTCGAACGATACTGTGTCTCTCCCTGACGATTTTGTTGATCTTCTTAAAGTAGGCGTTGTAGACAGCGACGGACTTGTTCGTGTGTTTGGAAGCAACAAGCACATTAATCAGTCTCGCCGTATGCAGACGGCCACTGACACGGCTTTGGATGATGCTGGTAAGGACGGCACTTCCCTCACCGATGTCTTTGACAACAACCCGATGAATATCTCCTACAATTCTGTTGGGGATCGCGTTGACGACAAGACGGCAACAGCTAACACATCTCTGAGTGGTGACGACTTGGGTGCTTACGTATTCGAGAACTACGTATATCAGGGTGGTCAGGGTAGGCTGTATGGTGCTGGCGGGGCTCACTTGGCTGGTGAGTACAGATTGAACTTGGACCAAAACAGAATCGAAATAGAAACGAATAGCGGATATTCAGAGGTCGTTATCGAGTACATAGCAGATGAAGCCAGGTCATCAGACCCAGAGGTTCATGTGTACGCAGAGGAAGCTCTTCGGTCGTACATATACTACAAGGTTATTGAGCGCAAGTCCTCTGTTCCTGCCAACGAAAAAGCTAGGGCAAGAGCGGAGTACTACAACGAAAGAAGAAAGGCAAACGCTAGACTCAGCAACTTCACAAAAGAAGAAGCACTTAAGACGATTAGGCAGAACTTTAAACAAGCTCCTAAGTACTAATGCCAGTAGATAAGAGAACACCTAGGGTCTTAAATTCTGATGCAGATAATAAGGCCATTAACAAGGTATCCATGCTGGATGCCTTGAATGTTTATGCTGGCCCAGAGACCCAGGACCCCTTTGGTTCGCAAAAGAATATATACGACGGAGGAGAAGGGGTTCTCAAGAACATCAAGGGTACAGAGCTAATAAGCCACCCAGAGAACGAGCCATTTCCTGCTGGTGCAAGATTGGTCGGTAGCGTAGAGGATCAGAAGACAGACATAACGTACCTCTTTGTTTACGCTCCTGATGCCACAAACCATAGCATATGGGCTTACGATAGATACGGAAAGCTTCCAGGCTCCAACTCCAACAGCCTACGACTTATATACAAGAGCGCTCAGTTTAACTTCCCGCAGAACGGATTCGTAAAAGGTGACATTGTCAGGACTAACGCTTCGCAAACCCTCGGCGATTTGGGGGTGGAGTTCGATAAGGATGCTCTGATTTACTTTACGGACAACAAGAACGAACCCAGGAAGGTAAACGCATACAGAGCCTTTCAAGCTCAAAGCGGAATTCACGGCAATGATTCTTTTGCGGAGGCTGACTTTATCACTGCTTGTCCTAAGGCCCCTTTGGAGCGCATTGAGTTTAGTTTCACTAACGACGCAAGTAAATCTGTAAGCAACTTCAAAACCTCTGGAGGCTTTCAGTTTGCTTATCAGTACATATATAAGGATGGCGTGGATTCAGCAATCTCTACATACTCTAAGATTGCTTTCCCTCCAAACATTCTTGACCAGGGTGCTAATCAAAACATAGATCCTGATTTCTTTAATAGATGCGCCCTTACCATACCAGAGCCAGGTCCAGAGATTAAGGCTGTAAGGTTGCTTGCCAGACAGGGAAACCTTGGGTACTTTTTTATTATAGACGAAATTGATGCCGATTCTTTTAATCCTATCTATAATTTCTATAACGATAGGATAGTTACTGGGATTAGCGAGAATGAAGTAAATAAGCAGTTTGACAGCCTCCCCAGACTGGCCGAATCACAGGCTGTCTCTTCCAACAGGATGATGTACGGGAACTATCAGGATGGCTACGATAACGTAGAATCTTCTTGTTCCGTCACTATACGGTACCTAGATAGGCCAGAAGACTTTCAGGATTTTAATATAGATGTTAATCAGTTTATAGGTAAGCACGACATCCAGATGGGTGATGTTGACCCATACACTGACGAACCCGACATGACCGAATTTGGGTTTGGAGTTGAGAGTCCGAATACTTTTAACATTTCGTTTCCATCCAACAAAAAAAGGAGGTCAACAGGATTCCTGGCTGATTTCTCAGAAATACCAGACAGCATAAAAGCTAATGCTAGAGTAAAATTTAAAGTAACCATCTCGCCTGATGACAACTGGCACATGTTTGGTGGTTTTAATGATTTATATGGGCAGTCACCCAGAGTGGGTAGGATTAGCAATGACTCGTTTGATCTTCTCGCCACTGGTGATAATGATGAAGAGAACTTAGTTGTTGGTGAAAATCTTCTTACGCAGGTCGAGGCGGGCAGTATAAATGGTCAGCCTATAGGGCAATTCGGTGGGACAGTTATCCCTGGTATTACCTTGACAACATTTTACTCTATGAGTCATATATCTCTTGCTAACAGTGGAGATGTACCCATCTTTAAAACCGTCGATATAAACGGAGAGACCCCATCGAACCCAACTGCAAACGTACACGTAGGTTCAAGCGCGGCAGCTCCACTTGTGATAGAGGGGAAGCCAATTGTGTTTGAAGCTGAGTTTGTTACAAATCAACTAATACCGAGCGGATTCAGGGGTATACTTAAAACTACCTTGCTTGAGATGCTTTCAGGTCCATCGAATTTACAGCCTGAAAACTGGGAAGAAAACCTTACGCACTACAACCTGCTCTACCCTGGGTTTACGTTCAGAAAAAACACGTCTTCCTACGATATAAACATAGGGCTACAGGATGGTCAGCTTATAGGTCAGGCATTTGTGGGTACGCAAATAGATGGTAGCGAACAGCAAATTTCAGACCCAATAAGCAGGCTTATAATTCCGCTACATGATTTTTATGGTCTCACTTCGAATAGCGATAGCGCTGTTTCCAAGGCCCCGATAGGAAATATAGTTATAAATAAAGCCAAGCCTACTTTTGATTTAGAAAGGATAGATGAAGACTTTCATGATATAGGGTCAAATCAGCTTGCTTTGCGGGTTTGCTTGCGCTCTTTGTACGATGTCGATGAAGAGGGCGCCCCTATTGACTTTGAGGTTAGGAGTTTAATAAGAAGCGGATACAGATATCAGGAGCCATCGAGCTATCCCAACGGGAATAATGGGCCTTACTTATCCTGGATAACCCTTCCAACAGAGGAGACATTCCAGAATGATTTTAACAACGATACTAGCGCTTTCCTTCTTGCATACACTGGTTTGGATGCATCAAGCAATTACGACCCCGATACTGGCGAGATAAGCGAAACTGGGGGCCTTGGCATTTGGGAAAGACACTATTGGCAGCCTCAAGAAGAAGTAGATACGGGAGACTATGAAAGCAGCGCGCCTGGTTATTTTGGCTCTGAATATGCCAACATAGGAAAGCTGAACGACAACTTTGCTGTAGAGACCGAAAGGTCCATTGGGTATACCCGTCAGGTTGGCTTTATTCAAAACCCAGAGGCGCTTTTTGTCACGCCTGCTGGCACTTTTGCTGCTATGCTTTTTGATGGGGAGGGTGGCCCTGGGGGTGGTCTTTCAAGAGGCGGAGAAGGAAACCAGTACGACAGACTTAGGCTGTACAATCAAGGTACGGTTAGCTGCACACCTCAAGTGGTCGCAAACGCCACAGGTGCAACGAGGTTTTATTGGGGGAAAACGGTGTTTCACGACAACAGAAACGAATTCAGGGAGATTACGTCTATCGATGTAAACACATTCATATCAAACAGTGATTGTACTGCGCTTCCGCTTATAGGCAATAACATCACTGGATCTTGGTCTGCTGTTGTTGGGTTTGAGGGATATGACTTCTATAAGATACCGTTTAAGGATGACACCGATGACGAGTTTATTTCTCCTGACTCAGTAAACTACAAGATTGCGCACTCATCAGCAGAAGTTTACACCCCACAGCTTAACGTAGATTACTTAGAGGCAAACTCAAGGACTACGTTTAAGTCTAGCGCTAATCACGATTTCGGAATAGTGTACTATGACGAAAGGGGAAGGCATGGGTTTGTTAATCACCTACAGAATGTCGATTACGAGAAAGGGTCCAGCACGATATATGTTCCTGGATATTCAACCCAGGAACGAGGAGGAACAACTTCGGGGGGAGCGACAGATATTGTTCTTGAACTAAAGCATTCTCCGCCATCTTGGGCTCACTACTACAAAATTGTTTATTCTAAAAACAGCTCTGTACAGAACTTTATTCAGTACTCAGCTGGCGGCGCTTTTGTTCCAGAAAATGTAGACTTAGATGGAGGTTCAGATACTAACATCTATGTTTCCTTGAATTACCTGCAAAGCAATGAAGTTTCATATGTAAACTCTTTTGGGGCTAGGAACGCAGAGGGCGGGATCAACATGTATAAGTTCAGGGAGGGAGACAAGCTGCGAGTAATATCTTATCAGACGGCTGCTTCTGGTTTAAGAAACTACGTGTTTAACTATGAGTTTGAAGTTGTTGACCTTGTTAATTTAGGGGATGACAACAATCCGCTATCTGAGGAGCCTGCCGAGAATCAAAAGGGGGAGTTTGTGAAAATCAAAAACAACCCCTTTGCTGACGGATTTAACTTTAACTCGATAGCGCAGGGCATTGACTTCTGGGATAGAAACTGCATATTTGAAATATTCACTCCTTACAAGCAGCAAGATCCAGAAGACAGGGTTTACTACGAAGTCGAAGAAAAGTTCGATGTGGTATTTGACAACGATGAAAGCTCGGAATCATACGGTCAGTTGGTTCACGGAACTAATCCCATCACCGTAAAAGAGGGGGATGTTTGGTTTAGAAAGGTGGCTGTAAACTTTAGAGATGCCCAGAACGGGTATCAAGATATTATTGCTGATGAAGTAGGTGTAGATGACGATGATTCATCACCCAACTTTAAATCGTTTTACTTAGAAACTGAATCGGCTAGTGACCTCTTCAGGTCGAACTCAGTTCACATAGGCAGACCAAATATCGTAGTTAAGGAAGCCTCTTCGGTAAGAAGGGAGTCCAGCATAACGTACTCTGAGCCAAGCGCACCAGAATCAAAGACCATAAAGTACTCGTCCTTTAACGGTTCCTTGAACAACTTCAAGGACTTGCCAGAGGTTCACGGTAACCTGAACTACATATCTGATTATGGTGACTATCTGTTCTGCTTGCAAGAAGACAAGGTGAGCATAGTCCCCGTGAACAAAAACATCCTTTCTGACTTGTCTGGTAATACGAACGTTATTGCTTCAGCTAAGGTGCTTGGGGAGGCTGTTTTCTATGATGGTAACGCAGGGTGTGACAACGACCCATCTTCGGTTTACGACTCAGGGCAAGAGATTTATTTCGCTGATAAATCTTTAGCTAAGGTGTATCGTTGGTCAAAAGGTTCAGGAGTAGAGACTATTTCTGATCTAGGCATGAGCTCGTTCATACGAACAGCTTTTCAAGATGCAATTAACGAAGCTGGAGAGGTAAGGGTTGTTGGTGGATACGACCAAATAAAAGATGAGTACCTTCTCACCATTACTAACGTACCCACAAGAACTACGTCTAGCGATGTGGATGAGGTACTTCAGATAAGCGGTGTTATTCAGCCAGATATAGACCCAGAAGAAACAGAAGACGAAACATTAGAATTTATGAGCGCACAAGAAGCCATAGACTACTTGGTGAACCTTAAGAACGAAGAGGACACCACGAAGCACCCAACGTACAATCAGCTAAGGCAGCTGATCAACAACGCCAACAACACCACGACCGTTAAGTTCTTGTCTGATTATGACGGAACAAATGAGATTAGCGCATTAGATCTCACTCAGTTCTTAAGCGCATTCGGAGAAGGATATGATCCTGGAGAGTCCATATTCTCTGCACCAGCTGCCGCAGCATCCTCGGCTGGAGCTCCGCCACCTCTTCCGCAGATTTCTAAGATGCCTTCGTTCAAGAACACGCAACAGGCTATTGAATACCTGATTGACGCGGGTAACTTGCTGGCTGGGGAGTTTAGCCTGCTCAGATATTACATCAGAAACGAGGTGGCTTTAAACCTTGACGGAACGGGTGAGGTGAACATAAACGATTTCTTGGCCTTGCTAAGCGTCTTCGGTCAATCCTCTGCGTACTCAGACACGGCGTTTGGATCGAATTACCCAGGCGCAAACATTTCTAATCCAGAAATTAGCGGTCTCGATACCGTCTTGTACATTATTGATCAGGGCGACCTTAATATCGGCCAGTACTTTCAGCTTGCTCAATACGTAAAGGTTAACCTCAGAGCTAATGCGAATCCCGATCTGGTTGAGTATAATCCTGAGGCTACTGTCGGAGCTATAACGACAGCAGATATTCTTGTGATGCTGAGCCTAGGACTCTTCGGGGGTGAAGGAGGAATTGAATTTGGTTACGACTTAAACGACACTGCCTTCAATGATCTTTTGCCAGAATAAAAATGCCTAGACTTCAGCCAAATCAAAGAACCTTTGCATTCTCTAAGAAGCAAAAAGCGTGGGTAACGAGGTACGGCTTCGAGCCTACTTGTTATGCTAACTGCGGAGATATTATGCTGTCGTCAAAGGACCAGACGAAGATCTGGCGACATGATGCCACAGAGAACAGAAACAACTTTTACAATAGTCAATCGTATTCCTCTTTGGAGGTGTCTTTTAATGACCTTCCGTCTGACATAAAGATATTTAACTCTGTGTCCGTTGAAACCAACGCGGATAATATTACAGCCGTGTTTAGCACTAGAGACGAGTTAAAGCTAGATGTCGATCAGGGCACCTCGTTTGGGGAGGTAGGAGCAACATATTCGTATCAAGACTTCATAGTTTCTGAGGAGGCAGAGAAATTCACAGATAAAGAAGGATTTAAGTATATATCTGTACCCAGAGCTGGCATAAGTAGCAGCCTTGTTAGAGGCCGAGGAGATGGGGATTCAAACATAATATACATGGGTTCTCTTTCATTGGAATTTAATCTGTTGGACGCCTCTTTTGCGCAAGAACAAAGTGACGGATACGAGTTTAAGGTGAGGCTCACTAAAAGCTCAGGCGCTGCAATCCCCGTGGGCAGGTACAACCAGATGAACTTCCCCTCTTTTTACAAGGGTCCTACTCTTTTGATAGCTGAAGGTAACGGTCTAAAAGAGTGTGCGTTTAACGTAGAGACGGGGGAGGATGCGATCATAGACCATAACACTGGAAACTTCTACTCTTCGGGTCAGAACACAAATCTGAACTCCTTCTTTGTTGTGGCTCAGGACGGAGACATCATAACCCTCAGGTATGAACGCAGGCACTCTGCTGGTTACGGGGAGACTGTACCTCCTTTTATTCCAGCTGAGCTTTTGTTCCAGCCCCCCTTTAACAGCTTCTTAAACGGGGAAGCGCTTCTGTTCGTAGAAACACCCCCTGCAATTAACGGGGAGCAGCTTAGGTCTTCGTACATGCGAACGTCCTTTGCCTTCCAAGGATCAGACTATATAGAGATCAACGCTGTGAACGCAGAGTACGACATATCTACGTATCATCACAGTTTAACTCAAAATTCTTAAATTTGTAGACGATGGCTAAAACTAAGAAATACTTAACGGGAGGCACTCTAGCTGCGATTGGAGCTGGTCTCGGATTAGCAGGGGGTGTTGCCGATTTCTTTACCGCTAGAAAAAGACTAAAGGAGCAACAGCCTCTTTTAGATCAAGCTAAACTTGACGTAGAGGGAGCTTTCGGCGATTTAGCCGCTAACAAGTATCAGGTGTCAGAGAGTCAAAGGCAGCTAGCTAAGTCTGCTGGCCGACCACTCACCGATCCAGCTCAGAACCTTGCAGCTCAAGCAACAGCTTTGGATGCGTTAACTGGCATGGACCCAACTAGAGCAGGTGCGTTTGCTCCTGCTATGGCTAGCCAAACATCCAGAGACATACAGGCTTCTCAGCAAAGAGACTTCGAAAGGGAGATGGCTGCTGAAACGAAACTCGCTAATTTAGAGCAGCAGGTACTCGGCCAGAATATTGGGGCTGCAAGAGAGATGGACTTGCTCAAGCTGCAAAGAGCCATGGGTTCTGAAGCTACAGCAGCTCAGAATATAGAGCAGCTTAAAGCTCAGAAGGCATCTGCTTTTCCTGGGGCGTTACAGAATATCCTTGGATTTGGAACTGCCCTTGCTGGAGCTGGAGCCTTTGGCGATATCACCAATGAAAACGGCGGAAAGATTATGGAGCGCGGTGGCATCCCTGTAGTACAGAAGCTTGGTGGTGAGTTCAATCACGACACCAACAAGAAGGCCATAGTAGACGAGGAGACAGGAATAAAAGAAGCTGAAGCTACTGGAGGCGAGTACATCCTCAACCCAGAGCAAGCACAAGGCATCCACTCTAAATACGAAGCCGTCAAGGTTAAGATGATGGACGGCGCGGAGTTAACTCAAGAAGACCTGATGGCTTTGTTCGAAGCTGTTGATGAGGTCTTCAGTCAACCACAATTCAACGAAGAAGCAGCGTAATGGCAGAAGTACCAGCTTACGTAGCTCCCATTGCCCAGGCAAAGACCTTCTCGGATGCTATAGCTGCTGGTACTCAGCAGTTAGGTCCGCTCCTGGCGCGTAACGCTCAGCTTAAGCTCGCAAGAGACAAGCAGCGAAGGGATGCTCAAAACAAACAGCTTAAAGAAATCAAGGGGTACGACGTCACTGACTGGGCCCCTAAGCACATAGAGGCTTACGATGAGCTGGAACGACAAACTAAAGAACGCATCGCGGCTGGTGATCCAGCGGCATCTACTTATATAGACAACTTGATTCGCTACGGCGATCTTTTTGATTCATATGCCTCCGAAACTATGGAGGACAGAGAGCGATACGAGAGTGGATTGATTGAGCCAGGATCGCTGGATACAGATGACTTGCAGTTCAATGGTAGTTTGACAAACTTAGAACAAGACGATGCTATCCGAGACAAGGGTGGTTTTGGCAAGTTTGAAATCCAGAACGGTTTGATTGTAGCTCCATATTTGGGTGCCAGCGGAGAAGACTTGGGTGAAGTTGGAGACGTATTTAATGCTCCAGGTATACGCAACCAGAACTACTACGGTCTTGATTATCAGCCATTTGCGAACATGACGCCTCAGATGTTTGCTGAGGATTACATAGCCACAGCGAATGAACTGGTGAACAGCAACGTTCCTCCTGACGAGATATACAGCAGGATAGAGGCGGATATGCTGAAGAACTTTGACGCGAGCGGAAGAGCCCAGTCGAGCGCTAAGTCTATGTATGAAGGCTTGAACCCAGACGTCATCGACCTGAAGAAGAAGTACGTTGATGAAGCCATGCAGTTCATCGGTACGGAGCGCTTGGCATCTAGAGCTGGCGGTTCGGCCAAGCAGCTTTCTGTAGACGTAATCGAGAACAGAACCAGGGCTGAAATCAGTCAGGAGGAGCTGCAACAGTACGGTACATTTGCGGATAGGCTGGGACCTGAGCGCGAAGCTGTTGGTCAGAACTACGTAATGACTGAGCTTGAGAAGGGCAAAGGTCTTGACTTACCGAACCCTGAGTACGACCCGTTGTACAAAGAGTCCACTTATGATGACGCCAGTAAGATCAGGCTGAAAAAGACTCCAATTGTAAACGAGAAAGTTAGGACCATTCAGGTATTCCCAGAGATGGGTATGCTCGTCATCAAGGGCGGATTGAAGGGTGAGTACAGGATAAATTACGAACAGCCTAACGAACAAGAGCAAGACATCCTTGAGCAGCTCAGACAGGCTATGAACGAGGCGTATGAGGGTGAGCTTACTCTTGAAATGCTGTTCGACCCAGACAGAGCTATAAGAAACGTGAGCTATTTCCAGGGTCAGGCTGAACAACAACCTGCTGCTGCGGCACCTCAACCACAAGTAAACAACGATCCACTGGGAATTCGATAATAGTATGGAGGATAAGTACACATTAGAGGAGTTCGCTCAGATGATCAAGGCTAAGCATCCTGAGTACGAGGACTTAGATAACCTTGACTTGGCTAACAGGATGCTGGAGAAGTATCCTGTCTACCAGGACATGATCGTAAAAAAAAAAGACTCTTCGGAATCGCTTTCTCAAAACCCTTTTATGGCGTTTATGCCAGATTCCGAGGTGGCCTCTACAGATTTGGACTTCACACAAGTCACAAATCCTAACCCGCAAGCAGAGAAAAACTTTATCGGAGGGTCGTTTGGTGAGTTTGTAAACTCCATCCCAGTAGTAGGGGACTTCATTGACGACACAGCGAGAGCCATTTACACTGGTCAAGGTGAGGGTGCTAAGATAGACGAGACCCTCAAGCTTATGTACGGTGGTACGGACGTAGACAGGGAGACTGTACAGACTTACGTAGATACTGTAAAGGACTGGCAGCGCCAGCAAGAGAGCGTAGGTATGAGCGATGAGATGCGCTCGTTCAACAAGATTTACGAAGAGAACGGTAGCGGACCATTCGGGTTCTTCAAGGGCCTGGCAAACAACCCTAGCGTAATCCCTGAGATATTCTTGCAGTCTATGGCTGGCATGGCAAACAAAGTATCTGTAGCAGAGGGTGCTGCCATCATGGGTGGTGGAGCTGTTGCTGGCTCTGTAGCCCCAGGCGTAGGTACTGCCGCAGGTATTGCTGCCACTATGCCTACTGCCCTCGGTGTGATGGGTGGTACGCTGGAGACTTCTGCTTCTTTCTCTGAGTTCTTGAACGAAGAACTAGGCGAGAGAGAGTTCAACGTAGACAACGTGCTTGCTGTGATGCAAGACCCAGAAGCTTACGCTAGAATGCGCAACAAGGCTTTGACTAGGGGCGCAACTATCGGTGTGTTTGATGCCCTCGGAGGCAGACTGGTACGATCGGTAGGCGGTAAGGTGCTTGCCAAGACGGGCAGCAAGCTGAAGACTACTGGCGTGGGCCTTGCTGGGGAATCTGTTTCTGGCGCTGTCGGGGAGACGGCTGCAAGGGTGGCTGTTGGTCAGGAGCTCGACGTAGCTGAGATTGGATTTGAGGGTGTAGCTGGGCTGGCTACAGCACCTATCTCTGTAGGCACAGTGCTTCTGAACCCGCCTAAGTACTCTGTAAACAACGGAGCCGCTAACAGGAACGAGGTGCTTGACGTAGTGAATACCGCTACGAACGAACAGATTAAGGCTGGCTTGCTTGACAAGATAGAGGTCAAGAACGACGCTGAGGTGAGCGCTTTGATTGCTTCTAAGAAGCGCAAAGCAGAAATCGACGCAGAGATTGACCCACGGGTTAAGGGCGAGGACAGAGCTAGGCTGGTGGAGTTGGAGACAGAGCGAGAGAAGTACGTGAACTCGAAGCTGAAATCAGGAAAGAACAGACTCAGCGAGATTGACTCAGAGATTGACGAGATAACCAACCGTGCTGTAGAAGAAGCTAAGGTGGAGCCAATTGAGCCTAAGCAGCCAGAACCTATCGAGGCTCAGCCAGAGCCAACTAGTCAGAAGCTTGACCTGTCTGAGTACGACCTCGTAAAGGACATAAGCAGCGGCGAGCGCTACAGAAAGATTGAGCGAGGAGCTGGACCTGAGGGTACCTCTGTGTACGTAAAGGAAGGCACTGACGTGTATAGGGACGCTGACGGTGTGCTGCGACCATCCGCTGATGAGCAGTTCGCCATGGCTGGGGAGACCATCGGAGATAAGCTGATGGACCTGGTAGAAGAAGGTAAACCTAAAGAAGCGCCAGTTCAACCAGAGGCTGTAGAAACCCCAGAAGAAGCTGAGATTAAGATAACGGAGGGGGAAGTAGGCGATACCTTTACAAGTAATAGAGGCGAGGAGAAGGTTGTGATAAAGACTAAAAAGCAGACGGTAACACAATCAACTACTGAGACAGTAAACCCAGCTGAGCAACGACGGTTTGGACTAAAGAGCGTCACAGACGCATACAGGCAAGTTTATGGAGAGAAGATGGACGGTACTGAGCCAGTCCCAAAACTCAATGTATATCCCGAAAAGTCATTAGCAACAGGCAAGAAAGTAACTCAACAAGCAGAACCTACAGAAGCCCCTGCGCAACCAGAACCCCCAGAACAGCCTAAGCAGGAGTACCCTACGTGGAGGTTCGACGAAGAGGCTTTGCTTCAGCGTTCGCAGCCTAAGTCGCAGATGTCTAGGCTCAAGAAGCTGTTCCACAGAAAACGTAGAGACATCACTCTGAACGGTGTACCATACGATAAGTTCTCGCTAAACAGAGCCGCGAAGAAGCTCTGGAACAGAACCTTCAAGTCTAACGCTGGGCTGAATAACGAGGTAGCTGAGACGTACAGACAGCTCAACAGAGATATCGCTGCTTACAACGACAAGATCAACGTAGAAGCTAACGCAATCAACGACCTCAGGAAGAAGGCGGGCAAAGGAGCTGACGACAATCTAAGGAACAGCAGATACGACAGGATCAATGCGTACCTCACAGGAAACAAAGATGTGGACCTGAGCTTTCTTGACCAGAAAGACCTAGAGGTACTGGACTACTCAAGAGCTAGAATAGATACGTTGTCTAAGCACATCGTGAACGTCCTGAATCAGAAGATGCAGGAGACCAAGATGACTGAAGCTCAGAAAGCTGCAACGCAACAGCTTATCGATACCATTCAGTTCAACGAAGGTCAGTACATAAAGCGAACGTACCAGGCGTTCACCGACCCTAAGTATCTGGAAGGATTCATGATGCCTTATGGCGACATGAACGAAGTAGCTAGAAAAAAGTTTGATGGTGCTGTTGAGTACTTGCAGGCAGCTGAAGGCTTGAGCTTTGATGAGGCTCAGGCAGAGGTGGTGAAGTACATAGATGGTCTTGCTCGAAATAGTGGCTCAGAAATGGCTGTTGGTAAAGCAGGTGCAGCAGCGGCTAGGTTCTTGAAGCAAAGAAAGGACATCCCAGAAGCATTCAGGGATCTTCTCGGTGAGGCCAAAGACCCGCTGTACAACTATGCCAACACCACGGAGCAGCTCACTGGGTTCTTAGCTAGCATCGACTACCAGCAAAACTTAGCGGACACAATCCTGGGGATGGGTATTGCTACCGATCAGCCTAAGCCTGGGTATACGAAGCTGTCACCTAACTCTAGCGATTGGTCGTACCTGAAAGACCTGTATGTACCTGTGGAGTTTAAGGAGGCGATGGACTCTCTTGG
>ERZ869936.1004-NODE-1004-length-22281-cov-6.895753_pt1 | contig 22281 bp, 20 predicted proteins | sample MGYA00520876_ERZ869936 | MGnify/ENA primary metagenome ERZ869936 (study PRJEB32218, sample SAMN09650985) | biofilter metagenome | isolation source: enrty point of leading RO module | place: Saudi Arabia: Thuwal, RO plant located on Red Sea | collected 2016-02-17 ...
GCCGCTTGTCCTGCGGTCACAGCATCTGTCAGCATGCCCGCGCGAGCGACTGCCAGGGAGACCCCGATGTTCAAACACGCTACCGGCACGGCCGGCAGACCCGCGCTGCGGCACGCGTTCGTGGCCGCCGCCCTGATCGCGACGATGTCGATGGCCGGCTGCCGCGCCGGCGATGCCTCCGCCGACCCGGCGGCCGTCGCCGACGTCGTCGTCTACAAGACCCCTTACTGCGGCTGCTGCAGCGACTGGGTGGCGCAGCTCGAGCGCGACGGCCTGACCGTGACCGCGATCGACGTCGACAGCACCGCGCCGGTGCGTGAAGAGTTCGGCGTGCCGGCGAGCCTCGGCTCCTGCCACACGGCAAAGGTCGGCGACTACTGGGTCGAGGGGCACGTGCCGATCGACCTGGTGCGCCAGCTGGTCGAGGAGCGGCCGGCGGGGATTCGCGGTCTCGCGGTGCCGGGCATGCCGATCGGCTCGCCCGGCATGGAAGGGCCGAATCCCGAGCGCTACGCCGTGCTCGCGCTGGACGACGACGGCTCCGTCCGGGTCTACGCCGAGCGCGACGGCGCCGCGCAGCCGCCCGACTAGTCCCGCCGCGTCGCCGGCGCAAAAAAAAGCCCCGCACCGCGGGGCTTTCTCGTGCCGGGGCAAGCGCCAAGCGCGTCAGGACGCCTCGGCCGCGTCGATGGCCTCGCAGCCGCAGACCTTGCGGCTAGACAGCCGGTTGCCGGTCGAGTTCGAGCGCTCCGAGACCTTCTTGCAGACCCGCTCCTCGCCGGTCGGGCAGGAACCGCCCGCGGCGGTCGTCTGGGTGCCGGCGCAGGCGGACAGCGTCAGCGTGGCGATGAGGGCGAGCAGGGCGGAAGTCGGGCGCATATCAGGTCCTTTGGCTGCGGGGTGATAAAGGGCGGCATCTATAGCGGATTCGCCGTTGGCGCGCAATGCACAGGCCGCCCCGGCCGGGCGCGTCGCCCGCGGAACGCTGCGACATATAACCATAATGCATACGGTCCCGCCGGAATCAGGCTGCGGCTGCGCGTCCCGGCTCGCCGCCCCGGCGCGCGAGCGCCAGGTACACGGCCGGCACGACGAACAGCGTGAACAACGTGCCGACGCCGAGGCCCGTCGCGATGACCAGCCCGATGTGAAACCGGCTGACCGCACCGGGGCCGCTCGCGAGCAGCAGCGGGATCATCGCCATGATCATCGCGACGGTGGTCATCAGCACCGGGCGCAGGCGGATGGCCGCGGCCTTCTCGATCGCCTCGCGGCGCTCGAGCCCGTCGTTGTAGCGCAGCTGGTTGGCGAACTCGACGATCAGGATGCCGTTCTTCGAGATCAGCCCGATCAGCGTGATCAGCCCGACCTGCGTGTAGATGTTCACCGTGGCGAGGCCGAGCGTCATGAAGATCAGTGCCCCGGCGATCGACATCGGCACGGAGACCAGGATGATCAGCGGGTCGCGCCAGCTCTCGAACTGCGCGGCGAGCACCAGGTAGATGACGACGATCGCGAGGAAGAAGGTCACGACCAGCGCGCTGCCCTGCTCGGCGAACTGGCGGGACTCGCCCTGGTAATCGATCGAGAAGCCCTGGCCCAGTTGCTCCGCGGCGGCCTGCTGCAGCACGGCGAGCGCGTCGCCGAGCGAGACGCCGGGCGCCGGGCTGCCCTGCAGCGTCACGCTGTTCAGCTGCTGGAATTGCGTGCGCTGGCTCGGCTCGACCGACTCCTCCAGTGTCACGAGCGCCGACAGCGGCACCTGCTCGCCGCTGTCGGCCGGCAGGTAGTAGTCTTTCAGGCTGTCGACCGTCAGTCGCGCGTCGCGTTCGAGCTGCGGGATGACCTTGTAGCTGCGGCCCTCGAGGTTGAAGCGGTTGACGTAGCCCTCGCCGAGCATGACCGACAGCGTGCGCGCGATGTCGCGCATCGTGATGCCGAGATCGCCGGCCCGGTCGCGATCGATGACGAGCGTCGTGCGCGGACGCGAGTACTCGATGCTCTTTTGCAGGAAAGCGAACTGCCCGCTCTGCATGCCGGCGCCGATCAGCGTGTCCGCGGCCTCGTCCAGCCCGGTGAAGTCGCCGGGCGACTGCAGCACGAACTGGACCGGCAGGCCGCCCTGGTTGCCGGGCAGGCTCGGCCGCGGGAACACGCCGACCTGCATGCCGGCGACGCGGCCGACCGCCTGCTGCAGGTCCGGCTGGATCTCGAGGATGAAACGTTCGCGCTCCGACGGCGGCAGGACCTTGAAGCCGCCGAACACGGTATTCGGCGAGCCGCCCATGCCGAGGAACAGGAAGCTGGTGTGTTCCTCGGGCAGCGTCGCCATCTGCTTTATCAGCTCGCGGGTGTAGAACTCGTTGTACTCGAGCGTCGCGGTCTGCGGCATCCGGCCCTGCATGAACAGGATGCTCTGGTCCTCGACCGGGGCGAGCTCTTCGGGCGTCGTGACGAACATGAAGTAGATGCTGACCAACACGCCGGCCGCGAAGGTCAGCGTCGCGGGCACGTAGTCCAGCGTCGCGTGCAGGCGGGCCCGGTAGCCGTTCGCAAGCCGCTCGAAAAAGCGTTCGACCGCGGACTCGAAGCGCCCGGGTTCGCCGTGGCGGCTCAGCACCTTGGCCGACAGCATCGGCGACAGGGTCAGTGCGACGATGCCGGAGACCAGCACGGCGCCGGCCAGCGAGAACGCGAACTCGGTGAACAGCGTGCCGACCAGTCCGCCCATGAAGCCGATCGGCGCGTAGACCGCGACCAGCGTCGTCGTCATCGCGATGATCGGCAGGCCGATCTCGCGCGCGCCCTCGATCGCCGCGTCGAAGCGCGACTTGCCCATCTCCACGTGCCGGTGCACGTTCTCGACGACGATGATCGCGTCGTCGACGACGAGCCCGATCGCGAGCACCATCGCGAGCAGGGTCAGCAGGTTGATCGAGAAGCCCATCAGCAGCATCAGGAACACGCCGCCGACCAGCGACAGCGGCACCGCGACCGCCGGCACGATTGCGGCACGCAGCGAGCCGAGCGACAGGTAGATCACGACCAGCACGATCAGGAGCGCCTCGACCAGCGTCGTGAACACCTCGTCGATCGAGTCCTGGATGTAGGTGCTGGCGTCGTAGGCCACGTTCGCCGTCATGACGGCCGGCAGCTGCGATTTAACCTCTTCCATGGCGGCGCGCACGCGCCCGGCGACGGTCAGCGGGTTCGCGCCGGGCGCGGGCCGGATGCCGATGACCGTGCCCGGCGTGCCGTTGAACCAGCTGATCGAGTCGTAGGTCTCGGAGCCGAGCTCGACGCGGGCGACGTCCTCGAGGCGCACCAGCGTGTCCTCGTCCTCGCGCACGACGAGCCGGCGGAAGTCTTCGGCGGTGCTGACGTCGGTCGTCGCGGAGAGGTTGGTCGCGACGTACTGGCCCTTGGCCTGGCCGACCGCGGCCAGGAAGTTGTTGGCCTGCAGCACGTCGGCCACCTGCGCGGCCGATACCCCGAGCGCCGCCATGCGCGCGGGGTCGAGCCAGATGCGCATCGCGAACTGGCGGCTGCCGAACAGCTCCGCCTTGGCGACGCCGGGAACCGCCTGCAGCTTCGGCTGCACGACCCGCAGCAGGTAGTCGCTGACCTCGGAGACGCTCATCTCGGCGCTCGTGAAGACGATGTACATCAGCGCCGTCTGGTCGCCGGTCGTCGAGTCGATTACCGGGTCCTCGGACTCGGCCGGCAGGATGCCGCGCTGGCTCGCGACCTTGGCCTGGATCTCGGCGACCGCGGCGTTCGGGTCGTAGTTCAGCTCCATGTGCGCCTCGATCGTCGAGACGCCCTGCGAGCTGCGGCCGATCAGGAAGTCGATGCCGGAGGCCTCGGCGATCGCCTGCTGCAGCGGGGTCGTGATGAAGCCCTGGATCAGCTCGCTGCTGGCGCCCGGGTAGGCGGTCGAGACCGTGACCACGGTGTTGCTGGTCTCGGGGTACTCGCGCAGTTCGAGTGCCGTGAACGAGCGCAGCCCGATGACCAGGATCAGCAGGCTGACGACGCTCGCCAGCACCGGCCGGCGAACGAAGATGTCCGTGAAGTTCATGAGCGCGGGGCGCCCGCGTCGGCCAGCTGGCTGTTGTCGATCGAGAGCGGCTGGCCGTTGCGCAGCTTGTTGTGGCCGTCGACGACGACCGTCGTGCCGGGCTCGAGGCCGCTCGTGATCTCCACCCGCCCGTCACGCACGCTGCCGGTGCCGACCTGGGTCAGGCGCGCGGTCGGCGTGCCGTCGCGGTCCTCGACGACGTACACGGAGCTGCCGTAAGGGTTGTAGGTCACGGCGCGCTCCGGCAGCGTCAGTACCGCGTCCTGCACCGGCAGCAGCGTGTCGACGTCTGCGAACATGCCCGGCCGCAGCAGCCGTTCCGGGTTGGCGATCAGCGCGCGGATGCGCACGCTGCGGGTCGCCTGCTCGACGCTGGGGCTGATCGCGTGGATACGACCTTCGAACTCGCGCTCCGGATGCGCCTGCACCCGCACGCGCACCGGCTGTTCCAGCGACAGCGTGTCCAGGTAACGTTCCGGCAGCGTGTACTCGGCGAAGATCGGGTCGAGCGCGACCAGCGGCACGATCTCGTCGCCGGGCGCGAGGTACTGCCCGGGGTTGATGCGCCGGATGCCGAGCTCGCCCGCGAACGGCGTGCGGATGCTCTTCTTGCGGATCGTCGCGCGCTTGGCTTCCAGGCGGGCGCGCGCGCTCTCGAGCGTCGCCTCGGCTTCGTCGAGATCGGAGCGCGAGCCGAGGTTGTCGCGCACCACGCGCGCGACGCGGTCGCGGGTCGTTTCCGCGAGGCGCAGGTCCGCCGCCAGCGCTTCCGCCTCGGCCAGGTCCACATCCGCGTCCAGCTCGACCAGCAGCTCGCCCTCGCCGATGCGCTGGCCCGAGTCGAAATGGATCCCGCGGACGATGCCGGGAACCTCCGCGGAGACGATGACGCCGCGGGTCGGCAGGATCGTGCCGACCGATTCGAGCGCCGGCTGCCAGCGCTCGCTCTGCACGGTCGCGGTCGTGACGACCGCGGGCGGCGGTCCGCCGCTGCCGCCGCTGCCGCCGGACTGCCAGTACTTCCAGCCGAAAACGGATCCGAACAATACGGCAAGCGCGGCCAGTACCAGCAGCAGTCTCTTGATCACGGTGACTCCGGTCGTCGGGTAGGAACGGACCGCCACTACCGACGGCCACGCTCTAGGCTAGCAGTACCGGGCTATCCAGGTCAGCGGCCGGCGGCATGTTTGGCGTATCAGCTTGTAACGGCCGCGGCCGCGTTGCCTACATCGGATCGACCTGCTGGCAGATGCAGATGTCCTTCTCGTTCAGGCGGCTGTCCTCGACCCGGCTGTTGGCGCTCGAGCCCTTGCAGACCAGGACCTGGCCGGACGGGCAGTCCCTGGCGCTGCGGCTGTCGGTCGCGGAGCTGTTGGCGGCACAGCCGGCCAGCGCCAGCAGTGCGGCGAGCAATGGAACGGTCGCGCTGCGCATCGAGTCCTCCTTCAGCGGATGTTGCCGACGCGCTCGCAGCGGCAGTAGTCGACGTCGTCGAGGCGACTGCGGTCGCCGACCTTGGTCGCCGTCTTGCCGTAGCACACGAGCGATTCGGGCGGCAGGCAGCGCTCCCTTGCCGGGCGGTCGGCCACGGCGGCGCTGCCGGCGCAGCCGGCCGTGACGAGCAGGGCCAGGGCGCCGGTGACGATCTTGCGGTCGATCATGACGATACCTCCAGGGGCAGCATGACGTCCCGGCTTAGACGCTGCCGGCGGCCTGCGGGTTCCGTGCCGGGGCCCGCCGCCGCGCCGGGCGCAGCCGCTGCCAGGCGCGGAAGCCGAGCAGCAGTGCGAGGATCAGCGCGTAGACCAGCGGCTCGCGGATGTCCTGCTTGACCTGCCACCAGTAGTGCCAGACGCCGAGGATACCGACGGCATAGACCGAATAGTGCAGCTGCTGCCAGCGCCGGCCGAGGCGCCGGCGCATGCCGTTCGTCGAGGTCGCGGCCATTGCCGTCAGCAGCAGCAGCGCGGTGAAGCCGAGCGTGATGAACGGCCGCTCGACCAGGTCCTCGGTAATAGCCGACCAGCGCAGCGACTGGTCCAGTACCAGCCAGACCAGGAAATGCACCGCGACGTAGAAGAACGCGAACAGGCCGAGCATGCGCCGGAAGCGCGTCAGCCAGGCGCGGCCGGTCACGACGCGCAGCGGCGTGACGGCAAGCGCGATCATGACGAAACGCAGCCCCCAGTTGCCGAAGTGGTCGAGCAATGCCTCGACCGGGTTGGCGCCGAGGCTGCCGGTGAGCCCGAACGTATCGCCGACCGCTTTCAGCGCGGGCAGCAGGCACAGCGCAAAGAAGAGCGGCTTGCCGACGTAGCGAACCCGGGTGAGCGTGTCCAACTGCTGCTCAGAAGTTGCGGCGCAGGTTCAGCCCGTCGTACAGGTGCGCGACCTGGTCCGCGTAACCGTTGAACATCAGGGTCTCCTGCTTCGGCGCGAACAGCCCGGCGCCGATGCGGCGCTCGAAGGCCTGGCTCCAGCGCGGGTGGTCGACGTCCGGGTTGACGTTCGCGTAGAAGCCGTACTCGTTCGGCGCGGCCATCGCCCAGCTCGTCCTCGGCATGTCCTCGACGAATTCCATCTTCACGATACTCTTGATGCCCTTGAAGCCGTACTTCCAGGGCACGACGAGCCGGATCGGCGCGCCGTTCTGGTTCGGCAGCACCTCGCCGAAGATGCCGACCGCGAAGATCGTCAGCGGGTGCATTGCCTCGGCGATCGTCAGGCCTTCGCGGTACGGCCAGTCGAGCACTCGCGAGCGCTGGCCGGGCATGCGGCTACGGTCGTAGAGCGTCTCGAAGCGCACGAACTTCGCGCGCGAGGTCGGGCCGAGCTGCCGGATCACGTCGGCCAGCGGAATGCCGACCCAGGGAATGACCATCGACCAGGCCTCGACGCAGCGCATGCGGTAGATGCGTTCCTCGAGCGTGTAGGGCTTGACGAAATCCTCGAGCTGGAACGTGCCGGTGCGCTCGGCGTGGCCGGCAACCTCGAGCGTCCAGGGCCTCGGCTCGAAGTCCTGCGCGTTCTCGTGCGGGTCGGACTTGCCGGTGCCGAACTCGTAGAAGTTGTTGTAGGTCGTGACGTCCTCGTAGCTGTTCGGCGTTTCCTCGGTGCTGAGCGGGCTCGGCTGGACGCCGGCGAGCTTCGCGCCGCGCGCGGCCGGCAGCTCGGCCGCCGCCGCGGCGCCGGGCAGGAACGCGCTGCCGGCGGCGATGCCGGCGGCGAGAAAGCGGCGCCGGTTGAAATAGTTGTCCGGGCTCGTGATTTCGGACGGCTTGACGTCCGGCGGACGGCGAATCAGCACAACGGTCTCCTGTTTCGGGTCTCCCGTAGTAGACCGGACCGGCGGGCCGGGTATTGCAACGATTTGTAACGCTGCTCACGAGGACCGCGGCCGGCGCATGCCGCCGCGCCCGTTCAGCGCCGCTTCAGGCCAGATCGGGCAAACTTTGCCGAAGATCGGGACTCCAAGAATACGGTGGCCGGTGCCGGGACGCGGCTTGAAAGGCGGGCGCCGGCCCACATTTCCCGGACAACGGGCGGTTTTCCGCCGGGTGAGAGACCATGCAGCACAGTGACCTGACAGGCAGTTCCAGCGTACGCGACTCGATCGCGACCGCAACCCTGCGCGTCGACATGATCGCCGACCTGGTCTGCCCGTGGTGCTACCTCGGCAAGCGCCGCCTCGACGCGGCCCTGGCCGCGGTCTACGGGCCGAGCACGCTGCGCTGGCTGCCATTCCAGCTCAACCCCGGCATGCCGGCCGACGGCATGGGCTTCGAAGAGTACCTCGCCTCCAAGTTCGGCGATCCCGCGCGCGTGCAGCCGGGCCTGGACGAGCTGACCCGCGCCGGCCTTGCCGAAGGCATTCGCTTTCGCTTCGACCTGATGAAGCGCGTGCCCAACACGCTTGACGCGCACCGCCTGATGCAGCACGCGGCCGGCGAGGGCGCGAGCACCGCCCGCGTCGCCGAGGGGCTTTTGTCCGGCTTCTTCGAGGAAGGCCTCGACATCGCCGATCGCGACGTGCTGGCCGACATCGGCGGCAATCACGGCCTGTCCCGCCCGGGCGTCCTGCGTGCGCTCGAGGACGAGTCCGGGCGCGCGCAGGTGCTGGCGCGAGAAGCCGAGGTGCGCCGCGGCGGCGTCACCGGCGTGCCGGACTTCCTGATCAACGACCGCCTCTTCGTCGTGGGCGCGCAGCCGACGGCCGTGCTCGTCGATGCGTTCGACCGCGCGATGTTCGGCGAGGACGGCGAGCAGCCCGTCTCCGAGTCGCTGCACTGACGCCGGTCGCGCTCAGCCCGGCGGGAAGCGCCGGCCGAGCCAGTCGAGCAGCAGCCGGTTGGTGTCGGCGGGGCGCTCCTGCTGGATCCAGTGACCGCAGGATTCGAGAACGTGCAGTTCGAGGTCGGGCACGTAGTGCTTCATCGCCTCGACCTGCTGCGGGTGGATGACGACGTCATTGGCGGCGCCGATGAACAGGGTCGGCACCTCGACGCGCTGCGGCACGCCCTCCGTCACCCGCCAGTTGTGGCTGAAGTTCCGGTACCAGTTGATAGGCCCGCGAAACCCGCCGGCCTCGAACGCGCGCGCATAGACGTCGAGTTCCGCGCCCGACAGCAGCGGCCTGCCCGGCGGCTCCTCGCGCGCGAACTGTTCACGCAGGCTGATGACCCTGAGCGCCGGCGGCAGCGCCTCGAAGCGCTCGCGCGTGATGACGTCGCGTCGCAGCATGCAGTCGATGAAGCGCCGCGGTTCGGCGGCGAAGCGGCGGTCCGCCTCGTCCGAGTCCTGGAAGTCGACGATGTAGAAGCGCTCGCCGAAGCGCTCGCGCATGAGCTCGATCGGGTCGCGCTCGCTGCGCGCGATGAACGGGATGCCGAGCGACGCTACGCCGCGCACGCGGCCGGGCTCGAGCAGCGCGAGCTGCCACGCGAGCAGGGCGCCCCAGTCGTGAGCCACGACCAGTGCCTCGCGTTCGCCGAGGGCGTCCAGCAGGCCGGTCACGTCGGCGACCAGGGTCTCGATACCGTAGGCGTCGACCGCTTCCGGCTTCGACGAGCCGCCGTAGCCGCGCAGGTCGGGTGCGATTGCCCGGTAACCCGCCGCCGCCAGTGCCGGCAGCTGGTGGCGCCAGGAAAAGGCGAGTTCCGGAAAGCCGTGCAACAGCAGCACGGGCGGGCCGTCGCCCGCGCTGTACACGGCGAGTTCTATGCCGTTCGTCGAGACCGGCTCGGGATCGGGGAATTCGATCATTCGCTTGAAATCGCCCGGGCTTGCGGCTAGTTTCACCTGCACGACGCCGAAGGGGAAGAGTACGCGGGCCGTCCCGGAGCGAGCGACCGGGGGACGGTGAGAGCCCCGGCACGACACCCGCCGAAGATCGCCCCCGAGTCGCTGCCCGAACCGCCCCGACGGGGCGCAGTAGACGCAGCCGGCCGCCCACGACACGGGCGCAACGAGGCGCGGGACCCGGTCCCGCGCGAACCCGGGTGGTACCGCGACCGTTCCCATCGCCCCGGATGCCTCTGGCATCCGGGGCGTTTTCGTTTACCGAGAGTCGGCTATGAGTTTTTCGGAAGTTGCGAGCCGTTACGACGGCCCGGCACTGGAGCAGGAAATCCTCGCGTTCTGGCGCGAACATGACGTGTTCGCGCGGACGCTCGCGCAGTCGTCCGAACGGCCGACCTTCACGTTCAACGAAGGACCGCCGACCGCGAACGGCAAGCCCGGCATCCACCACGTGCTCGCCCGTGCCTTCAAGGACGCGTTCCCGCGCTACAAGACGATGCGCGGTTACCACGTGCCGCGCAAGGCCGGCTGGGATACGCACGGCCTGCCGGTCGAACACGAGATCGAGAAAGAACTCGGCATCTTCGACAAGAAGGAGATCGAGCGCCAGGTCGGTATCGAGGAGTTCACGCGGCGTTGCCGCGAGTCGGTCATGCGCTATATCGGCGACTGGGAGAAGATGACCGAGCGCATGGGCTTCTGGGTGAACCTCGACGAGGCCTACTACACGCTCGACAACGCCTACATAGAGAGTGTCTGGCACCTGCTGCAGCGGATCTGGGACAAGGGCCTGATCTACCGCGGCTACAAGGTCGTACCCTACGACCCGCGCATCGGCGCGACGCTGTCCTCGCACGAGCTGGCGCAGGGCTACCGCGAGGTCGACGACCCGTCGGTGTTCGTGCGCTTCCGCCTCGCGGACGAGCCCGGGACCTCGTTCCTGGTCTGGACCACGACGCCGTGGACGCTGCCGTCCAACCTGCTGCTCGCCGTGCACCGCGACGTGGACTACGTGCACGCCGCGCTGGCCGGTGAGACGCTGATTCTCGCCGAGGCGCTCGCGCCGCGGGTACTCGAGGGCCACGACTACGAGATCGTCAGGCGCGTCAAGGGCAGCGAGCTGGTCGGCCTGCGCTACCAGCGGCTGTTCGACTACCTCGAGGTCGAGGGCGACGCGTTCCGGGTCGTGCACGCGGACTTCGTCAGCACCGAGGACGGTACCGGCATCGTGCACACGGCGCCGGCCTACGGCGTCGACGACCTCGCGCTCGGCCAGGAGCACGGCCTGCCGGTCGTGCACGGCGTCGGCCAGGACGGCCACTTCGTCGACGCGGTCGAGCCGGTCGCCGGGCTGTTCTTCAAGGATGCGGACAAGCCACTGATCCGCAACCTGAAGGAGCGCGGGCTGATGTTCCGGGCGGAGACCTACCGCCACAACTACCCGTTCGGCTGGCGCACCGGCGATCCGATCATCTACTACGCGAAGCACGCCTGGTACATCCGCACCTCCGATTTCCGCGACCGCATGGTCGAGCTGAACCGGACCATCAACTGGGTGCCCGAGACGATTCGCGACGGGCGCTTCGGCAACTGGCTCGAGAACAACGTCGACTGGGCCCTGTCGCGCGAGCGCTTCTGGGGCACGCCGCTGCCGGTCTGGACCGACGGCGACGACAATTACCTGTGCGTCGGCTCGGTGGCCGAGCTGGAGAAACTCACGGGCCGCAAGCTCGACGAGCTGGACCTGCACCGGCCGGCCGTGGACGAGATCACGTTCGAGAAGGACGGCTGCGAGTGGCGGCGCGTGCCGGAGGTGATCGACTGCTGGTTCGATTCCGGCGCGATGTCCTACGCGCAGTGGCACTACCCGTTCGAGAACAAGGAAACCTTCGACACGCATTTCCCGGCCGACTTCATCTGCGAGGCCATCGACCAGACGCGCGGCTGGTTCTACACGCTGCACGCGATCGCCACGCTCGTGTCGGACAGCGTGGCCTACCGTAACTGCATCTGCTTGAGCCACATCGTCGACAAGGACGGCAAGAAGATGTCCAAGTCGCTCGGCAACATCGTCAATCCCTACGACGTGTTCGACACGGTGGGCGCCGACGCTCTGCGCTGGTACTTCCTCGCGCGCCTGTCGCCGGAGGCGCAGAAGCGCATCTCGGTCGACATCGTCGCCGACGTCGCGAGCTCGTTCATCAACACGTTCTGGAACACCTACGGCTTCTTCGTCCTGTACGCGCGCATCGACGACGTCGACCTGGCCAACGATGTGCCGGTGGCCGAGCGCCCGGAGATCGACCGCTGGGCAATCGCGCTCGCGCAGCGCACGATCCGTGTCGCCACCGAGGCGATGGACCGTTTCGACGCACGCGCCGCGGGCGAGGCGATCGAATCATTCGTCGACCAGCTCAGCAACTGGTACGTGCGCCGCAACCGGCGGCGCTTCTGGAAGTCGACCGACGAGGCGGACAAGCGCATGGCTTACCTGACGCTGTACGAGTGTCTCGACGTTGCGCACCGGCTCATGGCGCCGTTCACGCCGTTCCTGTCAGAGCACGTGTACGCGAACCTCGTCCGCAGCGTCGACCGGGAGGCGCCGCAGAGCGTGCACATGACGGCCTGGCCCGACGCCGATGCGAGTCTCGAGGACAGCGAGCTGCTGCACGACATCGGCGTCGTGCAGAAGGTCGTTGGCCTCGGCCGCGCCGCGCGCGCGCAGTCCGGCGTCAAGACGCGCCAGCCGCTCGCCCGGCTGCTGCTGCGGGCGCCGGACGACCGGGCGGCCGCGGCGCTGGATGCGCACCGGGACCAGCTGCTCGAGGAACTGAACGTCAAGGATCTCGAGTTCATCGCGCGCGACGCCGGCCTCGTCGACTACCGCATCAAGCCGCACCTGCCGCGCATCGGCAAGCTGTTCGGCAAGCGCATCCCCGCGCTGAAACGCGCGCTTACTGCAGCGGACGGCGCCGCGATCGCGGGCGCGGTCGCGCGCGGCGAGGACTTCAGCGTGCAGCTCGACGACGAGACGGTGACGCTCGGCGCCGGCGACGTGCTGGTGGAGACGAGTTCCGCCGAGGGCTACGCCTGCGCCGAGGACTCGGGTTTCCTGGTCGGGCTGGACACGAAGCTCGACGAGTCGCTGAAGCTCGAGGGCGTCGCGCGCGAACTGGTTCGTTCGGTCCAGGACGCCCGCAAGCAGGCGGGCCTCGACGTTTCCGACCGTATCCGGCTCGGCGTCAGCGGCTCGGCCGCGGTCGCCGCCGCACTGGCCCGGCACCGGGACTACCTGATGACCGAGACGCTGGCGAGCGACTGGCAGGTCGGGCAGGCGGAGCCGCTCTTCCGGGCCGAGCGCGAGCAGGACGAACTGGCCTTCACGATCGAGATCAGCCGCGCCGGCTGAACAGTGCAAGATCAACTTGCGGTCGCTTTCGGGAATTTGTTATAAGAATTTGTCGCAGGTGCCTGTCCGGGTGGTACCTACAGGAGGTTGGAGCGACGCCTGCCGCCGCGGGACGCGGCACATGACTGAATTAAAGCGTAGACGGGCCGCTCTTCGAGGGGGGAGCGGCCGTCGAAAATAATAACGCTGGAGAGCCAATGTCCCTGAGTATCGCGAGTTTCTCCGCAGCCGTCGCTGTGCTGGCCAGTCATGGCCATATAAAACAAAGGCTTGTCCGGGCCTACGAAGACAACCTGAGCGACATCGAGGAAGAGGACGTCCCGATTGCGCTGAAGCAGACCTTCGCCGACCTGCGCCACCAGATGCACCGCGTGGCCCCGCTGAACGGCGAGGGTTCGATCTGCGCGTCCGTGCGCAAGATGTCGGTCGAGGAAGCGGACCGCTGTGCGCGCATGATGGTCGATCTCTACGGCGACCTGATCCGCCTGTCCGAAACCGGCCAGGCCGCCCTGCCGCTCGGCGAGCGCGACGGCAAGGCCGTCCCGCCCTTCCTCGTCAAGTCGGGCTGAGCGCCGCGCCGGCGGACCGGTCGGTCCGCCTGCTGCACCGACGTCGCCGCCGGGGCACAATGCCGCGCTCGGCGGCGCATAGCCGCATTCGCGGACCGACACGATGACATCCCAAGATCCGCGCCCGATCGGCGTATTCGATTCGGGCGTCGGCGGCCTGACGGTGCTGAAGGCCACGCGCGAGCGCCTGCCTGACGAGAGCTTCGTTTATCTCGGCGACACGGCACGCCTGCCTTACGGGACCAAGAGCCCTGCCACCGTTGCCGCCTACGCGCGCCGCGCCGCGGAGCACCTGCGACAGCGGGACATCAAGCTGCTCGTGGTCGCCTGCAACACCGCCTCGGCCGTGGCGCTTGGCGAACTCTCGACGTCGCTGGCGCCGTTGCCCGTGCTCGGGGTCGTCGAGCCGGGCGCGCGCGCGGCGGTCGCCGCGCGGCCCGCGGCCCGGCACCTCGTCCTCGCCACCGAGGCCACGGTCCGGCTGCATGCCTACCGCAACGCCGTCGGCGCGCTGGACCCGGCGGCGCGCGTCGACGAGCTGCCCTGCGAGCTGCTGGTCGCCCTGGCGGAGGAGGGCTGGACCGACGACGAGATCGCGGTCGCCGTCGTGCGCCGCTACCTCGCGCCATGGCTGGGCGGAGAACGCGAGCCGCCGGACTCGCTGATTCTCGGCTGCACGCATTTCCCGCTGCTGGCGGGCGCCGTGCGCGAGGTGGTCGGCGCCGGTATCTCGGTCGTCGATTCGGCCGGCACGACCGCTGCCGCCGTCGCCGCACTGCTCGGGACGCACGGACTCGCGGCGCCTCCGGGCAACGGCACGCTCCAGTTCCTGGCCACCGACGGGCCGCGCCGCTTCGCGCGCGTTGGCGGCCGCTTCCTCGGTGCGCCGCTGGCGGCCGGGGAAGTCCTGCTGACCGACCTGTGAGCGCGGCCGCTGTGCCATAATCCGGCCCCCTGACGCAATGCCAGCCGAGGAGACACGCCCGTCATGACCCCGATAGCCCTGCGCCTGAGCGGCGTCATCAGCCTGTTCCTGCTGGCCGCCTGTGGCGGCCGCGATGCGCCCGAGGCACCCGCCGCCGCGGCCGCCGACGGGCCGCCGGCAGCGGTTGCGCCTCGGCCCGGGGTCTACGCGAGCGTGCCGCTGACCACCGACCTCTCGCACCTCAGCGAAAACCAGCGGCAGATGATCGGTCTGCTGATCGAGGCCTCGGACCTCATGCACGACCTGTTCTGGCGCCAGGCGTTTCGCGACGACTGGGCGGACTGGCTGGCCGGCATCGACGACGAACGCACGCGCGCTTTCGCGGCGATCAACTACGGCCCCTGGGACCGCCTCGACGGCAACCAGCCGTTCATGCCGGGCTTCGGGCCGAAGCCGCCCGGCGCCAACCTGTATCCCGCGGACATGACCCGGGAGGAATTCGAGGCCTGGCAGCAGCCGGGCAAGGACGGGCTGTACTCGCTGGTGCGCCGCGACGACGCGGGCGCGCTGACGCTGGTCCCCTACCACGAGGCCTACGGCCCCGAGCTCGCGCGCGCCGCCGTACTGCTGCAGCAGGCGGCCGAGCTCGCTGACCACGAAGGCTTCGCGAACTACCTGAGGCTGCGCGCCGACGCCCTGGCCACGGACATTTACCAGGAAAGCGACATGGCCTGGATGGACGTCAAGACCAACCCGGTCGAGGTCGTCATCGGCCCGATCGAGACCTACGAGGACCAGCTGTTCGGCTACCGCGCCGCCTACGAGTCCTACGTACTGGTCAAGGACCTCGAGTGGAGCGAGCGGCTCGCGCGCTTCGCGGCGTTTCTGCCCGAGCTGCAGCGCGGCCTGCCGGTGCCGGACGCCTACAAGGCCGAAACGCCCGGCACCGACTCGGACCTGAATGCCTACGATGCCGTCTACTACGCGGGCGACAGCAATGCCGGCTCGAAGACGATCGCGATCAACCTGCCGAACGACGAGGAGGTGCAGCTCGCGAAAGGCACGCGGCGCCTGCAGCTCAAGAACGCGATGCGCGCGAAGTTCGACAGGATTCTCGTGCCGATCGCCGGGGTGCTGGTGGACGAGGGGCAGCGCCGGCACGTCACGTTCGACGCGTTCTTCGCCAACACGATGTTCCACGAGGTCGCGCACGGCCTCGGCATCAAGAACGTCGTCGACGGCAACACGACCGTGCGCGCGGCACTGAAGGACGTCGCGTCCAGCATGGAAGAGGGCAAGGCCGACGTGCTGGGCCTGTACATGATCACGAAGCTGCACGAGGCCGGCGAACTCGGCGACGCGGAGCTGATGGACAACTACGTGACCTTCATGGCCGGCATTTTCCGCTCGGTGCGCTTCGGCGCGTCCAGCGCGCACGGCAAGGCCAACATGGTCCGCTTCAATTTCTTTGCCGACCGCGGTGCGTTCGTGCGCGATGCGGCGACCGGCACCTACCGGGTCGACTTCGCGCGCATGCAGGACGCGATGAACGCGCTGTCGGCGCGCCTGTTGACGCTGCAGGGCGACGGCGACTACGAGGGCGCGCTCCAGCTCACGGAAGAACTCGGCGTCATCCGGCCCGGGCTCGAGGCCGACCTCGCGCGCCTGACCGAGGCCGACATCCCGGTCGACATCGTGTTCGAGCAGGGCCCGGCCGTACTCGGGCTCGACGACTGAGGGAGCCTCAGCGCGGCGCCAGGTCGCGCTTGTCGAGCCGCCCCAGCGCCGGGGCGAACAGGCTGGTCAGGTAGAGCGCGTCCGTGGTTTCGAGGACGCCGGTGAGCGCCTGCAGCGCGGCGCCCGTGTCGTACAGGTTCATCAGCACGTTGCCGTCGGCGTCGATGGCGATGACATGGCTGTGCGGCTCCGCCGCCGGGCGCAGTGCCGCCGGCAGCCGCTGCACGACGCGGCGCAGGAACGGGCGCCCGGCCAGGGCGTCGAGCGCCGGCACCCGCGGCGCGATCAGGCCCACCCAGATCCGGCCCCGGAGCCCGTTGTTCAGGTTGTCCGGGAAGTCGGGCAGGCCGCCGATGACGAGTTCGCGCTCGCCGCCGCCGAGCGGGTAGCGCCAGATCGCGTAGCGGCCGGTCTCGGCGACGTACAGCCAGCGCTGGTCGTCGCTGACGGCGAGGCCGTTCGCGAAGCTGAGCGAGTTCGCGAACACCCGCGCGCCGCCGCTCGCCGGGTCGTACTCGAGCACGCGCCCGCTGGCGCTGTTCTCGAGGATGTCGAGCAGGCTGGCGGCGTAGGTGCCGCCGTGCTCCGCCGCCGCGAAACGCGTACTCGCGTCGCTGACGAATACGCGCCCGTCCGCCGCGACCGCAACGTCGTCCGCGTAGCCGAGCGGCACGCCGTCGACCTCGCCGAGCAGCTGCTCGACGCGGCCGTCAGGGCCGATGCGCTGCAGCCCCAGGTAGGCGTTCGCGACCAGCAGCCGGCCTGCGATGTCGAATTCCAGTCCGAGCGGCCGCCCGCCCGGCGTCGCGAAAACCGTGAGTCCCGAGCCGTCCGGGCGCAGCGCCAGGATCTCGCCGTTGTCCGTGCCGACGTACAGGCGGCCGTCCGGGCCGAGCGCCGCGTCCTCGGGGCCGACGCGACCGCCGAGATCCAGCGCGGCTGCCGCGCGCAGCCGCGGGTCGGGCGCGAACGGGTCGGCGTGACCGGGATTCGCCGGTGCCTGCCAGGCCTGCGGCTCGACCGGCACGGGCCACAGCAGCAGCCAGGCGAGCAGCGCGGCGAGCAGCAGGCCGGCGGCGGCGAGCGCGCGGCGCACGGGTCTCAGGCGGCCGGCCCGATCATGTTCAGGAACTCGGCGCGGGTCCGGGCATCCTTGCGGAACAGGCCGAGCATCTGGCTCGTGACCATCGAGACGCCGGGCTTGTGCACGCCGCGGGTCGTCATGCACTGGTGCGCCGCGTTGATGACCACGCCTACGCCCTTGGGCCGCAGCACGTCCTGGATCGTGTTCGCGATCTGCGCGGTCATTTTCTCCTGCACCTGGAAGCGGCGGGCGAAGGTCTGCACGACGCGCGCGAGCTTGCTGATGCCGACGACCTTGTTGTTCGGCAGGTAGCCGACGTGCGCGTGGCCGATGATCGGCGCCATGTGATGCTCACAGTGCGACTCGAAGGTGATGTCGCGCAGGACGATCATCTCGTCGTAGCCCTCGACTTCTTCGAAGGTGCGCTTCAGGTAGCCGACCGGGTCCTCGGCGTAGCCGGAGAACCAGTCCTCGTAGGCGCGCACGACGCGCGCCGGCGTGTCGACCAGTCCTTCGCGTTCCGGGTCGTCACCGGCCCAGCGCAGCAGCGTGCGCACGGCGTCCTCGGCCTGGCGACGGCCGGGCTTGCGGGTCTTCCTCTTCGCGGTCTTTCGGTTCAACGGTCGGTCCTCCGGTTCGGCAAGGGAATCCCCGATCGGCGCCGAGTCTACCCGCAAGACCGCAAGCACGCACCGGCGTGGGCGCGGCCTGCGCACCCGCCGCGCCGCGCAACGGGTCAGGCGCCGGCCGTGATGCCGGTGCCGATCGGGCAGCTGACGCCGGTGCCGCCGATGCCGCAGTAGCCGTTCGGGTTCTTGGCGAGATACTGCTGGTGATAGTCCTCGGCGTAGTAGAACTCGCCGGCGGGTGCAATTTCCGTCGTGATCGCGCCGTGCCCGGCCGCCGACAGCTCGGCCTGGTAGGCTGCCGCGCTCTCGCGCGCGGCCGCGGCCTGCGCCTTGTCGAAGGTGTAGATCGCCGAGCGGTACTGCGAGCCCACGTCATTGCCCTGGCGCATGCCCTGCGTCGGGTCGTGCGATTCCCAGAACACGCGCAGCAGGTCGGCATAGCTGACCTGCGCCGGGTCGTAGACGACGCGCACGACCTCGGCATGGCCAGTGCGCCCGCTGCAGACCTCGCGGTAGTCGGCATTCGGCGTGTAGCCGCCGGCGTAGCCGACGGCCGTGCTGTAGACGCCGGGCAGTTCCCAGAACAGCCGTTCCGCGCCCCAGAAGCAGCCCATGCCGAACAGCGCCTCCGCGTGCCCGTCGGGCAACGGGCCCGCGAGCGGGTTGCCGTTCACGTAATGCCGGTCCGGGACCGGCATGCGCTCCTCGCGGCCCGGCAGCGCTTCGTCGCGCGCCGGCATGCGGCTCTTGGTTTCGCGTGCAAACATCACTTGGATCCTGTCGTTGGTCCCGTCCCGTGGCCGCCTGCGCGGCCGAGTATCGTGCCCAGGTCGTCGAGCGCCGCCGCCGGGTAGCGGCCGCCCCGCCGCGGCTTGCTGACGATGCCGTCCGCCGTCAGGAAGCGTACCGGGATCGACTGCGTGCGTCCCCAGTCCACTGCCCGGTAGACCGCGAAATGCAGGTGCGGCAGCGCGCTGTGGCCGGTGTTGCCGGACAGGCCGATACGCTGGCCGGCCCTGACCCGTTCGCCTTCCTCGACCAGCGCCCCGTGCTGCCGCAGGTGATAGTACTCGCCGGTCGTCCCGTCGCCGTGCAGGACGACGATGAAATTCGCGTAGCGGCCGCAGCCGTCTTCCCAGCAGCCCTTGTCGTGCTGTTCGACCACCCGCGCGACGATGCCGTCGCGCGCCGCATGAACCGGGGTGCCCTCGGCCATCTTGAAGTCCACGGCGTATTGCTCGCGGCCCGTATGACTGAAGCGCGATCCGTAGCCCTGCAGTACCCGGTAGCTGTGGCCCGTCGCATAGGGCAGCAGGTACACCTGGCTGTCGTCGTGGCGCGCGTCGAGTCGCCCGACCGTCCAGTCGCACCAGTAGCGGTAGTGGCCGCCCCGGTCCGGGTGAGCGCGGTCGAGGCTGAAGACCGTGCGGCTCTCCCCGGGTCCGAGCGTCGCCGTAACCTCGCGCCGCCCGTCGAGTGTAAGGCCCTTCGGCCGCACCGCGACCGTGAAGGTCAGCGGGTAGTCGCTGCCGTTCGACGCGAGCACGTCGACGCCGTCGTCGCGGTAGCGGTCCTGCACGTCGAGCCAGCCGTCGTCGCAGGCGCGCGCGGTGCCGCAGGCGAGCAGCACGCCGAGGCCCAGCGCGCAGGCGAAGCGGCCCGGCCGAGGGTCAGTCGTTCGGGTCACCGGCCGCGCTTACCGTCTCGGGCAGGTCGCTCGGCCGGTAGTAGAAGCTGTGTGAGAACAGCACGTTCGCGGTGTCGACGGAGTCGCCCTCGACGATGCGCGGGCGTTGCATCGCGCGCCTGAGCTCGCGCTCGACGGAGCGCTCCATGTCGTCGACGCCGGCAGGGTCGGCCTCGACCAGCTCGATGTCCGTGAGCTGGCCGCGCGCCGAGACCGTGTAGCGGTAGGTGACGGTGCCGGTCTCGAAGCCGTCCGGCCTCCGCGCCATGCCCTGGCTCGCGTCCAGCCCGTAGAACTTCGGCGGGCGCGCGTCGAACAGGAACATCATCGACTGCAGCTCGCGCTCGCGCACCCGCTCGCGCTCCTCGTCGCCGCTCAGGAGTTCCCAGGTATCGCGGTACATGCGCCCGGCGCGGTTCGGCTTGTCGGTCAGTATGTAGTAGTCGGCCAGGGCCAGCATTGCCTGCGACTTCGTCTCCCAGTCCGCGTCGGGATGGTCCTCGGCGATACGCAGCGCGCGCTTGAGGTAGATCTCGCCGGTCGTGTTCGACGCCGGCTGCTGGTAATTGAAGTCCTGCGCCGAGAAATACAGGTAGGACTTGCCGAGGCTCGTCAGCGGCGGAATCAGGCTGAGCGCGTCGCGGCCGTCGTGATCCTCGAGAATGCTGATGACCCGCCGCCAGGTGTAGCGCTCCCGGTCGTAGAGCTGCAGGCGGTGCATCCAGCGTGCCTGGGTGCGCAGCGCCGGCAGGATGTCGAGGCTCTTCGGGTCGACGTTGCGCGCCTGCAGCGAGAAAATGCGCTGCTGCATGTCGACGGCCTCGTCGGCCGCGCCGGCGGCAAGGTAGGTCTCGGCCAGCGATTCGAGCGTTTCAATCTGGTCCAGGTTGTGCGGCCCGGAGTTGACGTGGCTGATGTGCACGGCGCGTTGGTAGGTCTCGGCGGCCTGGGTCGGGCGGCCCAGCGCGAGCTGCGCGGCGGCGAGGCCCTTCAACGGGTTGATCAGGTCCTCGTTCAGCCGGTCCGAGATGCGTTCGATGATCTCGATCGAGGAGTTGAAGTTCAGCAGCGCCGAATCGTAGTCGCCGGCACCGTGCTGGGCGATGGCGAGATTCGTGATCGCGCGCGCAGACTCGGGGCTGTCCAGCCCGTTCACCTCGATCGTCAGTTCGACGATGCGCTTCGCGAGCGTGTCCGCCTCGGCGTACATCCCGTCGTTGACCGCGTCGCGGTAGAGCTGGAACAGGCGGCGCAGCTGCTCGCCCGGGGTTTCTTCCGGTTCCGGCAGCGCCTCGGCCCCGAGGTCCTCGTCGGGGTCCTCGTCGAGCGCCGGATCGTCGGCGAGCGGCCCGTCGCCGAGCACGATCGGACCGATCTCCTCTTCGGCCGGCGCCGGATCATCCGTGGCTTGCTGGGCCGCAAGCGGCAGGCCGGACAGGAGCAGGAGCAGGGCGACGGGCGTCCTGCGCGGGACGCGGTAAATGCGGATCACTCTCATTTGCGGTGTAACTGGATCCTCGAACCAATGTCCTAGGACTGCCCGGAAATTTAATAGTTCGTCGGCGTCGCAGGCGTTTCGTTCACTATACAAGCTCGCCCCGGAATCGGATACAGGGCCCGCTCAGCCGCCCAGCAGGTCCAGCTGTTGCGGGCCCGGGCGGCGGAACTGCGTGCAGTCGAGCGGCGGTGCGGCGCCGCCCGTCGCCAGCCCCAGCCTGCGGCAGGCGGCGTTGAAGCGCTGCCCCAGCATGTCGGCCCAGGCGCCGCGGCCGGTCTGGCGCAGGCCGAAGCGGCTGTCGTACTCGCGGCCGCCGTGGGCCTGGCGCAGCAGGCTCATCACGTGTTCCGCACGCTGCGGGTAGTGCACGGCGAGCCAGTCCCGGAACAACTCACGGACCTCGTGCGGCAGCCGCAGCAGGATCCACGCGGCGCGCCCGGCGCCGGCCGCCGCGGCGCGTTCGAGTATGCGTTCGATGCCGTCGTCGCTGATTGCCGGGATCACCGGCGCGATGAGCACCGTGACCGGTACGCCGGCGTCGCGCAGGTCGCCGACCAGAGCGAGCCGGGCCGCCGCGGCCGGCACGCGCGGCTCGAGGATGCGTTTCAGGCGGTCGTCCAGTGTCGGCACGCTGACCGCCACCGACACCAGTCGGCGCGCCGCCAGCTCGCGCAGCAGGTCCAGGTCGCGGCCAAGCAGGGTGCCCTTCGTGATCAGGCTGACGGGATGCCGGTGCTCGAGGAACGTCGCGAGCAGCGCGCGGGTCAGGCGCAGGCGCTTCTCGGCCGGCTGGTAGGGATCGGTGTTGGCGCCGATCGTGATCGGCTGGCAGGTGTACGACGGCTTCTCCCAGCAGGCCAGCAGGCGCTCCACCGCGTTCGGCTTGTAAAAGATTCGGGTCTCGAAATCGAGCCCCGGCGAGAGGTCGAGGTAGCTGTGCGAAGGGCGTGCGTAGCAGTAGACGCAGCCGTGCTCGCAACCCTGGTACGGGTTGATCGACCGGTCGAACGGGATGTCCGGCGAGTCGTTGTGGCTGACGATGCTGCGTGCCGTCATCGGCCTCAGCACGGTCTCCGGGGCACACGCGTCGGCCGCCGCGCGCTCGGCGCCGGTCAGTTCCACCGGGCGGCGCTCGAAGCGGTGGTCCGGCCTCCCGATCGCCCCGCGACCCTTGTGCGCTATGCCGGGCATGACGTCCTCTTTAACTGTATGTACATACAGTAGGTGAGGCGCCCGCGGGCGTCAACGACTCAGTTCAGTACGCGGTAACCACGGCCGCGCAGGCAGCGCTTGACGACCGTTTCGCGGGTCCGCTGGTCGCGCACGCCGCTGCGGGTGGCGCCGGCGATCGCGCCGTAGCCCGC
>ERZ869936.1005-NODE-1005-length-22240-cov-6.563669_pt1 | contig 22240 bp, 20 predicted proteins | sample MGYA00520876_ERZ869936 | MGnify/ENA primary metagenome ERZ869936 (study PRJEB32218, sample SAMN09650985) | biofilter metagenome | isolation source: enrty point of leading RO module | place: Saudi Arabia: Thuwal, RO plant located on Red Sea | collected 2016-02-17 ...
AAGGGGCCTGGACGCAGCAACAGAAGTTGACTGCCAGTGATGCGGCGCCAGGCGACTGCTTCGGGAGATCTGTGAGTTTGGATGGCGATACCGCTGTAGTTGGGGCCTTGCAAGATGATCATGTCGGAGCTGACTCCGGCTCTGCCTATGTGTTTGTACGTAATGGTGGGATCTGGACGCAGCAACAGAAGTTGACGGCCAATGATGCGGCATCAGCCGACCTCTTCGGAGGATCTGTGAGTGTGGGTGGTGACAGCGTAGTGGTTGGGGCCCGTATGGACGATGATGATGGCAGTGCCTCCGGCTCCGCCTATGTGTTTCTTCGTGATGGAGGGACTTGGATGCAGCAACAGAAGTTGACGGCCAGCGATGCGGCACCAGGCGAATTTTTCGGAGGATCTGTGAGCGTGGATGGCGATACCGCCGTGGTTGGGGGCCTCTCTGGGGATGATATTGGAGCTGACTCGGGCTCTGCCTATGTGTTTGTCCGTAATAGTGGAAACTGGACGCAGCAACAGAAGTTGACGGCCAGTGATGCGGCACCAGGCGACTACTTCGGCATATCCGTGAGCGTGGATCGTGAGACTGCATTGATTGGGGCTCATCTGGACCATGATGGTGCACTTACCTTTAACTCTGGCTCCACCTACGTATTCGAACTGGTCAAAGACAACGACCAAGGCTCGGCCGCCTGGCAACTGGCCAACGGTTTCAACCCGGACCGCCCCAACGACGAGGGCACCCTCGACAGCGACGGCGATGGGGATCTCGACATCCTCGAGATCTTCCAGGGCACGGACCGGAATAACTCGGGCGATTTTTTCGGTCTGAGAAACACCGCAGTGGTCGCTGGCGACCTGTCAGCGACCTTCCGCCGCAGCACCTCGCAGACTGCGGTCGCGGCAGCGGGGCAATGGTCGAGGAATCTTGCCGACTGGCATCTCTCGGGTCAGTCGGACGGCGAGGTCACGGTGAACCTCACGGAATCGACCAGCGGCGGTGGTGCCGGCTACGAGTTGATCGACCTGGAGGCTGACGTCGTCACCGGCACGATTCCAAACCTGTATCTCCGGCTGGAGCTGTTGCCCGATGAGTAGTTCAGCTCATCAGCAGGGCTTTTTGAGGCGCATCCGTCAGCGCCCCGGCCGGCCCAGCCGGGGTTTTCTCTCCTCAAGCTCGGCCGGGCCGAGGTCGGTCCGGGCCTTGTAGGGGATGCCGGCGTGGAGGTGGAGGATGCGCCGGACCTCCTCGATCCCCTCGGGATGCTGGTGCGCGCTGTGGTGGCTCGGGACGATCTTTTCGGAAACGGCCCCGTCGAGATGCGAACTCCAGTAGGCCACCACGCCGTCGCTGCTGTCCGGCGTGTCGCCGTTCCCACGGTCGCCCATGATCGAGTGGAACGGAATGTCGGCACGGATCGGATACCGGTTGATCGACTTCACGAAGCGGTTGGTCGGCGAGAGGGTGTCGATGCTGCTCGGGAAGCGGTCGAGTTTCATGCCGGAGCTGTCCAGGGACAGGGCGCTCACCATCGAGTCGCGCATGTCGGCGAGGGTGGCGGGGAAGCGGACGAGCTTGACGCCGATCCAGCCGATGATGTTGGTCGCGAGTTCGCTGCCCTGGTGGGGGGCGGAGATGAAGACGGCGCGCGCGATGTCTTCGCGGGCATTGAAGACAAGCGCGTCCTCCAGCAGCTCGCGGCTGTCTCCGCTCAGTTCGGTCTCGGCGGGCGGTGCTCCGAAGTACTCGAGCCAGATCCGGTCACCGACATCGGTGACCATGAGTCGCGAGATCAGGCCGCCCATGCTGTGGCCGATGATGACGATGTCCTTGTGATCCGGATGGAGCTGGCGCATGCGGTCGAGTTCGTCGCGGAGAATGGACGCCGGCATCGGGTAGGGGTAGCCGCTCGGGTAGCTGAACGCCCAGAACTGGAATCGGTCGCGGATGGCGGGGTCGTCCATGAGCCCGAAATACATCGGGGCGAAGGATGCGGGCGTGTCCTGCAGGCCGTGGACTAAGAGGACCGGGATCTTGTCGGGATCGTACGGTTGGACGGCGTTGAGGCGCGCGGTGTCGTCGTAGCGCGCGGGGTTGATCAGGCGGGCCAGGCCGAGTTCGTCGATGCGCTCCTTTGAAAGGATGTAGGCGACCGGTGAATTGAAGTCGGCGTGCAGCGGCAGGGTCCGCCCGCCGATGGTGACGTTGCGGTTCGCGAAGGGATCGACGAGATCCACGGTGGCCTCGTTGCCGGTGAAGCGGACGACGGCGGTGACGGTGCGGTAGGGGATGGTCTTGGTGCGCCTGCGCTGGTCGCTGAGGAAGGTGACCAGCGGCGCGCCGACTCCGGCGGTGCGCCCGGTGTCGCGCGCGTAGCGTCCGGTGAAGCTCAGCCGGTCGGTGGGGATGAAGGTCCGGTCCGGATCGCGGAGGTCGGCCGGCTCGGTGCCGCGCAGCAGGTAGTCGGTCGAGCCGGAGCGGACGGGAACCGACTGCATCCATGGCTGGGCTCCGGCTTCGATCAGACGATCGACGAGGCGGGCGGTGAGATAGTTGTATTCCGGTATGGCGCCATCGTCGCCGCGGGCGATGGCACGGTGGGTGGTCCTCAGCGAGTCGAGGAGCGGGCCGATTCCGGCCATCGGATCGCCGCCCGGATCGGCCGCCGATGCCAGCGCGGTCGCGGGGACCACCTTCGCCGGCGGCGGGGAGGCGTCGTGCTCGTGCACACTGATCGGCGCGGTGCAACTGGCGGCGAGGCCGAGGAGTGGAAGCAGGGCGGTGGGTCGGATGCGCATGTCGCGGCGGATCATGCGGATTTCGCCGTTTCGATCAACCTTCGGCAGGAGGCCGCTTGTGTGACGATTCGAGTCGGTTAGTCTGGGGGAGTGTGGGAGGTCGCCAAAAAAAGGTTCCATGAGTTCGGGCGCGGGTGGCTCGGCTACGAGTGCGCGTCGATGGCGGCCGGGGTGGCCTTCTATGCGGGGCTGTCGCTGTTTCCGCTGATGCTGGTGCTGATCGCCGGGGTCGGCTACTTCTTCCGCTTCGTCGAGCGGGGGCGCGACGCCCGCGATGAGATCCTCGGCACCGTTTCGCAGCAGTTCTCGCCACAGGTCGGCGACGCGCTGGGAACCATGCTGGGGCGCATTCAGTCGGGTGCGCTGGTGACCGGGCCACTGGCGGCGGTGATGCTGCTCTTCACCGCCTCGGTGGTGTTCCTGCACATCGACCGCGGCTTCAACCGCATCTGGGACGTGCGCCGGCGCGAGACGGCCAAGGGCTTCGCCAGCGCGCTGAAACGGATGGCGCTGGGGCGCCTGCGCTCGCTGACGATGCTGCTCGGGACCGGGGTCGTGGTGCTGCTGGTGTTCGTGGCCGGGCTGTTGCTGCGGGCCGGCAACGCGATCCTGCGCGAGTGGTTCCCCGATGCGGTGAGCCTTCCCGGCTTCGGCAGCCTGATGGTCGGCCTGGCGGTCAACACGCTGGTCTTCTTCGTGCTCTACCGTTTCCTCTCCAAGGAACCGGTGGCACCGCGGCTCTGCCTGGCGGCCGGTGCCGGGGCGGCGGTGCTGTGGGAAATCGGCAGCCGCGCGATGGGTGCCGTGTCCTTCGGGTCGGGCTTCAGCGTGTACGGCGTCATCGGCTCCTTCCTCGTCGTGCAGGTCTGGATCTACTACAGCGCCATGGTGCTCTTCGCCGGCGCGGTGGCGGTGCGGATCGCGACCAAGCCGCTGCCGCCCGAGGAGGAGGGCGGCGAACCCGGCGAAGGCAGGAGGATGCCGGCCGAAGCCGGCGCTCCATGAGCGTCAGCCCGCCTGATGCAGGTGGACGTCGCGCTGGGGGAAGGGGATGCTGATGCCGTTTGCGTCGAACTCCTGCTTCACCTTCCTGGTGATTTCCCAATACACGGTCCAGTAATCGGCCGTTTTCGCCCACGGGCGGCAGACGAAGTTCACCGACGAGTCGGCCAGCTCGTGCATCTTGATCGTCGGAGCCGGGTCCTCGACCACCAGTTCGTGCTCGGCGACGATCTTCTCAAGGATGCCCTGCGCCTTGTCGGCGTCGTCGTCGTAGCCGATGCCGAAGACCATGTCCACGCGCCGCTGGTCGGCGCCGGTGATGTTGGTGATGGTCTGGCCCCAGACGTTCTTGTTGGGCACGATGATGATCTTGTTGTCCCAGCTCCGGATGGTGGTGTTGACCAGGCTCACGGAATCGACCGAGCCGGACACGCCGCCGACCTCGACCGCGTCACCCACGTCGAAGGGCTGGTAGATCATGAGCATGATGCCGTTGGCGAAATTCCCGAGCGTGTCCTGGAGGGCGAAGCCGATGATGAAGGCGCCGCCGCCGATCAGGGCCAGCAGCGCGCCGACCTTCACGTCGAGCGTGGCGAGGCCGATGATGATCGCCACGACCAGCACCCCGCGCCGCACGACGGTGGTGACGAAGCGGTCGAGCAGTTCCGAGCTTCCCTTGTGGCGTTCCATCGCCTTTCCGGCGATCCGCGAAAAGATCGAGGCGAGGATGCCGCCGACCGCCACGATCGCCGCGAAGATCGCCAGCTTCACCAGCCAGTTGCGCGCGCCGTCCTCCGCCTCCAGCCAGCGGCGGAAGGCGGCGGCCAGGCCGGTCGGATTCTCGATCGTCAGCTCCGCCCCGCGCACCGCCGTCAGCCACGCCCGCATCTCCTCCGGCTCGCCGCCCTTCGCCTCCCACGAGGTCAGCACCGCGTCCAGCCGCTCCAGCAGCGCCTTTTCCTCGGTGATCAATCCCTCGATCACCGCCGGGTCCGGCTTCTCCGCGCCCAGCGCCTCGATCTTCGCCTGCGCCAGCTCCCGGGACTTCGCCTGCGCCCGTTCCCGCCAGGCCGTCGCCTCCGTCTCGATCTGCCCCCTCGTCATCGGCACCAGCCTCAGCTCCAGTTCCTTGACCGGCACCGCCGGGTCGCCGGTGGTGATGGCGGCGGGTTCCTCCTGGGCGGATACGACAAGCGTGAGAACAAGCAGCGGGACGAGACGGAGCAATCGCATGGCGACCCATCACACGCACGCATCGTGCCGGGCGCAACCGGAAAGGGCGAAAGTGGGATCGTGGACAGCCGCTGGCTGTTCCATAAGACCTGTGATTGCGGGCTTGTTCCGAAGAACCGAGACAGTAGTCGTTCTTCGTGCCGAGAAAGGTCCGCGAGCTGATCCGGGATTTGCAAAGCGCCGGTTTCGGGCAGATCGGAGGCGGCGGAAAGGGTTCGCATCGAAAGTTCGTTCACGCTAGGTTTCCGGGTGCCGTCACCCTCAGCGGCAAGGAGGGAGCGGATGCGAAGCACTATCAAGAGAAGCAAATCAAGAGAGCCATCGAGGAGGTCCAGGAATGAAGGCGATCGATCAATACCACAAATGGGTCGAATGGTCCGAGGAAGACCAGGTCTATGTCGGCAAGTGCCCGGACCTGATCACGGGGATCCACGGCGATGATCCGGTTCAAGTCTTCCAGGATCTTTGCGACGTTCTTGAGGATGTGATCAAGCACTTCAACGAATCCGGCCGTGAGCTGCCGAAGTCCCGCACGCGACCGATGATGGATGTGGCGTGAGGCCGATGAGCGAAATGATCCGCCGGCATCATCGAGCATCCGACATCAACGACGACCAACCCCGATGATCCCGCGAGTTCTGTTTCTCTCGCTCGCCCTGGCCGGTTGCCTCCTTGCCCACCACGAACCGGAGTGGAGCAGGATCGGCACTGATCAAGTGACCGGAGGAAAGAGCACCATCGCGGGTTTTGCCGAGTGGCGGGAGCTGAGCATCAGGGCGCTGAAGGTGGACAAGCGGTTGCCAAGGAAAATGGAAGTGAAGAGAGGCTTCAACAGAGAGGCAAATGAATCATCTTCCACTGTCGATTGCGGGGTGATCTGTGAGATTCCCGAACGGGATCTCGAAGATCGAAGGAAATAGCCTGCGCCTAGACTGCCAGCCATTTTGCCCAATGGATTGTCCTTACTGCCATCAACTGATGACCAAACGGGTGGCCCGGATCGAGGGTAGCCCGCTACACGTGCCGTGGTTCGTTCTCTGCGCGGGATTGTATCTACGGGTGAAGGGGCAGAAGCGCGCGGGATACCTCGGACAGGGTGACGCCAGGGAGGCTTTTCTTTGCGAAGGGTGTGGTGCCCTGTTGATCGAAGGCAGGGCGCCTGCGTCGCAAGTTGGACCGGTTGACTACTGATTCCGTGGGCTTGAAACCGCCCGCGAGGCGTTTTGACATGTTCACCTTCGGCTGTTTCGCTGGCGCCCAAGGAAGCATGCCCGCACCAAGCCACCAGCGCCGGAACGGCAAAGCCGTGAATTGGATGCTCGTCTCCGTGCTTTCCTTGCTCGCAGGGATGCTCGGCATGGCGGGGTTCTGCCTTCTGGCGTGGCCGATCGTCCGGAGGGAGTTGGATGCGATCAACGAGTTCTCCGGAATGATCGTCATCGGGCTCTTGTTCTACGGGGTGGTGGCAGGACTCGCCTCCGCCGCCGCATGCTTCGGCGGTCTCTATCTGGCGACGGTCTTCCGGGCCGGGAGGCGGCGGCCGAGGATTCAGCATCCCAGGGAGCGGTGAATCGTGCGACCGGCAGCTTGATCAAGCGAGGGAGGAATGGGTTGCTTGATGGAGGAGATTCAAAGGAGGAGCATGGCGAGCTTCGAGATTTGAAACTCCGACGAGATGCCGGAAACCGGAAAAAAGCTCCCACGCATCCTGTTCTCCCGGAGCTCAAAGCAACGTAGCCCCGGCTTGTCATCGCGGCCTGGCGTTTTGGCGGGCGTTTTGCCGATTGCCAAGCGGGGGTCGATAGGGTAGCGAGGCGCTGTCGAGGGGCGTGCCGCACACGCCCCTCCGGTGTCTCGGGACGCCCAATCGAACGTCCACTCCTCCACCTGTGGGATTTATCGACGCATTCAAACGCTGGCGCCTCGCCCGCAAGGGCCTTTCCTCGGGAAAGAAGCGCCGGGTCCAGAACGACGACTCGGTTTCGGTCTCCCTGGACCGGGCCTTGTGGGTTCGGTTCCTGCTCTATCTGGTCTTCTGCACCGCCTCGGGGGTGCTGGTGATGCGCGGGGTGATCCAGCAGACCGGTGACGGTCAACCGCCGCTGACCGGTGGCCTTTATGCCTTTTTCCTCTCGCTGAGCGCGGTGATCGTGGTCGAGCTGAACCACCCGGCGGTGGTCGAGCGGAACGGCCGGGTGATCCTGCTGCTGGCGGGCACCTTCGCCCAGCTCGCACTGATCCATGCGGTCGATCTGATCGTGCGGCTCAACGGCCTGCCCGACGAGGTGGGCCTGCTGCTCACGCCCTTCATCGTCGCGCCGATGATCCACGCGGTGCTGCTCGGCGCGCGGGCCGGGGTGTTCTCGGCGGTCTATGTGTCGCTGCTGGGCACGCTGCTGGTGGCGGACAACGAGAAGGCACGCTTTCTCACCGTGAGCCTGCTGTGCGGGCTGGTCGCCGCGCTTGCGCTGCGCAGGACCCGCCGCCGGGCGCAACTGCTGCGGGCCGGGCTCTACTCGAGCCTGACGGCGGTGGTGCTGGCGATGGTCTTCGGGATCATCGATCTCAGCACGCTCACCGGCGTGGGGGCGGCCGAGGATTGGAAGCTGGTCGGCCTGGCCGCCGCATCGGCGCTCGGAGTGGGAATCGGCACGGCGCTGTTGGTCGGCGGCATCCTTCCGGTGCTGGAGGGGATCTTCCGGCTCACGACCGACATCAGTTGGCTGGAGTTGAGCGACCTGAACCACAAGCTCCTGCGGCAGATGCAGCTCGAGGCTCCCGGCACCTTCCACCACAGCCTGGTGGTCGCCTCGCTGGCGGAGTCGGCGGCCGAGGCGGTCGGGGCGAATGCCGCGATGTGCCGCGTGTGTTCCTACTTCCACGACGTCGGGAAACTCAACAAGCCGGAGTATTTCATCGAGAACCAGCATGAGGGGGCGGAGAACCCGCACGACTCGCTGACGCCGACGATGAGCGCGCTGATCATCGTCGCGCACGTGAAGGACGGCGTGGACCTCGCGCTCAAGCACCACCTGAATCCGCGGGTGATCGACGTGATCCGCGAGCACCACGGCGACTCGCTGGTCAGCTATTTCTACCGCAAGGCGCAGGAGCAGAAGCGGGCGGAAAAGGACAAGATCGACAAAAAGCTGGAGAATCCCGAGGACCTGCCGAAGGTCGATCAGAAGAACTTCCGCTACCCCGGCCCCCGTCCGCGCAGCCGGGAGAGCGGCATCATCAGCCTCGCCGATGCGGTGGAAAGCGCGTCGAGATCGCTCAAGAAGCCGACGCCGGCGAGGATCCGGGCGCTGGTCGAGGATCTCGTCGAGCAGCGCATCTGCGACGGGCAGCTCGATGACAGCGCGCTGACCATGCGCGACCTGGCGATCGTGAAGGATGAATTCTGCAAGACGCTGCGCAGCATGCTGCACAGCCGCATCGACTACCCCAAGGACGAGGAACGGGGTCGCAAGTCGGACCTCGGACGGAGGTCGGACACCTCGAAGCCGCCGGGCCGGAGCGACGCCACCGAGGGCGGGATGAAGGCGACCGCGAACCCGCGTGCGGCGGGTGCCTCGTCATGAAACGTGAAGTCCTGGTCTGCGACCACCAGAGCCGGGTGGCCGTGCCTCCGGAGTGGCTGGTCATGCTGGAGGGACTCGGAGCGAAGGCCGCGGAACGGGTGGTCGGCGAATTTCTCGTCGGCGACGACGCGCCGCTGGTGGCGATGGAATGCATCGAGGTGGCGCTGGTCGATGATTCGGAAAGCGACCGCGTGCATCGCGAGTTCATGGGCATCGACGGGGCGACCGATGTCATCACCTTCGACCACGGCGAAATCGTGATCGGTGTGGAGGTGGCGAAGCGCCAGGCGGCGGATTACGGCGAGCCGGAGCTGCGGGAACTGCTGCGCTATCTGGTCCACGGCCTCCTGCACCTCGCCGGGCATGAGGACGAGTCCGACGGGGACCGCGAGCGGATGGAGGCGGCGCAGGAGAAGATCGTCTCGGAACTCTGGGAGTCGCTGGGCTGAAGGTCGCGTGGCGCAAGGCGATGCTTTGCGAGTTGGTCCACGGGGCATCGTCCCCTGACGGGGCAAGCAGGCGGCTGATCAGGAACCTTCTCCACGCCTCATTCTTCGTCGGCGAGCAGCCGTTCCCGTTCGCGGCGGCGACGTTCCTGGAGCAGCTTTCGAACCGTTGCGACCAGAACGACGAGGCCGATGGCAAACGCGGCGGCCTGGTAGCGCGCGGCGGGGTTTCCCGGGTCGAACAACCCGACGAGTGCCGGCGCGCAGCGGGCGGAGGCCAGCAGGGCGAGGATGCCGCCGCCGATGACGCCGTGCCAGGTCGAGTAGAAGGTGAACGCGGCGCAGATCAGCCAGCCACCGCCCAGCGTCAGCGCGCCCTGCAGCAGCGCGGGGTCGTCGAGACGGGAGTCCGCCGCGAAACCGAGGGCGATGGTGGCGAGGCCGGCGATGACGAGAACCTTGCGCATGGGCTCAGCGTTGGTTGATGGTCTTCTCGAGTTCACGCTGCAGGTGGTCGAGCTGGCCGGGGTCGGTGGCCTGTCCGCCTCCGGGCAGCGTGACATAGAGCGTGTCGACCGCCGCGCCCTTCTCGGTGTTGATCCGGGCGTGGACGGTGTCGAGGCCGGCCTGGTTGATCACGAGGAAAAGATCGTGGAGAAGGCCGATCCGGTCGACGGCCTGGACCTCGATCGTGGTCGAGTTGCCGTGGGCCTCGTTGGTGACGTGGGCCCGGACCGGGAACGCGATGCCGCCTCCCTTGTCGGAGCGGAGCAGGTTCTTCTTCGGCTTGAGATAGTCGGCCGGATCGTAGTGCTCCGCATTGCCGAGCCTGGCGAGGGTTTCGGCGAAGCCTTCGCGCTGGCGCTCGCTGGTGACGGCCCCGAAGTCGGTGGTGCAGACGCGGAAGAGGTCGACCACGATGCCGTCGGTGCGCGTGTGGAAGTCGGCGGAAAGGATGTTGATCTCCTGCGAGGCGAAGGCGCAGCAGACCTTCTGGAGGAAGTGGGGCCGGTTGCGCGAGACGATGACGACTTCGGTGTAGCCGCGGTCCTCGTAGTCGAATGAGCGGCCGACGCAGATGAAGCCGCCGTCGTGCTCGCGCTTGAGGAACTCGCGCACGGCCTTGAGGTGGACCGGCACGGTCTTCGGGTCCCGGAAGCGGAAGTAGCTGGCGGGCATCCGCTCGAAGTGCTCGCGGATCTCGTCCTCCCAGCCCTCTCCCATCGCCGCGCGCACCTTTTCCTCGAGCTCGGCCTTTTCCTCGGCGAGCTGCTCGGTGAAGCGGGCCTCGCCATGTTCGAGGAAACGCCTGGCGGAACGGTGGAGCTGCCGCAGCAGGCTCTCTTTCCAACTGTTCCACGAGTCGAGCGACGTGGCCACGGAATCGCCGTAGGTGAAGAGCATCAGCGCGTCGAGCCGGTCGACGGTCTTCATCAGGCCGGAGAACTCGGCGACGACCTCGGGATCGTCGATGTTCTTGGTCGTCGCGTAGCGCCAGAAGGTGAGGTGGTGGTCGACCAGGAACATGATCATCCTCCGCCGGTGTCCGTGGACCTGGAGGCGGTTGCACAGGCGCTGGGCGAGGACGGCGGAGCCGTCGATGTGCTCGCGGACGTTCTCGGAGCGGCCGGTGTCGTGCAGGATGATCGCGAGGTAGAAGGGGTAGGGGTCCTCGATGCCGCGCAGCAGCTCGGCGTAGGGCTCGAGCTGCGGGTCGTCGGTATCGACCAGTTCATCAATCGTCTCGATGAAGCGCAGCGTGTGCTCGTCGGCCGTGTAGCGGTGGAAGAACTCGTGCTGGACGAGACAGTCGAGGGCCCCGAACTCGGGCAGGTAGCGACCGAGGAAGCCGACGCGGTGCATGCGGCGCAGCGTCGAGCCGACCTCGCCCTTGCGGCGCAGCATGTCCTCGAAGATCTCGCGGTTGGCCTTGGCGTAGCGGAACGGCCGGTCGATGTCGCCCCAGTGCGTCTTGACCAGCTTGCGGATCGGCGGGCTGAGCTGGAGGTCGCGGACCTGGGCGTGGTGGAACAGCCGCATCAGGCGGTTGGTGTCCTTTCTGAAGATGCCCGAGTTGGCCGGATAGATCCGCCCTTCCCGTGCCACGAAGCCGTCGAACTCCTCGCGTTTCCGCCGGCCGATCGTGAGGAAGGACACCAGCCCGCGATCACGGGCGTGCTCCTCCTCGATCTGGAAGATCTCCATCAGCGAGGTGGTGTGATGGAAGAGGTTGCGCGTGTGCCGGTAGTAGTCGCGCATGAAGGCCTCGGTGCGCCGCAGGATGGAGCGCTGCGGGTAGCGGAAATTGGTGGCGACCACGCCCTGGAGGCGCAGGGTGAGCTGGTCGGAGGAGCGTCCGGCCTCGTAGTGGAGGTCGTTGCGGACGCGGTGGAGGAAGTCGTAGGCCTCCTCGATCTCGCGATGGGCGGTGCGGGTGAGGACTTTCGCTTCGACCAGCTTCTTCAGTGAGCGGTATCCGTATTTCGCCCGGGCGACCCAGTGGATGTTGTGATAGTCGCGCATCCCGCCGCAGCCTTCCTTGACGTGCGGTTCCTGGAGGAAGACCGTGCGCGAATACTTCTTGTGGCGACCGCTCAGGTCGTTGCGCCGGAGTTCGAAGAAGGCCTTCTGTCCCTTGGCGACGGCGTCCTTTTCGAAACGCTCGAGGAAGCTCGTGAACAGCGTCCGGTCGCCGGTGATCAGGCGGGCGTCCATCAGCGCGGTCTTGTTCTCCTGGTCGGCGCGGGCCTGCTGGATGCACTCGGCGATCGAGCGGCAGGCGTGGCCGACTTTGAAGCCGACGTCCCACAGGAGGTAGAGGATCTCCTGGACGAGTTCCTCGAGTTCCTTCGGCAGCTTGTTGGAGGCGCGGGGGAGGAGGAAGAGCAGGTCGATGTCGGAGCCCGGATTGAGGGTGCCCCGGCCGTAGCCGCCGACGGCGACGAGGCCGATCACTCCCGAGTCGGAGCGCTTCAGCGATGCCGACTTGAAGACGGCGCGCAGGACGACGTCGAGCAGTTCCGAGCGGGCCCTGGCGATCTCCAAGCCGCCGGCGCCGGCCTTGTGGCGGAGGCGGATCCGGTGTTCCTCGATCTTCATGAACCGCTTGAAGAGCGAGATCCGCTCGGAGGGCGAGAGGTGGCCCTGGCTCGCCGGCTTGAGGGCGACCTTGGCGTGATCGGTGAGCGTTTTGAGGTGGGCCGACATCCGGTGGCCGGCAGGGTGGGGCGTATTCCGTCGGGGTCAAGGCGGAGAGGCCGCCTCATTTGGAGTGGCCAAGGAGGGAGTCGGGGCTAGGATGCCGCCCCGCCCGCGGGCGGACTCGATTTTCATGGCAACGGAAGGCAAGGAACTGGCGCTGGCCTGCGCGAAGGCGGCCGCGGAGATTCAGGCGGAGAACATCCGGATCTTCGATCTCCGCGGGCTCTCGACGCTCACCGATTTCATGATCGTGTGCTCGGGTGGCTCGATGCCCCACCTGCGGGCCATTCTGCGCGACGTGAAGGCGCACGTGGAAAAGTGGACCGGGGTGAGGCCGGTCAATGCCGAGGGCAAGGCCGACAGCCGCTGGGTGGTGCTCGATTACATCGACGTGATGGTCCACGTGATGCACGATGAGCTGCGCGAGTTCTACGGCCTCGAGACCCTCTGGGGAGACGCCAAGGAGATCGAGGTGCCGGAGGGCTGAGCGGTGAAGATCGAGATCCTCAACACGGGCAGCGAGCTTCTGTTGGGCCGCACGCTCAACACCCACGGACGGTGGATCGGTCAGGAGTTGTTCAGGCTCGGTCTGCGGGTCGAGCGGTTGGTCACCGTGCCGGACGGCGAGGCGATCCGCGACGGGATCAGGGAGGCCGTCGGGCGTTGCGACGTGCTGCTGGTGACCGGCGGACTCGGGCCGACCAGCGACGACATCACCCGCGAGGCTGCCGCCGAGGTGCTGGGGATCGAGTTGATCGAGGACGAGGCGGCGCTGCGCTCGCTGGAGGCGTTCTTCGAGAAACGCCAGCGCGTGATGGCGCCTGACAACCTCCGCCAGGCACAGGTGCCGGTGGGTGCCGACGTGCTGCCGAATCCGAACGGCACCGCCCCGGGCATCTACATTCCTCCGCGGCTCAACGGCGCGGCGAACTGTGCGGTGTTCCTGCTGCCGGGGCCGCCGCGGGAGCTGTATCCGATGTTCGAGGCCGAGGTCGTGCCGCGACTGCGCTCGCTCGGCGGGATCGAGGTGCCGCCGGCGATCCTCGAGCTGAAATTCACCGGGCTCGGGGAGAGCGAACTGCATCGCGAGATCGATGCGGAACTGGCCGGGATCGAGGGGCTCGAGGTCGGCTACTGTGCGCGCCCTTCGGAGGTGGACCTGCGCCTGATCGGCTCGGCCGAGGTCATCGAGGCGGGGCGCAGGATCGCGCTCGAGCGGCTCGGCGACCGGTGTTTCTCACAGGATGGGTCGTCGATGGAGGAGGTGGTCGTGCGGACGATGACGCGGCGTGGCCTGAAGCTGGCGCTGGCCGAGAGCTGCACGGGTGGATTGATCGCCAGCCGGATCACGGATGTGCCGGGGGCGAGCGCGGTGCTGACCCATGGGTTCGTGACCTATGCGAACGAGGCGAAGGTGGCGGTGCTCGGTGTCGAGGACGACGACCTGACGGCGCATGGCGCCGTGAGTGAGCCAATTGCCCGCCAGATGGCGGAGGGAGCGTTGCGGGTTTCCGGGGCGGACATCGCGGTCGCGGTGACCGGCATCGCCGGGCCGGACGGGGGCAGCGACGAGAAACCGGTTGGAACCGTCTTCATCGCGGTGGCGGTTCGCGACGTGGAAACCCGGGTCGAGTGGCAGTTCCACCTGCGTGACCGCGCGGGATTCAAGCAGTCAGTCAGCCAGGCCGCGCTGGAGATGGTGAGGCAGGTGGCGCAAAGCGATGCTTTGCGAGCTGATGCACCCGCCGATGGCGGGTGTGGGTTGGTTCGGAACCTCCCGCCGATTCCCTTCACCCCTTATCGCAAGGGTGGCTCTGAAACCGAGAAGACAAGGCGCCGTCTCCCTCATTGGCGGCAGGAAGGGGCTACTTACTTCGTCACTTTCCGGACCGCCGACTCCCTTCCGAAGGATACCCTCGAGCGCTGGTATCTCCGCCGTGCCGAGTGGCTAGGGAATCACGGTATTCCGGTCGAAAAGAACCGGTCGGCCGACCTTTCAAAGCTTTCTTTCGAGCAGCATCGGGAGTATGAGCGGACTTTCGTAAAGGCCCTGCAGACGGAGCTCGACCGCGGTCACGGAAGCTGCCTGCTGGCCGATGCCGGGAATGCGGCGATTCTTGAGGAATGCCTCCGGCACTTCGATGGAGTGCGCTACCGACTCGGCGATTTTGTGATCATGCCGAACCATGTCCACGTACTGGTGCGGCCTGAAAAGGGGCGTGAGCTGAGCGGCATATTGCAGACTTGGAAGAGCTTCTCAGCGAGGGAGATCAACCGCCGGATGGAGGCCGAGGGGGCTTTCTGGCAGGAGGAATCCTGGGATCACATCGTTCGTACCAGGAGGCAACTCGAGCGCTTCCGCGACTACATCGCGGATAACCCTCGGCTGGCGCGCCTTGCCGAGGGACAGGAGGTTTTATGGAAGGCGGAGTGGGATGGTTGAACGCCGGCCGAAGCATCGCTTCGACCATCAGCTCGCGAAGCATCGCTTCGCTCCACCCTCAGAACGGAATGTCGTCGGATGCGTCGGGCGCGTTGTCGAAGCTTTCATCGAGGGACGATCCGGCCGATCCGCCGCCGCCGGAGGAGCCGCTTCCGCCTTCGCCGGACTTCTCGAGTTTCCAGGCGACGAGGTTGACGTAGAAGCGCTCCTTGTACTCGTTTCCTCGGAGGTCGAAGGTGACCTTCACCGAGTCGCCGACGGAGACGCCGTCGAGCATCGCCGCCTTGTCCTTCACCGCCTCGAACTTGATGTGCTGCGTGTAGTTGCCGTCGGGAACCTCGACCACGAACTCCCGCTTGGAAAAACCCGAGGAGAAGGTCTGGGTGTCGAAGATCTTGTGGATGGTGCCTTCGATGTCGAATGCCATGTCGCGAGTCTTGGGGTTCAGGCTCCGGGTTTCAAGCGGCGGTACCGCCGAACTTCGAAATCCTCGTGGGTTTCGAGAATCTCGGGCTCCGAGAACAGATGCTCGAAGGCAGGAAAGAAGGTGTCGCCGCGATGGCGTTCGAAAACGTGGGAGACAAGCAGTTCGTCGAGGTGCGGAAGGAAGGCTTCGTAGATCTTGGCGCCGCCGATGATGAAGACGCTGCCGTCGAGCTTCAGCGAGTCGAGCGCGGCGGGCGAGGCGACCGATTCCACTCCATCCGCCGACCAGTCGGGGTTCCGGGTCAGCACGATGTTGCGGCGTTTCGGCAGCGGCCGGCCGATCGAGTCGTAGGTCGCGCGGCCCATCACGATCGGATGGCCGGTGGTGGTCTTCTTGAAGAACGCGAGGTCCTCGGGGAGGTGCCAGGGCAGGGTGCCGTCGCGGCCGATCACGCGGTCGCTGGTCATGGCGACGATGCCGGTGAGTTTCATCTCGGCTTCTACACGGAGACCTCCGCCTTGATGTGGGGATGCGGATCGTAGTCATCGAGCCGGAAGTGCTCGAAGCGGAAGTCGGCGAGTTCCTTCACCGAGGGATCGATCCACATCGTCGGCAGCGGCCGGGGATCACGGGTGAGCTGCTCCTTCGCCTGGGCGATGTGATTCCGGTAGAGGTGGAGATCGCCGAAGGTGTGGATGAACTCGCGCGGCTGGTAGTCGCAGACCCGCGCGAGCATCAGGGTGAGCAGGGCATACGACGCGATGTTGAAGGGTACGCCGAGGAAGAGATCGGCCGAGCGCTGGTAGAGCTGGCAGGACAGGCCGGGTTTCTCCGATTCGGGTTCGTGGACGAAGAACTGGAACAGGCAGTGACACGGAGGCAGTGCCATCCGGGAGATCTCGCCGGGGTTCCACGCGACGACGAGGTGGCGGCGGGAGTGGGGATCGCCCCGCAGGCCGTGGACGAGTTCGGCGATCTGATCGACGTGGCGTCCCTCGGGCGCGGGGAACGAGCGCCACTGCCGGCCGTAGACCGGGCCGAGGTCGCCGTGTTCGTCGGCCCATTCATCCCAGATGCGCACGCCGTTCTCCTTGAGGTAGGCGATGTTGGTGTCGCCGTTGAGGAACCACAGCAACTCGTGGATGATCGAGCGGAGGTGCAGCTTCTTGGTCGTTAGGCAGGGGAATCCCTCCCGCAGGTCGTAGCGGACCTGACGGCCGAAGACGGACTTGGTGCCGGTGCCGGTGCGGTCGGGCCGGTCCTCGCCGTTCTCCAGCACGTCGCGGAGCAGATCGAGGTAGGTGCGCATGGCCCCACTCTGGACGATCGGGCGGGGCCGACAAGTCTCCACGTCCGGCTGGTCACCCCCCTTCCGATCGCGCCTACGTGATCAGGGGGTGGGCAGGGCGGGGATTCCGGGTATGGTGGGTAAGCCGTCGCGGGGAAACCTTCCCCCCACATTCCCCCCGAAAGAAACCAAACATACCTTCCCCGCGGCGGCTCATCTTTCCCCCCAACGAGTCCCCGGATGTCGGTGTCCCCCGCCGGCATCCGGGGATTTTCATTTCAGGGATCCGATTCGCCCGCGGGCACGCTGTCCCGGGGCCGCGCGGGTGGTTCCTCCGATGCCGGAAACCCGCCACGAAGCATGCTGCCGATCTTCCCGGTGAGCCAGAGGTAGTGATCGGGCGGGACACCGGGCTCGGAGACGAAGGGTGAGGCGCCGACCGGTGGATCGGAGCGGAGCTTGAAGATGGCGGTGCCCTCGTCGATCTCGTCGAACATCGCAATGTAGAGCGAACGCGCCCCGGCCCGGTGGAAGTGCCGTGCCTGTGCCCAGAGGAAGCGACCCTCGCGGCGCGGGATTTCGTCCAGCCGGGCTTCTTCGCCGCGAGTCTTCTTCAGGTTGTGCCAACTGAAGCCGGGAAAGGCGACGGGCAGGTAGTCGATGTTCCGCCGGCGGCACCAGGCGAGATCGCCGGCGACGTTCTCCCGGGCGTGTCGCGCGGCTTCCTCCGGCGAGCGGTAGCGGCCGACGTTCCACGGGCTGATGATCTCCACCGATTCGAGAACTTCATGCAGCCGTGGATCGGGAATGGAATCCCGCTTCAAGGTCCGCCAGAAGGACGGAACGCCGACCATCACGGCAAATCCGTCGGCATGCAGGTGTCCGATGATTTCGCGCCATTCGTCGATGCTGGTCCGCCGGTCGGGGAAGCCGAGACCCCAGAGGGCGACGAGAGGTTTCGAGCGATGCCGGAGGTACGGTTCGCCGGTCGCGAGCAGCCCTGCCGCCCGGAGTCTCTTCCAGTCGTCCAGCAGCAGCCTGCCTTCTCCGGGTCCGAGGCCGGAAAGGTCGTACATCAGCGCCCAGTCCCGGCCGTGTTTCCCGGCGGCGTCCCGGCAGTTGCGCAGCACCTGGTCCAGGGGATTCCGGTGGCGGGTCGACCGGGTGGAGGTGACAAAGCGCTGCACGAACGCGCCGTCGATGCCGTAGTCATGCATCCAGCGGAAATGGAGATCGACGGCTTCCGGATCGACCGGACTGAACACCTCCGCCACCGACCCGTCCGCATGACGGAAGGACGTCGGATAGCGTTGGGCGGCGGGGAGTTCGCGGACGTCGGGCCAGAGGTCGATCGTGCAGTGTCCCGGCTCGAAACGATCGACGGTACCGTAGTGTTTCCATCCGTTGTTGCTGCCGTCGGCCGGAACCCGGAACCATCCCTGGTAGCCACACAGCACCTTGCCTTCCAGTTCGCCGGCGTGAACCGGAGCGCCGAGCAGGGTCGCGAGAAGGAGCCATCGCATGGTGATGGCCGGCAATCTACTCGACCGTCACCGACTTGGCGAGGTTGCGGGGCTGGTCGATCTCGCAGCCGCGGTGGCGGGCGACATGGTAGGCGAAGAGCTGGAGCGCGACCGCCGAGGGGATGGTGGCGACGAGCGGATGGCAGGCGGGGACCTCGATGGCGTCATCGACGCAGGCCCGCGCCTCCTTGTCGCCCTCGGTGATCACGCCGAGGATGCGGGCACCGCGGGCGCGGCACTCCTCGATGTTGCCGAGCGTCTTGTCCTTGCCGGGGATGTCGTTGGCCAGGGCGACGACCGGGGTGCCTTCCTGCAGGAGGGCGATCGGCCCGTGCTTGAGCTCCGCGGCGTGGTATCCCTCGGCGTGGATGTATGAGATCTCCTTGAGCTTGAGCGCACCCTCGAGCGCGACCGGGAAAAGATAGCCGCGACCGATGAAGAAGGCGTGTTCGTTTTCCGCGTAACGGCCGGCGAGTCCGGCGATGGCGTCGCTTTGCCGGACGACCCTCTCGACCAGCTCCGGGATGCGCTCGATCTCCCGGGCGAGGCGGGTTCCCGCCTCGCGCGATAGCCGCCGCCCGCGTCCGAGCTTGAGATCCATCATCAGCAGCACCGCGACCTGGCAGGTGAAGGCCTTGGTCGAAGCGACCGAAATCTCGGGGCCGGCGTGGAGGTAGACGCCGCGGCCGGTCTCGCGGGCGATGGTCGAGCCGACCACGTTGCACAGGCCCATGACGAAGGCGCCCTTCTGGTTCGCCTCGCGCACGGCGGCGAGGGTGTCGGCGGTTTCGCCCGATTGGGAAATGGCGACGACCAGGTCGGAGCGGGTGATGAGCGGGTTGCGGTAGCGGAACTCGGCGGCCTGCTGGACCTCGGCGTGGATGTCGGCGAGGTCCTCGAAGGCGTACTCGCCCACGAGGCCGGCGTGCAGCGAGGTGCCGCAGCCGAGCAGCACGACGCGCCGGATCTCGGCGAGGTCGCGGGCGGACGTGCCCATGCCGGACAGGACCGACGAACCGAGGTTGAAATCGAGCCGGCCGCGGATCGCGTTGCGCAGCGAGTCGGGCTGCTCGTGGATTTCCTTGAGCATGAAGTGCTCGAAGCCGCCCTTCTCGGCCGCCTCGGCATCGAACCCGAGCTCGGCGATCTCGCGAGTGACGGGAACCCGGTCGAGGTCGCGGATCTCGACCCCGTCGGCGGTCACCACCGCGATGTCGTTGTCCTCGAGATAGATCACCTGGCGGGTGTGGGAGATGATCGCCGCGGCGTCCGACGCAACGATCGTTTCGTCCTCCCCGACGCCGATCACGATCGGGCTGCCGCGGCGCGCGGTGATGATGCGGCCGGGCTCGCCCGCGGAAATGACGGCGACGCCGTAGGTCCCCTCGACCTGGTGGAGCGCGTCGCAGACCGCCTGGAACAGGTCGCCGCGGTCGCACTCGCCGATGAGGTGAGCCAGCACCTCGGTGTCGGTCTCCGAATGAAACTCATGGCCTTGGGCCTCGAGCCGCGAGCGCAGGGCGCGGTAGTTCTCGATGATGCCGTTGTGGACCAGCGCGATGCCGCCGGTTTGATCGAGGTGGGGGTGGGCGTTGACCTCCGTGGGTGGCCCGTGGGTCGCCCAGCGGGTGTGGGCGATGCCGATGCGGGAGTCGCTGAAACGCTCGCGGGGCCACTCCGAGCGGGCTTTTTCATCGAGCGCGGCGACCTTTCCCGGTGCCTTGCTGACAACGACCGATCCGCCTTCGAGGACCGCCATTCCCGCGGAGTCGTAGCCACGGTATTCAAGCCGCCGCAGCCCGTTGACCAGGGCGCGGGGGGCGGAGGACTTGCCGATGTAGCCGACGATGCCGCACATTCCAGAGTTCCAAGTTTGAAGTTCAAAGTGCCACCCGACAGTGTCAGGGATGGAGGTCTCGCTGGACGATCTCGCCGGGATGGGTCGAGGTGCCGGGGAAGAGTTTGCGGCCGGGGTAGATCGAGGTGTTGATCCCGGTGTGCACCCCGTCGCCGACGATGCAGCCGAACTTCCGGCGTCCGGTGTCGACGAGCACGCCATCGACCATGGTCCGGTGGTTCTTGCCATCGTGGCGCAGGTTGGACGTCATCGTCCCGGCGCCGAAGTTGACCCTTTCGCCGAGGACCGAGTCGCCGACGTAGGAGAGATGGCCGACGTTGGTGTGCGAGAGCAGGATCGAGTTCTTGATCTCGACCGCGTTGCCGATGTGGCAGTGGTCGCCGATCGAGGTGTTGCCGCGGAGATAGCAGTTGGGGCCGATCTTGCAGTTCTCGCCGATGATCACGTTGCCCTCGATCACCACGCCGGGCAGCAGCCGGGTTCCGCGGCCGATGACCGTCCGCCCGTCGATGACGGCCAGCGGATGGACCTCGCCCTTGATGTCATCCGCATCGAGGGCGCCGACATGGAGTTCGTTGGCCCGGAGCAGGTCCCAGGGGTGGACGATGAGGAAGGAACTGGACGCCTCGGCAGTGCGCTCGGTCGAGGGCGTTTCGCCCCGCCAGGCCAGTGCGGTGCCGTGGTCACCGACCAGGGTCGTGGCGCCGTCGGCGTCGAGCGGGCCGAGGTCGGAGGCGTCGATCCACGCATTGCTGTGGAAGTGCATTCCGTCCCGGGCGAGGTCGGCATGGTGCTCGGCGAGCGTGCGGTTTCCGATGGGGAAATCGCGGATTTTTCGTTCGTGAAAGACAGGCATGTTCGGTGAAGCGGTTTTCACACGGTGATCAGGCGGGTCCGAGTTCCTGCTGGACGGCCCGGATGAAGCGACCGGTCCATTCCTCGACCATCGCGGCATCGCGGTGCTCGATGAGGATGCGGATCTTGTTCTCCGTGCCGGAGTAGCGGACCAGTTGGCGGCCGGAGTCACCGAGCGCGGTTTCGGCTTCGGCCATGGTCCTGGAGAGTTCCGGGAGGGTTTCGAGCGGGGGCTTCGAGGAGACCGGCAGGTTGACGAGCTTCTGGGGGAACTCGGTCATGCAGTTTGCGAGGTCGGCGAGCGGGGCGTCGCGTCGCTTCATCATGGCCAGGACCTGAAGGGCGGAGAGGATGCCGTCGCCGGTGGTGGCGTGGTCGGCGAAGATGAGGTGTCCGGAATTCTCGCCGCCGAAGGAATGATCGTTCCGGCGGAGCGCTTCGATCACCTGGCGGTCGCCGACCGCGGTGGTGACGACCTTGATGCCGTGCTGCCGCATGGCCTCGTGGAGCCCCAGGTTGCTCATCACCGTGACGGCGATGGTGTTTCCCCGCAGCCGGTTCTGTTCCTTGAGGGCGAGCGCCGAAAGGGCGAGGATGCGGTCACCGGATACGGGCTTTCCCGAGGCATCGGTGAAGATCACGCGGTCGGCGTCGCCGTCGAAGGAGACGCCGAGGTCCGCACCGTGGGCACGGACCAGTTCGCCGGCGTGTTCCGGGTGGAGGGCCCCGCAGTCGTCGTTGATGTTGATCCCGTCGGGCGTGCAGCCGGTCTTGATCACTTCGGCCCCGAGCTCGCGGAAGATGAGAGGCGCGATGAAGTAGGCCGCGCCATGGCCGCAATCGACCACGATCTTGAGACCATGGAGGGGGATGTTGTCGGCGGTCTGCTTGGCGTACTCGATGTAGCGGCCCCGGGCGTCGTCGATGCGGTAGGCCTTGCCGATTTCCGCGGGTGGCACCGTGTGGGTGTCGCCCTCCTCCCCGAGAATGTGCCCCTCGATCCTCGCCTCGAGTTCGTCGCTGAGCTTGAAGCCGTCGGGCCCGAAGATCTTCAGGCCGTTGTCCTCGAAGGGATTGTGCGAGGCGGTGAGCATGATGCCGGCGGCGCAGCCCATCGACTTGGTCAGGTGGGCGATCGCGGGGGTGGGCAGCGGACCGGGCAGATAGACGTCCATGCCGGAGGAAACCAGGCCCGCGGTGAGGGCGGTCTCCAGCATGTAGCCGGAAATCCGGGTGTCTTTGCCGACCACGACCCGGTTGCGGTGGGGGTCGTCGCTGCGCAGCACCGTGGCGACTGCCTGTCCGACACTCAGCGCGACCTCCGGCGTGATGGGAAATTCATTGGCACGCCCGCGAATGCCGTCGGTCCCGAAGAGCTTCATGGACACCAGAATGTTCACAAATTAATGAACATTCAAGCTTTGATCTTGGAGTTCGACCTCGTCACCTCAAGAATTCCGATCCAATATTCAAATTTCTGTGAACATAAATTGGCTTTCAGCTCGGATTTTCTGGAGTGGCCTTGGAGACGGAACCTTGACTTTGTAAGGATCTGCTGAACATCTCGGCGTCCATTAACGGC
>ERZ869936.1006-NODE-1006-length-22223-cov-7.493053_pt1 | contig 22223 bp, 21 predicted proteins | sample MGYA00520876_ERZ869936 | MGnify/ENA primary metagenome ERZ869936 (study PRJEB32218, sample SAMN09650985) | biofilter metagenome | isolation source: enrty point of leading RO module | place: Saudi Arabia: Thuwal, RO plant located on Red Sea | collected 2016-02-17 ...
TCCGCGTCGGCCTTCAGTGGTACCGGCCTGGCGGTAAGTCAGTTACCTGGCAGCGGTCCGAGCCAGCCGGCGAAGTAGGCGACGACCAGCGACGCGATCAGGATCACGGACAGCGCGACGCGGATTTTCAGCGCCTTCAGGACGCGCGGCGAACCTTGGTCGTCGCGCGCGAGGAAAAAGAGGCCCGAGCCGAGACTCGCGACGATCGCGATCAGCATGACGATGACGAAGATTTTCATGCGGGCTCCGCGGAGAAACGGCGCGTCAGTATAACGTGAGGCCCGTCAGGAGGCCCATGAGCAAGCTCAAACAATTTGTAACGACCTGGCTGCCGCCGGTCGCCGGACTTGCGCTGATCGCCCTGTTCGCGACGCTGTCGCTGTGGCAGCTGGATCGTGCCGCGGAGAAAGAGGCGTTGCTCGAACTGTTCGACGCAGGCACGACGCCGCGGGCGCTCGACCCGGACACGACGCCCGCGCTGTACCAGCCGCTCGTCGTCGAGGGGCGCTACCTCGGCGAGCGCCAGGTGCTGATCGACAACATCGTTCGCGACGGGCGCATCGGCTGGTACGTCGTGACGCCGTTCGAGACGACCTACGGCCTGCTGCTGGTCAACCGCGGCTGGGTCGCGAAGCAGCCGGGCAGCGACGCGCTGCCGGCGATCGGGGTCGGTGGCGATACGCGCCGCATCGTCGCGCGCGCCGGGCGCCTGCCGCGCGTCGCGCTGCGCCCCGGGAAGGCACTCGGCGACGATGCCGGCTGGCCGCGCATCGCGGTCTACCCGGAGCTCGCGGATCTCGAGCGCGCGCTCGGCCGCGAACTCGACGAGCCCGTGCTGCTGCTGGCAGAAGGTGAGCCGGACGGCTTCGGGCGCGACTGGCGGCCGCCCGGACGCGGCCCGTCCACGAACTACGGCTACGCGTTCCAGTGGGCGGCACTCGCCCTCACGGTAGCCGTCATACTGGTATGGCAACTGCGGAAGCGATACAAGCATGGACAATGAACGACCCAGGGGCCCGGCCCGCCTGCAGCTCGTCCTGATCGCGCTGATCTTCGCGCTGCCGCTCGTGGCCGCGCTGTGGATGTACTACGGCGACAGCGCGCCGCGCCCGGCCGGCCGCACGAACCACGGCCTGCTGCTTGCGCCGCCCGCGAGCCTTGCCGACGAGCTGGGCGCGTCGCCGCTCACGGCGGCGATCCGCGATCACTGGGCGATGATCTACGTCCAGCGCGACGCCTGCGACGAAACCTGCCGCGATGCACTCTACAAGTTGCGACAGACCCGGCTGATGCTCGGCAACGACATGCAGCGCGTCCGGCGGGTCCTGTTGCACGGCCCCGAGGCCCCGGATACCCTGTTTCTCGAAACCGAGCACGCCGGACTGATCGCGCTCGACGAGCCGGCGGCCCGCCAGCTGTTCGCCGACCTGCTGCCGGGTGCGGCCACGCCCGGGGGCATCTGGCTGGTCGACCCGCTCGGCAACGTGGTCATGTACTTTCCGGCCGACATCCTGCCGCGCGACCTGGTCGAGGACGTCGAACACCTGCTGGACCTGTCGCGCATAGGCTGAGCATGAGTCCCGGAGCGGAACAGGGCGTGAATACCCGAATCCTGAAGCTGTCGGCGCACTGGCGCGACTACTACGAGCTGACCAAGCCGCGCGTCGTGACGCTGATCGTGTTCACTGCCGTCGTGGGCATGTTCCTCGCGACGCCGGGCTGGCCTGGACTCGAGCCGCTCCTGTTCGGCACGCTCGGCATCGGGCTCGCCGCGGCGTCGGCGGCCGTCGTGAACGACGTGCTGGACGGGCGCATCGCGGAGAAAATGATGCGCACGCGCGCGCGGCCGCTGCCGCAGGGCAAGCTCACCGAACGGCAGGCGCTGGTCTTTGCCGCGCTGCTCTGCGTCGCCTCGATGACGCTGCTGACCTGGCTCGTCAACCCGCTGACCGCGGTGCTTACTTTCGCCTCGCTGATCGGTTACGCGGTCATCTACACGGCCTACCTGAAACGCGCGACGCCGCAGAACATCGTCATCGGCGGGGCCGCCGGCGCGGCGCCGCCGGTGCTCGGCTGGACCGCGGTGACCGGCGCGGTGCACCCCGACGCGCTGCTGCTGTTCCTGATCGTGTTCGTCTGGACGCCCCCGCACTTCTGGGCGCTGGCGATCGCCCGCAAGGACGACTACTCGAACGCAGGCATCCCGATGCTGCCCGTCACGCACGGCAACGCGTTCACGCGACAGTACATCCTGCTGTACACGATCCTGCTCGTGCTGGTCACGATCATGCCCTACCTGTCCGGCATGAGCGGCCTGATCTACCTCGTCGCCGCGCTCGCGCTCGGCGGCGTGTTCCTCGGCTACGCGCTCAGGCTGCGCCGCGACGAGGGCCTGGACCTGCCGATGCAGGTGTTCCGTTACTCGATCAACTACCTGATGCTGCTGTTCGCGGCACTGCTCGTTGATCACTACTTCATCGTCCGCCTCGGCCTGTAGACCGGCCGCACGCGCGTGCCGGGAGCCCGGCACGTGAGCCCGCGCGACGACCGCGCCCGCTTCTCCGCCCTGCTCGAACCGGAGCTGCCGCGCCTGTACCGGCTGGCGCTGCGGCTGACCGGCACGCGGGTCGACGCGGAGGACCTGCTGCAGGACGTGCTGCTGAAGGCCTGGCCGATGCTCGACGAGCTCGAGGCGCTCGACCAGCCCGGGCCGTGGCTCGCGCGCGTCCTGTACCACCGTTTCGTCGACGAGCGCCGCCGCTTCGCCCGCCGCCGGCTGCGCATCGTCGACGAGGCCGAGCTGCCGGCGCAGCGCATCGATGCGCTGGCGGACAGTGGCGACGACCTACACGACTACGTGCGCCGCGAGCAGCTCGCGCTGCTGGAACAGGCCATCGAAAGCCTGGCCGAGAGCCAGCGGCTGGTGCTGCTCATGCACGATGTCGAGGGCTACACGCTTCCGGAAATCCACTCGATCACGGGCGAGGCCCTGGGCACGCTGAAATCCCGCCTGCACCGGGCCCGCCGGCGGCTGCGCGAGCTGCTGCCCGAGCTCGCGGGCGATGGAACCATTTCCTGAGCCCGGTCGTGTAACACCCCATGGACCACGAAACGACCACGCGCTGCACGGCGCTCGACGAGCGGCTGGACGACTACGTCGACGGCGGGCTGACGGCGGACGAGCGGCTCGCGCTCGACACGCACCTGGCTGGCTGCGCGAGCTGCCGCCTGCGGCTCGAGCGCGAACGCGAGCTGCGCGCGCTGCTCACCGACTACCGGGCCGCGACACCGGCCCCGGCCGAGGGCTTTCTCGCCGCGGCCGTTGCGCGCGCCGCCCGCCAGGGCCGCCGCGAACAGCGCCGGCGCTGGCTGGGCGCAGCGAGCGGCGCGCTGATCGCCGCGTCGCTGGCGCTGTGGCTGGTCGGCGCGCCACCGCTTTCGCAGGCGCCCGCGCCGGGCCTGCCGGGGATCACTATGACGGTCGCCGAACCGCACACGCTGCGCCTGCTGTTCGATTCCGGCAGCGCGCTCGCCGACGCGCGGCTCACGGTCGAGCTGCCGCCCGGCGTCGCGCTGGCCGGCTTTCCCGGCCGGCGCGAGGTGAGCTGGCACACCAGCCTCGAGGCCGGGCGCAACCTGCTGCCGCTGACGCTGGTCGCCATGGACGGAGCCGGCGGCGAACTGCTGGCGCGGCTCGAACACGGCGGCGCGGAACGCACGTTCCGGCTGCAGATCACGACACGGACGCACGACGCGAAGGAGACGACATGAAACGGATCAATGGATTGCAACGGGGCTGTGCGCTGGGCTGCACGCTTGGCCTGCTGGCGCTCGCGCCGGCGACGCAGGCCGACGAGCACGACGAACTCGAGGTCACGATCCAGGTGCTCGACGAGGTCGACGACCTCGACGATCTGAGCGAGATGCGCGGACCCGACGAAGACCTCGTCATCGACGACGACGAGGACGGCGCCGACCCCGGCGAGGCCGGCGACGAGGAAGCCGCGCGCGAGTTCGACGGCATCGAGGACGACTTCGAGCACGACGACGTCGACGACGACCTCGAGCGGGACCTCGACGAGGAAGACGACTTCGAGGAAGAAGAGGACGGCGAGGACCACGATGTCGACGATCTGCCGGACGACGAGGACGAGGGCGACGACGAGCCGACCGACGAGGCCGTCTGAGCGCCGCACCGGTTCGGGACGCCGGCGGGACCGCCCGTAGGGCCCGCCGGCGCCCCGGATTGGCCCGAAATCCTTGAGCTACGTCGCGGTTTTGACAGGAATCGCTGGCAAGCGCCGCCGCTTTGGGTAGTTTAGGCGACGACGCCTTTCTGACCGCCGATGCGACCGATGCGACCGATCCGCCGACCGTCCGCAGCCCGCCTGCCCCTGCTCTGCGCCTGCCTGCTGCTGGCGCCCGCCGCCGTGCTCGCGGAGACCGAGCCGGAGCTGTTCGAGGACGGCAACCGGCTGTTCCGCGACGGACTGTACTGGGCCGCGCTGCTGCGCTACGAGCAGGCGCTCGACGCGGGCTACGACAGCCCGCTCTTGCACTACAACACGGGCGTCGCCCACTACCGTGCCCGGCAGTTCCGGCGCGCCCGCGAGGCCTTCGAGCGCGCGGCCACGGCGCCCGGCTTCGCGACCGTCGTCGAGTACAACCTCGGGCTGACCGCGATGGCCGCCGGCGACCGGTCCACGGCGCTCCGGCATTTCCGCCCGGTGCGCGAGCAGTCCGCGCGCCCTGAGCTCGCGGCGCTGGCGGCGCGGGCGATCGCGCGGCTCGAAAACGACGACCTGCCCGCCGTCGCCGGCAGCGAGCCCGCGTTCCGGCCGGTCGAGAGACCGGGCGGCTTCAGCGTCGACGTCGAGCTCGGCATCGGCAGCGACGACAACGTCTTCCGCAGCCCCGAGAATGCCTACGTCGACCGCGCGCAGGCCGGCAACCCGACCGTCACGCCGGTCGTGCAGTCCGGCCTGTACTACCCGCTCGACCTCGAGGCGCGTTACGCGGTCGGCAGCTTCGACCACGAGGCCTTCTTCGCGAGCTACCGCCTGGCCGGGCGCTACTACCCGGACGCCGAGCTCGAGTACGGCAGCGAGTACTCGCAGCAGCTCGCCTTCGGCTCCCGCTATCACCGCCGCTCGGAAAACCGGGAACGCAAGATCGAGAGCGCGTTCACGATCGCCGAGCACGACGAGATCTGGTACGACCGCGACGACGGCAGCGAACGCGTCGTCGACGGGCAGCCCGCGGGCGACCGCTTCGAGTACCGCCGCTACGGCCCGGAACTGTGGGCGCGCCAGTCGTTCTCGCGGCTGTCCTTCAACGTCTACGGCAAGGGCCAGATCTGGAACTACAACAGCGTCGCCGACCTGCCGGAGTACGACCACGAGTACCTGCGCGGCGGCCTGAGCGCCCAGTACCGCTTCACGTCGACCTCGCTGATCCGCCTCGAGGGCGACTACTGGACCCGCCGCTTCGGCGAGCGGCCCTCGTACTCGCTGGACGGCAGCCAGGCACTCGGCAACCCGCCCGTGCGCTACGACTACGTGAACTTCGGCGCCACCGCGCGCCAGCGGATCACGCGCTGGTTCTGGTTCGGCCTGCGCTACGCGCGCACCGAGCGCACCGACGAACACGTCGGCTACAACGACTACATCCGCGACAGCTACGGCGCGGAGTTCAGCCTGACGCTCGGCGACCGGGTCAAGCTGAGCGCGGAAGGCTGGTACCGCAACTACAACTTCGTGCGTGCTTTCGCGTTCAACGACCCGGCCGCGGGCCGGCGGACGCTGGAGACCGCCGACGGCCGGCTCAGCGCGCGCTGGGAGCTGACCGATACGCTCGCCCTCGTCGGCAGCTACGACTACGCCGAGGTCGCGTCGAACGACGCGCGCGTGGAGTACGTCCGCAGCCAGTACGCGCTCTCGCTGCGCTGGCGCAACTGAGCTGATTTTCGGACCGCGCGGCCGGCCGTGCTCTCGGCTCGCGGCGGGCCCGGTCCGCTAGACTCACGGGTTTTCGGCGTCCCCCGCCGCGCTCCCCGATGGACGTTACCCCGATACTCGACTCCCTGAACGACGCGCAGCGCGAGGCCGTCGGCGCGCCGCTCGAGCCCGTGCTCGTGATCGCCGGCGCCGGCAGCGGCAAGACCCGGGTGCTGACCCACCGCGCGGCCTGGCTGATCGACGTCGAGGGCGCGAGCCCGCAGAGCCTGCTCGCCGTCACGTTCACGAACAAGGCGGCCGCCGAAATGCGCGGCCGCATCGAGAACCTGCTCGGCATGCCGGTCGGCCACCTGTGGATCGGCACCTTCCACGGCCTCGCGCACCGCCTTCTGCGGCGGCACTGGCGCGAGGCGAAGCTGCCGCAGAGCTTCCAGATCATCGACGCCGACGACCAGCTGCGGCTGATCAAGCGCCTGCTGAAGAGCCTCGAGTTCGACGACGGCCGCTGGGTGCCGCGCGAAATCCAGTACTTCATCAACCAGCAGAAGGACGAGGGGCTGCGGCCGCAGCACCTCGACGACGAGGGCGACCCGACCCGGCGGCAGCACATCGCGCTGTACGCGAGCTACCAGGAAGTCTGCGAGCGCGGCGGGCTGGTCGACTTTGCCGAGCTGCTGCTGCGCGCGCACGAACTGTGGCGGGACCAGCCGCAGGTGCTCGAACACTACCGGCGACGCTTCCGTTACCTGCTGGTCGACGAATTCCAGGACACGAACGCGATCCAGTACGCGTGGCTGCGCATGCTGGCGGGCGAGTCCGGCATCCTGTTCGCGGTCGGCGACGACGACCAGTCGATCTACCGCTGGCGCGGCGCGCGGGTCGAGCACATCTACCGCTTCCAGAAGGACTTCCCGAACGCGCGCGTCGTCAAGCTCGAGCAGAACTACCGTTCGACCTCGACGATCCTGAACGCGGCGAACGCCGTGATCGCGAACAACCACTCGCGCATGGGCAAGAACCTGTGGACCGACGGCCGGCAGGGCGAGCCGGTGCGCGTTTACTCGGCCTACAACGAACGCGACGAGGCCGAGTTCATCGTCGGTCGCCTGCGCGAATGGAGCGAGCAGGGCCACGCGCGCACGGACGCCGCGGTCCTGTACCGCTCGAACGCGCAGTCGCGGGTCCTGGAAGAAGCGCTGATGAACGCGCGTATCCCGTACCGCGTCTACGGCGGCCTGCGCTTCTTCGAGCGCCAGGAGATCAAGGACGCGCTCGCCTACCTGCGGCTGGTCGCGAACCGCGACGACGACAGCTCCTTCGAGCGGGTCGTAAACCGGCCGACCCGCGGCATCGGCGCGCGCACGGTCGAGACGATGCGGGCCTACGCACGCGCCAACGCGTGCTCGCTGTGGCGCGCGGCCGGCGCCGTCGCCAGCGATACGCTGGGCGGGCGTGCCGCGTCCAGCGTGCTCGCGTTCATGCAGCTGATCGAGCGCATGGCCCGCGACGTCGAGGCGCTGGAGCTCGCGGACAAGGTCGATCACGTGATCGGGATGAGCGGACTCGTGGATTTCTTCCGCAAGGAAAAGGGCGAGAAGGGCGAGACCCGCATCGAGAACCTCGAGGAGCTGGTCAGCGCCGCGCGCAGCTTCGCGCCGGACGCCGCCGAGGAGGAAATGAGCGAGCTGGACGCGTTCCTCGCGCACGCGGCGCTCGAAGCCGGCGAGGGGCAGGCCGACGCCTGGGAGGACTGCGTGCAGCTGATGACGATGCACTCGGCGAAGGGGCTCGAATTCCCGCTGGTCGTCATGTGCGGCATGGAGGACGGGCTGTTCCCGCACCAGCGCTCGCTGAACGACGCCGACGGCCTCGAGGAGGAGCGCCGCCTCTGCTACGTCGGCATTACGCGCGCCCGCCAGGCGCTGTACCTGACGCACGCCGAGCAGCGCCGGCTGCACGGCATGGACAGCTACGCCGTGCCGTCGCGTTTCATACGCGAGATCCCGGCGGAGCTGGTCGAGGAGATCCGGCCGCGCGTACAGGTCAGCCGCCCGGTGCGGACCCGGCACGCAGGCGGCGGCAGCCGTCCGGACAGCGCGGCCGAGATCGGCGTGCGCCTGGGCCAGCGCGTCCGCCACGGCAAGTTCGGCGACGGCGTGATCCTGAACTGCGAGGGTCACGGCGCGCACGCCCGGGTCGAGGTCAACTTCGAGAACGCGGGCACGAAGTGGCTGGTGCTGAACTATGCCAATCTTGATCTGATGTAGAATCGCCCGGGAGACGAGAACAACAAGCCGCAGGCGCGCCCCTGCGCGAACCCCGGCAGCCAGGAACCCGGCTCTCCTATGAAAATTCTCATACTCGGCGCCGGCCAGGTCGGCTCTTCCGCGGCCTACCACCTGTCTCGCGAAGAGGCGAACGAGGTCACGGTCGTCGACATGCGCGCCGACGTGCTGCGCGAGCTGCAGGACCGTCTCGACATCCGCACCGTGGTCGGCCACGCGGCCTACCCCGAGGTGCTCGAGCGCGCCGGCGCGAACGACGCGGACATCATCGTCGCGCTCACCGATTCCGACGAGACCAACATGGTGGCCTGCCAGGTCGCCTACACGCTGTACCACACGCCGACCAAGATCGCGCGCATCCGCGCGGCCGAGTACATGAGCGCGAAGAAGCTGTACACGCAGGACGCGATCCCCGTGGACGTGCGCATCAGCCCGGAGCAGCTCGTCTGCGAGTATGTCGCACAACTGATCCTGTACCCGGGTGCGCTGCAGGTGCTCGACTTCGCGAACGGCCGCGTGCGGCTGGTCGGTGCGCGCGCCGATGCCGACGGCCTGCTCGTGGGCCAGCAGATCGCGACGCTGAAGGAGCACATCCCGAACACCGAGGGCCGCATCGCCGCGATCTACCGCAAGGGCCAGTCGCTGGTGCCGGACGGCGACACGGTGATCCAGGAGGGCGACGAGGTCTTCTTCATTGCCGCGCGCAAGGACATCCGCGTGTTCATGAGCGAGATGCGCAAGCTCGAGGACCCGGTGCGGCGGGTCGTGATCGCCGGCGGCGGCAACATCGGCGTGCGCCTCGCGCTGAAGCTCGAGCAGACCAACCAGGTGAAGATCATCGAGCGCGACCAGAAGCGCGCGCGCTACATCTCGGAGCAGCTCAACAAGGCGATCGTGCTGGTCGGGGACGCGGCGGACGAGGAGCTGCTGCTCGAGGAGAACATCGACAACGTGGACGTATTCTGCGCGCTGACCAACGCGGAGGAAGCGAACATCCTGTCGGCGATGCTCGCCAAGCGCCTGGGCGCGCACAAGGTCATGGCGCTGATCAACCGACCGTCCTACGCGGAGCTGGTCGAGTCCGGAACGATCGACATCGCGATCTCGCCGCAGCAGGTCACGATCGGCTCGCTGCTCGCGCACGTGCGCCGCGGCGACGTCGTCAAGGTGCACTCGCTGCGGCGCGGCGCGGCCGAGGCGATCGAGGCGGTCGCGCACGGCACCGGCAAGGAGTCGAAGGTCGTCGGCCGGAAGATCGAGGACATCGAGCTGCCGCGCGGCACGACGATCGTCGCGCTGGTGCGCGGCGAGCAGGTCATCATCGCCCACCACGACACGGAGGTCGAAACCGACGACCACGTGATCCTGTTCATGACCGACCGCCGCAAGATCGAGGACCTCGAGAAACTGTTCCAGGTCGGCGTGTCCTTCGTCTGAGGCCCTGCGGCGATGAACTGGACCATCGTGCAACGCATCCTCGGGCTGCTGCTGATGATCTTCAGCGTGACGATGCTGCCGCCGATCGTCGTCAGCCTGCTGTTCGGCGAAGACGCCTGGCTGCCGTTCGCCGAGGGCTTCGCGCTGACCTTCGTCGCGGGCCTGCTGATCTGGCTGCCGGTACGGCGGCAGCGCCGCGAGCTGCGCCTGCGCGACGGCTTCGTCGTCGTCGCCTCGTTCTGGACCGTTCTCGGCACCTTCGGCGCGGCTCCGCTGTTTCTCGCCGACGTGCCGTCGATGTCGTTCACGGACGCGGTGTTCGAGTCGATGTCGGGCCTGACGACCACCGGCGCGACGGTGCTGACCGGCCTCGACACGCTGCCGAAGTCGATACTCTATTATCGCCAGCAGCTGCAATGGCTGGGCGGCATGGGCATCATCGTGCTGGCGGTCGCGGTGCTGCCGATGCTCGGCGTCGGCGGCATGCAGCTGTACCGGGCCGAGACGCCGGGGCCGGTCAAGGACACCAAGCTGACGCCGCGCATCACCGAGACTGCGAAGGCGCTGTGGTACGTGTACCTCGGCTTCACGATCACCTGCTCGCTCGCGTACTGGCTGGCGGGCATGGACGTGTTCGACGCGATCTGCCACGCGTTCTCGACGGTCGCGATCGGCGGCTTCTCGACCCACGACCTGTCGATCGGCTACTTCAACAGCACGGCCATCGACCTGGTCGCGATCCTGTTCATGTTCCTGGCGGGTATCAATTTCTCGCTGCACTTCTTCGCCTGGCGCTTCGTGCAGGTCAAGCACTACGTCAACGATCCCGAGTTCCGCGCCTACGCCTTCCTGCTGCTGGTGCTGAGCAGCATCGTCATTGTCGCGCTCGGCTGGACCGGCACCTACAAGGATCCGGGGCAGGGCGTCATCAACGGCCTGTTCCAGGCGGTGTCGATCGCGACGACGACCGGCTTCACGACCGCCAACTACGCGGCCTGGCCCGGCGCGATCCCGGTGCTGCTGATTTTCTCGAGCTTCATTGGCGGCTGCGCCGGCTCGACCGCGGGCGGCATCAAGGTCATCCGCTGGCTGCTGATCTACAAGCAGGGCGTCCGCGAGATCGCGCGGCTCGTGCACCCCAGCGCGGAAATTCCGGTCAAGCTCGGCAGCAGCGCGGTGCCGTTCCGGGTCGTCGACGCGGTCTGGGGCTTCTTTTCCGTCTACGTGGTCGTGTTCGGCCTGATGCTGCTCGCCATGATGGCGACCGGGCTGGACCAGGTCACCGCGTTTTCCGCGGTGGCGGCGACGCTCAATAACCTGGGCCCGGGCCTCGGCGAGGTCGCCGCCGGCTTCATGACCCTGACCGACACGGCGAAGTGGATCGCGATGGGCGGCATGCTGCTCGGCCGGCTGGAGATCTTCACGCTGCTGGTGCTGGTGACCCCGACGTTCTGGCGGCACTGATGTCGGCGCGCCTCGAGGCCTTGCAGGCGATGCTCGAACGCGGGCAGGATTCCGCGCTGCTGCGCTTCTCGCTCGGCAGCGAGTACCTGGCCGCGGACCGCGCCGCGGAGGCGGTGCCGCAGCTCGAGGAGGCGATCCGGCAGGACCCGGGCTATTCCGCGGCGTACAAGCTGCTCGGCAAGGCGCTCGCGGCTTGCGGCGAGACGGGGCGGGCGATGCAGGCCTACCGCGACGGCATCGCGGTGGCGGAAGAGCGCGGCGACCGGCAGGCGGTCAGGGAGATGGGCGTGTTTCTCAAGCGACTGGCGAAGGACGCGGGCAAGGCGTGAACGACGAGGCACTGACGACCTGGTGCGACAGGCTGGACCGGTTCAGCGCGGTCACCGGCCGGGCGGTCGCGTGGCTGACCCTGCTGATGGTGCTCGTCACCGTCGTCGTCGTGGTCCTGCGCTACGCCTTCGACATCGGCCTGATCTGGCTGCAGGAATCGCTGACCTGGATGCACGCCGCCGTGTTCATGCTCGGCGCGGCGTGGACGCTCGAGCGCGACGAGCACGTGCGCGTCGACGTGTTCTACCGCGACCTGGGCGAGCGCCGGCGCGGGTTCGTGAACCTGCTCGGCACCTTGCTGTTCGTGCTGCCGCTCTGCGGCCTGGTCCTCTACGAGGGCTGGCCGTGGGTGCTGCGCGCCTGGGAGATCCGCGAGGTCTCGCGCGACACGGGCGGCCTGCCCTATCCCGCGATCCCGCTGCTGAAGAGCGTGCTGCTCGTCATGCCGCTCGCGGTCGCGCTGCAGGGCGTCTCGCTGGCGCTGCGCGCCGTCATCGCGATCCGGCGGGGCTGACGCGATGGAATGGGTCGCGCTCGTGATGTTCGTCGTCGTCGTGCTGCTGTTGCTGACCGGTTTCCCGGTCGCGTTCGGGCTCGGCGGCACCGCGCTCCTGTTCGCGTTCGGCGGTGTGCTCGGCGGCGGCTTCGAGCCCGCGTTCCTGACCGGCCTGCCGGCTCGGATCTTCGGCATCATGAACAACGAGACGCTGGTCGCGGTACCGCTGTTCGTGTTCATGGGCGTGACGCTGGAGCGGGCGCGTATCGCCGAGGACCTGCTCGAAACACTCGGCGTGCTGTTCTCGCGGCTGCGCGGCGGGCTCGGAATTGCCGTCACGCTGGTGGGCATGCTGCTCGCGGCGAGCACCGGCATCGTCGGCGCGACCGTCGTGACGATGGGCCTGCTGTCCCTGCCGACGATGCTGAAGCGCGGCTATTCGCCGGAGGTCGCGACCGGCACGATCTGCGCATCGGGCACGCTCGGGCAGATTATCCCGCCGTCGATCATCCTGGTCATGCTCGGCGACGTGATGTCGTCGGCCTACCAGCAGGCGCAGCTGCAGCAGGGCATGTTCTCGCCGAAGACCGTGTCGGTCGGCGACCTGTTCGCCGGCGCGCTGGTCCCGGGCCTGCTGCTGGTCCTGCTGTACATGCTGTGGCTGTTCGCCGTCGCGGTCGTCCGCCCGGCCTCGATGCCGCCGCACCGCGACGAGGGCGAGCGCGTCGCCGTCGGCCGCCTGCTCGGCGCGCTGACGCCGCCGCTCGCGCTGATCGTCGCCGTGCTCGGCTCGATCCTCGCCGGGCTGGCGACGCCGACAGAGGCCGCCGGCGTCGGCGCGGCCGGCGCACTCCTGATCGCGCTGGCGCGACGCGCACTGTCGCTCGAGCGCCTGCGCGAGGTCATGTACTCGACGACCCGCATCAGCAGCATGGTGTTCCTGATCCTGATCGGCGCCTCGGTGTTCTCGCTCGTGTTCCGCGGCTACGGCGGCGACGACGGCGTGCGCGAACTGCTCGGCCACCTGCCGGGCGGCGCGATCGGCGCGATGCTCGCGGTGATGCTGCTGATGTTCCTGCTCGGCTTCGTGCTCGACTTCATCGAGATCACGTTCGTCGTCGTGCCGATCGTCGGCCCGGTGCTGCTGGCCATGGGGCTCGACCCGGTCTGGCTCGGCGTGATGATCGCGATCAACCTGCAGACCTCGTTCCTGACCCCGCCGTTCGGCTTTGCGCTGTTCTACCTGCGCGGCGTCGCACCGCCCGAGGTGCGCACGGCGCAGATCTACCGCGGCGTGATCCCGTTCGTCGCGATCCAGCTGCTGATGCTCGTCATTCTCGCGGCCTTCCCCGCGCTCGTGACCTGGCTGCCGGAACGCATCTACGGCAGCTGAGATCCGCTAGCGGGCCAGCTCCTCGCGCATCCGCGCCTTCAGGTAGGAGTATTCGCTGACCCGCTGGTTCTCCGTCGACTTCGCGAGGAACGCGGACACCGATTCCTGCAGGCGCTGCGCCCACGGATCGCGCGCGGACAACTCGTTGAGTACGTCGGCCGCGTGTCCGGCGAGCAGTTCGAGCACTTCCGGCGGGAACTCGCGCAGCTCGAAGCCGGGCTCTTTCTTGAGTTCGGCGAGTGCCTGCGCGTTGCCGTAGATGTACTCGGCCTGGATATCGAGATTGATCGCCTGGCAGGTCGTCGCGACGATTTCCTGCAGGTCTTCCGGCAGCGAGTTCCATGCCTCGGCGTTGACGATGCATTCGATCAGCGGGCCGGGTTCGTGCCAGCCGGGGTAGTAGTAGTACTTCGCGGCCTTGTGCAGGCCGAGTGACAGGTCGTTGTACGGGCCGACCCACTCGGCCGCGTCGATGGCGTTCGTCTGCAGCGACGTGAAGATCTCGGACGCCGGCACGGTGATCTGGGTCGCACCGGCGCGCTGCATGACCTCGCCGCCGAGGCCCGGGATGCGCATCTTCAGGCCCTTGAGGTCGTCGACGGTGTTGATCTCGCGGTTGAACCAGCCGGCCATCTGGACGCCGGTCTGGCCGGCCGGGAACGGCACCAGTCCGTATTCCGCGTACAGCTCACGCCACAGCCCGAGTCCGCCGCCGTAGTAGAGCCACGCGTTCATCTCGTTCGCGTTGAGGCCGAACGGAACGGCCGTGAAATACTGCGCCGCCGGCACCTTGCCACGGTGGTAGTAGGAAGCATCGTGGCCCATCTGCGCCGTGCCGGCGCGCACGGCGTCGAAGACCTCGAGCGCAGGGACCAGCTCGCCGCCGGCGTAAACGTGGATCTTCAGGCGCCCGGCCGAGGCCTTTTCGATGCGCCTCGCGAGGTTCTCGGCGCCCAGGCCCAGGCCGGGCAGGCTCGGCGGCCAGGACGTGACCAGGTTCCAGCGGAAGGTCTCCTGGCTGCGCGCAGCGGCGCCGCCGGCAGGCTGCTCGCCGCCGCAGGCGACGGCGCCGGCCGCGACGGCCAGGCCACTGACAAACTCGCGTCGTTTCATACTGCTCGTGTCCGTGTCGGGGCGAAGCGCAGCAGTGTAGTGCGCGGCCGCTGGCGGGGGAAGCGTTTGCCGGGGGACGAGGCTTCCCACAGCGGCAGTACTCATGGCCGTTTTGTGGATATCAAATCCCACTTTTTTAATTATCGAGGCTTGGTGGGAATTTTTCTTCGTATTCCTGGCCTGAGGCGGGTCGTCGTGGGAGCTCAGGGCCGGAGTGGCCCCGGCCTTGGGCCGGGGCCGTCCCCTCCGTGGCCCGGACGCCGTCGTGGCGGCCCTCCCTGGGCCCGGTGCCGCGGGCTTCGCCGCGGCCCCGCCCGGATGGTCCAGACTGCCACGCCGCCGCGCCACGGCTGAGCGCCGAACCTCGCGATTCCGCGAACAAAGGCCGCGATTGGCGCCCCGCCCCGATTTCGGGCACCTTCGGGACGCGCGCGCCCCGGCAGGGTAGGAACGGCACCGGCCCGGCAGGGCGAGCGCCCGACGAACGGAGAGCAGATGATCGGACTGTTGCAGCGGGTCAGCGAGGCAAGCGTCACGGTGGACGGCGAGCGCATCGCGGCCATCGGCCGCGGCCTGCTGGTGCTGGTGGCGGTGCACCGCGACGACCAGCCGCGCGACGTGGCGCGGCTGGCCGAGCGCATTGCCGGCTACCGCGTGTTTCCGGACGCGGAGGGCCGCATGAACCGGAGCCTCGCGGACACGGGCCACGAGCTGTTGCTGGTACCGCAGTTCACGCTCGCGGCGGATACGCGCAAGGGCACCCGCGCCAGCTTCACGAAAGCGGCGGATCCGGCGGTCGGGGCCGACTTTTTCGAACGCCTCGCGGTCCAATGCGAGGATCGCCTCGGGCGCGTGGCCTGCGGCCGCTTCGGCGCCGACATGCAGGTGGCGCTGGTGAACGACGGCCCGGTGACCTTCTGGCTGGAGTCCTGAGGGTACAGGTCCGTGATTTGTGGCCGGTTTTATTGCGCCGCGAGGGGTATCATGCGGATAATTCGCGTCCGCTTGGGCGGCTGCCCGCGGGCGGCCCGAAGCGGCTGAGAGGGCAAGGGGACATTCCCCGGGAGTTACAGCCAGATGCTATCCAACATCGGTCCGATGCAACTGCTCATCGTACTGGTCATCGTGCTCGCTATCTTCGGCACGAAGCGACTGCGCACGCTCGGCTCGGACCTGGGCAGCGCCGTCAAGGGCTTCCGCTCGGCCATGGCCGACGCCGACAAGGAAGAGAACAACGACCAGCTGAGCGACAAGTCGAAGGACGCCGATTTCGACAACACCCCGGTCGACGAGCCCGCGAAGAAAGAGCAGCACCGGTAAGCCGTCATGGGCGTCAGCTTCCAAGAGCTGATCTTGCTGATGATGATCGGGCTGATCGTACTCGGCCCGGAGCGCCTGCCGCGCGTCGCGAACCAGCTCGGCCGCTGGCTCGGCCAGGCCCGCCGCATGACCCGCGTCATGAAGCGCCAGCTCGAGGACGAGCTGAACCTCGACCGCCAGTACGACATGCTGCCGCCCGCGCGCACCCGGCACTCGACGCCCGGAACCTACGTGCCGCCGGCCAGGGAGCCGCCGCCAGCCGACACGCCGGCGCCCGCCGCGGACGCCGCGGAGAAGGACGACAACTACTCCCCGGCGCACGGTCCCGACGAACCCGGCACCGGGGTCGGCGATGCAGCCTCCGAGGCGCAGGGCCCTGAGAATCCGGGCACCGGCGCCGGCGACGCAGCGAGCGACGCGGAAGAGACGCCGGTCTCCGCGGAGGCCGAGCCGGCCGCAAGCAAACCCGACGAACGCAAGACCGGGTCCGCGTGAGCGCCACCAGCGAACAACCGCAGGCCGGCGAGGAAAAGGAAGAGCTGGCCGAAGGCACGCTGCTGTCGCATCTCGTCGAGCTGCGCACGCGACTCGTGCGTATCGCGGGCGCCGTGCTGCTCGTGTTCCTGATCCTGCTGCCCTTCGCGCGCGACATCTTCAGCGTCGCCGCGGAGCCGCTGGTCTCGGTGCTGCCGAACGGCAAGATGATCGCGACCAAGCCCGCCTCGCCGCTGATCGCGCCGTTCATGCTGTCCTTTTACGTGGCGCTGTTCATCGCGATGCCGGTCGTGCTCTACCAGGTCTGGGCCTTCGTCGCGCCGGGCCTGTACCGCAAGGAAAAGCGCTTCGCGTTCCCGCTGCTCGGCTCCAGCATCGTGCTGTTCTATTCCGGTATCGCGTTCGCCTACTTCGTCGTCTTCCCGCTGATCTTCAAGTTCTTCGCCGGCATCGCGCCGGTCGACGTCGAGGTGCAGCCGGACATCACCGAGTACCTGTCGTTCATCCTGACCATCGTGCTGGCCTTCGGCCTCGCCTTCGAGGTGCCGATCGCGACCGTGCTGCTGGTCTGGACCGGCTTTACCGACACGCAGAAGCTCGCGAAGGCGCGACCCTACGTGTTCCTGATGGCCTTCGTCGTCGGCATGTTCCTGACGCCGCCGGACGTGATCAGCCAGACGCTGCTGGCGGTGCCGGTCTACCTGCTGTACGAGCTCGGCATACTGATGTCGAGGTTCTTCATCGTGAAGCGGAAGGAGGCCGAAAGCGAGGCGGGTTGACCGGAATGGTCTGCAGCGTTCTCGCTCAGGTTCGGTGGTGGGCGAAGGCGCGACCCGAGGAGGGCTTTCCGGGGACGCTGTGAATACGTCCCTGTACGCTCCGGGCTCGGCATCCCTGCCTCGCACGGCCCTGAAAAGCCCTCCTCGGGCCACGCCTTCGCTGCAGCCGGCGTGCCATGCGCTGGCAGGAGGCAAGACCTCATCGGCCGTACGCTTGCGTGCCCTGTGCATTCGTGTTTAATGCGGAGGCCATGAAGCCGGCAATGCCGGCACATTACAGAAGCAGACGGCAGGTCGGGGGATACTGCCGCACGGCCAATCGAGAGAGACATCCATGACAGATACCGCAGCGACTACCGCGGACGCGGCCAGCCAGGCGCAGGTGCTCGGCCACCCGCGCGGCCTCGCGACCCTGTTCTTCACCGAGATGTGGGAGCGCCTGAGCTACTACGGCATGCGCGCCCTGCTCGTGCTGTTCATGACCGACCAGGTCATGAACGGCGGCATGGGCCTCGACGACGCGTCCGCGACCGCGATCTACGGCATCTACACCGCACTCGTCTACCTGGTCGCGCTGCCGGGCGGCTGGATCGCGGACCGCCTGACCGGCGCGCAGCGGGCCGTGTTCATCGGCGGCATCATCATCATGTGCGGGCACTTCGTGCTCGCGATCCCGTCGGTCAACGCATTCTTCATCGGGCTCCTGCTGGTCGTGCTCGGCACCGGCCTGCTGAAGCCGAATGTCAGCGCGATCGTCGGCGAGCTGTACGCGCCTGGCGACCCGCGGCGCGACGGCGGCTTCTCGATCTTCTACATGGGCATCAACATCGGCGCGATGCTCGGCCCGCTGGTCTGCGGCTCGCTCGCGCAGAGCGAGACCTTCGGCTGGCACTGGGGCTTCGCGGCCGCCGGCGTCGGCATGCTGTTCGGCGTGATCCAGTTCTGGATGACCCGCCATTACCTCGGCAGCGCAGGCCTCGAGCCCGCGCATGCCGCGGACCCCGTGCGCGACGCGGCGCAGCACCGGCGCAACTGGCGCATCGTCTGGGGCGGCGTTGGCGCCGTCGTCGTGTTCGTGTTGCTGGCGATCAACGGCGTCTTCGAGCTTGACCCGCTGGCGATCTCGCGCGGCTCGACCTGGGTGATCCTCGGCGTCACCGCGCTGTTCTTCATCAACATGTTCATGTTCGGCGAACTGGAGCCGGTCGAGAAGAAGCGGGTCGGCGTGTTCATCGTCCTGTTCTTCGGCTCGGCGATGTTCTGGTCCGGCTTCGAGCAGGCCGGCAGCTCGCTGAACCTGTTCGCGGACCGCTACACGCAGCTCGACCTCGGCTGGGTCACGCTGCTGTCGACCTGGTTCCAGTCGATCAACTCGATTTTCATCATCATCTTCGCGCCGGTGTTCGCATGGCTCTGGGTCTGGCTGGCGCAGCGCAACCTCGACCCGTCGACGCCGGCGAAGTTCGGCCTGGGCCTGATCCTGCTGGCCGTCGGCTTCGGCATGATGGTGATCGCCTCGACCATCGTCGCGAGCGGCGACAAGGCGCTGCCGACCTGGCTGATCCTGACCTACCTGTTCCACACCTTCGGCGAGCTGGCGCTGTCGCCGGTCGGCCTGTCGGCCACGACGAAGCTGGCGCCGAAGCGTTACGTCGGGCAGCTGATGGGCATCTGGTTCGTGTCGATCGCGCTCGGCAACCTGATCGCCGGGCAGATCGCCGGCGACTTCGATCCCGACAACGTCGGCGCCTTCCCGGACCAGTACATGACGATCGTCATGACGACGGCCGGCACCGGGCTGATCCTGCTGCTGCTGACGAAGCCGCTGCGCAGGCTGATGGGCGGCGTGAAGTAAGGGGCAAACCAGACAGCTACAGAAAAGAGGTAACACCATGCGCCAACCACGGCATGCGGGAATCCGCGCGGGCCTGCGCCACGGGCTGCTCGCGGCGGCGGCGCTCGCGGCAGCGGGCTGCGAGGTCCGCGTCGAGGACGACGCGCCGGTCGAGACGGCCGACGAGTTCGTCGCGCGCATCAACGACGAGCTCGCCGAGCAGAACCGCCTGACCGGCGCGGCCAACTGGGTGCGCGCCACCTACATCATGCACGACACCGCGATCCTCGCCTCGGCGATGGCGGAACGCTACGCGGAGTGGCACAGCCGCTCGGTCGCGGCATCGCTGGCCTACGCGCAGCAGGAGCTGGCGCCGGCCACGGCGCGCGCGCTGAAGCTCCTGAAGCTCGAGACTTCGGAACCGGCGCCGTCCGACCCGGCGAAGCGCCGCGAGCTCGCGGCGCTGACCGAGGAGCTGGCCGGCATGTACGGCGCCGGCAAGTTCTGCGACGACGACGGCTGCCGCGGCCTGACCGAGCTCGAGGACGTGTTCGTCGAGAGCCGCGACTACGACGAGCAGCTCGCCGCGTGGAGCGGCTGGCGCACGGTCTCGGTGCCGATGCGCGACAAGTACACGCGCTTCGTAGAGCTGGTCAACGAGGGCGCCGCCGAGCTCGGCTACAGCGACCTGGGCGAGATGTGGAAGGACGGCTACGACATGTCGCCTGCCGAGTTCGAGGCCGAGGCCGAGCGCCTGTGGAACCAGGTCCGGCCGCTGTACGACGCGCTGCACTGCCACGTGCGCGCGGAGCTGTCGGCCCGCTACGGGCCCGAGCGCGTGCCGCCGGAAGGACCCATCCCCGCGCACCTGCTCGGCAACATGTGGGCACAGCAGTGGAGCGGCATCTACGACCTGCTCGAGCCCTACCCGGGCGTCAGCGACCTCGACGTCGACAGCGCGCTCGTCGCGCAGGGCTACACGCCGCGGCGCATGGTCGAGTCGGCCGAGGCCTTTTACGTCTCGCTCGGCCTGCCCGAGCTGCCGGAGACCTTCTGGGAGCGCTCGCTGTTCGAGAAACCCGCCGACCGCGACGTGCAGTGCCACGCGAGCGCCTGGGGCCTCGACGGCGGCCGCGACCTGCGCATCAAGATGTGCATCGAGCCGGCCTACGACGACCTCAGGGTCATCTACCACGAGCTCGGCCACAACTATTACCAGGGCGCGTACAGCATCCAGCCGCCGCTGTTCCAGGGCGGCGCGCACGGCGGCTTCCACGAGGCCATCGGCGACATGATCACGCTGTCGATGACGCCCGGCTTCCTGGCCGAGGTCGGGCTGGTCGAGTCCGCGGCCGAGAGCGAGGAGGCCGTCATCAACCGGCAGATGCTGCAGGCGCTCGACAAGGTCGCGTTCCTGCCGTTCGGCAAGCTGATCGACGAGTGGCGCTGGCGCGTGTTCTCGGGCGACGTCGGCCCGGGCGACTACAACGCGGCCTGGTGGGACCTGCGCACGCGCTACCAGGGCATCGCGCCGCCGTCGCAGCGCGGCGAGGAGTTCTTCGACCCCGGCGCGAAGTACCACGTGCCGGCCAACGTCTCCTACACGCGCTATTTCCTCGCCCACATCCTGCAGTTCCAGTTCCATCGCTCGCTGTGCGCGACCGCGGGCCACGACGGCCCGCTGTACGAATGCTCGATCTTCGGCAGCCGCGAGGCCGGCGAGAAACTCGCCGCGATGCTCGCGGCCGGCGCCAGCCAGCCGTGGCAGGACACGCTCGAGGAAATGACCGGCTCGCGCGAGATGGACGCGACCGCGATCATCGACTACTTCGCGCCGCTGATGGCCTGGCTCGAGGAACGCAACGAGGGCCGCAACTGCGGCTGGTAACAGCCCGGATCGCGTGACGACGAGCGCGGGGGGGAGTACGCATGATCGATTTCGAAAAGCTGGGCGCCTTCTACCTCGGCCGGCAGACCGACGAGGCCGGCGGCCTCGGCAGCGAGCCGGTCCTGTACGACTCGAAGGACCTGACGACGCACGCGGTCATCATCGGCATGACCGGCTCCGGCAAGACCGGCCTCGGCATCGGCCTGCTCGAGGAAGCCGCGCTCGATCACGTGCCGGTCATCGCGATCGATCCGAAGGGCGACATGGGCAACCTGTTGCTTACCTTCCCGGACTTCGCGCCGGCGGACTTCCGCCCCTGGATCAACGAGCGCGCCGCACTCGACTCGGGCCAGACCCCGGACGAGTACGCGAAAGGCCAGGCCGCGCTGTGGCAGAAGGGCCTCGCGGACTGGGGCCAGGACGCGGATCGCATCCGCCGGCTGCGGGCCGCCGCCGACACGGCGATCTACACGCCGGGCAGCGAGGCCGGCCTGCCCGTGTCGGTGCTGAAGTCCTTCGCGGCGCCGGCCGAAGCCGTGCGCAACGACGGCGACCTGTACCGCGAGCGCGTCAGCGCCACGGCGACCGGGATCCTGTCGCTGGTCGGGATCGACGCGGACCCGATCACGAGCCGCGAACACATCCTGATCGCGCAGATCCTCGACCATCACTGGCGCGCCGGCACCAGCCTCGACATCGCCGCGCTGATCGCCGCGATCCAGGCGCCGCCCGTGACGAAGATCGGCGTCATGGATCTCGAGTCCTTCTATCCCGGGCGCGAACGTTTCGCGCTCGCGATGCGGCTCAACAACCTGCTCGCCGCGCCCGGCTTCGAGGCCTGGATGCAGGGCGAGCCGCTGTCGGCGCAGTCGCTGCTGTACACGCAGGACGGCCGGCCGCGCACCTCGGTGCTGTCGATCGCGCATCTCGACGAAGCGCAGCGCATGTTCTTCGTGACCATGCTGCTGAACGAGGTCATCGCCTGGATGCGGGCACAGCAGGGCACCTCGAGCCTGCGCGCAATCCTGTACATGGACGAGGTCGCGGGTTACCTGCCGCCGGTCGCGAACCCGGCCTCGAAGACGCTGTTCCTGACGCTGCTGAAGCAGGCCCGCGCCTACGGTCTCGGGCTCGTGCTCGCGACGCAGAACCCGGTCGACCTCGACTACAAGGCGCTGTCCAACTGCGGCACCTGGTTCATCGGCCGGCTGCAGACCGAGCGCGACAAGGCGCGGGTCATGGAAGGCCTCGAGGGCGCCGGCGGCGGCCAGCCCTTCGACCGGCCCCGCATGGAGCGCGTGCTCGCCGGGCTCGGCAAGCGCCGCTTCCTGCTGCACAACGTGCACGAGGACGAGGACGACGTGTTCGGCACTCGCTGGGTCATGTCCTACCTCGCCGGCCCGCTGACCCGCGACCAGGTCGCGCGGCTGAT
>ERZ869936.1007-NODE-1007-length-22206-cov-33.917746_pt1 | contig 22206 bp, 11 predicted proteins | sample MGYA00520876_ERZ869936 | MGnify/ENA primary metagenome ERZ869936 (study PRJEB32218, sample SAMN09650985) | biofilter metagenome | isolation source: enrty point of leading RO module | place: Saudi Arabia: Thuwal, RO plant located on Red Sea | collected 2016-02-17...
GTGGGGTGTGGATCGCAGTGGCGTGTGGATCGCGCGCAACCGATGCGCGGGTGCCCGTCCGGGTTCACGCCGTTTTTGCTCCCGGACCCCTAAATCGTAACGCCTTCGCGAGGTAATTTCAAGTTGTTAAAATATTTATTTTGAGTCGCCAAAAACAATCCGCTTGGTGCGGTTTTTCGAACGATCGCGGATTCGGCGGCAGAATTTCCGCGGGTTTCTGGCTGCAATCCCCGGCCCGTCGTCCGCAACCGGGAGCCCGCCGAGCCACCTTCGAGCGGGGTGACGGCAGGCGACCACGAACGGGGCGGCGGGGGCGCACGATGCCTGTTCCACGGCCTGTGTGGAATATCGGGCGGAACGACGATCGACCGGTGCCGAGGTCGCCTGGCGACCGATTCAACCCCGTGGCGTCGTCCCTCTGCGGCCGCCGCCACAGTGCGCATTGCGCGCCGAAAAGTTGACCATAGTCCAGGCCACCAGTACATTTAATTGCGGTCGACGGACCGCGTCCCGGCGGTCCTTCGCCATCCGTGGCGGCCCTTCCCGCGTCGCGTTGCCTGCGCACCCCGCCCGAGACATGCGATGGGATTGACCTATTTCAAGCGTTACCGGATGGAGATCGACCTTTCCGGGCGAGCTTGGAATCTGCCGCCGCTTCCGCTGGGCTACGACGTCCTTCCCTGGGATTTCGACCAGATCGAGCACCATGCGTACGCGAAGTATGCGAGCTTTCGTGGTGAGCTCGACTCGAATGTGTTTCCCTGCCTGGGTGAGTTCGATGGCTGTCTGCGGCTGATGCACGAAATTCAGTCGAAGCAGGGATTCCTCTCGGGCGCGACCTGGCTGGTCAGTCATTGCGAGGCCGGCGATCTGGAAATGGACTTCTGCGGAACCGTTCAGGGGATTCGTGATCGGACCGGGTTCGGGGCAATTCAGAATCTGGGCGTTGTGCCCGAGCATCGCGGTTTGGGCCTGGGTCGCACCTTGATGATCTACGCGCTCCGCGGGTTTCAGGCAGCGGGGCTCTCACGGGCCTACCTCGAAGTCACGTCGCAGAACGACGGGGCGGTGCAGCTCTACGAAGATCTTGGCTTTCGACGGGCGCGGACCGTGTACAAGGCCGTCGAGATGGTCGAGGTCGGCTAGTTTCAGCTTCTGCGCGCGGCCGCGAGCAAGGCCCCACCGAATTCCCGACGTCTTGTCGCACGGCCCGGCCCGGTCTCGCACGCCACAAGCCCCGTCGACTCGCTCTAGCTGACCGCACCCCCGAGCACTACACTACGAACACCAGCATTTCTTAGGTCACGCGAGTCGCAGGCACGGATGGGCGTCCAAGTTCAGGAGTTTGAAAACGGATTGGTGTTGCTGGGCGAACCGATCCGTTCGCTCGAGTCGGCGGCCTTTACGTTTCTCTTGCCATCGGGGGCCGCGCACGATCCCGACCAGCGGCGCGGCCTGGCCGCTTTGACCTGCGATATGGTGCAGCGCGGTTGCGGAGAGCGCGACAGCCGGCAGTTCATCGAGGATCTGGAAAACCTGGGTGTCGACGGCGGCGAATCGGTCTCGGTCGCGCACACGAATTTCGGGGCGGCCATGCTCGCGGACAATCTCGCCGCGGCTCTGGCGATCTACGCCGAAATGCTCCGCGATCCGCATCTTCCCGCCGAGCAGCTCGAAGCCTCGCGCCAGGTGGCGATTCAAGAGTTGCGGGCGGTCGAGGACGAGCCGGGTCAAAAGGCGATGCAAGAATTGCGTCGGCACGTTTACGGCGACCCCTGGGGCCGGCCTGGATGCGGCGACCTGGTGGGGCTCGAGGCGGCCACGATTGACGACGTGCAGAAACAGTTTGCCAACTGCTACCAGCCGCGGGGAACGATTCTGGCCGTGGCGGGCCACTTCGACTGGCAACAGCTGTGCGACACCGTCGCCAACTTGTTCGGCGACTGGCAGGTGGCTGGCGCGGCCGATCCTCCGACGGGTGGCGAACCGACCGCGGGCGGCCACATCGAACACGATTCGAACCAGACACAGATCGGCATCGCCTATCCGTGCGTGCCGTATCGCGACCCCGACTACTACCAGGCCTGGGGCGGCGTCGGCATCCTCAGCGGCGGGATGAGCTCGCGGTTGTTTACCGAGGTGCGCGAGAAGCGCGGCCTCTGCTACTCGGTCTATGCGAGCTGCCATTCGCTCCGCGATCGCGGTTCGGTGTTGTGCTATGCCGGCACCAGCGCCGAGCGGGCCCAGGAAACGCTCGACGTCACGCTCGCCGAGTTGCAGCGACTGGCTGAGGGAATCGAGCCGGTCGAACTCGCGCGGCTCAAGGCCCGCATGAAGAGTTCGCTGATTATGCAGCAAGAGTCGAGCACCGCCCGCAGCTCGGCCATCGCCCGCGACTGGTATCACCTGGGCGACGTGCGGACTCTGGAAGTCGTCGGCAAGATCATCGACGACTTGAGCTGCGAGTCGATCAATGCCTATCTTGCGGCGCATCCGCCGAGCGACTTTACCGTGGTCACGCTCGGCCCCAACCCGTTGGAGGTTTCGCTTGGAACTGCGTGAGACCCAACTCGACAACGGTCTGACCGTGATGGCCGAATGCAACGACGAGGCCCACACCTGTTCGGTCGGCTTCTTCGTGCGCACCGGGGCGCGGGACGAAACGCCCGAGGTGGCCGGCGTCAGTCATTTTCTGGAACACATGGTGTTCAAGGGCACGCCGCAGCGCACGGCCGACGACGTCAATCGCGAGTTTGACGAGATGGGCGCCCACTACAACGCCTATACGAGCGAAGAGAGCACGGTCTACTTCGCGGCGATCCTGCCGGAGCATCAGGATCGCGTGGTCGACCTGTGGGCCGACGTGCTGCGACCCTCGCTCCGCGAGGACGATTTCGACATGGAGAAGAACGTCATCATCGAAGAGATTCGCATGTACGACGATCAGCCTCCCTACGGAGCCGATGACCGCTGCAAGGCCGCTTTCTTCGCCGCCCATCCGCTGGCCAACAGCGTGATCGGCACCGTCGAGAGCGTGTCGAACCTGGCGGTCGATCAGATGCGGAGCTATTTCGAAGAGCGCTACTCGCCGGGCAACATTGCCCTGGTCGGCAGCGGCAAGATCGACTTCGACCAGCTGGTGCGAAAGGCCGAAGAGGTTTGTGGCGGCTGGCAACCGTTCGAGACGCGTCGGAACCTGCCCCGGGTCGAGCCGTGTCAGGAGTTTGTCACGCTCACCAAGACCGAATCGACGCAAGAGTACGCCATGGAATTTGCCTTGGCGCCCGGCTCGAACGCGGAAGAACGCTATGCCGCCAAGGTGCTTTCCGTCGCGCTCGGCGACGACTCGGGCAGCCGGTTGTTCTGGGACCTGGTCGATCCCGGTTTGGCCGAGAACGCCAGCCTGGGACACTACGAGTACGACGACGCGGGCCTGTTTGTCACGTACATGGCCTGCGCCCCGGAGGCCTGTCGGGACAACCTGCAGCGGATTCTCGATCTCTATCGCCAGGCCGCCGTCGAAGGGATTCGGCCTTCAGAAATTGATCAGGCCAAGGCGAAGATTACCTCGCGCGTCGTGATTGCCAGCGAGCGACCCCGCAGCCGACTGTTCAACGTGGGCGGATCCTGGCTTCACGGGCGACCCTATCGCAGCGTCCGCGAAGATCTCGACGCGCTGGCCGCGGTGACCGTCGACGACGTGGCCCGGGTGATGGAGCAGTTTCCGCTGACTCGCAACACCACGATTGCCGTGGGGCCACTCGACGACGTGGCTGCTCCCGAGTAGCGGCGATCAAGAAGCCCCAAGCGGGATAGATCACACGGGGCAGATCAGAAGGGACGGATGCCAACCGCCGCGCCTTCGCCGCGGGACGCAACGAGCACCGACGACGCCATCGGCTAGCGCGGGCGGCGAGGTCGATTCGGCCGTTCGCGCTCGTCGCGGGCCTCGCGAAGTTGTCGCTCGCGGGCCAGTGTGCTGAACAGCGCCGCGGTGCCGGCCAACTCGGGCCATTCGAGCCCTGCGGTCGATTCCTGTTCGATCGCCAGTTGGGCCAAGCTCGGCGGACCGTCGACCTGCTCGACGTCCTCCTCAGGCACGCGGGCGGTGCTGGTGTCGTCCTCTTCGCCGTCGCGTTTGGCCTCGGTCGTCACCTCGCCCGCGCCGTTGGTCGTTTCCAGGATGTTCTGCAAGGCGTCTTCGAGCGCCTCCCAGAATTCGGCCGGCATGACGGGCAGGCTGTTTGCCCCGGCGTCCAACAGGGCGTTGATCGTGTCCTGATTCTCGAGCGACAGGGCGGCTGCCTCCGACTTCAGGAAGGCGGTCAGCGGACTGTTGCCGTCCGGTTCGGTGAGCGACTGCTCGAGCAGTTGCAGGGCTTGGGCCGCCTCGCCTTCGGTAATCGCCGGCCCGCCGTTGCCGTTGAGTCGCTCGACCGTTTCGCTCAGTGCTTCGGGCACGTCCATGAAGATGCGGTACACCGTTTGATAGACCGCGCGATTTGCCTCGGCGACGCCGTTGCCACCACCGTCGAGGAAGCTGGGGTCGGTGCCCGAGCGATTGTCCGCGGGCGGCACGAAGGTCGCCCGGACGCCGATTCCGGTGGTTGCCGCACCCGTGCCGATCCCTTCGGACGAGGTGTCGACGACGAAGATGTTGGCCGTGCCCGTCTCGCCCCCGGTGAGGTCGCGGAAGATGATCGGATCGACGACGACGGTGACTTGACCGCGGGCCTGTCCGCCACGACCATCGTCGACGGTGTAGCGGATCGTTTCCAGTCCGGCGAAGCTCGCTGCCGGTGTGTAGGCGATGCTGGTGCCGCCCGGGGCAATCGTGGCCGTGCCGCCGGCACTCGGCGGATCGACGGCGATGATCGTCAGCGCCTCGTTGACGTCGGGCCCGATCGAGTCGTTTGCGGTCGCCGGTAGTTGATTGGCAACGCTCGTCTGGTCGACGACGAAGACATCGTCCACCGCGATCGGCAGATCGTTGACTTCCGTCACGAGGATCGTCACGGTGGCGACGTTCGAGGCCACTCCGTTCCGCACAAACTGGTAGGTGTAGCTGTCGACACCGCTAAAGTTGGCGTTGGGCCGGTAGCTGAAACTGCCGTCGGACAGGAAGTTCAGCACACCGTTGCTCACATTCGAGACGAGCTGGGCCTCGACGTCCGCAACATTGCCCACGACTCCGTCATTCTCCAACACCGAACCTTCGATAATCACCCCGTCGACGGGTGTCGGGAACGGCTGATCGAGGATGCCGAGACTGTCCGGCTGCGAAATGCCGAGCAGGAGATTGTCTTCGGGCGTGGTGTACTGGTCGTCGACTGCCGAGGCGATGACCTCGACAACCGCGCTGATCAAGGTGTCCTGATTGCCGGCCGCGTCGGTGGCCAGGATGGTGATCGTCTGCTCGCCGACCTGATCGACGGTCGGGGTCCAGGAGAGCACTCCGGTAACAGGATCGATTGACGCGCCAGCCGGCGGATTCTGCAACGCATAGCTAAAGCCGGGCGTTCCTTCTTCGACGTTCTCCGCGTCATAGTCCACGGGGAAACCGACCGACGCGGTCTCCGGCACCGGCGGCGTCTCGCCCGCGGGGGCGATCATGTCGATGGTGATTTCCAGGGGATCCGAGGGGCCGAAGGTGAATCCGAAAGCGATCGGATTGCCCTGGCTGTCGACGATGTCTGGGATTGTCTGCACCGCCGTGATCGAATTGACGCCTTCGGCAAGCGCGTCGGGGTTGGTCACTGTTACAATTGCCGACGTAAAGAACTCACCCGGCGACGAAAACGTGGCGCCTGGGACTTCGACGAATCCGAGTTCCGTCGAACCGACGAACAAGGTAACCCTCGACGAAAGGCCGATGGTTCTAATCAGATCGGTCACCAGAATCTGAAACGACTTGATGTTGGTGATGTTGTCGGAGTCGCTCACGCCGCTGTCGAACTCGGAAAGCAGGTCGATCGTCGGGCCGTCCGGCAGTTCGATCGGCGGCGGGAAGACCAAATCCAACTCGGTCGAGATCGTCGTCTCGTTGCCCGCCAGATCGATTGCCTTGACCCCAAAGCTAAGCGATCCCTCGAGTAGCAATTGGTCGACGGCATTCTCATCAACGAGGAAGATCGGAAACTGCGCGTCCCACTCGATCTCGCCCGTGAGCGGATCGATCGTCATCCCGACCGGCGGATCGACCAGTTCATAGCGGAAGCCGGGGTTGCCCTCTTCCGCGTGATCGACGTCGTACCGGAACACCTGATTGAAGATCGCCTCGGTCGGCAGCGGCGGCGTGATCTCCGCGATCGTGGTGTCGATGGTGACCACCAAGGCTGGCGACTCGGCACTCTCGGGATTGATCGTTTGCGTCGCGGTAAAGACGTTCTCGCCTTCGCTCAGCAGTTCGGGACTGTCGACGGCGACCACGACGCTGGTTTGGCCGCTTTCGACCACGGCACTGCCGACGGCGGTTCCACCGGCCAATAGCGTCACCGTGGCGCCTTCGCTGACCCCGGTGATCAGGAAGCTGAGCGTGGTCAGTCGCGTTACATTGTCGGTGTCGACGCTGCCCGTGTCGAATTCGGAGAGCAGGTCGATGGCCAGCGGGGCGGGCGGGGAGACCTCGACGTCGTAATCGCTCGACGTCTCGTTGCCGGCCGCATCGGTGGCGATGATCGTGTACGACGGATCGCCGACCTGGTCGACCGTGGGCGTCCACGAGACCTCACCCGTCAGCTCGTCGATGGTCATGCCGTCGGGCGCATCGCCGAGCGAGTAGCGGAATCCGCTTTGCCCTTCTTCGGCGTTGCCCGGGTCGAAGGTGTACGTTTCACCCGCCACGACCGTGTCCGCGGCCTCGCCCGTGATTTCGGCCGGGGCGATCGTGTCGACGGTGATCGTCAGCGGAGCCGAAACGGCGCCAGTCGGGTTGATCGTTACCTCGGCGGTAATGTCGATCGCCTGATTCTGCAAATTTTCCGGAATCGTCGTGTCGACGATGACCGAGACGAGCTGGTCGGCGGGGCCATCGCCGGGCGCGACCGCGGTGCCGATCTCTGCGCCATTGGCAAACAGCGTGACCGTTCCCCCCGGTACGACGCCGAAGACTTCGAAGCGGGGCGTGGCGTCGTTGGTCAGGTCGTCCGTGTCACTGATGCCGGTATCGTCCAAGAGATCGACGGCCGTCGGTGCCGGTGGCTCGATCACGACGTCGTAGCTGGTCGCGGTGGAATTGCCGGCCAGATCGATCGCGTTGATCGTGAACGACTGGTCGCCGGTCTGATCGACGCCAGGCGTCCAAGAGACTTCGCCCGTGTTCGGATCGATCGTCATGCCGGCGGGAGCCGGTCCCAGCGAATAGCTGAAGCCGGCATCACCCTCTTCCGCGTTGCCGGGGTCGAAGCTGTACGACACGCCAACGGTGCCGCTCGTGGGCGCCTCGCCGGTGTTCTCCTCGGGCGGCGTCAGGTCGACGACGACCGTGAAGGAACTGGAAGGTTCGCTTTCGACGTTGATCGTTTGCGTGGCCGTGATGACGTGTTCGCCTTCATCGAGCGGATCGACGAGTTCGACGAAGATCGTCGTCGTGTTCGCCGGCACCGTGCCCTGGGCAATCAGCACGCCGTTGTCGAAGAACTTGACCAGCGCCCCGGGCGCCACCGCGGTGGCGAACAGAGTGGGCGTGGGGTCGTTCGTCACCCCGTCGCTGTCGCTGGCCCCGCTGTCGGTCGACGCCTCGATGCCGACCGTGTTGGGCGGACCTGAAGGAAGCTCGACCTCGACCGTCTCGCTGAAGGAGGTCTCGTTGCCGGCGGCATCGCGGGCAATGACGGTGACCGTCTGCTGGCCGACCTGGGCCACATTCGGGATCCAACTGATTACGCCGGTATCGGGATCGATGGTGGCATCGTCAAGCGGTGCGCCGAGTTCGTAGGTGAACCCGGTGGTGCCCTCTTCCGGATTGTTTGGATCGTACTCGTAGGGAATTCCGGCCACGGCCTCGGTGGGCAGCGGCACCGTGAAGACGGCCGGGGCCGTGGTGTCGAAGGTGACCTCGAGGGCGGCCGAGGCGGTGCTGGTCGGGTTGACGGTCTGCGTCGCCGTGATCGAGACCTGCTGATTCTGGAGACCGGCGGGAATCGTCGTCTCGACGATCGCCGAGCCACCCGGTCCGACCGTGCCCGTACCGATCGACTGCCCGTTGGCGAAGACTTCGATCTCCGCCCCCACCAGACCGAAGACTTCAAAGCGGGGCGTGGTGTCGTTGGTCAGATCGTCGGAGTCGCTGAAGCCCGTGTCGTCGAGCAAGTCGATGGCGGTCGGTGGCGGCGGGGCGATCTCGACGTGGTACACGTTCGAGCTCTCGTTGCCGGCCGCGTCGATGGCGACGATCGTAAACGATTGATCGCCAATCTGGTCCACGGTCGGCGTCCAGGCAACGGCCCCCGTGCTCGGGTCGATCGTCATGCCGTCGGGTGCCGGGCCAAGCGCATAGCCAAAGCCGGTGTTGCCCTCTTCGGCGTTGCCGGGATCGAACGTGTAGAGCACGTCGACGGCGCCGGTCGCGGCCGCCGTACCCGTGTTGTCGGCCGGGGCCGTGGTGTCGAAGGTGACCTCGAGGGCGGCCGAGGCGGTGCTGGTCGGGTTGACGGTCTGCGTCGCCGTGATCGAGACCTGCTGATTCTGGAGACCGGCGGGAATCGTCGTCTCGACGATCGCCGAGCCACCCGGTCCGACCGTGCCCGTACCGATCGACTGCCCGTTGGCGAAGACTTCGATCTCCGCCCCCACCAGACCGAAGACTTCAAAGCGGGGCGTGGTGTCGTTGGTCAGATCGTCGGAGTCGCTGAAGCCCGTGTCGTCGAGCAAGTCGATGGCGGTCGGTGGCGGCGGGGCGATCTCGACGTGGTACACGTTCGAGCTCTCGTTGCCGGCCGCGTCGATGGCGACGATCGTAAACGATTGATCGCCAATCTGGTCCACGGTCGGCGTCCAGGCAACGGCCCCCGTGCTCGGGTCGATCGTCATGCCGTCGGGTGCCGGGCCAAGCGCATAGCCAAAGCCGGTGTTGCCCTCTTCGGCGTTGCCGGGATCGAACGTGTAGAGCACGTCGACGGCGCCGGTCGCGGCCGCCGTACCCGTGTTGTCGGCCGGGGGCACGAGATCGACTTCGAACGTGAAGGAAGTCGAGGCGTCGCTCTCGGTAATCAGTGTCTGCGTCGCGGTAACCGTGTGGTTGCCATTGGTGAAGGGGAACGAGGCGTCGGTGGGAACTTCCACATCCTGAAGCACGCCGGCCTCGCCGTCGGGGGCAACGGCCGTTCCCACAACCGTATCGCCCACCTTCACGACGACGGTGGCATTGGGCACGACGCCGGAGACCAGGAACGTGGGCAACGCTTGGTTCGTCTTGTCATCGCCGGTTACGCCGGTGTCGGAGCTGCTCGCCAGGACCACCCCGGTCGGCGGATCGGCCAAGATCTCGATCACCGTTTCCAGGGTCGTCTCGTTGCCGGCGGCATCGACGCCCTTGACGGTAATCGTCTGGTTGCCGACCTGTGCCACCGTCGGCTGCCAGGTAATCACACCCTGGGTAGCGTTAATGCTCACGCCCTCGGGCGGAGACACGAGCGAATAACGAAACTGAGGGTCGCCCTCTTCGTCGTTCGAGGCGTTGAACAGCCCGATGAATCCGACCGAGATCTGTGCAGGAATGTTGGTCGTGATGGGCCCGATCGTCGTGTCGAAGCTCACGGCCAGGGTCCCCGAGGCGGCACTCTCCACGCCGTCCACGGTCATGGTGGCGGTGACGTTCGAGTCATCGTTGAGCTGTCCGGCCGGAATGGTCGTTTCCACCGTCACCGTGACGAAGGTTCCGGGGGTGCCGTCGGGAGCCGTGGCACTTCCCACCTCGACCCCGTTGGCATAGATCTTGACCAAACTGTTGGGCACGACGTCGGCAACTTCGAACGTCGGCGTGGAATCGTTCGTCAGGTCATCCGTGTCGCTAAAGCCCGTGTCTGACTCGACGGTCAGGTCGGGTGTGCCGGGGACGGGGACGCTGACATCCACGGTCGCCGAAAGTTCGTCTTCGACGCCACCGGAATGGGTGAAGCGAATCGTCACTTCGTTGGGGCCGACCTGATTACCGGCGGGCGTCCAGGTGATCACGCCGGTGTCCTCGTCGATCGTCATCCCATCCGGTCCGTTAACGATCTCGTAGATCGAGTCGACATCGTCTTCGCGCGCGTGCCCCGCGTCGTAGACGTATGGGACACCGACGAGGGCCGTGGTCGGCAGCGGCGGCGAAATGCCCAAGTCTGTCGTGTCGACGGTCACGTTCAGCACGGGCGTCGGTGCGCTCGTCATGGTGACCGATCCGGCGGGGTTCTCGACGTCGAGCCCCTCGACGACCAGACGCGCGGTAACCGCATTGACGCCGTTGGCGAAGTTTGTCAGCGTGTCGACCGTGATGTCGACTTCGGTGGTACCCGCTTGGACCACCGCGGTGCCGATGACGGTATCGCCGTTGAGCAACTCGACGGTTCCCTCGGTGTTACCAATCACGTTCAGGCCGTCGACGCGAAACGTCAGCAGCGGCGCGTCGGTGTCGTTGTCGCTGTCGCTCGGACCGGTGTCGGATCCGGGCAAGAGGTCGACGCTCGTGGGCGCATCGGGGTTGATCTCGATGATGAACGTATTCAAGTCCAGGTTCGAGAAATCGTCGGGCCCCGACGGCGGACGCGAATTGTCGAAGGCAAAGATGCGCAAGCCGCCACGGCCGACAAAGTCGGAATCGAACGTAATCTCGAACGTTGTTTCACCCTTCTGGCCGACCGGGGTGATCGTCGTGGTCTGGAACGGAACCGAAAGCCCCGCCGGATCGAAGAAGAGCGTTATCTCGTCCCCTTCCGCGTCGTACGCGGTGATCGTGAAGTCGATCGTCGCGCCGGGAACGGCCCCCAAGACCGGGTCGATCTCGTCCAGAAAAGGCAGGCTGTTCGCGTTGGGATCGGTGTCGTCGGTGATCGACACCTCGAACGTCTCGCTAAATGTATTGCCCGACTCGTCGGTCGCGGTGACGGTGACTTCGATCGGACCGACCGAGTCCTCCGGGCCGAGTCCGAGTCCACCGTCGTTGCCGTCCGGATCGGTCAATGCCTTGAGAAACAGCACCGCGTTCTCGTTGTCTGTGAACACCTCGGAATTGGTGATCACGACGGGATCGACGGGCGAGCTGTTCTCCCCGGTGCTTGGATTCGGCTCCGTCGGCAGATCGCCGATCGATTGCAGGACGTCGACGCCCTCGGTGATGACCCCGAACACGGAGTGGTGAAAGTCGAGAAATCGCGTGGTGACAAGCGTGACGAAGAACTCGGCGTTGTTGTCGTCTTCGCCTGCCTTGGCCATCGACAACGTGCCGACTTGGCCGTGATTCAGGTCGACGTGAAACTCATCGTCGAAGTCTTCCAGCGGCGACTGCTGTCCCGTGGCCTGAATGACGAAGTTGTCGACGATACGAATGAACTCTTTATTGTCGTAGAAGTCCGACTCGATCAGCTCGATGATCTGTCCCGTGGCCCGCGGTGCGCGGCCCTCGAAGAACTCGAAAATCATCGTCCCCTGATCTTGAACGCTCAGTGCCCAGCTGCGATTGCCGGTCAGGATCTCGGCTTGCAGGTTGGGATTGTTCGTCTCGACCGTATAGGTGATGTTCTCCCCCAGACCGTGGTCCCCGTTGATCCCCACATGGAGCGGGGCGGTGAAGGGGACGTTCAGATTCCCGATCGGGTCGAAGGAGGGCGTCGTTGCCGCCAGCAGGTGCCGGGCTTCCAGCGATTCGTATGCCAGGCGACGCAGTCGTTCAATCTCGGGTTTGGGCGCAACGCGACCGATCTTCTGAATCATGGAGCTTCCTGAGCAAGCAGGGAGATGCGGGCCTTTCCTCGGTACCGGTCCAGGTTCCTCCATGATACCCGTGACTGCGCCGGCTGCCAACGAATTGGCCTGTTTTTATAGGGTCTTTCGACAATTTCCCGACGCGCGGAACCCCCTACAACCGACAAAAAGTGCGCAGAATCGCACCCGGGCGGACTGGCTCGGCGGGCAGTCGCACTTGGGGCCCTGGGAACGGGCTTCGAACTGGACACTCCGTCCTGATTGGCCGTCCTGATTGGCAACTCGCCGAGAGCGGCGTCGCAGGCCGCCATGCGGGCCGCCGCAGCGCTCGCGGAGAAGGGTTGCCCGTAGGTCGCAACCCGTTGCCCCACCGAATCTTAGAAATCGTACCAGATGCCCAGGCCGATCTTCTGCTCGCTGGTGTCGAAGAACTCGTACCGCTCGTGCTGCCCATTGAAGTACTGCACGCCCATCCGCAGCAGTCGCCGGTCGGGGCCGCTTCGCCACTGCCAGCCGGCCTGAGCGACGAAGTTGCCGCCGTAGTCGTTCTCTTCCCGCAGGTGTCCGTTGACTGCGAAGAAGGGCACCGGGTGAAAACCGCAGGTGCAGGGGGGGCTCCAGTCGAACCCGAACTGAAATCCCCACGGCTCGTTGACGTCCGTGTGAAATCCGTAGCCGACCTCGAAGTAGGCCGTCAATTCTTCCGTCACACGGTAGCTATGTCCCCACAAGATCGCGTCGCGCGAGTAGTTGATGCGGCCGCCCAGCCCGTTGCGAATCGCAAACTCGTCGCCCAGATGCGAGCTCAGATGAAAGTACCCGATCTTCATCCGGTAACGCCCGACCCCATACGTCAGCGGCACGCCAAAGCGATAGTCGGTCGCCTCCAAATCCATGTTCTCTTCCGGATCGAGCCGCGGTTGGGCAGCCGCCTCGACGTCCAACTGCCAACCCTCCAGCGGTCCGCCATCGGGCGTGCCGAAACGCACCACCCCGAAGCGCCCGCCGATCGACAGATCCCACTTCACCCCGTCGTTGTTCTCGTAGTTGAGGACCGCGCCCATGCGGGGCTCTTTCACCCCCGCCAGGTAGGTCGGAAAGATCAATCTCTCGGGCAGAATGTGCCAGGTCCAGGGTTGCCCGCTGCGGGCCGCAGCGCCGGCACCAAAATGGCGATACGGCTCGAGGAACTCCTGCAGCAGCGATTGTCCGGAGCAACACTCGAAGTTTGGCTCGCCCGCGCCGCAACCGGGGCCTTCGTGCGGATAAGGGTCGCGGGCATAGCAGACCGGTCCGGCCGCACTGGGGCCGTAGGTGACGGGGGTGAAGCCGACAGGCGTGAATCCGACGGGGCCGAATGTCGGTTGCGATTGGGTGTGCGGTCTCGTGGCTGCCGGCGGCTGAGGTGCCTGGGCCAGCGTCTCTTGGGGTCGCCAAGCGGTCGTCGCCTGCGGCGCGCTGCGCGACCAGGCCACCACTCCAGGCTTCGGTAGGACGCGGGCGGGCTGTCCGTGGCCTCCGTAGAGGATCGTTGGCACGTCGCGCGCGGCCTTCGCCGTCGTCGTCGCTTGCCGAGCGGCCGTCGGTGGCGTGGCGGCGAATTGCGGTTGCGGCAAGTTCCAGGTGGCGCGCCACTGGGCGTCGGCGATTCCCACATTCAGCAGCGCCATCGTGGCCGCCACGACGGCGACTCGTGTGACTCGTCCGCCGAGTGGCCAACCACAGCCCGCCTGTCGCAGGCGCGGAGCGAGCGCAGACCGAGGGTGTTCGAGTGGGGTTCGCATCACAGGGGGGTTCGCACGCGGGATGGCGGGTCAATCGCCCGCGAGGTGGGCCGCGGCGATGGACGAGGAGGTGGGGCGGGATATACGTCTTATCGACACGATCCGGACCGTGCTCAAATCCCGTACGACCGGTTCGACCGCGGTGGGCCGACGCCAATCGTCAAACTCGCCACGACCGTTACGATCCCCACCTTCACGGCGTGCGGGCCCCGGCAAATCCGGCAGAATCGCTGCTTGCTACCTTCCGCCGCGGCAGGTCTGCGGAAGTTTCTTGCTAGTAATCAACCCGCGCGGGCGGCTCGCTCGAAGTCTCTTATTGATGGCTGTGTTGTCGATGAGCCCTTCGCCGCGGCGATGATAGCTGGAATGCCGGCCTCCCGCTGGTCGGCCTGGTTCATTGGCTGCGCAGGGCTCAATAAGTGATGCCGAATGGCCGCGTTGCACGCCGCGGTCGTCGCCCACGCGCGCGATTCGCGCTGCCTTTGGGCATCTGCATGAAGCCAGTCGAGATTGCAAAGGATGCAACACCCATGTCAAAGAAGCTGATGATGGTTGCCGTCAGCCTGGGACTCGCCTTGGTTGCCGTCCCCGATTCGGTCGAGGCCAACGGCAATCTCTATCGCCGCTACCTGCGTAAGTGTGGGATCCACTGCGGCCGCGGGTATCACGCCCAGATCGCCCATCGCTACCAGGTCGTCACCCAGCGGCGCGGGAATTGGCAGTCGGCCCTCGCCGATCCCTACGGTTTCTTCACGCCCAGCGAGATGATCGCCCCGGGTGAGCCCTGGGCGCCGCCGCCGGAGTTGCACCGTCCGCAGGACGAACCGCCGCAAGCCTACCGCCCGCCCGCCACGCACCACGGGCATGTGGCCCCTTACGGAGGCCGCGCAGGGGACGGGCCGGCACTTTCCCTGGGCCAGCCCGACGTGGGTCTTCCCGGTTGGCAGCCCCATCGTCGCGCCGAGCAGATTTCCTTTCCGGTTGAGACTTCTCCCGCGTTTCGCTAGAATCCCGGCCCCACGTGCCCGACACGTGGAGACTAGCAAGACCGTGTGCGGAGAAGACTTATGGAGCGGACGCTCATTCTACTCAAGCCCGACTGCGTCCAACGGCGGCTGATGGGCCGGATCCTGACGCGCTTCGAGGACAAGGGCCTGAACATCGTCGCCATGAAGATGATGCAGGTCACGCCGGAACTGGCCAAGCAACACTACGCCGAGCATGTCGAGAAGCCCTTCTATCCCGGGCTCGAGAAGTTCATTACCGGGGCCCCCGTCGTGGCGGCGGTCATCGAAGGTCTCGAAGCGATTCGGGTCGTGCGAGAGCTGCTCGGCGCGACCAGTGGGTTGAAGGCGGCCGCCGGCACCATTCGCGGCGATTTCAGCTCCAGCCGCCAGATGAACCTGGTCCATGCTTCGGACGGACCGGAAGCGGCGGCCCGCGAGATCGAGCTCTACTTCGCTGCCGGCGAAATCTGCGCCTACTCGCCCACGGTAACGCCCTGGCTGAAGGCCGACGACGAGTAGCGGGGCGCGGCACCTGTCCGCGGCGCCTCGCCTCGCGCACATCACGGGTCGCGACTCCGCCGCGCGGGTCTCGCCAGCGGGCCGTCCTACGCCAGGCGACCGGCCGGGGTCGCTTCGCGCAAGGCGGCGATCATCTCCCGCGTGGCTGCGGCGACCGCCTCTCGCCATTGATCGGCCTTGAAGCGATCGCGGTAGGGCTCGCGGCTGTGGGCGAAGATGATGCCCCGCGAGTTGTTCACGATCGCCCCGTAGCCCTGTTCGTCGAAGGCCGCCGCGACGTCGGCCGCCGCACCTCCCTGGGCACCGAAGCCCGGCACGAGCAACCACGCATGGGGCATGGCCGCGCGGAGCTCCGCCAGTTGCTCCGGATAGGTCGCGCCGGCTACCGCCCCCACGGCACCGTAGCCGCAGTGTCCGACCGTTTCCTTAGCGAGCGCTTCCACCTGCGCGGCGACGTGGCGATAGAGCGGCTTCGCGTCCGCCTCGAGGTCCTGAAACATGCCGCCGCCGGGGTTCGAGGTCTTCGTCAGTATGAACAACCCGGCCCCGCGCTCTGTGGCGACCTCGACGAACGGCGCGAGGCTATCGTCTCCCAGGTAGGGATTCACGGTGAGCGCGTCGGCTCCCCAGGGACTCTGACCTCCGGAGCCCAGATAGCCACGGGCATAGGCGGTCGCCGTCGAGCCAATGTCGTTACGCTTGCCGTCGAGGATGACCAGCAAGCCGCGCTCCGCGGCGTACTTGATCACCTGGCCCAGGGCTTCCATGCCGGCGGGCCCCAGCTCTTCGAAGAAAGCCGCTTGCGGCTTCACCGCGGGCACGTGCTCGGCGACTGCGTCGATCACGCCGTGGCAAAACTGCTGATAGGCGCGGGCCTGGCCCGCCAGGTCGTCCGCCGCCACGTCGGCTCGCAGCGGATCGGGCAACTGCGCGAAACGTGGATCGAGTCCGACCAGCACGGGGTTGCCACACCGCCGGACGGCGTCGGCAAGTCGATCGCTGAAAGCCTGCAAGGTTGCCTCCACTGGGGAAATCCATGAAACGGGACGGAGCGGAACGGCGTTCCAAGTGCGGTGCCGCGCTTGACCGCTGCGGCCGATGTCCTTGGCCGCCGACCCACTCTCGCATACCGCGCCGGCGAATGCTAGCGGAGCTACTGACGACGTGGTCGTGAAATTGGGCGGAGATCGCGGGGCCTGCGACATCGATCCGCATTGGCCCGCGAATCGCCGTTCCCTACACTCCGGCACAATTTTCGATTCCCCAGACTCCGTTTCTCTCGCTGCCGCGAGCTGAGCGACTGCGTATGAGCACCGTCCCGCTTCACGAAGCCGCCGCGACCCGAGGGCCGACCCTTGCCCGCGCGGCCGAGGAGACGACCGCGTCGGCACAGCGGGAAGCCGGTGCCTCTGCCGCCGCCTCGGCCGACGGTGACGGCACCGGAGCCGAGGGCGGTGCGGTCGCCGTGGCCAACGCCCGCCAGGAGATTCGCGCGCTGGTGGCCGAAGTGGCGCGAATCGCCAAGACCGACGTCGACGCTACCGAGTTCTTCGAGGTGCTGCTCTCGCGCACGGTCGCGGCCTTGGCGGCCTCGGGCGGAGCCGTCTGGCGGCTCCGCGACGACGGCGTGCTCGCCCTGGAAGTGCAGATCAACTACCGGCAGACGGGCCTGGTCGAAGATGGCCCACCCCAACAGCGGCACACGCGCCTGCTCCGCAAGGCACTCGCCCAGGACAAGGGGCTCATCGTCGCGCCGCACAGCGGTGTCGAGGATGACGAAGCCGCCGGCAACGACACGGAACACCTGCTGATTCTCACCAGGCTCGGCGGCGAGCAACCGCAGGCGGTCTTAGAAATCTTCCAGCGGCCCGGCGCCGGGCCGGTCACGCAGCGTGGTTACCTTCGCTTCGTCGACCAGATGGGCGAAATCGCCACCGACTTCCTCAAGTCGCGGCGGCTCCGCCAGTATGAAGACCGACAGGCGCTCTGGAGCCAGCTCAACGACTTCACCCGGGCGTTGCATCGCAGCCTCGATCCGCGACGCACCGCGTACACGATCGCTACCGAGGGTCGACGCCTGCTCGAGTGTGAGCGGGTCAGCCTGGCAGTTCGCCAGGGACGGCGCTGCGGCATCGCGGCCGTCAGCAATCAAGACAGTCCCGATCGCCGCTCGAACGTGGTGACGTCGCTGGCCCGCCTGGCCGAGCGCGTCGTGGCAGCCGGCGAACCGGTGTGGTTCAGCGGCGACGCCCGACACCTTCCGCCCCAGGTCGAAGAGGCCATCGACGCGCATGTCGACCTATCGCACGCCAAGGCGGTCGCCGTGCTGCCGCTCGTCCGCGAGCCGGAAGTCGGGTCCCACGGCACCCCCCGCTGCGAAATGACGCGCCGCGACGTGATCGGCGCGCTCCTGATCGAACGTTTCGACGAAGCCCGCTTCGGCGAGGGGCTAACGCAGCGGGCCGAGTTGCTGCGGGACCACGCCGCCGTGGCCCTGTCCAATGCCCTCGACCATCACGGTCCGCTGATGCCCCTGGTCCGCTGGATCGGCCGCACCCGCTTGCTCACCGTGGCGCGCAATCTCCCCAGGACGTTGCTTGCGGCGGCCGCGGTCGCCACGTTGTTGGTCGCCTTGTTCTTCCTCCCGGCCGACTTCCAGTTGGAAGCTCGTGGCACCCTGGAACCGACTTTGCGGCGCGAGGTCTTCGTGCAGGAGGGAGGCCTGGTCACCGAGGTGCTGGCCGACCACGGTCAGTTCGTCACGGCCGGCGCGCCGCTGGTTCAGCTGCAAAGCCGCGATCTGGACGTGCAGATCACCGGCCTCAACGGCCAACGCCAGACGACCGAGCAGCAGATGGCCGCCATCTCGCGACAACGCAATAATCCTCAGTTGTCGGCCGACGAGCGAGATCGCCTGGCCGGAGAGTTGAAGGAGCTGCGCGAGACCTTTGACAGCCTCACGCTGCAAATCGATCTGCTCGAGACCAAGCAGCAGTTGCTCACGCTGACCAGCCCGATCGACGGTGAGGTCGTCACCTGGGACGCGCGGCGGCGATTGCTACGACGTCCGGTCGAGAAGGGACAACTGCTGCTGACGGTCGCCGACCCGCGGGGACCGTGGGAGCTGGAGCTGAAGATGCGCGAGGACCGCATGGGCCATGTCGGCCGAGCCGCGGCGGCTGCTCGCGAACGCGGCGAACCGCTGGCGGTCGAATACATTCTGGCCACCGAGCCCGGGCGGAGCCGCGCGGGAAAGGTTACCCATATTCAGTCGGCCGCCGAGCTGCGCGGCCAAGACGGGAACACCGTATTGATTCGGGTTGCCCCCCAGCGGGCGGATCTGGCCGACGTCGAGTTGCGGCCCGGGGCGAGCGTCACGGCGAAGATCGACTGTGGCCGCCGCAGCCTCGGTTACGTCTGGTTTCATGACGTCCTGGCCTTCCTCAATTCACGGGTGTTGTTCCGGTTGTAACGGTTGCCCCTCCAGCCCGACGAACTCGTGTGCACCACGAACCCCGGGTATGACGTACCTTTTGCCAAGGCGTCGAGAATCGCAGACAATACTTGAAGAGCGGGCTGGCGGTCCCCGGAGGCGAGAGGGCGTCGATTCCGGGATCGACAGGCAGGCGTTTCTGCAACCACGATCTCAATTTCTGTCGGAGTCAAAGCCATGCGAAATCGGGTCCCTGCGAATGCCGCCTGTTCTGCGCTGATCCTCTTTCTGTTTGTCATCGCTTCGCTCGGCACGCCGCCGCTCGCGGTGGCCAAAGAACCGGTGATTCACAACTGCCTGGTCTCGGCGATCGACGACGTCGACGTTCCGGCCAAGGAGGCGGGCGTGCTCACCGAGCTGCCGGCACGGCCCGGTCAGCAGGTGTCCGAGGGCGAAGTGCTCGGTAAGATCGACGACGAACGCGCGCTGTTGGCGCGTCAGCTGGCTTTGATCGAGGTCTACAAGGCCCGTGAGGCCAGCGAGAACGACATCAACGTCCGCTTTGCCGTGTCGGCGGCTGAGGTCGCGGAAGCCAAGGTCGCCAGTGCCAACGCGGCCAACGCAAAGGTCCCAGACACGATTCCCGCGTCGGAAGTCCGCGAGTTGGAACTCGAGGCGAAGCGGGCCAAGTTGCAGATCGAACAGGCGACGTTCGAGCAGGATCTGCTCAAATACGACATCCGCAGCCGCAACGCGGAATTCAAGGCAGCCGAACAGGACGTCGCACGGCGGCAGGTCGCCTCGCCCCTTGAAGGCGAAATCTTCGAGGTCCATCGCGATCGTGGCGAGTGGGTGCAGGCCGGCGACCCGGTGCTCCGCGTCGTGCGGATGAATCGTCTGCAGGTGCACGGCTACGTCCGCCAGGCCAAGGTCGCTCGCCGCGACGTCATCGATCGACCCGTCACGATCACCGTGAAACTCGACGGCGACCGCGAGCGCACTTTCGATGGAAAGATCGTCTTTGCCAGTTCCGAGACGACCGGCGGCGGAGAGTTCCGCATCGCGGCCGAAGTCGAGAACGTGCAGGAAGACGGCCTCTGGGTCATCAAGCCGGGACAACAGGCCACGATTACGATCCGGTAGGGACGCGCTCTAGGCCACCGTTGATGCGTTCCGACGGAACGCCCGGTACATGGAAGTGATCGGGGTCCGGTCCCGCCGGACCTTTTGGCAAGGAATGCCCTCACAATGACCGCCCGCTCGCAGCGTCTTACCGCCGCTTCGTCGCGCCCCCTGGCGGTCCGCGCCCGAGCCGACCTGTCGGCGTCGCGACAGGAATACGAAGGCCGCGGGTACTGGGTCGTCAAGGATCCGGTGGGGCTGAACTACTTCCGCTTTCACGAGGAGGAGTACTTCATCCTCCGCCGGCTCGACGGCCGGCAAAGTCTCGAAGCGATCCGGCGAGCCTACCAACGCGAGTTTGCCCCCGAGCAGATCTCGACCGAAGAAGTCGCCCGCTTTGTCGGCACGCTCTATCACTCCGGCCTGGTGCTGGCCGACGTGCCTGGGCAGGGCGAACAGCTCGTCGGGCAGCATGACGAGAAGCGCCGCCGCGAGCGACTCAGTCGCCTGAGCAACGTGCTGGCCATCCGCTTCCAGGGCCTCGACCCGGAGCGCCTGCTCGCGGCCCTCTACCCGGCGGTCCGTTGGTTGTTCCATCCGCTGGGCGTGGCGGCCTCGCTCTTGCTCGTCCTCGCCGCGCTCGTGCTGATCGGCTCGCAGTGGGACGTGTTTCTGAACAAGTTGCCCGCCTTTCACGAGTTCTTCCGGGCCCAGAACTGGATCTGGCTCGCCGTGGCCCTGGCGGGCACAAAGATCCTGCACGAATTCGGTCACGGTCTGACCTGCAAGCACTTTGGCGGCGAGTGTCACGAAATGGGCGTGATGCTGCTGGTCCTGACGCCGTGTCTCTACTGCAACGTCTCCGATTCGTGGATGCTGCCGAGCAAATGGCGCCGAGCCGCGGTGGGGGCCGCCGGCATGTACGTCGAGGTCGTGCTCGCCGCCGCCTGCACGTTTCTCTGGTGGTTCACCCATCCCGGTCTGCTCAATCAACTCTGTCTCAGCGTGATCTTCGTCTCCTCGGTGAGCACGATCCTGTTCAACGCCAATCCGCTGTTGCGCTACGACGGCTACTACATCCTGGCCGATCTGATCGAGATCCCCAACTTGCGCAGCAAGGCCAGCGCAATCTTGAACCGCAAGCTGGGCCGTTGGTTTCTCGGCCTCGCCGAACCCGAAGATCCCTTTCTGCCGCGACGGCGGCAGAGCTTCTTCGCCTTCTACAGCGTGGCGGCGGCCGTCTATCGCTGGATCGTGCTCGGCTCGATCCTCTGGTTCCTCTACAAGGTCTTTGAACCCTACGGCCTGCAGATTCTCGGCCAGCTGATTGCCCTGGTCGCCATCTACGGCATGTTCGTGCAGCCGCTGGTTCGGCTGGTCAAGTTCTTCTACGTTCCTGGGAGACTTCAGAAAGTGAATCGCACTCGTTTCTCGGTATCGCTGGCCGGCGTGACGCTCGTGCTGGCCGCTCTGCTGTTTGTGCCGCTGCCCCATCACGTGCTTTGCACGTTGGAGCTGCGACCTTACGACGCCGCTCAGGTCTTCGTCGATGTGCCCGGCAACCTGGAGGAGGTGCTGGTCGACGAGGGAGAGTATGTCGAAGCGGGACAACCGCTGGCCCGGTTGCGCAACCTCGACGTTCAGATCGAGGCCGAGCGACTCGCAGGCCAGCGCCAGCGGCAGCGTGCCCGCGTCGCTTCGTTGCTTCGCGATCGACATCGCCGCGACCGCGTTGGCGAAGAGGCCACGGCGGCTCTGCCGGCGGCCGAGGAGACGCTGCTCAGCATCGAGCAGGAACTGGAACAGAAACGCCGCGAGCTGGCCCAACTGGAATTGCGCTCCCCGCGGGCCGGCGTGGTCATGTTGCCACCGCTGAAGCAGGCCCAGCCGACGACCGCCGGCGGACTCTCCGCGTGGAGCGGCACGCCCCTGGAACCACGCAATCGGGGCGCATTGCTGCAAGCCAGTGAGCGACTTTGTCAGATCGGCGACCCCAAGTCGCTCGAGGCGATCCTGGTGATCGATCAGGCCGACATCGAGTTGGTGGTCGAGGGGCAGGCGGTCGAAATCTGTCTCGACGCGGTCACCGATCGCTGGTTCGACAGCTCCGTGGCCAGCATCGCCCGGGTCGAGCTCGAGTCGAGCCCCGAGCGACTCGCGGCCCCTGCCGGCGGCGCGCTGAGCACGACCACCGACGAACTGGGCCGGCAGCAGTTGGTAAGTACCTCGTACCAAGCCCGCGTCTTGCTGCCCGACGAAGAGGGCCAGCTCCACCGCGGGTTGCGCGGCCGTGCCAAGATCCACACCGCTCCGCAGATGCTCGCCACGCGGCTCTACCGTTTGCTGCGGCAAACGTTTAACTTCAGTCTCTAGGGCGAACGGCGCGGCGTTGCCGCCAACGTGAGACGAACCGGCCTGGTTTCGCCCGGGAGGGCCAAGC